>Ga0181526_10004268_pt1 | contig 11204 bp, 8 predicted proteins | sample PEATcosm2014_Bin_35_FD_119750 | JGI IMG/M metagenome (GOLD analysis project Ga0181526, IMG submission 119750) | Peatland microbial communities from MTU Mesocosm Facility, Houghton, MI, USA - PEATcosm2014_Bin06_30_metaG | ecosystem: Environmental > Terrestrial > Soil > Wetlands > Peat | place...
AAACCGCGCGCGCGCTCGGTGTATTTCTCCAAATTCATTTCTCATCTCCCCTCTGGCCCCGTTGAGCGCCCCGAAGCGACGCCTGACGGTCCGGATGACGGCGCCGCGTTCGGCGCCCCCGGGTCCCATGTAGGGAGGGGCCGGCGCGAGCGGAAGAGCGGCGGCGACGGAGATTCCGGGAGGCGTCGGCCGAAGCCGCTCGGTTTCCATGGGGCTTTCCGATCAAGGAGCGCACCCCCTTGCGGGCGAGCGCGGCGCGGCGGAGGCGCGAACAAGGTTGCTCTCGAACTCGGCATTTCGGCGTCGGGGCGCCTTATCGTCATCCCGTCGCCACCGTCAGCTTCAGCCCCAGCGCCTTGATGACGCCGAGCAGCGTCGTCAATCGAGGATCGCCGCTTTCGCTCAGCGCTTTGTAGAGCGACGCCCTCGTAACGCCGGCTTCGCGCGCGACTTCGGCCATGCCGCGCGCGCGGGCGACGACGCCGAGCGCCGCGGCGATGTAGGCGGCGTCGCCGCTTTCGAGCGCGTCGGCGATCAATTCCGCTTGGGACTGCGGGGTTGCGAGATATTTCGCCGCGTCGAAAGGAAGCGCCTCCAGGCTCATGGCGTGAGGTCCCTGGGGCTGCCGGCAATCAGGGGAATCGAGGAGCCGTCATCGCGAGCAAAGCGAAGCAATCCAGCGATCGCGACGCCTGCTCGTTGGCGCGCCTGAGCGCCCTCGCGAATATTGTGAGCGCCCGGGAACTCCATCCGGCAAACTCCTCGATCTCTGGATTGCTTCGCTTCGCTCGCAATGACGGATGCGCGATGGATTGCCGACCGATCGAACGTCGCCGAATAGGCCCGCTTGCAAACGGACAAGACGTTGAGCGATCCGTTCCGCCGCCCGTTTGTCCGCCAGACCATCCGAGCCAGTCTTGGAAAGCCGCCGTCTGACGAATTTCGATCATCTGTCTCTTATAGGAGACGGTTGCCGGTTGTCAACGAAAAGAGACGGGTTCCTCGTACTCTATCGCGATCGATTCCGATCGGCGTTCCCTCAGGGCGCGCCCCGCCCCCGCTCCCGGAGCAACTCGGCGATGTGGGCGCGCAAGTCCGCGACGCCCTCGCCGGTGCGGGCCGAGGTGAAGAGCGTTTCGGGATAGGCGGCCGGGCGCTTGCGCAACGCCTCGAGCGTGGCTTCGACGCGCGCGTTCCTTTCGGCGACCTTCACCTCGTCGCGCTTGGTCAGCACGACGGCGTAGGACACCGCCGCGGCGTCCAGCGCCGTCATCGTCGCCTCGTCGCTGTCCTTGATCCCATGCCGGCCGTCGACCAGCACGAAGACGCGCATCAGCGAGGGGCGCCCGCGCAGATAGTCGCGCGCCAGGACCCCCCACGCGGCGGACTTCGCCTTGGCGACGGCGGCGTAGCCGTAGCCCGGCATGTCGACGAGATCGAGCCTGTCCCCGAGATGGAAGAAGTTCAGTTGTTGCGTGCGCCCGGGGGTGTGCGAAACGCGCGCCAACGCCGAGCGCCCGGTGAGCGCGTTGATCAGCGACGATTTGCCGACGTTCGAGCGGCCGGCGAAGGCGATTTCCGGCGCGCCGACCGGCGGCAGGCCGTCGGAGCGGGCGGCGGCGAAGAAGAATTCGCAAGGCGCCGCGAACAGCTTGCGCCCCGCCTCGATCGCCTCGGCCGAGAAGGCGCCGCTCGGGCCGGCGCTCACGAGGTCCGGGCTTTGGGGATCAGCTTCTTCAAATTGCCCCAAAGCTCGACCTTCACGCCGGCGCGCGACATGATGAAGGACTGCTGGATCACCGTCAGCGTGTTGTTCCAGGTCCAATAGATCACCAGCCCGACCGGGAACGAGCCGAGCATGAAGGTGAAGATGACCGGCATCCACGCGAACATGGTCTTCTGCACCGGGTCGGCCGGTTCCGGGTTCATCTTCATCTGGAAGAACATCGACACGCCCATGATCAGCGGCCAGATGCCGAGGGTGAGGAAGTGGCCGATCACCGGCAGCACCGTCGGGTCCCACGGGATCAGCCCGAACAGCGTGAAGAGGTTGGTCGGATCGGGCGCCGAAAGGTCCTTGATCCAGCCGAAGAACGGCGCATGCCGCATCTCGATGGTGATGAAGATCACCTTGTAGAGCGCGAAGAACACCGGGATCTGGATCACCATCGGCAGGCAGCCGGCGACCGGATTGACCCCTTCCTTCTTGAACAGCTCCATCTGCGCCTGCTGCTGCTTCTGGCGGTCGTCGGGATAGAGGTCCTTCAGCGCGGCGATCTGCGGCTGGATCTTCTTCATCTTCGCCATCGATCGGAAGCTTTGATTGGCGAGCGGGAAGAAGGCGAGCTTGATCAGCACCGTGACGATCAGGATCGCCACGCCGAAATTGCCGACGTAGCGATAGATGACGTCGATCAGCCGAAACAGCGGCTTGGTGATGAAATAAAACCAGCCCCAGTCGATCATCAGATCGAATTTCTTGATGCCAAAACTCTGCTCGTAGGCGTCGATCGTCGAGACTTCCTTGGCGCCGGCGAACACCCGCGCGACCGCTTCGTTGGCGCCGCCGGGCGCGACGGCGAGCGCGGGGCCGAGAAAGTCGGACTGATAATCCTCGGGCTGCGCCGCGCCGTTCGCCGAGAAGCGCGCCTCGATCGGCTCGGCCTGATCGGGGATGATCGCCGAGGCCCAATATTTGTCGGTGAAGCCGAGCCATCCGCCTTCGCCGGCGAGGGCGCGGACCTTGCCGGTCTCCTTGTCGATGCCGGAATAGGTGATTTCCTGCACCGAGCCGTCGCCGATGACGCCGACGAAGCCTTCGTGCAGGATGGCGTAGCCGGCGACCTCCGGCTTGCCGCGGCGCAGGATCAGCGCGTAGGGGCGCAGCGAAACCGGCCCGGCGCCGTCGTTCTCGACCGAGTCGCGGATGGTGAACATGAACTTGTCGTCGACGGCGATGACGCGCTTGAACTTCAGTCCGGCGCCGTTGTCCCAGGTCAGCGTCAGCGGCTTGCCGGCGCTCAGCCTGGTCGAATCGGCGCTCCAGAGGGTTTGGCGGTTCGGCGTCTTCACCCCCGGCGCGTCGGTGACGAAACCGGTTTCGGCCCAATAGGCGTTGGGCCCGCCCTGCGGCGAGAACAGGGTGATATTGGGGCTCTTGGGATCGATGGTCTCGCGATAGGCCTTCAGCACGAGGTCGTCGACGAGGCCGCCGGTCAAGTCGATCGAACCGCCCAGGCTCGCCGTGTCGATGGCGACGCGCGGGTTCGCGGCGAGCGCCTCGGCGCGGCTCTTCGGCCCGGCCTCGGGCGCGGCCGCGCCCAGCGGCGCGCTCGCGCCATTGCCGCCCGCGGACGGCGTCGCCGGATTGGCCTGCGGCTGCGCCTGCTGCTGCGCCTGCCGGTCCTTCTGCAACTGCGGCGCGGCGTAGAAATAATTCCAACCGATCAGCACGAGCACCGAAAGGACGATCGCCAGGATGATGTTGCGGGAGTCCTCGGAGTTCATGATCGCCGTTCTCCGTCGGTTGCAGGCGCTGCGCGCCGACCGGGGGCGCGGACCGGCGGCTCGGGCCGGCTCAATTGGGCGAACGCGCGTTCGATGTCGGCGATCAGCGCGGCGAAGGGACGCGTCAGCGCCTCGCGGCGCGCCATCACCACGTAATCATGGCCGGGCGAGGGCGCAACCGCTCCGGCGCGGCGCAGCGCCTCTTTCAATCGGCGGCGGATGCGATTGCGCTCGACGGCGTCGCCGACCTTCTTGGTGACGGTGAATCCGACGCGCGGGCGCGCCGCCTCCGCCGCCGGCGCGTCGGCGACGGCGCGCGCATTGGCCTGGAGGGTGAAGCTCGGCGCCTGGGCGCGGCGGCCGCGCGAAACGCGCTGGAACTCCGCCCGGCGCCTCAGCCGTCCCCACGGCGGGGACTGCCCGGCGGCTCGCCTTGCGTCATCGCCCAAGGCGTCAGGCTCGATCATCGGGATTCTCGCGCGCGGCGCCTTGGCGAAGCCGCGGGGGGTCAAGCCGAAAGGCGCTTGCGGCCGTGGGCGCGGCGCGCGTTCAGCACCTTGCGGCCTCCGACCGTCGCCATGCGCGCGCGAAAGCCGTGGCGGCGCTTGCGAACGAGCTTGCTCGGTTGATAGGTCCGCTTCACGTCGATAACTCCAAGAGCCGAGAATTCGTCGGGGGAAAACGCCTGAGCCTTTCCCGACAAGCCAGCCCCCGATCTCGCCGCGCCGCCCTTCGAGGGGGCCGTCCGACGAGCCGGGAAAATGTCTGGCGGCGGCGAGGCCGTCGCGCGGGGCGCTTATAGGCGCGCGGCGCGCGGCAAGTCAATCGCGCGGCGCGCGGCGCGCGCGACGGCGGCGCGCGCTTGCGCCGCGGAGGGGAAAATCGTCGGAATTTCAGGATATCAAGGAAAATTTAGACATAAACGGCCGGCGCCGCAGCGTTTTTGCTTGACTTGCGCAGCGAAGGCCATCGATTTAGCGCTCGCATGTCAGCCCTGCGTCGGGCTGGCGGAGTCCGGCGATCGGCGCCCGGGACGGGCGGACCAAGGAGGCAATCCAAAATGCCTTTGGAGAGAGCCCTGTGAAGCCGACCGATATCGCCGACCCCGATTACTTCCATCAAGTGGTCGATTGCCAGTGGGCCTGCCCGACCCATACCCCGGTGCCCGAATATATCCGCCGCATTTCGGCCGGCGACTACGCCGGCGCCTACATGATCAACTGGCAATCGAACGTCTTTCCCGGAATTCTCGGACGCACTTGCGATCGGCCGTGCGAACCGGCCTGCCGACGCGGGCGGGTGGAGGAGCAGCCGGTGGCGATCTGCCGCTTGAAGCGCGTCGCCGCGGACTACAAGGGAGACGTCGGCGCGCTGATGCCCAAGCCGCCCGCGACGCGCAACGGCAAGCGCGTCGCTTGCGTCGGCGCGGGGCCGGCGTCGCTGACCGTCGCGCGCGACCTCGCGCCGCTCGGCTACGAGGTGGTCGTGTTCGACGCCGACCCGCGCGCCGGCGGCATGATGCGCAGCCAGATCCCGAAATTCCGCCTGCCCGACGAGGTGATCGACGAGGAAGTCGGCTACGTGCTCGACGGCGGCGCGGCCTTCCTGGGGGAGCGGCGCGTCGACAGTCTGAAGGCGCTTCTGGGCGAAGGCTTCGACGCCATTTTCGTCGGCTGCGGGGCGCCGCGCGGCCGCGATCTTTCGCTTCCCGGGCGCAATGAGGCGGCGGCGAACATCCACATCGGCATCGACTGGCTCGCCAGCGTGTCGTTCGGCCATATCCATGCGATCGGGCGGCGCGTCATCGTGCTCGGCGGCGGCAACACGGCGATGGACTGCTGCCGCACCTCGCTCCGGCTCGGCGGCGTCGACGTCAAGGTGGTGGTGCGCTCCGGATTCGCCGAGATGAAGGCGTCGCCCTGGGAAAAGGAGGACGCGGCGCACGAAGGCGTCCCCTTCCTCAACTTTCACGTCCCCAAGGCTTTCGTTCACGACCGCGGCAAGCTTGCCGGCATGACCTTCGAAAAGGTGGTCGCGCGGAAGGACGCCGACGGCCGCCGCGTCCTGGTCCCGACCGGCGAACCCGAGGTTCGCCTCGCCTGCGACGACGTGCTGATCGCGGTCGGACAGGAGAACGCCTTTCCCTGGATCGAGCCGGACGCCGGCGTCGCCTTCGACCGCGCCGGCCTGCCGAAGCTCGATCCGCTCACCTTTCAATCGAGCCTGCCCCAGGTGTTTTTCGGCGGCGATTCCGCCTTCGGGCCGAAGAACATCATCACCGCGGTCGCGCACGGCCACGAAGCCGCGATTTCGATCGACGCCTTTTGTCGCGGCGACAGCCCGCGGCTTCGTCCGCCGCCGGCGACCAATCTGATCAGCCAGAAAATGGGCATCCACGAGTGGTCCTACGACAACGCGATCACGCTCGACCGCCGGTTCAAGGTGCCCCAGGTCGAAAGCGCGTTCGCGGTGCGGAATATCGGGGTCGAAGTCGAACTCGGCTTCGACCCGGCGCTGGCGCTCGCCGAGGCGAAGCGCTGCCTCAATTGCGACGTGCAGACCGTGTTCGCCGCGCCGAGCTGCATCGAGTGCGACGCCTGCGTCGACATTTGTCCGCTCGATTGCATTTCCTTCGTCGCCAATCGCCCCGAAGAGCAATTGCGCCATTCGCTCAGCGCGCCGTCCGACAATCTTTCCCAGGCGCTCTACGTCTCGACGCCGGTGAAGACCGGCCGGGTGATGGTCAAGGACGAGGACCTTTGCCTGCATTGCGGCCTGTGCGCCGAACGATGTCCGACCGGGGCGTGGGACATGCAGAAATTCACGATCGAGATGGCGCAAGCGGGGCAGGGATGTCGATCCAAGCGGTAAACGACTTCGTCATTCGCTTCGCGAACGTCAACGGTTCCGGCTCCGCCAGCGCCAACCTGCTGTTCGCGCGCGCGATCCTGCGCATGGGGGCGCCGATCGCGCCGCGCAACATCTTTCCCTCGAACATCCAGGGCCTGCCGACCTGGTACGAGGTAAGGGTCACCGCCGACGGCTATCTCGGCGCTCGCGGCGGCGTCGACGTCATGGTGGCGATGAATCCGCAGACCTTCGACGCCGACGTCGCGTCGATCGAACCCGGGGGCTATCTGCTCTACGATTCCTCGCGGCCGATCCCGGCATCGCGCCTGCGCGACGACATCGTCGCGCTGGCGATGCCGCTGACGGAGATTTGCGCCCGCGAATACGCCGAGCCGAGGCAGCGCCAGCTGTTCAAGAACATCGTCTATGTCGGCGCGTTGGCGGCGCTGCTGGACATCGAAATCGGCGTGGTCGAGAGCCTGATCGACGAACAGTTCAAGGGCAAGGCGCGATTGGTCGAACCGAATCTGCGCGCCTTGCGGCTCGGTCACGACGACGCCAGGTCGCGTTTCGACTGCCCGCTCGGGGTTCGCGTTCGCCGCAGCGACGCGGTCGGCGATCGCATCCTGGTCGACGGCAATTTCGCCGCCGCGCTCGGCGCGGTCTATGGCGGCGCCACCGTTTGCGCGTGGTATCCGATCACCCCTTCGACCTCGCTGGCCGAGGCGTTCGAACGAAATTGCGCGCGGCTGAGGGTGGATCGCGCCACCGGCGAAAAGCGCTACGCGATCGTGCAAGCCGAAGACGAGATCGCCGCGATCGGCATGGTCATCGGCGCGGGGTGGAACGGCGCGCGCGCGTTCACCGCGACCTCGGGGCCGGGCATCTCGCTGATGCAGGAATTCCTCGGCCTCGCCTATTTCGCCGAGGTCCCGGCGGTCGTGTTCGACGTGCAGCGCGGCGGGCCGTCGACCGGCATGCCGACGCGCACGCAGCAGTCCGACATCCTCGCGTGCGCGTTCGCCTCGCACGGCGACACCAAGCATGCGCTGCTGTTGCCGGACGGGCCCGCCGAGGCGTTCGAATTCGCCGCGCTCGCCTTCGATCTCGCCGAGCGGCTGCAGACGCCGATCTTCGTCATGCTCGACCTCGACATCGGCATGAATTCGCATCTTTGCCCGCCCTTCCGCTGGGACGATTCGCGAAAATTCGACCGCGGCAAGGTGATGTCCGTCGCCGAGCTCGAACAGGGGCGCGAATTCGGCCGCTATCTCGACGTCGACGGCGACGGCGTCCCCTGGCGCACCATTCCCGGCGGGCACCCGACGCGCGGCGCCTATTTCACCCGCGGCACCAGTCGCGACCGCTACGCCCGCTACACCGAGGAAGGCGGCCCCTACGTCGACAACATGGAGCGGTTGCTGCGCAAGTTCGAGACGGCGCGCGCGTTGCTGCCGCGGCCGCGACTGCGCAAGGCGCGGCAATCGACGCGCACCGGCGTGATCCACTTCGGATCGACCGGCGCGTCGATGGACGAGGCCGCGGATCTGCTGGCGGGCGAGGGCGTGCATATCGACGCGTTGCGCGTGCGCGCCTTTCCCTTCGGGCCGGAAGTCGGCGATTTCATCGGCGCGCACGAGCGGGTTTTCGTCGTCGAGCAGAATCGCGACGCCCAGCTGCGCACCCTTCTGATGACGGACCTCGGCGTCGACGCGGCGCAATTGGTCTCGATCCTGCACTACGACGGCACGCCGATCACCGCGCGCTTCATCCACCGCGAAATCGCGGTGCGATCGCGCGGCGTCGGGGCGCCCGAACACAGGAAGCGGCACCGTGAGCTATCTGGCAAAACCTAAGTTTCACCACCCGGCGCTCGAGGTCAACGCGCTCGGCCTCACCCATCGCGACTACGAGGGCGCGATTTCGACGCTGTGCGCCGGTTGCGGCCATGATTCGATCAGCGCGGCGATCATCCGCGCCTGTTTCGAACTCGCCCTGCCGCCCCATCGCGTCGCCAAGCTCAGCGGCATCGGCTGTTCCTCGAAGACGCCGACCTACATGCTCGGCCAGAGCCACGGTTTCAATTCGGTGCACGGGCGGATGCCGTCGGTCCTCACCGGCGCGAGCCTGGCCAACCGCGAACTGCGCTATCTCGGCGTCTCCGGCGACGGCGACACCGCCTCGATCGGCCTCGGCCAATTCGCCCATGCGATGCGCCGCGGCGTCGATATGGTGTACATCGTCGAGAACAACGGCGTCTACGGCCTGACGAAGGGGCAGTTCTCGGCGACGTCGGACAAGGGTTCGAAGAGCAAGAAGGGCGTCGACAATCCCGACTCGGCGCTCGATCTCGCCGCCCTCGCCCTGCAGCTCGGCGCCACCTTCGTCGCCCGCGGTTTCTCCGGCGACAAGGGCCAACTGGTGCCGTTGATCAAGGCGGCGTTCGAGCATCGCGGCGCCGCGTTCATCGACGTCGTCTCGCCCTGCATCGCGTTCAACAACCACGAAGGTTCGACCAAGAGCTTCGACTACGTGCGCGAGCACAACCTGGCGCTGAATTCTCTCGATTTCATCACCGCCAAGCCGCCGATCGTCAGCGACGGCGCGGCGGGAGGGGTGGAAACGATCGCGCTCCACGACGGCTCGACCCTCCGCCTGCGCAAGCTCGCCGACGACCACGATTTTCGCGACCGGTCCGCGGCGGTGGCGTTGCTCGAACGCCATAGCGCCCGGGGCGAAGTCGTCACCGGGCTCATCTACCTGAACGACGAGGCGGTCGACATGCACCAGCGCCTGAAGACGGCGAAGACGCCGCTCAACGCGCTCGCCGAGCTGGACCTCTGCCCGGGATCGAAGGCGCTCGAGGCGATCAACGCGTCGCTGCGATAGAGGGGGCGCGGCGGCTTGACAGCGGCGGGGCGGCGTGGCCGGTTGGGATCGGGGAGGTGGCGGCGGGTCGCCGCGATCCCTGGCTCTATCGGGAGCGGCGGCCATGAACCGAGCTTCGCCATCGACGCCGGTCCGACTCGGCGCGGGCGGGCACTGGCGCAATTGGGTCGGCAACCAGTCTTTCGTCGCGCGCCATAAGGGCGAGCCCGCTTCGGAGGACGAGCTGGCGGCGCTGGTCAGCCAAGCGTCGCGCGAAAATCTCGGCGTGCGCGTCGCCGGCTCCGGCCATTCGTTCACGCCGGTCGTGGCGACCCCCGGCTTGCTGCTCAGCCTGAAGAACCTGCAGGGCCTCGTCGGCGTCGATCGCGAGCGAAAGCGCGTCACCGTGCGCGCGGGGACGAAGATCGGCGACATCGGCCGCGCGCTGAAGGCGATCGGGCTGTCGCTCGTCAACCAGGGCGACATCGATGCGCAGGCGATCGCCGGCGCGCTGTCGACCGGCACGCACGGCACCGGGATCGGGCTCGGCTGCCTGTCGTCCCAGGCGGTCGGCATGCGGCTCGTCAAGGCCGACGGCGAGATTCTCGACGTCGCCCTCGACGCCGATCCCGAGACGATGGCCGCCGCCCAGGTGGCGATCGGCATGCTCGGCGTGATGTCCACCGTCACGCTGCAGGTCGTCGACGCCTATAATCTCCGGGAGAAGCTGTGGCGCGACGATTTCGAAGCCTGCATGGAGCGGCACGACGACCTCGCGGCGAACCATCGCCATTTCGGCTTCTTCTGGTGCCCGGTTCCCGAGTCCCGCCATCTCTACTGCCTGCCCGACCTCGCGGCGGTCTCGCCGACCCGGCGCGAGCGTGACGTGTGCGAAATGAAGGTGATGAACGTCACCGACGAGGCGCCTTTTTCCAACGAAAAGAGCTTCGAGCGCGTCGCCTATAGCTCGGAAATCTATCCGATCGAATATGTCCCCAACTTCCACGAACTCGAATATGCGATTCCGGTCGAACACGGCAAGGATGCGTTGCGGCAGGTGCGCGCGCTGATGCTGAGCAAACACACAAACTGCATCTATCCCGTCGAATACCGTTTCGTCGCCGGCGATTCGGGCATGCTGAGCCCTTATTTCCAGCGCGCCAGCGTGACGATTTCGGTCTCCGGCGGCCCCGGCGTCGACTACTGGGACTATCTCGCCGACGTCGACGCCATCCTCAGGCCATACAAGGCGCGCCCGCACTGGGGCAAGCTGCACTTCAACACGGCGCAGGACATGCCCGCGCTCTACCCGCGCTTCGCGGACTTCCAATCGATCCGCCGCCGCCTCGACCCGGAGGGGCGCTTTCTCAACGATCATCTGCGGGGCCTGTTCGGGTGAGGCGCCGCCGCCGCGGAAACCGTCGTGACGGCGTCGGGTCGGCGGAAGCCGATTCCACGGGTCGCGCGCCTCGGTCGGGGACCTGCGGGCGCGGCGGAGGAATTCCCGACCGGATCGAACTGGATTCGACAAGGCGGGAAGCGTCGATTTTGCCCCCGTCGGGTCGGGTTTGTCCGCATCCCGATGCGCGGGGCGCGTGAACGGAACAGGCGACCATGACCCATCATCCGGCGCTGGCGGCGGGGCATTGCGCGGTCATAACGGGGGGAGCGTCCGGCATCGGCCTGGCCGCGGCGAGGCGCTTCGCCGCGATGGGGCTGAACGTCGTGATCGCCGATCTCTACGGGGATCGGCTCGAGGCCGCGGCGGCCGAAGTCGCCGCGGCGTCCGCCGTCGGGGAGGGCGGCGTGCTCGCGGCGCCGACCGACGTGAGCCTCCTTCCCGATATCCAGGCGCTCGAGAGCCGCGCCCGCGCGACGTTCGGCTCGGTCCAGGTGCTGATGAACAATGCGGGCATTCAGCCCGGCAGCGCGATGTTCGGCGGCGGGGAAGCGTGGCGGCGCACCCTCGACGTCAATCT
>Ga0181526_10004269_pt1 | contig 11203 bp, 8 predicted proteins | sample PEATcosm2014_Bin_35_FD_119750 | JGI IMG/M metagenome (GOLD analysis project Ga0181526, IMG submission 119750) | Peatland microbial communities from MTU Mesocosm Facility, Houghton, MI, USA - PEATcosm2014_Bin06_30_metaG | ecosystem: Environmental > Terrestrial > Soil > Wetlands > Peat | place...
TCGCGCGCGACAAAGCGGCTCAGCGCGGCGCTGGTTGCGATCATCAGCGCCGAGGAGCCTGAGATGCCCGCGCCCGCAGGCGATTCTGAATGCGTTTCCAGCGTGAATCCGCGATCGGGCCGGAAGAAACGAACCAGGTACGCCGCCAGCGGATGGGCATACGACGTCGCGGTCAGCAAGTTCTCCAGACAGGCGAAGCGGTCCTCGCGCTCGGTATCGTGTGACTTGAGTACGATCTCGCGACCGGCTCGTCCCGTGATCTTGCAGGCCGTCAGGATGCTGAGCGCGATGTTCACGCTTACCGCACCGGGATGAAACAGGTATAGCGGCCAGATATCGATCGTCCCGCCGGCCAGATCAGCACGGCACGGTGCTGTGGCGACGATTTCCCCCTCGTCCGCTTGCGATAGGAATTGCGAGAAGGATGGCATCCTACGACTCGGCCCCAGTCATGAGTTCTCCGCCCACCGCCAGAACTTCGGCAACAATCTGCTCAGCGTCTTCCGGGGTAGTGCGATGATTCACGAAGCACGCACGCAGAGCAAACTTGCCTTGAATATTCGCGTTGGATAAGAATACCTTCCCGCGCCGGACTATGCGCTGCAAAATCTTCTGATTCAGCACGTCAGACTGAAAAGAGGAACCTGGCTGTGAAACATAACGGAAACAAACCGCGCTCAGGGGCACAGGCGCCAGCATCTCGAGTTCAGGACGACGGGCAATGATCTCAGCCAGTCGCTCTGCATTCTGCAGATCGTTGCGGATTGCCTCGCGGAACTTCTCCAGCCCGTGATAGCGGAGCGACAACCAGAGTTTCAACGCGCGGAAGCGGCGCGAAAGCTCCATTGATTCCTCAAAGAACGCATAGCTTTCCACCGGATCCTCCAAGAGGATTTTGGCGTAATCACCGGTATGGGAGAAAGCGCGGCGCGCGGCCGCAGCATCGCGATACAAAAGGCATCCGCAATCCACCGGCTGGTACAGCCATTTGTGCGGATCGAGTGAGAGTGAGTCCGCCTGTTCAAGGCCCACGAATTCTTGCGGCCGCGCGATCGCAGCCAGAGCGCCGTAGGCTCCATCTACGTGGAACCAAGCGCCGCATTGATGTGCGATTTCGGCGAGGGTGGGAAGCGGATCAATACTACCCGTAGTCACGGTGCCGGCCGATCCCACAATCGCGATCGGCGTTAGGCCGGCGGCAACATCGCGAGCAATGGCGTCACGTAACGCGTCCGGGCAAATGCGAAAGGCGTCGTCGCATGCGATGAGTCGCAGGTGGTCGCGCCCAATACCCAACAGAGCAACCGCCTTGGGTATCGACATGTGCACCTGTTCCGAAGCGTATACGGTTCCCGGACGAGCTCCGCTTTCATTGGCTGGCACACGCGCTTCCCGGGCCATTGCCAAGGCCATCAGGTTGGCCGCCGACCCGCCCCCGGTCAGACTACCGGTGAACCCAGAGCAGCCGATCGCCTCGGCAAGCCAACCAACGACGATGCGCTCCAGCGTTGCCGCCGAGGGTGCCGAGCGCCATGCAGTCGTATTTTGGTTCAGCACGCTGGCCAGCAGGTCCGCCGCTGCGGCAACCGGCTCACCCGAACCGAAGACGTAACCGAAGAAGCGTGGGCTGTTCGGCCGGCAGCCGTCGATCACTTTCGTTAGCTCATCGAAGGCTGCGCATCCCAATCCTTTCTCCGGCAGCGTCCTGGAGAACCACGCTTCCGTGTCACCCCCGGTCAGGTCAGGAAAGCTTCTGCGCACGGGGACACTCGCCAGATACTCCAAGGAGAGCTGAGTCAGTCGCTCGAAGACAGCTTTGTATTCGGCCTCGGGAAGTACAAGTGGATTCATTCGGAGTCGGATCGGTGGACATTCATTGTAGCGCGATCCCAGCTATAGTTCGTGATAGCTGATCAACTCAATGTTTCGTTGGCGCAAGATCTCTCGTGCCTCGGACGACGTTAGCAGTTGCAGTTCCTGCTCGCGCGAGCCGCGCAGCCTCGTCTGCACTTGGTCGAGATCGGCGTCGCTGTAGCCGGGATGACAAACGAACTCCCACGTCCCCTCGGGCATGCTGTCGGCAATCGCGGTAAACAGTTTCAGATCGAGCACGCCGGTGACCAGCACGCCCAGCGATCCGTCCGTGGTGCGAAGTCCGTGGGCCTCGACCTCCTGCCGGAAGTTGGTCGCGAAATTGCGCAATACATTAAGTTGAGCGAACCGCTTCCATAGCCGGCGCGTCCGCAAGACGCTGCTCCAGGGCAGCGGCCATACCTGCCCGAAAGGGTTGCGTACAGCCGGAACTTTGCAAGCCTTAGCCGCTCGCAGCAGAGGACGAAGCACGGCTGGAAACATATGCGCGTGCTTGTGCGTGTCGAAGTGCGAAGGCTGGACTCCGGCCGCCTGGATACGTTCCATCTGCGCTGCCGCCTCGACCTCAATTTCGCTCGCAGCGAGCTTACGGCGAAACGATGCAATCGCGAAGTCATTCAAATTATCGCGAAGTCGAAAGCCGCCATTGGCCGTGTTTGGCTGCAGCAAGCTCGCAACCTGGTTGGTCTGCAACAGCGGCTTGCCATCGAGCAGTACCACGTGGCAACCGACGCTGAGAAGCTTGTCGCTCGTGGCAAGCGATCGCGCCAGCCCCGCGGCTTCGTCAAACGCGCGCGAGTTGGCCATCAGTGTCGCTGAAGTTACAATGCCACGCTCGTGCGCTTCGGCAATGGCGCGATTGACACCCGAGGTCAAGCCAAAATCGTCGGCGTTGATGATCAACCGTCGCACGGCTTCAGTGTAGCAAGCAAGTCGTACGTGAGAGCGTGCAGCACGCACGAGCGTCTTCCAACGGCGATGAGCTTGGATCGCGTGATCGAAAAAGTCGGCGAGAGAAGTCACTCGCAACCGGAGAAGTACGTCAAACCGACGGCGAATCCAGACCTGTACCCTACCGCTTACGGGCTGGTTTCTTTGCCGTAGGTTTCTTTGCCGTAGGTTTCTTTGCCGCAGGTTTCTTCACCGCTGGTTTCTTTGCCGGGGCTTTCTTCGGAGCAGCTTTCTTCGCGGGAGCGGCCTTTTTCGCAACCACCTTCTTAACCGGCGGCTTCACTTGCTTTTTCTCGCGCTTGGATGGCGCGGCGTTCTTTGCTACCGGCTGCGCCGGCGTGGCAGTCTTCTTCGTTACCGCGGGTTTGGCAGTAGCCGGCGCCGACGCGGCTTGCTTGGTTGCGACTTTGGTGGCCGGGGGCTTCGCCTGCTGAGCGACTGGCTGTGCCGGGACTTCTGGCACCGGGGCTGGCGCCGGCGCGACAATGCCTTTCGGTTTACGCCCACGCTTTCCCGGAACTACCGCCTCTGCCGAACCGGCGGCTGCTGTCGCCTTCCCACGTCCGCGCTTCGGCGCTGGCGGCGGAGGAGGCGGTGGCGGCTCGTACGGCTTCAAGAAATTCATGATCTCGGAATGCGACCGCAACCTGCCATCCATCAGCAGCAGAAATGCCTTCTCCGTGATCTCCGGGTATTCCGGCAACTGTGGCGTGATTCGCAGCTCGGCCATCTCCGGAAACGGCAACTTCTCCTTCACTTGCCGCCATTTCCCGAAGAAGTTCTTCAGCTTCTGGTCGACTGCCTGTTGCCTCACCGTGAGACTGAGGAACAGGATGTTCTCGGGTGTGGCTTGGGTCAGAATCTTCCATGCCCCCGACGGCACCGCAGCTTCTTTGCCAGACAATTTTTTCGCCAGCTCGTGAGCGCTGCCTTCCAGGCGCTTCCACTTGTCCACGAAGTCGCGGCGCGGAATCATGCGCTGGATCTCGGCTGCGTCCTTCTCGCTCATGCGGGAAGTAAGGAAGTACATCACGATAGGACCCGTCTCGATCGAGTAGCCGAGTTCGTTCATCATCTGCCGTGTCTTCACCAGCTGGCCAAGATCGCCAGAATCGATTTTGGCCATTGTCCAGTGCGGGTGCAGAACCTTGAGCCAGCCTTCTTTTTCCAGCGCGCGCATGATGTTCAGCGGGTCGTCTTCATGTGCCAACTGCTCCAGCTCGTAGCCAATCATCCGCTTACCGAGGTATTCGATATAGTTGTTTTCTTTCGCCGCGTCATACCGCGTTTGGGTACGCTCTTCCAGCGGCCAGTGAAAGCGCGCGCTCAGCCGGGTGCTGCGGATCAGGCGGATCGGCTCCTCCAGGAAGGCGTAGTTGTGCAGTACGCGGAGCACCTTGGCCTCGATATCGGCAACGCCGTTGAACGGGTCAAGCAGCAGGCCACGTGATCCGGGATTCAGCGAGAGTCCCATGGCGTTGACCGTAAAGTCGCGACGACGCAGGTCCTCATTGATGGTGGCAGGTGTGATCGCAGGCGGCTTGCCGGGCTTGTCGTAAGTTTCGGCGCGCGTCATGTTGAGTTCGGCGCGGACGTTCCCCGGCATCAGAAGCTGCAAAGTTCGCAGGTCTTCGTCAATCCCCTGCACCGAAATACCGGCTTTCTCCAACTCTTTCTGAAGCTTGAGCGGATTGCCCTGGATGCTCAGGTCGATATCGCGAATCGGGAAGCCGGTGATCAGGTCCCGGATGGTTCCGCCGGTGAGATAGAGATTAAGCCCTGCATGACGGGCAATTTCTTGCACCAGGTTCACACCACTTTGCTGGTCCGGTGTGAGCCGGGTTTCCATGCTATAGATGTAGTCTGCCATCTAAATGTATGACTCTAAAGCTGAAAACCGAGGATGCACGGGACTTGGCACAAACGAGCGACAGCTCGACCGACTTTCTGCCTTTGCCCGGAGTGGGAGCGCTCCGCCTGTCCAAACTGCCAACCAATTTTCTGACAAAACTGCAACTCGCTCGCAATACAGCACTTATAAGATGTTTGCACCTCAACCGCTGCAAACGAACAATAACATATGGTTGACAATTTGGCTACACCGTAGGTGAGAAAGAGCACATTTCCAGCAAAAGTGCGACAATCGGGGCTAGTGCAGCCGCTCGAATCGCGCAACTATGGCTACAACGCACAAAAAAGTCATCGTTCGCAAGATGGACCGAGATAGCGTGCATGGCTACGTGAACGCGACCTTCATTTCCGATGGCAAGTTGGAACTGATGAATACGGCGGGCAACGTGGTTGCCATCGACTTGCACGACGTGAAGGGTATCTACTTTGTGCGCGAGTTTGGGGACTCCGAGTCCCTCACGCGAAAAACCTTCACCTCGCGGCCGCGCATGGAAGGGTTGTGGGTGCGGCTGCGCTTTCGCGACAACGAAATCATAGAGGGCATGATGCCCAATGACCTGCTGCAGGAAGGCGGCGACGGCTTCTCGATTATTCCTCCGGACGCGCACTCCAATACTCAGCGGATTTTTGTTCCTCGTTCGGCGCTGGCGGAGATGACCGTCATCGGTGTAATCGGCGATAAGAAGTCCGGGCGGCGAGGCCGGCGGCCCGAAGACACTCGCCAGGTGCCAATGTTTACGTGAGATTGGCGGCTTTAGGTGCAGCGTTGCTGAATTTCGAAATACGGCGATCATGAAACTTTCCGAAATTGCGTCCGCGCTGGACGCCACGCTGGAAAACGCAGACCCAAACATCGAGATTACTGGCGTTGCCGGGATCGAAGAAGCTGCTGCCGGACAGATTACCTTCGTCGCCAATTCCAAGTACGCTGCTGCCGCGAAGACTACTTCCGCCTCGGCCGTGATCGTCTCCCAGGACTTCCCCGCTATTCCGACCGGCATGTTGCGCAGCAAGAATCCGTATCTCGCGTTTGCGCGGGCGATTAATTTGTTTTACAAGGCTCCGCAATATGAAGCTGGCGTGCATCCTACCGCTGTGATTCCCGCGACGGCGAAAATCGGCGCCAACGCCCATATCGCGGCCTATGTCGTGATTGACGACGACGTTGAAATTGGCGATGACGCGGTCCTGCTCCCGCACGTGGCCATCTATCGCGGAGCGCGAATTGGCAATAACTTCTTCGCGCATGCTCACGCCGTGGTCCGCGAGTACTGCCGGCTGGGCGACAACGTCATCCTGCAGAACGGAGTCATCGTTGGCTGCGACGGATTTGGCTTCGCCCGCGACGGCCGGCACCGGGACCACCATTGGGAGAAGATCATGCAATCCGGTCCGGCGGTGCTGGAGGACGACATCGAAGTGCAGGCGAACTCGTGCATTGATCGCGCCAGCGTCGGCGAGACCCGCATCGCGCGCGGCGCCAAGATTGACAACCTGGTGCAGGTCGGCCATGGCTCCGCTGTCGGCGAGAACACTCTGCTATGCGCTCAAGTCGGGCTGGCCGGGTCGACCGTGATCGGCAAGAATGTCATTCTTGCCGGACAAGTGGGTGTTGCCGGGCATTGCAACGTTGGCGACGGCGTGATTGTTACCGCGCAGAGCGGCACCCACGGAGACATCCCTCCCGGAACTATGGTCAGCGGTTCACCCGCATTCGATCATAAACAATGGTTGCGCGCCGTCAGCATCTTCAATAAGCTGCCAGATCTGGCCAAAGCGGTCCGGAACTTAACGGCTAGACAGCCAACCGATGCCGGTTCGGCAAAGAAAAAAGATGGTTGACCGGGCGACGCGCCGTCCCCATCGTCAAGCAAAATTGTCAGCGATCGGCTGAAAATTAGTTACTCAAGCAACCCGGGCGCTTCTAATTGCTTAATGAGCGAAGATGTCTCCAATCTGGGACCCGGGACAGAGCTTGGTCCGGAAGCCGTACCTGTTAATCCTATCCGCGTGTTGCTGCTCGACGATCGCGAGGAGAACCTGGTCTTGCGCTCCGCGATCCTGCGCCAGAAGGGCTATCGCGTTGTGACCTCCAGTTCGATTGAGGAGGCCGAATCCAAACTGGCTGCCATCGACATTGCCGTGCTCGACTACCATTTGGGCGCAGGCGAGTTTGGCACCGATGTGGCCGAGACGCTGCGCCGCAAGCGTCCACAGGTACCGATCATCATTCTGTCGGCGACGTTGGAGCGAAAATTCGGCGGCATCGCCGATATGCACCTGCTGAAGGGATACAGCTCGGTTGACGACTTGGTAAACGCGTTGCGGTCGTTCGAGGCGAAGAAGCGAGGACGTCCGGTCGTGGTGGATGCTCGCGATTTTTACTACTCGCGGATCTCGATGGCGATGGGCGACGACATCGTGCTGGAAGTCCTCGACCCAGAAGGCAATTGGCTGTTTGTCAATGATTACTTCGCCGCTATGAACGGCCACAAGCGCGCCTGGTTCGCCGGCAAGAACTTGTTCGAGCACTTTCCGCAGATGGGCGACGAGTGGCGCGAGATCATTAGAACTGTAGTCGAAACCCGCGAAACCTACATCGATCGCCGCGGATTTCGGGGCGCGTCGCACCTGCCTCAGAAGAGTCCACACTGGAGCTGGAATGTACTCATCTTTCCCATCAAGCTGCACGACGACCGCGATGGCGCAGTGCTGACCGCGCGGCTGATCGAGAGGAAGTAGACGCGCTCATCGTGTGGATTTCACCACGGAGTACACAGAGCGCACGGAGAAGAAAGTCAAGGCACTTGACTCCGTGTTCTCTGTGTCTCCGTGGTGAAACAAATGACTACCTGCGGTCGGGAGGCAGGGCGCTGGCGATGGTAGTTCTGACGGACGTCATCAGAACCTCGCGGTCGCTAAATTCGCGGGGATCGATGGGTGGATGAAAGACGACCGTCGCTGTCCCCGGCCGCAGGGCAAACCGCGTCTTCGGCCAGCTCTCATAAGTTCCCAGCATCGTGACAGGTACCACTGGCACGCCCGAATCCATCGCCAGATGAAATGGCCCCTTCTTGAATGGCTGCAGACGACCATCGCCTGAGCGCGTGCCTTCGGGATAAATCACCATGTGCAATCCCTCGCGCATCACCTTGATTGCGGCTTGAACGCTTTCGATCGCGGCCTCGTGATCGCCGCGGTCTACGGGGACAAGGTGGCCCAGCTTCATGCCTGTGCCAAACACGGGAACCCTAAAGAGCTCTTTTTTCACCAGCACCGAGCAGCGGCCCGGAATACTTGGTATCAGAATCGGCGGATCGAGATTGGACACGTGGTTCGACATGAAGATGTAGGTGCGGCCCGGTTGCAAGTGCTCGCGGCCGCGAAGTTCAATTTTCACGCCGACCAGCAGTACTCCCAACTTTCCAAGGCCGGTCGCTATGTAGTAGAGGGGATCGGCATTGCCAGTAATTGCTGCATAAAGCACGAGCGGCGGTCCGACCAGTAGGATCAAGAACCCCCAGAAGCACAATATCGCCACCGCTCGAATCAATGGGCGCCCCCACCTTCGTCGTCGCCGTGGATCCACGCCGCGCGATGTGCCCGCTGTTGGGGTGTCACTCCTGCAAGGTCCTGCAATTCGTACGATTGCTCCTCACGCGCAGCGAGCCGCAGTTCCACTTCACGCTTTCCGCGCCGATTCTGCAACTCAAGACGCACGGTCGTTCCAGGCTTCAGTCGCGATAGCTCCTCGTCCAGCGAGGCATCGGCAGCTTTACCGTTCAACGCGATAACACGATCTCCAGCCAGGATACCGAGACGTTGAGCCTCGCTGTCTGGATCAATCTGGACTACTTCCGCCTGGCCGCCCAGGTTTGCCTTCGTAGTGAAACCGGCGGTCGCATACTGGGTTGTGTTCATAACGACGTGCAGTCCGGCAAACTGAAAGAAGTCGTCATAGGGAATTTCCTTCACACCGGCGACGTAGTCGCGAAAGAGATCGGAGAAACTCTGGCCGGTGACGGCCTCCGCAGCCTGTTGGACTCCGGCGGAATCGGGGAAGAATCGATGCTCCTTCGCGTAGTGCTGGTTCATCCGCTGAAACAAGTCTCGCAGCGATTTAGCGCCATTCGTTAACTGGCGAATGCGCAGGTCCAGCAGAACGCCGAGAATTTCACCCTTGTTGTAGTAGCTGATGCTCCGGTCGGGTGAGCGGTAAAACGCGATGCCCTCAAACCAGGCGTCGAGGCTCGATTCCTCTGCGGACTGCCATTGACGTGCCGGCCGACGCTGCAACTCTGTGATCTCTTCCGAAATACGCCGCAGATACTCCCGCTCCTCGATAAGCCCCGAGCGCGCCAGCAGCATGTCACTAACCGTGCTGGTGACACCTTCGCTGAACCACAGCGCACGTGTGTCTTGTTCGCCCTGATAATCGACCGGCTCCAGCGACTGCGGGCGAATGCGTTTCACATTCCACAGATGAAAGAACTCGTGCGCGCTGACGCCGGCCACGGGCATTAAACCGTCACGCAAACGGTCGGCGCTCACGTCGATCGCCGTGCCGTAAGCGTGCTCCATGCCGCCTCCGCCGTACCCACGGGGAAAATGGTAGAGAAATGTGTACTCCTCATAGGGACGGTCCTGCATCCAGTCAACCGCGGCATGGGTGATTTTTGCCAGGACCCCGTCCAGCTTCGCCATGTCATAGTCAGCCGGATTGCCGTCTACCACAACGTGGTAGGTTGCTCCGTCCTGCTGAAAAGCGGACTCGCGGAAGATGCCGACCTCTGCCGGGCTGTCCACCAATTCGTCGTAGTTGCGTGCAATTCCAATCGCCTGATCGACTTTGCCTGGCGCTGCCTCGCCGAGAATGTGTACATCGCGAAGCCCCCACGTTGTGGGAGTATCCAGCAGGCGAATGCTGACCGATTGCCCGCGCAAGGCCGGCGAATACATCAGGACCATCGCCCAGTTGAAGAAGCCGTGCTCGGCGTTCAGGGTACTACCGAACGGGCCAGGCGAGTCGAGGTGAATGTCATAGCCAACCACGATGCAGCCTGGCGGCGCGGTGACCTCCCACTCGCTGGTCTTGCGGTTGAAGACGGCGGCCGGTGCACCCGATGCATCCTGTGCACCCACATCTTCAATGTTGGCCGCGAAGTTGCGCACCTGGTAGAGCGCGTTCCAGACGGGCATCTCCAGCGTGCGGACGCCGTCACCCTCTCGCAGGCGGATGCTCACGTGAGCCAGATGTTTAGCTGGATCGGCCAGGGAGACGAAGTATTCGGTCGGCTCGGGCTGAGCACTGGCCGGCGAAGCGCAAGTCACCGGTGTCGCAGCGACGGCGCGAGCCGCAAACACGAAGAGGACTGTGATCATCGAACATGCTAGAAGTGCTGTGCCAGGGCGTTTCACGCGGTCGTCCTGACCTCGTGCAGTGACTTGAGCTTCTCCGGCAATTTTTCATAGATGCCACCGAAGCCGCCGTTGGAGAGAATTGCCACAACGTCGCCGGAGCACAACTCGGGGGCGATGGTTTCCACGATCACATCCGCGTTGCTGAGCAGTCGTGCCCGCTTCCCGCTCGCGTTCAAGTCCGCAACCACCGCAGTTGGGTCCAGCCGCTCGTGCTCAGGAATGGCCTCGGACTTGAAGACATCGGCTAGTACGATCTGGTCCGCGATGGCGAGGCTTTCGGCCAGCTCGTGCTGAAAGACTCTGCGCCGAAGGGTATTGGAGCGTGGCTCCAGTACTGCCCAAAGACGCCGCCCTGCATAGCGAGCGCGCACCGCCTTCAGCGTCTGCGTAATGGCCGTGGGATGATGGGCAAAGTCGTCGATGATGGTAATGCCGCAAACCTCGGCTTTCACTTCCAGACGTCGCTTTACGCTCCGGAAGGCTCGCAGCGCCTCCGCGATGGCATCGCTGCCAATACCGTAATTAGCCGCCATGGCGGCGGCAGCGGTTGCATTCAAGACGTTGTATTCACCCGCAAGAGAAAACTCGAGCTCAGCCCAGTCCTTGCTATCGCGCAGCACGCGCCAGCGAGTTGCGGCCGGCAAATGTTCGACACCAGTGATTCGCCAGTCGGAACTTTCAGCGAAGCCGTAACGCTCGACCCGGCAAAAGGCACGGCCCACACACTCGTCAACGTTAGAATGACCGTCCCAAGCGATCAGCAGCCCGCGGCGCGGGACCAGGTTAACCAGGCGCTTGAATGCAGTTTTCACCTCGTCGAGATTCTTGTAAATGTCGGCGTGGTCGAACTCAACCGAGGTGAGAATAAGCGCGTCCGGAAAATAGTGGAGGAACTTCGGTCCCTTATCGAAGAAGGCAGTGTCATATTCGTCGCCCTCCAGAATGAATTCATGTCCCGATCCCAGAGCGAACGAGCTGCCGAAATTTTCGGGAATGCCACCAATCAGAAAGCTGGGATCGCGTCCGGCGTGCTGAAAGATCCACGCCA
>Ga0181526_10004272_pt1 | contig 11198 bp, 5 predicted proteins | sample PEATcosm2014_Bin_35_FD_119750 | JGI IMG/M metagenome (GOLD analysis project Ga0181526, IMG submission 119750) | Peatland microbial communities from MTU Mesocosm Facility, Houghton, MI, USA - PEATcosm2014_Bin06_30_metaG | ecosystem: Environmental > Terrestrial > Soil > Wetlands > Peat | place...
GGCCGCTGGTGGCGTGGGCCGAATTTACCTTCGATGGCCTTCCCATCCGGGTTGGCCAGGTGGTGCAGACCATGCAGCGGGTTCTTGGGCCAGGAGGAATCTATGAGCCGCTGGTGGTTACGCCCGCCATCGGTGTGCGCGTCGACCCGGAAGCGCGCATCCTGCCGCTTGACGGCTCGGCGCTTCCCGTCCGCGTCACCGTCCATACGCAGGCCACAGCCGAGGGTACAGTCGAGCTCGAATTGCCCCCGGGCTGGGGATCGGAGCCAGTTTCTGCCACGTTTCATCGAGACAGCGCCGGAGATACGGAGCCGATCGTATTCCAGGTAACGCCACGCGGAACCTTGGCCGCCACGCCAGGAGCCGCCTTTACCATTCAGGCAACGGCCCACTCCGCCGGCCAGGCTTACAAGTCGGGCTGGCAGAGCATAGGCTACCCCGGCCTGCGCCCCTACAACCTATTCAAAACAGCAGAGTTGAAGACGCGCAAGGTGGACGTGAAGGTGGCGCAGGGACTGCGCGTGGGCTACATCATGGGCAGCGGCGACTTGGTTCCTGAGGCCATTGAGGCTCTGGGCATCAAGCCGCACATTCTGAACGCGCAAGAGATAGTTTCGGACGAGTTTTCCACGTGGAACATTCTCGTGATCGGCATCCGGGCTTACTCCGTGCACCCTGAGTTAACCCTCGCTCAGCCCTGTCTTGAGCAGTTTGTCCGCCGCGGCGGGACTCTGATCGTCCAGTACCAGAGCGGCGACTTCCCTGCCCCGTTCCCGCTTTCCATGGGCCGCGCCCCGGAGCGCGTGGTGGATGAGACTGCTCCCGTCAAGCTGCTTGACCCCACAAATCCGCTGCTCGCCTGGCCCAACGCCATCACCTCCGCCGACTTCGACGGCTGGGTAGAGGAGCGCGGCCACTCCTTTCTCGCTTCGTGGGATCCCGCCTATACCGCCCTGACCGAGACAGCCGACCCCGGCCAGGATCCGCAGCGAGGCGGCCTCCTGGTTGCCCATGTCGGCAAGGGAACCTATGTCTATGTCGCCTACGCGCTCTATCGCCAGCTTCCCGAGCTTGTCCCTGGCGCCTATCGCATCCTGGCCAACCTGCTCAGCGCCGGACACGGTGCTCCAGTAAACAAGGACCAGCCGCAAGCGGCCCACCCATAGCTATTCAGGCATTCGACCCAGGCCGGCCGCTTCTTGCGCGCACCAAAGCGGCTGCGCCTCCACCCTGGGATGGAGAAGAAACTAGCCCGTTCGACGGTTGCCGTTCCTCCTTTGACACTTCATGCTCAGTAGACCGACATGAGAAGGCTTCCCCTTTCCCTGTTCTTCCTGCTGGCTACGGTCAGTGTGTACGCGCAAAGCGGCCCTGTACCCTCTTCGCCGGGTACTCCCGCTCCAAGCGGTTTCTTCAACCGGTGGCTGGCCCGCACTTCCGCAACGCAAGCCAAACAACCCGCATGGGCGGTCCCCGTCATCACGACGTATACGGGACTCATCCAGGTGGCGCGCACCGACTTTCTCCGCCAGATCACGCCCGCCCGCACCAATACATGGAATTTGGACAACAGCAAGGGCCTCAATCTGGTTCCCTGGGCCAACACCGAGCTGGCCGTCGATCTGCCGCCCTTCATCAAGCACAACCTGCCGGCCCCAGCCTCGAGCAAGGACGGCTTCGGCGACTTCTCTTTCCTGGCCAAGTACCGCATTGCTACCGGCAACGCGCAGCATGGCAGCTACACGCTTAGCGCCTGGGCGCTGACTACGGTACCCACCGGCAGCTACAAGAACGGCTCGGCTAATTCCAGCGTGCAGCCCAACCTGGGAGGCGGCAAGGGCTTCGGGAACTTCGATGTACAGTCGACCATCGGAGCTACGCTGCCCACCGGCAATCCCGCCATCACGTCCTCCGGTCGCCCCGTGCTCTGGAATGCCGTGGCGCAGTACCGCATTGGCAAGCTCTTCTGGCCGGAGATCGAGAGCAACGCCACCTTCTACAAGGGCGGCGCAAACGACAGCAAGACCCAGGAGTTCATCACACCTGGAATTATCATCGGCAAGTGCGCCTTGCACCCTTCCGATCCGAAGTCCCGCCCCGGCCTGGCCTTTGGGGCAGCCATGCAAATCGCCACCAGCCAATTCCATGCTTACAACCACGAACTGGCGCTCACCGCCAGGTGGGTATTCTAAGCTCAAGGGACGGCGGCAATGGCGTGAAAGATAAGTGAATTTGCCCTCGCATGGCTTCCTTGCCCTCCAGCCTGGAGTCATGGATGAAGGCGGCGATTTCTATGTTAAGAGCATGTAAATTCCTCCCTTGAGTGCCGATCAATAGACTCTGTTAAAAGTATGTGAATTCGTCATATATTCATATAACTCTGCGAGTCTTGGAAACGGAAGCAGGCAGGGAAAGCTCCGCGTGTGCGAACTCTTTTCCGGCTTCCGGTTTTCCTCCCGCACGGCCGGTGGAGACGCATTCTGCCTTCTTACACGGTTTCGGCAATGCGGGAGAGCAAGGCGTTCGCTCTGCGAGCGGACGCAGGCACGATTTAACCCGATCTGAGAGGAAAAAGAGAGGCCCAATGAACTTCAAGCTCAATACGGCTGCCGCAGCACTTCTGGCAGCCAGTTTAATTGCCTCATGCGCATTTGCCAGCGAGCCAACACCGCCTGCCAAGAAGCACGTTGCCGCAGCAAAGGCAAAAACGCCTGCAAAGGCCAAGACGCCTCCGGCTCCAACGGTCCAAGAGCAGATTCAGTCTCTGCGCGAGGAACTGGAAGGCCAGATCAACAGTCTGAAGACCGACTTGGCAGAGAAGGATGCGCAGCTGAGGAGGGCGCAGCAAGCGGCAGCCGATGCGCAAGCCGCGGCCGACAAGGCGGCAGCCGCCGCTTCGGCGCAAAACCAGGCAGTCATTGACAACGCGGCCGCCGTCACCACGCTGCAGTCGACCGTCACCGACCTCAAGGGCAATCAGGCTTCGCTGGCCACAACGATCTCCGACGAAACCTCCAAGATCAAGGCGTCCATCGCCAACCCCGGCGTGCTCCATTACAAAGGCATCGGCATCACCCCTGGAGGCTTCGCTGCGGCTGAAACTGTCTACCGCTCCAAGGCCACCGGCGGCGACATTCCCACTGCGTTCAGCTCGATTCCTTACGAGGGAGCGGATGCCTATTCGCTGAGCGAGTTCTATGGCAGCGCCCGCCAGTCGCGCCTTTCACTGATGGCCGAAGGCAAGACCAACTGGGGCACGCTGCGCGGCTACTATGAGGCTGACTTCCTGGGCACCGGCATCACCTCCAATAACAACCAGTCCAACAGCTACGTCCTGCGCCAGCGCGTTGTTTGGGCGCAAGCCGAAACCAACAACCACTGGGCCTTCACGGGCGGCCAGTTGTGGTCCCTTGCCGCCGAAGACAAGAAGGGCATCTCGAATCTCTCCGGCGACATTCTTACCCCGCTGACGATAGACCCGAACTACGTTGCGGGCTTCGTGTGGACCCGCCAGTACGGCGTCCGCGTGACCAAGACCTTCGACAAGGCTGCCTTCGGCCTCTCCTTTGAAAATCCGCAACTGTTGTACTCGGCGGCTCTGGCCGGAAACACCCCGTACGCGGTCCTAGGCAGCGCCGGCGCCAATGGCGGCAACTACAACGCGGCCGTCAGCACTGTCGGCGCGACGACATACGTCAAGAGCTACTCGAACCTGAAGACCATCGATAGCGCCGGTAACTCGGTTTATACCTACGTGCGGAACTACAACACAATTACCGCCAACAGCAACATCGCCAATATCTCCTTCAACGTCGCGCCCGATGTCATCATGAAGGCGGCCATCGATCCCGGCTGGGGCCATTATGAGGTCTTCGGAATCATCGGCTTTGCGCATGAGACGGTCTACCCCAACGTCACGCAGAACTCCTACAAGTACGGCGGCGTGGTCGACATCATGGGCAACAACGGCTCGGCGCCCGGCACGGCAATCGCCAGTTCATCCAATGCCGGCTACGTCTCGGATGCCATAGTGCTGGGCGGCGGCGGCGCCAGCCTGCGCGTTCCTGTCATCAAGGACAAGCTGACCTTTGGCGCCAAAGGTCTCTATGGTCCTGGCGTAGGCCGTTACGGAGACACCACCCTCTCCGATGTGACGGACAACGCATGGGGCGGTATTTCTCCCATCCACAATGCTTCAGGCTTGCTTACGGTGGAAGCCACCCCCACCCCGCGGCTGACCCTCTACCTTAACTACGGCGGCGATTATGCCGCGCGCGCCGATTACGCCAACACAGCGTTGACACTTGGCGATCCGACCGCTACTTTCTGCCAGACCGGCGTCACCGCCGCCAACGCCTCCACCTACTGCTCGGCTTCGCCTACCGCGGCGATGTTTGCCGCCGGCGGCAGCTGGGGTTCGCACTTCACCGCCGCTCCGGCCATGACTGCAGTGGGTTACGGTTCGAGATATGCCAGCGTTTCCGCCACTTGCGCGGCGGTGGCTACGCCTGGATACCAATCCGGTTCGGTTGGCTACCTGCCGGGCGGCACAGGCTGCGGCAACAACACCCGCGACGTGCAGGAAATGACGGGTGGTTACTGGTATGACATCTACAAAGGCGACCGCGGCCGTCTGCGCCAGGGCATCCAGTACGGCTATGCCGTGCGTGAAGGCTGGTCGGGCGGCGCCAGCGGCCCGGCACCGTTCACCGGAACGCTCAATGGCGCCAAGGGCATCGACAACATGTTCTGGACCACCTTCCGCTACTACCTCCCATAACCCGCGATTCCAACGGTCCCGATCCATCGGAATGGGCAGTCCGCAACTCGGGCTGCCCATTCTCTTTGGGGAGTCTCCAAAGCAGGCTATGTTGCGCTCCTCGAAATTCTCGCCGCGCGGCTCCCGGGGAATTCAGAACTGAGCTTCGAAAGCTCGAAAACGGCGTTCCAGCTCCCACTGGGCCGATGCTTTCTCACTGCCCTCCAGGAAGGCCTTGCACGCAGGGGCGGGCTTGGCGGAGCCTAACGGCTGGCCCATGCAGGGAACGGCGGGCGTAGTGAAGGCGTCAGGCGCGGCCCACAGGCTGGAGCCGAGCAGAAAATCGTGTTCCATGCCGGTGCGGGCTAGCTGCTTGAGATCCCGATAAGTGAGGCGATAGTCGAGGGCGGCGCGAACGTATTCGTGAGTGATGTCGATGCGGCTGACTCCCTCGTCGTCAGTGGAGAGCGCGACCGGAACGTGGGCGGCTCGATAGAGCGGAAAGGGGTGGTCAGCGCCCTTGATGCCGAGGATACCTTCATTGGAACTCAGGTTGATCTCGACCATCACATGCTTTTGCGCCATCTCCTTCAGCAGCGCCGGGGCGTCGTCCTCGAACATTACGTCCACGCCGTGGCCGATGCGTTCGGCATGGCCCAGTTCGATCGCCTGGCGGATGTGGAAGCGCAGGCCCTCGGGCGGCACAAGGCCGGGAGCCAGCTCGCCGGCGTGCAGGCTGATGTGCACCTGCGGGTAGACGGAGTGAAAATAGCCCAGCATCTTCATCTGCAGCGTGTAATCGCGCATGGAGATGAGGCCGTCTTCGGGCTGGACGAAATTGATGCCGATAAAGCCCGGCTCATGGGCGTCCATGGTGGACTGGATGGTCTCAAAGCCGAGCAGCGTCTGGGCGAAGACCTGCTCGGGCGACGCGCCACGCAGAATCTGGTAAATGAAGCGGACTTCGACTTGGCAGGCAGGCGCAGGCTTCGCGCTTCCGCAGTGCTCAATCTCGCGCCGCTGAGCGTCGGCTGAGCGCACGCTCTCGCGATCGGCGGCCACTTCATCGCGCAAGCCTCGGTCCAGCAGAGCCTGGCGGAGGGGCGTAAACCCTGCCGGGGATGAGTCGGCCTTGCCGAGGTCGGGATTCCAGCCGGTTTCGCGCGCGATCTGCGCCGCGTGGGCAAAGGGCGGGGTATGCATCAATTCAAGGTACTGCTGGTTCTGGCCGGCCGCGCGGCTGGCGATCTCGTCAATCCACTCGCCGGCATGGCGCTTGCTGAGGCCACTGAAGCGGTCAAAAGTGGAAAAGAACTGGTCGTGGCCGCTGAAGCCGGGAGTGGGGACAAAGCCGCGCATCGAAAAGGAATCGATCAGGCGGTCGTAGAGGTTTTGATCCGCGCTGCTGAGGCTGCCAGCTAGCCGGCCAGCCGGGATCAGAGGCCTGTCGCAGGGAGGCTTGGCAAAGCTGAGCGCCGCGGGGTCCACGCAAAGGCCGTCCTCTCCCGCGGCGCGGATGAAGCTTTCCGCATAGACCGCGCCGGAAAGGTGGACGTGCAGGTCGGCTCCCTTGGGAAAGCCGGCCAGGAAGGAACGCAAGCTCAGCGGCCCGCCCTGCACAGCAGACCGATAGGCGCGGGCGGCGCGGACCTCCGGCTCGGGAGCGCGGGAAGACGGCGTCTGGGCGCAGAGCACGGCGGTTGTGGCGGCGAGTACAAGGCAGGCGAAAAAGCGGGCAGGGCGGCGCATGATTGCCTACCAGTGTAGAGCAGAAACCGGCGGCGTGGGAGGGACTGGGCGCCGGGTTTGGCGCGGCGAAACGGAGTTGATATACTGATTGAGTTGTAGCAGCGCCCCGTGCGTTGGTTCGCCGGCCTCCTCCGGCGGGGCCGGGTTCCGGGCAGATCTGTTGAGTTTGCACTGAGGCCAGATAGCTCAGTGGTAGAGCGCGGCCCTGAAAAGGCCGGCGTCGGCGGTTCAATCCCGTCTCTGGCCACCACATTCTAAATAGCTTAGCGGCAACCCAAGACTTAAGGTTTTAGCTGCGGGAACAATACAGGAACATCCTTAAGCGATGTTCTCTTTTTTCCCTTTTTCTTGCTCCATCTGCTTCCAGATTTCGCGAGCTGTGCTACCGGTTCTGGCGATGTGTTGCCGCCCCAGCTTGGCATAGCGCTCGGTCATCTTGATGTCCAAATGGCCGAGGATCGCCGCCATTCACCATGTACCAGGATGCAAACGTATGGCGGAGATCGTGAAGACGAGAATTCCGAATCCCCGCCCGTTCGAGCAGGTCTTCAAAACTTCCTTCCACGCGCCGAGGTCCGCTCATTGCACCTCTCTTTGGCGGTAAAACCCGAACTTCACCAATCACGACAGGAATCCTCCGCAGCTCGCTTGCCGGTTCCGGAGGCATCGGAACGTAGCGCATCTTGGCCCCCTTCAGCTTTGCCTGGACTGCCAACAGCCCCTCGCCGCACATCGCGTCCGACCAGCGAAGCCCGAATCTCTCCGAAGCACGCATTCCGGTTGCGACGGCAATAGGCACAATCGATCTTAGGAGGAGATTCGTCTCGTTGAGGTCCTTTGTGCCTCTCCGATACTTCCTTTCGCCCAGAGCTCGTTTCAGCCTGCGCGGCTGATCCTCCGGCAGATAACGATCCCTAGGTCGCCTGGAATCTCAGTCTGCGCAATCCCAGGCTGTTGCCGGCTCCTGCGCATCGAGCTTGCGACAGTTGCCCGCGTCCAGTTGCAAGAGTCCCCAGATTCAAAAGCCCACCAAATTTGGGCGCTTCCAGATTCGCGCGCTAATCGCTATTTATGCGCAGGCTTTCAGGCTGTTCTCTTTTGCACACCAGCGCCTTTTTGTCGCGCAGATGCAGACGGAATCTCCACTTCACTCCCAATTTGGGTTGCGATTCTTGACCACCGTGCTTTTCCTTCGTGCGTTCCTTCACGCCGGCCGATCATGGAACTGTGGCGCGAAGCAGCCCGCTTTGCCGCACCAGGTTGAGGAGCCAACCATTCCACGCGGGGTGAACTTACAACGTCAATGATGGAGTGACTGCCACCTAAACTAGCCATCCCCACCATTGCAGAACCTGTCGGGCGCTTGAGCAAGGATTCTGCGCTATCCCGGTTTCAGACCAGAACAGCCTTCGCGATGAGCGGCTGCCTGTCTCCTCGTCCTAAGCAGCGTGGGCCAACCGATCGGCGAGCCCAGCTTGCTTACGGAGCCAGAGGACGGCAACTCCTCGCGGTTGCTTCTTATAAGCCCACCGTGCGCATAGAACCTGCGCCCGCTCTCGCACATAACCTCTCCATCCGCGAATCCCGGTCGGGGAAGGACCGCATCTCCGCTTTGGAAGAGGCGTCACGAAAGGAAAATGGAAAATGGCACTCGTCAAGAAAGCAACCGTCCAGGCAATCTCGAATGTGGCGGAGGGAAGGGCTCCGGCTGTGGCCACCCGCGAGGCGGAAGCGCAGCGGAAAAAAGCGAGAACGCTCGCCAAACAACAGCAGGCGGCCGAACGCATCGCCGCAGCCACCGGACAGTTGGCCTCCGGCATCGGCGAGGCCTCATCGGCCGCCGAGGAACTCAAGCGCGCCAGCGACCAGATCGCCACCGGGGCCGAAGAGGCATCGAGCGCGGCGCAGGAGTCTCTCGATGCATTTCAGCAGGTGGGTGGCGCCCTCACACGGGCGATGCAGAACTCCGAGCTGGGTCGCGTCAAGGGTGAAGCGATCCAGACCTTGATAGCGCAAAGCACCACCGACGTGGGTAGCCTGATCACCAATGTCGCGGTAGCTGGGCAGCGGCAGGTCGCTTCCGTGCACATGGTGATCGAACTTGAAAAGCAGGCGGCCAATATCGGCGACATTGTGAAAGCGGTTGCCCGTATCGCCGACCAGACCAACCTGTTGGCTCTGAATGCGGCCATTGAAGCCGCCCGCGCCGGCAAACACGGAAAGGGTTTCGCGGTGGTAGCCGATGAAGTTCGAACGCTGGCCGAGACCTCGGAGAAGAGCGCCAAGCAGATCCAGGAGCTGGTGGGGCAGATTCAGTTGGACGTGAAGACCATTGCCGACGGCATCAACGCCTCCGCCAAGACCATTGAAGAAGAAGTGGAAAAGGGCAAGACCGTCACCATCCAGATGGAAGAGATCCGCACCGCGGTGATTGAGATCGTGAGGGGAATCACGGAAGTTGGCACCCTTAGCGTGCAGGCTAACCTTGCCGCCCAGCAGGCGCTGAAGGGATCGCAGAGCATCGCGGCCGCGGCCGAAGAGCAATCTTCCGCGGCGCAGGAATCCGCCAAGACCGTGGCCGAGCAGACCCAGGCCCTGGCCGAATGCGAGCAGGCGGCGCAGGCCCTGTCGGAGCTGGCCGAGGATCTGAAAAACTCGACCGACGTAGCCAAAAGCGCGGAACAGGTAGCCTCTTCCGCCGAGGAGCTTTCTTCGGCCGTGCAGGAGATCAATCGCTCCAGCGCCCAGATCATGGCCGCTCTGAGCTTGATCAAGAAGAGCGCCGAGGTGCAGTCGGCGGCCGCCGAGGAGTCCTCCGCAGCCACTGGCCAGATTGAAAAAGGGGCGGAAGTTGGCCAGAAACGCGCCACCGCAAGCGCGGAGAAGGTGGTGGCCATCAAGAAACTGCTGGGCGAGAACAAGAATGGCATCAATGGATTGGTTACCGGCCTTTCCAGCTCGGCGGATGCCTCCCGCGCCAGCATCAAGCAGATGAACGCACTGGAGCTGGTATCGAGGCGCATCGACAAGATCGTCGAGGCCATCAGCACCGTTTCCATCCAAACCAACATGCTGGCCGTCAACGGAGCCATCGAAGCGGCGAGAGCCGGGGAGTTTGGCAAGGGCTTTGTGGTGGTAGCCACGGACATCCGCAACCTGGCTCACGATTCATCGGAGAACGCCGATCGGATCAAGGACCTGGTGAAGGCGGTGCAGGATCAGATCGGGATTGTGGGCCGCGACCTGAGCGAGATTGTGGCGGCGGCGCTCACCGAGGTAGAGAAGGCCAAGAAGACCAACTTCGACCTGGTGACGATCGAGACCGACATCCTTGTGGTGGAAAAGGGCACGCAGGAGATTCTTGCCGCTATTGACGAAATTGTCTCTGCTCTCGGCCAGGTGAAGAAGGGGATCGAGCAAATCTCGGCCGCCGCGACGGAAGCCGACAGAGCAGCCACCGAGGCGTCCGGCGCGGCTCAGCAGCAGTCCAAGGGGGCCGAAAACCTGTCAGCCGCGATTGAAGAAATCGCATCCTTGGCGGATGAACTTCAGGCCGCAGGGTAAGGGGGCACCGCGATGACGAAGCAAATTTCGAAGAAGCAAATGGATGCGGGGCGCGCCGAGGAGAGCAATCTCGTCGAACGCGCCTCCAACACTCAGCCGGAAGATGCGGCCAGCGATCTGATCGAAAGCGAGGTCCGCGCCTCCACTACCCAACAAGGCACACAGCAGTTTGTCGTCTTCATCGCCGGCAACGAGGTCTTCGCGGCCGACATGGTGCCGGTGAAGGAGATCATTCGCGTTCCGGAGGTGGTACGCGTGCCTCTGGCGCCGCCCGCATTGGAGGGCCTCGCGAACTTGCGCGGCAAGGTATTGCCAATCATCTCTCTGCGCCGGCTGTTCGGTTTTCCTGAGCTGGTTCACGACGACTCGACGCGCGCCCTGGTGGTGGACGTGGGGCAGCCGCTGGGCTTTGTCGTAGACCGGGTAGCGAGCGTGGTGGGCGTCGATGCCGGCCACATCGAAGACGTGGGATCAATCCGCACCACGGTAAATACCGAGGTGCTTTCCGGCCTCCTCAAGGACGTGGGCGGCCACGCCATGATCATGGTTCTGGACTTTGCCAAACTCATCGAGAAGGAGTTTTCGCAGATTGCGTCCATCACCAAGAGCACCTCGGCCGCAGGGGTTGCGCAAGCCGCGGTCGAGGTCGAGGAAGAAGACTTGAGCGACGAGCTGCAACTGGTGAGCTTCGATGTGGATGGCCAGGAATACGCCATCGCCATTGAAGATGTGCAGGAGATTGTGCAGGTTCCAGAGGCGGTGGTTCATGTGCCGCACTCGGAGTCGCACGTGCTGGGCGTGATGACCCTGCGCAGCCGCCTGCTGCCGCTGGTCAACCTGCGCAGCATGTTTGCCTTGCCCTACCGCGTACTGGATGAGAAGAGCCGCATCGTGGTGCTCACCCTGAACGGGGTGTCGGTAGGCGTGGTGGTGGATGCGGTGAGCGAAGTGTTGCGGGTTTCCAAATCCGGCGTGGATCCGCTGCCCGCCATGCTGGCCCGCGAGGGCAACCTCGCGGAAATTACCTCCATCTGCCGGCTGGACAATGGAAAGCGCATGGTGTCGATCGTCACCGCGCGCAATCTCTTCGGCCATTCCGTCGTCAAGGAGGCATTGAGCGCCGTGA
>Ga0181526_10004275_pt1 | contig 11192 bp, 14 predicted proteins | sample PEATcosm2014_Bin_35_FD_119750 | JGI IMG/M metagenome (GOLD analysis project Ga0181526, IMG submission 119750) | Peatland microbial communities from MTU Mesocosm Facility, Houghton, MI, USA - PEATcosm2014_Bin06_30_metaG | ecosystem: Environmental > Terrestrial > Soil > Wetlands > Peat | place...
GCCGCGAGAGCGCCCGCGCCGGCGGCCGTACGCCCTCCACGCCCCGCCGGCCATCCCGCCGCTCGACGTGACCCATCGTGAGCGCCGCGGCTTCGGACCGGCGCCGCTCGCACCCCGGAAGCACGGCCAGCGCTTCGCGGCAGCCCAACGCCAGCGGCCACATCCGGTGCCCGCGGCCCGTCGCCGCGACCGCCGGCGGGCGGATGGGCGCGCGAACGGAGAGGAGATGGTGTCCAAGACCAGGGCCTCCGTCCGCCCGCGATGGCGCGCGCCGCGCGACGCGATGACCACGCCCGAGCGACTGGCGCTGGAGGCGTAACGAGCCGTAGGTCGCGCGCAATACGCTGCCGCTGCGCCGGCGCGTGAGCAGGGCAGCGGCAGGGGTTTCAGCAAGTTCGGACAAGAATGGCGCGCCGGCGGAGGTTCATGTAGCGTTGCAGCTCCGCTTCCCCATTGCCAGGAGCTACGGCTTGAGCTTGAACACGACGCCCGCATTGTCATTCCTGCCGCCGCTGGAGGCGGCGCCATAAAGGTTGCCCGCCTTATCCCTGATCACGCCGGCAAAGGGATATCGGCCGTCGGCGCAGCTCGCCATCGGGCAGAAGCTGTATAGCACCGTCTCGCTGCCGGAGGTGTCCACTTTGTACACCACTCCATAATAGCCGTGTGCGCCGCCGCTCTCGGTGGTGCCGTATAGGTTGCCCTCCGAATCGCGGATCACACCGGCTGTGGGTCCCTGCCCATCGGCGCAATTCGCCAACGAGCAAAAGTTGTATAGCAGCGTCTCGCTGCCGGAGCTGTCCACTTTGTACACCACTCCATCGCCGCCGTCTACGGCGCTGTTTATGGTGGTGCCGTATAGGTTGCCCTCCGAATCGCGGATCACGCCAGCTAGGGGATATGGGCCGTCGGCGCAATCCGCCAGCGAGCAAAAGCTGTATAGCACCGTCTCGCTGCCGGAGGTGTCCACTTTGTACACCACTCCATCGCCGTTTGCGCCGCCGTAGTCGGTAGTGCCATATAGGTTGCCCTTTGAATCGCGGATCACGCCGGCTACGGGCGCCTGCCCATCGGCGCAGTTCGCCAGCGAGCAAAAGCTGTGTAGCACCGTCTCGCCGGAGGTGTTCACTTTGTACACCGCTCCACCGCCATTTGCACCGCCGGAATAAGTGGTGCCGTATAAGTTGCCGTCCGAATCGCGGATCACACCGGCCATGGGTCGCTCGCCATCGGCGCAGTTCGCCAGCGAGCAAAAGCTGTATAGCACCGTCTCGTTGCCGGAGGTGCCACTTTGTATACCGCTCCAAAGCCGTTTGCGCCGCCGTATTCGGTGGCGCCATATAGGTTGCCCTCCGAATCGCGGATCACGCCGGCACAGGGTTCCTCCCCATCGGCGCAATTCGCCAGCGAGCAAAAGCTGTATAGCACCGTCTCGTGGCGGGAGGTGTCCACTCTGTACACCACTCCACCGCCGTTTGCGCCGCCGTAAACGGTGGTGCCATATAGGTTGCCGTCCGAATCGCGGATGACGCCGGCATAGGGTGTCTCCCCATCGGCGCAATTCGCTAGCGAGCAGAAGTTGTGGAGAACCACCTCCGTCATCTGCGCCGACGCCGCCCCGGTGGCGGCTGCCAGACACGCCAGCCCCAGCAGGCCCCTTCGCAATCCACGCGCCCTCGGGCGACCTCTGGCACCGATTTTCCGTCTTTCGATGGTCATATTCATAAATGCCTCCTCTTCGATGCAAATTCAGGCCGTACCGGTCAGCCAAAGCCAGCCGGCTGCGGTCGTAACTCCGGGCGCCGCCTTGGACTCGTGACGCGCTGCTCCGGCCCTACGACTCTATGTGCAGGACCCCTCCGTCTCCATCCGTGGACCGTTCTTCCCTGGCCGAGACAGCTATATTAACTCAGTGACTGCGGGCGGCGGGCCGGCTCTGCCACCACGCGTTGGCGAGCGTGGCGCATAGGATCAGCGCGCCGCCTGCAGCGAGTCTCTGCTATACAGACGAGCATGGCCGGCGCTTCGCGCAGCCTGATGCCGGCTGCCACGCCCGCCGCCCGTCGCCCGCCGCCGCGACCGCCGGCGGGCGGATGGGCGACGCGATGGGCGCTGGAGGCGTACGATCTGTAGCCGCGCGAATCGGCGGGGGCGCGTCCCATCCGGTCTGCACCAGCGACCTTCCCGCCGCTCGATGTGGAGCGTTGCAGAGTTTCGTAAGTTTTGATACGTTGAGCCTCGCATTAACAATGGCGACCAGCACCGATGCAGTTGACCAACTGACGAGGTCTAACCAATGAAGGCGCCCATCCTAAAGACTCATAAGATCGGCGACCTCCGCGATCCACTTCTGCACGAGCACAAGTTCGCGATTCCGAAACTGCAACGCAACTTTGTATGGGATGCCGGGCGCGCAGCCAAACTGCTCGACAGCATCTATTACCAGATGCCGATCGGCTCCTTGTTCCTCTGGGAGATGGACCACAAGTCGGCAAACCTGATCCAGCAGTCGACCGGTGTCCTGCCACCCTTCAATCCCAAGCACAAAACCATCTTGTTCGTCATCGACGGACAGCAGCGGCTCTCCGTCATCTATCAGGCGTTCAAGGCCGAAAGAAGGGAGAATGACGCCGGGCGGGAGATCGACTTTGGCCGGATCTGCTTCGTTGTCAAGCCCGATGCGGAAACCGGGGACACTCGCCGGATCGTCCATAGGAAGCCTGTCGACAAGGAGTATGTGCCGCTCAGCCACATCCTGGATCCCGCCTGGAAGAGGAAGATGCCGAGCCAAGCCCAGTGGTTCTTGACGCGCACCCCGACTTCCCCGGTGAACGCTTGATCGCTTGCTTCAATCCGCTGCTGGCCGAAGAGCGCGCACGCAAAAGGCCCGATCTGCTGGCTGCCACCGAGAAGCAACTGGAGAAGATCGCCGCGGCCACCCAGGCTGCGCGGCAAACAAAACATCGGATTGCGCGCAGGCAAAATTCTAAACCGTTACAAGATGGGCAAGCACTTTCAGTTACGCATCGAAGAGGACAGTCTTCATTATGAACGCAAAATAGCCAACATCGAGCGTGAAGCAAGCCTGGACGGAATCTATGTCATCCGGACCAGTGTCCAGAAGGAAGCCTTATCCAGCCAGCAGGTCGTAGCAAGTTACAAAAGCTTATCCGGCGTGGAGCGGGCCTTCCGTAGCTTGCTCGGCCTGGAAGACGGCAAGCAGTTGCGCGTCGACACCACGGTGGTGGAAACCGACATTCATTACCCCACCGATGCCACCTTACTGTGGGACACCGTGCGCACCGTCACGCGACTGGTCGACAAGCTCCATCGAGAACTGCCGCGCGGGGTGCAAGGCTTCACCAATCGCACCCGTAGTGCGCGCCGCCGCATGCAAGAACTCGAACGCATGTCGGCCACCCAGCGGCACACACAGCAAGAGCCCAAGTACCGCGAACTGCTCCGCATCACCGGGCAGGTGCTGGAAAGCGCGCGCCAAGTCGTCAAGAAGGCTGCCAAGGTCAAAGGCGTCGACGTGCTCGGCCGCGTGACAATCGACCAACTTCGTCAACAGATCGCGACTTACTGCGACCTGGGCAAGAAGGTCATCGATCAGACCCGTCGGCGAGTGCTGGACGGAGAACAGGTTCCTACCGATGAGAAGGTATACTCCATCTTCGAGGACCACACTCACCTGATCAAGCCGGGCAAGGAGCGCAAGCCGGTGGAATTCGGTCACAAGGTCTTCCCGGCTGAGAGTTCCCAGGGCTTGATCACCGACTATCAGATTCTGGACGGCAATCCCGCCGACACCACGCATGTGAAGCCTTCGCTGGACCGTCATCAACAAGTCTTCCATTGTGCGCCGGATTTGTACGCCGGCGATCGAGGCTTTTACCGTGCCGACAATGTGGATCACTGCCAGCGGGCCGGAGTGAGCCAAGTGTGCATTCCGCAGCGCGGCGGGCAGAAGACGGCGGAGCAGGAAACCTTGGAGCACAGCCGGGCGTTCAAAAATGGGCAACGTTTTCGGGTGGGCATCGAGGGGCGCATCTCGGTGCTGTTTCGCGGCCGGGGGATGAAGCGCTGCCGGGCCAAAGGCCATGAGCGTTTCGAGGTTTTGGTGGGTGCCGCCGTGCTGGCCAACAATCTCCTGCGGATTGCCGATCTGTTGCGGAACCGGAAACCGGCGCGACCTGCCAAGGCAGCCTGACTTGTTCCGCCGGGCGGTCACTCACATTGCATCCAGGGGTGAAGTGCGGTCGGCGTCCGCCGGTCACGTAAGTTCCCAGGCGCCCCCGGCCAACTTCGCTCCATCAGGCCGCGCGCATCCATCCACCATGCTCCGCCAGGGCTTGACGAACCCGCCATAGCGATTCGTCTCTACAACTGAGATGCATAAAAGGGGAAGTGTGTCTGCATGGTCGAGATAACTCATTTACTTTCCATGGTTTCGCGACAGAAACTAGCTGCGTTCGGATCTGGTTGCTGTAGCCCCACACACACAACAGCAATGTCTCGCGGGTGACCAACGCGCCGGCATGCTCAATCAGGAATGCCAGCAGGTCGTATTCTTTCCGGGTAAGTGTTAGGGGCTCGCCGTCCAGCAGCGCTGTCCTATTCCCGAAATCCACATCCAGGTGCTGGTCATGATAATGTCGCTCATATATCTTGGTAATCTGAATCGGTTCCATCCGAAAGGTCTCCTTTTGGCTTATCGCCTAATACCGATGTTACGAGTGACGGCAGCCGCAGTGGTTTGGTTTTTGTAAGACTTCTGCAAAGATGTGAATGAAAGAGGCGGCGTGGCTACATCGTCCTCATTGTCTGTGCTACCGCATCAAAAAAGGCCAGTGCGGGACTGGGTGCAGCTTATAGTGTATCGCGGCAACATAGAGTATCGCACTCAAGGCCACGAGCACAATCCCCGTAATTGTCAATACCTCGACCCACGGAAACCGTTGGCCTTCCCGCTTCAGTACCAAAAGGTATCCGGCGAAGACGCCGACGTAAAACAACAAGCACATGGGTAGCGCAAACAACAGCATATTAACCGCGTCTGGGGTGGGGGTGACGATGGCGGCGATGACGAAGATACCCAGGATCGCATACCGGCTATGCTTCACAAGGAACGCCGGCCTGACGACGCGAAGTAACGTCAGGACGAAAATCAGAATGGGCATTTCAAAGGTCAGTGCCACTCCGAGCGTCACGTTGACGAACAGATCGAAATACTCGCTGATGGATACCGTCGGATCGACGTAGTTTCCTATACCGATGCCTAATAGAAATGTGAGTGCGAAACGGAAGGCCACGAAATATGCGAATGCGCCGCCCAGGATGAACAAGCCCGCGGTGCAAAGCACGAATGGCACGGCATAACGCCGCTCGCGCTTATAAAGTCCAGGAGAGATAAAAGCCCACATTTGATAGACCACCCAAGGTGCGGCGATAAAGAGGGCACACAGAAAGGGCAGCTTGACCCAGATGACGTTAAATTGCTCCATAGGCGTGATGGCTTTAAGGGTGGGCGGCTTGATGCCCAGGCTGGTCAAAGCTTCAACGGCGGGGGCGGCTATGAAGCGCCAGAGCTGGTTGACGAACGTCAAGCTGATAACGCCCGCGACGAGCAATCCCAAAACCATCTTTAGGATGCGCGAACGCAACTCCTGAAGGTGATCGAGGAAAGACATGCGCAGCGTGCCCTCTTCGCCGTCGCCGGGGAACTCCGGGGGTTCAGGCGGAGGTGGCGTGCGCCCCCCTCCGCCTCGGCCAGCGGAAACGGCGGTGGCCGCTCTGGGTGGAAGCGCAACTGTCCCTGTTGAAATCATTTATGTCCCAAAACCGAAGCGCTTACCTAGAATTCGCCTTTTCCGCAACCAACGATGGCCGTATGCTACGCTTCACGCGAAATAACGGCTGTGTCCGTTTCATGGACACCTCCCGCCGGCCTAGCGGGCTCCTCGGCGGTGTAGACCCGGCCAATCGCAGAATCCCGGCGCTCCGCGCTGGATGAAGCGAACAGTTCGCCCCCGATCATGGCGCCGCTTGAAGAATAATCGTAGTTGCCGTTATCGTGCCGATAGCCGCCGTCGATCTCCTTTTGGGGTCTGGCTTGCCGCTCCAGGTTCTGCAATTCACGATCGAAAGTGGCTTTCATCTCACTCCGGACACGGCGAAACTGGCTGATCGCCGTTCCCAACATTCTGCCCAACTCGGGCAGTTTCTTCGGACCGAACAGCACTAACGCCATCACGAAGATTACTGCCATCTCCGGTAAACCTACGGGACCCATCTCGCTCCTTTCTCCTTACGAACTTCGTCACAGGGCAAGCCCCCGTCACCTGGCCGCCGAGCGGCTTTTGGGCGGCGGATAATCACGAGCCTTGGCTGTTCTCGCTAGGCGCGCGACTTTCTTCGGGGCCGACAGCTTTAAACGAGTCCTTGAAGTTACGGATGCCTTCGGCAAGGCCCTTGCCCAGGGCCGGCAACTTCTGCGGACCAAAACATATTAGCGCGATAGCCAGAATCACCAGGAGGTGCCTGGGTTGGAGCAGATCTTCAATCATCGATTTGAGCCTCCCATCCGTTCTATACCTACAAAAGCGGCGGCGCGGCCTGCGGTAGAGGCCGCGCCCCATCCTCCACGCCAATTTATGCCTGGCGCTGAGCTGCATCGGCTGCGTGCGCGCCAGATTCAGCAGCAGTTCGGTGAACCGCGGCGTCTGGCTGCTAACAACGTCCGACCCCTCTCATAAAGGCAAAGTCCCGATATTCCGATGCAATGCGGACAACAGTACTAACGCTATAGCAGTTAGCGGACGGCGGCATCCGCCGCGACGGCCATAGATTGCAGGATATCGAGAAACTGCTGGCTTTGACCGATGAAGAGCCCGTCTGCGGTGAAGCTATTAATCGTTGCCACGGCGCCCCCGAATTTATCGCTCAGCGGACGAATGATTGAAACATTGGGGAGGCCGGGCTTGAATTCGCAAGAGACGGGGAAGATCAGACTGGGCTGGATCGCAGGATTCAGCGGGCTGAAAAAGTCGGGAAATGTCAGGCCGGATATGGAGTCCGTAAATGGCGCTATAGGAGCTTGCACTCCGTTGCCCGAAAAATCAACCCATTCCAAAAAGTGAGCGATCTCGTCGCCACCGATGCCCAGGGTGATCGAAAGCACTTCGGGATCCTGAACTTTTTGGCTCATGGCTGCGTACAGACTCGACCCGCCTTGCTCGATGTATCCGAAGTGAAAGCCCGCTACATTCGCGATGGCTTGAATATGATCGTTACCGGGAAAATTGGGGTTAGAGGCGCCGTTGTAATCGGCATCGCTTCTGGGAATGGCGGTAACCCCGCTGAGAATGATTGCCTGCGGAAATATGGCGCCAAGGTCCGGATTGGTTGCGCTCCGGTAGCGAACATACCAGCTGGTATCGACGTTAAGTTGCATCAGGTTGGTGAGGCGCAACTTTCCCGACGATCCCATAGCTGTGCTTCCCGGCAAGGTTTCGAACTGGGTGAAATCGACCGGCGCGGCTCCTCTCGACACGAGATAGGCATTGAGGAACGTGGCATGGCTCACTTCGTCCAGCGTGTTACTGCTGATATATTGCGGACCATCGGAATCGAGGTTTGACAAGCCTACCTGATAGGGGTTCAATCGTTGGTCCGGGTTTACCTCAATGGGTAAATGATCGCCGATGCCACCCAGTTCCGCGTACTGTGTCCAAAGGTCCGATTCGATCAATTCCGCTGCCGCCAGAAATCGGAGAATGGCGACGTCGCCGCTGGAAAGCCTGGAAGACTGTCCGAACATGGGCCGGCCGGCGGCCAGAACTCCCGCGCCGACCGCGGCAACCCCCAGTCCTTTCTTCATGAAAGAGCGGCGGTTTGTCGCGCTCTGCGTTTTCTCTTGTCCGTTTATCATTGATTGCTAACTGCCTCCTATAGCGATACTAACAATCCGCGGGTGATCCGTTGTTATTAATGTGTAAAGGTTTTGTACATTCGTCGATCTGTGGAGCAGCGCTTCCGACCAAACGAATCGTCGATGCACGCATCGGTGGCAAGCGGTTGCGTCGATGCTCCATCGGATGACATGTGTTATGTTCCGCTTGCATAAGCTTCCGAATGTCTGTGGGATACACTCACGATCGAGCGGCGTTCAGAGCGCAATGGCCGGCTGCGGCGAGGGCTTGACGAATCCGAAACAACCTGCACTTGATCGTGTTCTCTTTCAGTCCTGTCATTTGAGCCAGCTCGGCTATAGAGAAACCCTCGACCTCCTTCGCAATAAGCAGCCGACGGTCGTCGTCCGGGATATCTGCCAGCAGCTTATTGATGAAATCCCTTTGCATGGCAGTTCGATCGGGTGTAGGACGCCAGCCGGCAATCTCCATTCGTGGTGCTTGCGCGTCGTCGAGCGAATCGCTTGAGTAAGTTGTGTTGAGTCGTTTCTTCCGCAGGAATCCGTAACAGTGATTTACAGTGATGCGATGAATCCACGCATAGAAAGAGCTTCGGCCTGCGAACCCATGGATGGAGAAATAAACCTTTGTAAAGACTTCTTTTGCGACGTCATTCGCATCGTCGCGATTGCCCAGGATGCCATAGGAGAGCCGATAGAGTTTGCATGCGTAGCGCCAGACGATTTCACGAAAAGCCGTCTCATCGCGAGCCCGCAGTCGCGCTACCAGCTCAGCGTCATCGGGTTTGCGCTGTCTAGACGGCGCTTCGTTGGGCCAGACGCAAAAGACGCCCGTATTTGCAGTCTCAGACGTGGTCGCGTACATATTTGCCGCCTTCACTCCTCACGCCACGGCGGGGCACAAGGGGAACCGCGCGAGGCTCGCCGGCACTCGAGGCCGGCGAATCACTGGCTGGAATCTTGTTGGCAAAGGCCGGTCGTCTAACATGTCGGGTGTACCTCACCGCACTTCTTTTAAGTACGCGATGATCGCACTCCGCTCGGTAGCACTCTCCACATGGAAGGCCATGTCAGTCTCCGGAACGAACTTGTCCGGACCGGCTAGCCATTTGTCGAGCGAATCGGCGTCCCAGGTAATGTGCGAACTTTTCAGCGCGTCCGAGTAATTAAACGACGCCACAGAGCGTGCGGCCCTGCCGTAAACGCCTTCCAGCCTCGGCCCCTCCTTATCGTGATCCAGCGAATGGCAGCCGGAACACCGCTTTTCGAAAAGGCCCTTGCCGTCGCTGGTCTGCGTGCGTGCGGTCATCGCCACAACGGCGAATGCCGCGGCTAGCATCACTAATAATCGTTTCATTGGATTGGACTCAGTTCCCCGCCGCCAGCGGCGAATCCACCAGTGCCAGGCTGTGCTTGCGCGCCACATACTGCACGTTTGTAATGCCAAGCACGCTCCGCAGCCGCTCGGCGGGTACTTTCATCGGACCGGCCGCCGGCGCGGTTCCGGGCGCCGGTTGCGGAAACGCCGTGGACATCGCCGTATGGAAAGTCACGTTGCCCTCCACCTTCTGCAACACTTGATGGATATGGCCGTTCAAAACCGTCACTGACCCGAAGCGTTTCAGATACGTGAGCGCCTGCGCGCTGTCTTCGGTGCCCCAGCCCCAATCGGGATAGACCGACCACAGCGGGATATGCGCGAACACCACAATTGGCGTGCTGCTGGAGCGCGCCTTGAGGTCGGCTTCCAGCCATTGGAGCTGATCGGCGCCCAGTTTTCCGAGGTGTTCCAGTCCAACCACGTTCACCAGTCCCACAAAGTGCACGCCTTTTTGATCGAAGCTGTACCAGCCGTTGCCCTGGGTGCCTTTGCCGTAGCGTTCCAGAAACTGCTTGCCGTCATCCACCGACGTGTCATGCTCGCCGGGCACATAGAAAATCTGGCTGGTTTTGGCGGACTTCAGCAACTGGTCCATGGTGTCGAATTCCCCGGGCTTGGACGTGTGGCTGAGGTCGCCCGTGTGAATGATGAACTCCGGCGTCCGCGGCAGGGCGTTGATCTTATCTACGGTGGCCTGCAACGTGCCAGCCACGTCCGGATTTGCAGGCTTGTTGAATCCGATGTGGCTGTCGCTGATTTGCACGAAAGTCATCTCGCCTTTGGCCTCGCCGGCGGGGGCCGGCTTCCCGAATGCGCGTGAGCTGAGAACGCCGCTGCCGACGGTCCATACCACGCCCGTTCCGGCCCAAGCCATGCATTCGAGGAATCCCCTGCGGTTGATTCCGTCGTCGTTGTGGTCGTGAAGAATGAATTTGGACATTTTGCTCTCCACCCCCATGTACTTCCGCGGCGCATGGATTATTCCCGCCCCGTCGACTTTTCAAGTGTAAATTGAACCCGGGAATAAATTACCGCTGCCGGCAGTATGCATGGATATGAAGAAGATCCTGCTAAAGCGCCCTCACTATGCCATTGCGTGCGCCGGCGTGCTTGCCGTCGCGTCGGCCTTCATCCATCCGTTTGGACTGAAGACCAATTCGGCCCGGCCGTTGCTCTCCGGCGCCGATGTCGATCCCGCCGTGGTGCGCATCCTGGAAAAGTCCTGTCAGAATTGCCACTCTGAGCGAACCGAATGGCCCTGGTATAGTTATGTTGCCCCCATGTCTTGGCTGATCGAGAAGGATGTACACGAGGCCCGCAGCCACCTGAACCTATCCCGCTGGGGCGAGTATCACGCCCAGAAGCAACATGACCTCCTGGCTGAGCTCGCCGCCGTCGTGCGCAGCCGCAGAATGCCGCTCCCCCGCTATACTCTCTTGCATCCTGGAGACAAACCATCTCCCGACGAATTCGAGCGGATTTATCAATGGACGCGTGCCGAACGGCGGCGTCTGACGTCGTTGGCCTCGGCTCACAGTGCCACTCCCGCAGATGCAGGCGTTGCCCGGTAATGTGCGAGGCGCTGCGGTGTACCAGATAATGACAAACGATTTCGCACTCCCGACCTGGGCCGTTTCCAATGGCGGCTCTGCCGCGCAACTCGCAGGCTACGCGCTGCGAGGGGCCGGCCTGCTGGAAGCCGCGCCGAAGGCGGCCCTACTTGAAAAAAGGGATTCGTCAGAAAAATCTGCGGGTGAGTTCCGGCTCGGGCAGTTTGCCAAGTGAATGATAGAGCGCCAGTTCGGTGACGCGGAAGGTTCGGAACCCGTAGGATTTTCTCATAGTGACTTTTGCTTTGTTGTTTAGACCCTCGATGAC
>Ga0181526_10004280_pt1 | contig 11180 bp, 9 predicted proteins | sample PEATcosm2014_Bin_35_FD_119750 | JGI IMG/M metagenome (GOLD analysis project Ga0181526, IMG submission 119750) | Peatland microbial communities from MTU Mesocosm Facility, Houghton, MI, USA - PEATcosm2014_Bin06_30_metaG | ecosystem: Environmental > Terrestrial > Soil > Wetlands > Peat | place...
TGGCGCGCTCTTCGGCGACTGGATCGGACGCGAAGACAAGGGCGGACAAGCTTGGATTACCTATCACCTAAGCGGCAACGAATGGATTCAGCTTGGCCTTCGCAATCAAAAGGCCGCCAAAGATTTCATTCCCGGCGGCACTACGCTCAACGACATTGAATTTCAAATGGTCAAGCGAATACGGAAAGAGATTGAAATTGATGGCACGTTCGACTACGAAAGCTGGGCGGCTCCAATCTACAACATCGCAAATCCGGTCAATCTTCCCAGCCACGAAACGGTGACCTCGACGACTGTTCGAGTGACCTGGCGCCCAAGATGGAAGAGTACTCTCTAGCCTGCTTGCGGAGTTAGATGCGTCGGAAAAACTTTGAGCTCCGCTTTGAGGTTCGTGATACAGACCGGGCAGTTACAACACGAAAATCAACTCAGAGAGTTCAGATCTTCATGAAGAATTCAAGCGCGACAAACTCTCGAAACCACCAAGGTATTTTTATTCAAGCGTCTCCGCTATGATCCAATCCGCGTCCAATGAGGGTTTAGCCGTATCCTCGATTCCTCCTGTGGACTCTGTGGATCGAGCAATTCAACGCGCGCGCCGGCTTCTTCCCTTCTTCGCATTAGCGACTATACCCTTTTGTGTTCTGTGCCTCTATGTCGCTATCTCCGATTTACGCGACTACCCTGGAGTCGACCTTCGCCCAAAGGTTGCGGGTGCTCGTGCTCTTGCGGTTGGGATCGATCCGTACGAACCAAATGCGTCTGCTCAGCCAGGGGAATATTTTAAGTCGAATACAGTACCGAACTATACTTCAGCTCTTCTGGCATTGTTCATCCCGCTGAGCGGGCTGCCCTTCGAGACACAACGAACGATCTATTTCTGGCTGGACTGGGTACTTGCAGCAGGAGCGTTCTATCTGACACAGAGGGCTTTCTGTATGCGGCGCGAACGAGTCTATTTTTTCTGGATAGTCTATGCCATCTTCATTCTATGCAGTTATTCGTTTCGCTTTCATCTTGAGCGCGGCCAGTATTACATGCTCTTACTGTTCCTCACGAGTTATGCCGCCGCATCGATCCAAAATAGCTGGACGAGCTGGCCCTCTTGCGTGCCCGTAGCGCTGTTACTGCTCATACGCCCGACTTATCTGCTGATCCTTCCCGTCGCGTTCGCTTGCCTGGGCGCAAGAAAATGGAGCCTCCGAGTTATCAGCATTGCCATCGTGATGTTCACGATGACATTGCATTATGGCGGGATTCAGCGATGGATCGAGTTCGTTCAGGTTGTCCATGCGGTAGGCGCACAACACCTTGAAACAAGCAAAACCCTCTGCTGCGTTCCGCGCAGAGCGCCCGATTATCCTGCTCACAACGTAATCGAAAAGACAGACTTCGCCAAAATGCTTCCGCCGCACGCGGTTAACGGCACTTTTGTCGGAATGGTCTCGCTTGGATTCGTGCACGCAAGCAGAGAATATCCCTCTGTCTGCGGCTTATTCTCAACGAAATGGATTGCCAGAGTAAGCTACGTCTTCATTGGACTTATTCTGACGGGAGGATTGGCGGTTATCCGGAGCGCGCGAAATAGAATAGTGAGCCGGAATGTATTGATCGCTTTCATGGTGCTATGGCCGTTGATCCTCGAGATCTTCGGACCGGAGCGCTATTTCTATACTGCGGTGGTTGAGGTGCTGCCATTATCGATGCTTGTGCTCGATCGAGATGTCTTTCGACACGAGTCGCGCTCAAGCGCGGGAATCTGTCGATGGCTGTCATTGCTCGCCCTGGGAGTCTTGCCGCCCGCGATATTTCAGCTATTGCCGTATATGCGCTTTGTTTCATCGTTGATGAGTGTCTTGATTTCACTTGTTTTGCCGGTTAGCCTTGCAATGTTCTGCGTCTACACGGTACTGACATCTCCCAAATGTATAGGCGATGTCCATGTCTAGCTTCTAGTCGTCCCGCGCTCCGATCAACTCGCGGGCATCCCGCCTATTGTTATTCTTGGCCTGACGCCCGAAGTTATCGGTAATGGCGACAATGCTTGCCACGCGCTCCAAGCTAGAATCTCATTCGGACCGACGCCTGAAGCTGACGGGCTGGCCCTGTGAAATTGGGTGTAGCAAACGTTGGATTGGCGGGGCTGCCAATTCCATCGCCGAACTGATGGGGAATGGGGCCGAGAAAGTCCGGAGCTCCATACACCTGGTCGATGCTCTGCACATTGCGGTGATTGAACAGATTGAAACCCTCAATGGCAGACTCGATCGAAAGATGTTCAGCAGGATGAAACACCCGCTGCAGGCGCATGTCGCTGTCATAGTTCGATGCGCCGCGATACGAGTTCCGTCCCACGGTTCCGGTTCGATCGGAGAATGGGAAGCCATCGCCGAGCACATTGAAACCGGCCAGGATGGAGTAGTAGCGCGGGCTCTGCAGCGTGTTCAACATCGAGAGCCTCAGATTGCGCAGAGCCTGCGGCCAGTTTTCAGGGCTCTCCGCAACGAACGACAGCGTGGCGCGGTGGCGGATGTCGTTGTCTCCCACGGAACGGTCTCCCGAAGGGTCAAGGTAATTCTGCGGCGTGTCAGTCAGCTGTACATCGGTCGCGATGTCAATCGACTTCGAGTAGGTGTAGTTCGCGAGGACGCTGTAATGACTGGCGAAGGCCTTCCGCACGCTGACAATGCCGCTGTTGTAGATCGAGAATCCAGAGGGTGTCGCAATCAGTGCGAAGCCGAAGCGCGGATCCGCGGGCGCGAATGACTGACGCCCATCGGGCAGCGTCCCGTCCGGCAGTCCGTTGACGCTGAAGTACACCGGCAGGTCGAGCGCATGAAGATACTGGTAGCCGGTCGTCAGGATCCATCCGCCGCCAAGCTGGCTTTCCACTTCGAGACTTGCCTGCTCCGAGTAGGGGTTCGGGAATTTTCGCTGAATGTATCCCAGCGGGAATTGCTGGAGGATTTCCGGCGACGGATATGTGCCAGTGGTCGCAAAGCTGCGAAATGCCTGTGAAGCAAGGAATGGGCCCGAGACACCAACGACTCCCGACGGTCCGAGCCCCACAACGCCGTTGGCGGTGTTGAAGTCGGGCACGAGCGGATTGTTCATCGAGGTGAAGGCTGATGCGCCTTGCCAGCCCACCATCAGATCGCTGTAATCCCATGGTCCGGTGAAGAGACCAAACCCTGCGCGAACGACCTGCTTGCCACCGCGCAACGAATAAGCGAAGCCAACTCTAGGTTGAACGTTTGTAGAGTTGGTGGGATTCATTGGTCCGGTCACGCGCACGTCAGACGCGGAGGGAAACAGGTCGAAGTCGTAACGGAGTCCTGCCGTGACCGTGAGCTTTTGAGTCGCCTTCCACTCATCCTGCCCATAGAAGTTCACTTGGCGATGCCAGAAATGCAGCTTAGTTGCGTTCACAAAGTCCTGCGCAGCAGAGCCGGCATAGAGCGACCCTGCAAAAGGCAATGGGCGGGCCGGAATTTGCTGGCCAAAATACGAACTCGGCTCAAGAAAGAGGAACTGCACAGGAGTGCCGGGGCCGAACGGGGGACCTGCGAACTCGCCGGCTCCAAAGAAGCTCTGGGGGGTGAAGATGGCGCCGCCGGGACTGAAGAATGTGGTGTCAGCCGCGATCCAGACTGGCTCAAACCCGCCGCCGACCTTAATGGAGTGTGCTCCACGAACCCAGGTAAGGTTCTGCTGAAACTCGAAGTGCGGCTCGCTGTAATAGGAAACGCTGCCGGTGAATCCGCCCGAGACCAGCGTGTCTGAAACATCGAGCGTGGGCTCGTAGCCTGCACCTTTCGGCGTCATGTGAAAGACACGGTCGCCAAAGGAAAGGACGCTTTCCGAGGTCCAGTGCGGGCCGAAGAGGTGCAGAAAGTTTCCATAAACCGTCTGGTCGCGAACCGGATTGTCACGATACGTCGAAGGAAGGCCTTGTCCGGGCGCCGCGGTGGGAATGTCGCCTTTGCGATCGTTGGTGAAGAGATAACTGACATTCAGAATGCTGCGGTCGCTGAGATTGTGCGTAAGTTTTCCGATGGCCTTGTCGTAGTCGTCGGTTTCAAGCGCCGAATTCAATTGCTCCGGCTGCAGCCCGAACTGCTCCTTGACCTGATTAATGCTGGGCGTTCCGGGGCCCATGCAGTTCGGAGTATCGATGCAGCCAAGGATGAAGCTCGAGTAGATAGGGGATTCTGCGCGGCGCTGGCCTTCATATCCAGTGAAGTAGAAGGTCTTCGACCGGCGGATGGGACCGCCGGCCTCGGCGCCGAATTGGTTGGCCCGCAAGTATGCAGCCCCGGCGCGGAGAGGGCATTGTCGGCGTCGAGCGCGTCGTTGCGGAAATACTCATATGCGGATCCGTGCAGGCTGTTGGTTCCGGACTTGGTGATTGTGTTGACCACGGAACCGAGATTGCGTCCGTTGTCCGCGGCATAGGGCCCATCCACAACGCGAAATTCTTCGACCCAGTCGAGAGACGGACTGACATGCTGTACGCCCGATAAACTCACCGAATAATCGGCGCCATCCAGCCCGAAGGCGGAGCTGTGTGTTTCCCGCAACCCACCGAAGCTGAGCTGGAGTACAGTCTCCTGAAACGGCGACTGCGCTCCGGTGGCGGTGCTGCGGCCCACGTTGGCAGTGGGCGTGAGCAGCACAAGATCGATGAAATCTCTCCCGGCAATGGGAAGATCTGAGATCTGACTCGGAGGAATCACCTGGCTCGATTCGGTCTTATCTGCGTCGATACCCGCACCAAATGTGCTGGAGACGGTTACGCTCTGTTGCACCGAAGCGATGCCAAGGCGAACCGGCACCGAGGCAGTCTGGCCCACTGTAAGCGTGAGCTGTCGATCCCACGCGCTGAAACCTTCCCTGTTTACAGTGAGGCGATAGTCGCCCGCCGTGAGTGACGTGAGCACCGCCAGGCCTGCGCGGTCAGTCACCTGGCTGCGCGCGATCCCAAGGTCAGGGTTGCTGACGGAGACATTTGCTCCATGCACAACGCTGCCGGAAGGATCGGTAACGGTAACGTTTAGAGTCGCTAGTTGCTGCGCGGAAACAACAGCAACGCTTAGAAGAAACAGAGACACAGCGTACAGCAGCTTTCTGGTCATATTCGGCTCTCACAGAATGGGTTCGAAATTCGTCTTCGGAATAGCCCGCAGCTTTTCTTGTCAGCCATCAGTTTTTTTGATCGAGAATTTCCGGCGCCGAGACAGCTCTAGACGCCCGTGCCGGACGCATTGATACCTGCCAACCGGTTTTTCGGCTCGTAGCCGCTAAGCGCCAGCCGTTTGCCATGCATGCAATGCACCTCGTCCGACACCGGATGAACGCCGGAGGTAGTCACCCATCGGTTGTAGAAGTTAAAGAGTGCGACGACCATGATTGTGTAGTAGATTGCTTCGTCGCTCCAGCCGATCTGGTGCAGCTCGGCGATGTCTTTCTCGCGCATCTCCGGCAATTCGCGCGTCATCTTCGCGGCGAATCGCATTAGCGCTTTTTCAGGCTCCGGCAGCGTTGAAGATTCCAGGTCGTCGAGAACGTCGCGCACCAATTTCTCGCTCCCTAGCATTTCGGCGGCTACCGCGGCGTGCGAACGCCAGCAGAATTCACACCGATTTGTCCACGAAGTGTAAGCGGCAATCAATTCGCGTAAACCGCCGCTAATGGGTGCGGGACTGCGCATCACGCCCTCAGTGAAACTCGCGAGATGCGACGTAACTTCCGGCCGGAATGCGAAGAGATGCCAGATCTGCCAATGCTCGCGGCTTGTTGACTTGGCCGCTCGGATGAGGTCGGCGTAAGGACTTGGCTGCGGATTTGCCTCCACATCCGGAAGCCAGGTGGGAGCTTGCTCAATTGTTTTCAAGTGCGACTCCTTTCGCTTGAGTCAGGAGAGAATCTGAACCGGCCTCTGTCGCCAGCTCTTCAGGCACAGTTGCTCGCGCGACATAGCGATAAACCGGCAGCGCGAACATTGCGAGCGCGCCTATCAAGGTAGCCGCGCAGAAGATGTTGAGAATGCCGGTGTACGAACCCGTGGCGTCGTAGATGTGACCAACGATCAGCGGCGCAACGGCGCCGGCAACGGCGAAGAAGGTATAGACAAGCCCATAGAGTGTCGAGAAGGATCGCAGGCCGAAGTAGCGGCGCAGCATGTATGGAATCAGGTCAAGTTCGCACCCAGCGCCAAGTCCTGCGATGAATGCGGCCGGCGCGGCAGCCGAGAATGTGGATGCGTGGGACAGGAGCAGCATGCCTGCACCGGCAGCAAGCAACGAGGCAACGGCGATGTAGGAGCCTTGCAGGTAATCGAGCAGCCAGCCCAGAATAAACCGGCCAACCACACTGGAAACGCCCAACAGCGACGCGGTGAAAGCAACATCGCGCGGGGTCAATCCATGTTCGCTCAACATCGGTGCGAGATGCGCGAGCGCCCCATTCTCACTTAGGGATAAGGCGCACACGCCGAGCGCCAGCAGCCAGAAGCTGATGGATGCGAGCGCCTGAGGCCAAGCGATTCCGCTCGTGTCGCCCGATTGCGTCGGGTTCGCTTTTGCGAGGTCAGTTGCACTCTTTGGCGCACGAGCGAACAAGAATGTGAGCGGTGCCCCCACAAGCAGCGGGAAGGCGGCGAGCACCAGATAGGTATGTCGCCATCCAATTGCCGGAATCAGATACTGCACCAGCGGCGGAATCAGCAGCGAGCCCACGCCCGATCCCGCCACCACGATCGAAAGGCCCGCTCCGAGCCGACGCTCAAACCATCCTGTGACAATTCGTGCATAGCCGAGTTGACAGGTCCCTGTGCCGGCGATTCCAATGAAAACCGCACTCGCGTAAAGCTGCGCCAAATGCGGAGTGAGATATGCGAGAGAAGCAAGTCCCAAGCCCAGAGCCACCATCATTGCGGCAACAAGCTTCCGGGGCTCGATGCGGTCGAAGAGCCTGCCCATGAATGGAGAGCAGATGGCTACCGAGATGGCTGCGAGACTGAATGCGCGCGCGATCTGTTCGTTGTTCCACCCGAATTCGTGCTGTAGCGGCTTCACCATGAAGCTGAAGCTATAGATGAAAACTGTCGCGAAGCCCGTCAGGACCCCAATGTGACAGACCGCGGCCACACGCCAGCCCTGATAGCTGATATCGTTTTCAGCCGCGCACAAAGCGGAGCTTTCCGGCCCGCGTGTCAAACTCATGGGGAAGCTGAACCTCCGTCCAGGGGAAGTCCGGACGAGTATCGGGATTATCCTGGATTGCGATGGAGCGCGCATCTATCGCGAGATGGGAATTTCTCTCCATCTTTCGAATGATGTGTCCTGCACCGTTCGTCGAGTACCTTCCGAGTGCGGAACATGGGCGAAGTCGCGCCTTGTCCGACGAGTCTCTCGTAAAAGAATGAGGAATAGCTTTCAACATGGCCTACATTGAGCTGCCCATTGCCCCGCAACTCGGCCGCGAATTTCCAGGGATCGTCGGAACGATGACCTTTCGACCGGAAACCGCTGCGCCCCTGAATGAACTGGTGAACATCCTGCTACGAGGCGAGAGCACACTCTCACGGGGCGAGCGGGAGCTAATCGCCACGCACGTTTCGTGGCGCAACGACTGCTACTTCTGCCAAACGATCCATGGCGCGGTTGCGGCAGCACAGTTGAATCACGATGAAGCACTGGTGCAAAAGGTAAAGACAGATTGGATCAACGCGGAGATTTCTCCCAAGCTCAAAGCCCTGCTGAACATCGCAGGTAAAGTTCAACAGGATGGAAAGCTGGTGACGGAAGGTGACGTGGCCGCAGCCCGGCGAGAAGGCGCGACGGATCTCGAGATTCACGACACGGTGCTCATCGCCGCGATGTTCTGTATGTGCAATCGCTACGTGGACGGCCTGGGCACCTGGGCGCCACGGGATCCGGATATCTATCGCGCACGAGCGAGCGAGATTGTTGAGCACGGTTACTCCGAAGTCACCGAGATGGCGACGGCGCAAATCGCTCTGCCCCGTTAGCGGCCAAGTGCCGAACGACGAAGCCACGCACAATTAGGATAGCGGTATGATTGGACTACTTGACGGAAGCGCCGTTCATTGGTGACTAATAGAGTGAAGGAAGAGGTAAGACTTATGTCAGACCAGCAAGTTGTCGCGAATCAGAAAAAGATCCTCAGCCATCAGGCGTCCATTCTGAAAAACCAGAAGTCGATCCTTGCCAACCAGGCAGTCATCAAGAAGAACCGAGGCTCACTCCGCGAGATTCTCGCGAATCAGAAAGAGATCCTTGCAAATCAGAAAACGATTCTGGCAGCTTTAAAGAAGTAACTCGCTCAAAGCTGAATCCTGGCCGAATGAACCGCCCGCGCCGGGGAAGAATGCAGCTGTCTCTGACAGGTCTCCAACGCTCTCAACGAATCCAGAATCTATGGAGTGCGTCCGCTCCCGGCGGCTTGCCTGACTATTGAAAGACGCAGGTCCGCTCTCTGCGGCGTCAAGGGGGCTCACCGGCTACGCAAGTACCCTTTGTGCGGCGATAACTAAAAAGAGGATTTTAGCGAAGCCAATTATATTCATCCTCGTCGGCACTACTTCTTTCAGAAGGGCATCATTATCCTTCAAAGGAACAATGTACATTGCCAACGCAGTCGTCGTGATTATTGCGCACCTGCTTAGAACAAGTCCGTCGCGGGCGGGAATGTCAGCAATAGACTGAGACTGAGAAGGGCAAAAGCAATGATGTTGATCCGTGCGAGAGCAACGGTCTGCTTTCGCCAACGCCATTCAAGAGTCGCCCACGCAGCGAGCCAGAGAAGAATGGCTGCTGTGGTTACGCCAGACAGAGGTCCGGTTGGCTTATAGAAGACCGACAGATTCTTCACATAGACGGACTTGTCCGCGAGAATCGAAAACAACGCAACCGCGAACGAACCAATACCGGCTGAAAGAATGGCGGCCGCTCCGGAACCGTTGGGAATGATTGTCGAGTTGGGAATGGCCGCGGTGTCTTCCTGGGCAATAGCAGTTTGCAAGCTCATGGCTTCTCTCCTTGAACCAGGTAAACCGTTTGGCCGCCCTCGACAGGCGCGTTCTTGTTCAGCATCGCGCCAAAAAAGCCGGCGATGCCTGCGGCCACAAGCGAAGTCACAAGGAACACTTGAAGCGCGGAGCGAAGCTGCGGATGAAACCTCAGATCTCGGCCGTACTTGATCACGATCACCGCAGCCATGGTGATTGCGATGGGCACGAGCCACGCGACGTGCTCCTTCCACTCCATTCCGATCGAGTGCCACGCCCTTGTCGCCGGATTTGACAGAAGAAGCGCGCGTGGGAAGCCGGCAAGCTGCGCGGCGCCAACCGAAGCAGGGGCTCGATACCACGGATAGATGATGTACGTCCCGGAGAGAACGGTGAGCCATGCCAGCGCGGCCATGGCGGTTAGGTAGGCGCCGAGAAAGCGATCTCTTCGAGGCGGAACATTCGTTTGAGCTTCCGTCGAAAAGCGTAGATACAGCAGAACGATAGCGCCTGAGCAAGCCAGCAGATAGAGTGCGCCGAAGCCCATGCCGTGGACAAGTGTCCAGAGACTGCGCGTGGTGATTTCCATTGGTCACGACCTCCCGTGGGAATGTGCGGACAAAGGATGTGCGGGGGCGCACTGTTTTTTGGGAAGTGTCTGGCGGCGCCTGATGCCGCGAACGCCGCCAGAGAAGGTTAGAAGTTGATCTTCGCGGCTAACTGAATCTGGCGCTCAAGCCGCTGGAACACAGGTTCGCTACCCGCCGAAGAGACCTTTCCGAAGGTGCCCGCGCCAAAAGTAGCTCCCGGATTGTTGAACTGCGGCGTGTTGAGCAGATTGAAGAACTCCGCACGCAATTGCAGAACCTTCGCTTCAGTCAAGTGGGTATTCTTGAAGATCGAAAAATCAACGTTCTTCGTGCCCGGACCTTGAAGGATATTGCGTCCCGAGTCTCCCCAGGTCCCCGCGGTAGCATTCGCGAAGGCCGCGGTATTAAACCATTCCGCAAGTCTGCGCTGGCCGCTCGGCAATGACCCGTTGCCGTCTCCGGCAACGAGTCGCGCCCTGGGCGTAAGACCGTCGCCGACTCCGCTCGAGGAGGAGACAGAGAACGGAAAGCCGTCGTAGTACTGGAGAATGGTATTCAATTGCCATCCCCGCACAACCGGCTTGAGTATGCCGGAACCTTGGAACGGAAGTTCATAGGTTGCGCTGGCGACAAAGCGATTCGGAATATTCTCGTCTGAATTGCCGTAGTCATAACCAATATCGTAAGGGTTGGTGACGCTACCTGGGCTGCCGGTGCTTTCGTCGAGAGCGTGACTGTAGGTGTATGAGGCGAGGAAGCCCACACCATGTGCGCGGCGCTCGGCCGTAACCTGGAGTGCGTTGTAGTTGGAGATTTGGTGGGTCTCAAGGTCGCTGATCTGGGCGAAGAACGGATAGGGGCGGACGGCGGATACGGTGGTTGCCCCCCCGACTCCCAATTGACCGGCATTAATGTCCCTCAGATGGTCCAAGTGAACTCCCTTGGTCCCAACATAAGCAAACTTAAGCACGGTCGAGAACGGAATCTGCTGTTCGAAGGACGCATGCCACTGCTCGCTGTAGGGCGTCTTCGCATTTGGGTCTTGGGAAAAAGCCGGCGTGTTAGGCCGCAATGCACTGCCGGAAGTAACAACCGTGTGGGCATATCCATTCGCGGCAAAATTGAAAGGCGTGCCGGTCGTGTCTGCTCCGTAAGTGGACGAGTTATTGAACGCCCAGTAATTGTCGATTGGAACATTGGCCGACAATCCGCTCGAATTGGTGACGTTTGGCGCCGAGTAATAGATGCCATAGCCCGCGTGGAAGACGGTCTTGTTCGTCACCCGGTAGGCAAAACCAAAACGGGGCGCGAAGTTCAGGTTATTACCGCTCAGGCCGCTGCCCGGAACGCCGTTGGTTCCCACCTGCTCGAGAGCCGTGGTCGATAGGGAAGGAACAAAGTCATATTCCTTGTTGTGGGCTTCGCTCCAGGGCCAGCCGAGGAAGTTCTCGTAGCGGAGTCCGAGATTCAGCGTCAGCCTGCTGGTGACCCTGTAGTTGTCCTGCCCGTAGAAGGCGAGATCGCCCTGCCGCAAGCCAACCGTGCCGCTGGGAAGGGAA
>Ga0181526_10004283_pt1 | contig 11176 bp, 9 predicted proteins | sample PEATcosm2014_Bin_35_FD_119750 | JGI IMG/M metagenome (GOLD analysis project Ga0181526, IMG submission 119750) | Peatland microbial communities from MTU Mesocosm Facility, Houghton, MI, USA - PEATcosm2014_Bin06_30_metaG | ecosystem: Environmental > Terrestrial > Soil > Wetlands > Peat | place...
CCATGCAGGCCTTGGGATAGCGCGCGTAGTAGTCCGGCACCACGCAATCGATGCGTGTCTTCCCGGCGAGCCGCGTCTGTGCAGCTTCGACTGCGCGCATGCAGCTATCCAGTTGCTCGGGCGTAGGAAGCAGGTGCTCGCGGTTTTTCAAAGCCCATCCGTAATACTGCGCGTGGGCAATTTCGACTCTATCCGGCCGCAACTGCTCGATAAACTCGATCATCTCCTCGATGTGATCGAGGTTCTGGCGATGCACCACCAGATTCACCGTGAACGCCAATGGCAGCTGGCGAATCTTTTCCGCGAGAATAATCTTGTACGCGTGACCCTTGGCACCGGCGATCCACTGTGCCGGGCCGTCTTTTGAATCCTGAAAGCTCAGCTGAATGTGGTCGAGGCCGGCGTCGACCAGCTTGGGCAGGCGCGTCTCCGGGATGCCGAGGCCCGATGTGATGAGATTCGTATACAGTCCAGCCTGGCGCGCGCCCGCGATGAGTTCCTCGAGATCGGTTCGCGCGGCAGGTTCACCGCCGGTCAGATGCAGGTGCAGCACGCCGAGGCGGCTCGCCTGCTGAAACACGCCCACCCACTCGTCGGTGGAAAGCTCGGCCTGCTTCGCAACCATCTGCAGCGGGTGGGAGCAGTACACGCAATGCAGCGGGCAGCGATGTGTGACCTCGGCAATCAGCGCCAGTGGGTTGGGAGTCATCAGTAATCCACGATCCGTTTGTTATGCAGAGCTTCCAGGAAACTGCAGACGTCACCCATGATTTTCGCGGGATCGGCCGCGCCGTATTTTTCAGCCAGAGTTGCCACAATCTGCTGGACGGTGCGCTGCCCGTCGCAAAGCTCCAGGATGTTCTGTCCCGTGCCCTGAATGCGGATCATGCCTTCGGGGTACAGCACCACCGGCTTTTCAGCGTGCGTAGCCCAGCGGCAACCGGCGGCGAGACGAGGCTGACTTTCTGGCAGAGGAGCGGCCAAGGCTATGGCTCCACTCGAAACGCGCCCGGTGGTGGCCATCCCGGCTGCACATAAGAGAAGTACAGCGCATCCAGCTGCGCCCAAAGAATGTCACATTTCGCCTGCAGGGCGCCGATCGCGAGCTCCTGCTCGGCTCGCGTCCGGGCGTGCTCAATCACCCATTGCAACGCGAACCGCGCATCTTCCGGCGCCTGATGCAGCCGCGCGGTGAAGTAATCGAGCCCGTGCGACAGCCAGGGATAATGCTGCCGCATGCAATCCATTCGCAGTGAGATTAGATCGCGCGAGAACAACTCCGTTAGCGACGACGCAACTGCTTCCAGAAAACTGCGGTTCTTGACCAGGTCGAGGTAGGCATCGACGGCATAGCGAACTGCAGGCAGAATTCCCTCGCAGCGCATCAGGCGATCGCGATCCAGCCCAGTCGCCTCCGCCAGCCGAATCCAGCGCTCGATGCCGCCTTCCTGCGTCGCATCGCCATCGTGATCCACCACCCGCTTGCGCCAAGCACGACGAAAGTCCGGATCCTCGCTGCGCGAAAGAATGATGGCATCTTTGATGGGAATTCGGCTCTGATAGTAATAGCGGTTCAAGGCCCAGGCTTGCAGCTGCCCGCGGCTCAGCTTTCCCTCATGCATCATGGTGTGAAACGGATGCTGATGGTGATACCGCTCCGCGCCAACGTTGCGCAGCCGCGCTTCTAACTCCTTCGCGGAAAGAACCGGCAAATCCAGCATCGCCGCTACAGATTCAGTTGCCACCCATCCTCCGCTAACTCCCAGCCGGCCTCGCGCAACTCGCGATATTCAGGACCAGATTCGTCCAGCATGGGATTTGTGTTGTTCACATGCACAAAGATTTTACGCGGCCGGCGAAGTCCCGATAGCAATCGCAAACTGCCGTCCGGGCCCGACACCGAAACGTGTCCCATTTCGCGCGCCGTGGCTCCGCTACCTTGCACCTGGATCAATTCGCCATCGCTCCAGAACGTTCCGTCGAACAGAAGCACGTCGGCGGTCTCCAGACGCTGCAACAACTCATCGCTGATCTTGGGAACTGCCGGCAGGTAAGCGAGCCGCGTTCCGGAAGGTCCCGTCAGCATGACACCCAGCAGAGCCTCTTCGCCATTCAGTTGCGCGACGCGCTCAGGCGAAACATACATAGGATACCGGTCAGCCAGGGAAAATACCTCGCAGGAGATCCCTGATTCTTGACCTTCCACATCCAGCAGGGGAAAGCGTTCTCCTGGTTTTACATTGCTCCAGCACACTTGTCGTGGAACGCGGTTCAGCATGCCAAGGGCGCTGTTGTCCTCGCGCAAGATCCTCTGCAACGACTGCGTGCAGTAAATCCGGAAAGGCTGCAGCTCCCTAAGCGACAACAGGCCTGCGATTTGGTCAATGTCGGCGCTGGTCAGCAGCACCCCGGAGATCGGAGAGTCGCGAATGCCATCGCGTGGCTGGAGCACCGGTGCGCGCTCAATTTGCATTCGCAAGTCGGGGGAGGCGTTGAGCAGGAACCATGTGCGGCTGTCATCGCTGACAGCCACCTGGGTTTGCGTGCGGCTCTTGGTGCGAAGCGTCCCGGCGCGCAAGGAGCGACAATTCCGGCAGTTGCAATTCCACTGCGGAAAGCCACCCCCGGCGGCGGAGCCCAGGATCTCGACGCGCATTCCTGCAGTTTACAGTTCCGCGCTGGCGTAGCAGTTGATTTCGCAGTTCAGGCAAACTTCTTCAAATTTCGGACTGGTCCATTCCATGACTCTCTCCTAATGTTCTCGACTGGATTCAGTTGCAGCTACTTTTATTGCGGCCCCGCAAATCAGAGGAGCGCTGGTATTGAGATGCTCCCCGCTGCCTTTGGGAACAGCGTTTAGCGACTTTACAAGAAATCTGAGCCTGTAGTCCAGCAATTCCTTCCGCGTCACTTCTGCAGCGCGGCCGGAACGCTCAGTTCGGCAGCCTGGAATGGCTGACCGGATTTCGACAATTCTGCGTAGGATCCCTCGACCTGCGCTAGTCACGGATTTCGCGGCGGCGTAAGTTGTTGGAAAATGGCGGAAGCGTGTGCGAGTCGAACGCACCATTGACGTCGGAGACGCCAATCTCCGGTTTTGAAGAACACCAGGATGTTCCAGCTCGGTTCTGAAAATTTTCTACCCTACCTGATTCTTCTACCGTTTACAAGAACTAACGATATGCCCCGTGCTGATCCTAGTGCTGTGTGTTTGAACATAGATCTATCACAATTTCATCACAGCGAAACTGGCCTCGCACAAGCCGGATTGGGCCAACCTGTACGGTCTGCCGACTTCACGTCCAAGTGATTTGGCCCCCGACAGGATCAACTCCACGCCAGCTCGATACAAACATGGGCGTTCTTGTTGTTACCACTCTTGCTTCCCAACCACTGGAACCTTGTTTAGCGAGTTGGCGTCGACGCGAAGCCCCGCCTTCCGCGCGCTTGCGTTGGGTAATAGCATTGGCGGCCACGATTACGGCTCATGTGAGCAAGTCTTCGATCCTCACCGGCAATTCCCGCACTCGGACACCAGTTGCATGATGCACTGCATCGGTGATCGCTGCAGCGATACCGGCCAGCCCGATCTCGCCTATGCCGCGGGCTCCGATCTCGTTGATTTCCTTGTCAGGATAGTCGAGGAAATGCACGTCGATTGATGGTGCGTCGGCATTCACCGCAACCAGGTAATCAGCGAGGCTGCTGTTGATCGGCGCGCCGTTTTGGGGATCATATTCCGTGGCTTCCAAAAGTGCCATGCCGACGCCCATAACGACCGCGCCCTGGATTTGATTGCGGCCAGTCAACGTATTGATGATCTTGCCGGCATCGATCACGCTGACTACTCGGCTGACGCGCAAGCGGGCGATCTCCGGTTGCCACGTGACCTCGACGAAGTGACAGCCGAAGGATTGGGTCGAGAACTTCGGCTCGGGGTTGCCGAACGTCGCCGGAGACTGGCCGTTGCCAGTAACCATGCGGAGGTTAGCGCGTCGAAGCAGGTCGTCGAACTGCACGCTGTTCGCAGATCCTTCTGCCTTAAGGAAGAGTGCGCCGTTATCAAAGCTCAGATCGTCGGATTTGCGACCCACGAACGGAGATGCTGGCGTGGAAACAGCAATCGTTTTGAGCGACTCGATCGCTTGGTCGGCTGCGGCGAATACCGCGTTCACCAACGAGGGTGTAGCCATCGAGCCGCCCGAGATCGGGCCTTCGGGGAACGCAGTATCGCCGAGCTCTGCTTCCACTTTGTCCAGTGCAACGCCCGTTCTCGCCGAGGCGAGCTGTGCGAGGTTCGTGTAGGTGCCGGTGCCGATGTCTTGCGTCGCGCTTGCCACGCGGCATGAGCCGTCGTCGCGAAGCTGAATGTAGGCTGCGGCGGGAAAGCGAGCCGCGATCCACGAACATCCAGCCACTCCCCAACCAAGTGTTAAGCCGTCGCGCTTCATCGAGCCGATCGCGGGATTGCGCTTCGACCAGCCGAATTTCTCTGCGCCCACGTGCAAGCATTCGAGCATGTGCCGCGACGAAAATGGAAGCCCCTGGCCCTCATCGATTTTCGGTTCGTTGAGGATGCGAAGTTGAACGGGGTCCATGTTGAGGTCATGGGCCAGTTCGTTTATCGCCGATTCGATCGCATACAGCCCGGGCACTCGGCCAGGGCCGCGCATATCAGCCCCGCCGCCGATGTTTCGCCGAGTGCGACCAAAGGTGACCCGCAGATTGGGCACACTATACGCGAAGGGCGTGCCCTCGCCGCAGCCTTCATGATGGGCATCGAGCATTGACCGTGTGTAGATGTAGTCCTGCTGCAGCGAAACCAGCTTCCCTTCCTTGGTTGCGCCCAGGCGCACGCGCTGCTGCGTGCGCGGCCGATGTCCTACGGCGTGGAACATCATTTTGCGAGCGAGCACCAGTCTCACTGGCCTGCCCACTTGTCGCGCCGCGGCAGCTGCCAGCGGACACAGCGTCCACGGCCAGAGTTTGCTGCCGAACCCCGATCCGACGAACTTCGTGATCACGCGGACATTCTCGACGGGCAGGCCGAACATCTGCGCAAGGACACCCCGCAGATTGACCACGCCCTGCGAGGACTCATACAGCGTCAAGGTTGAGCCTTCCCAAATCGCGGTAGTCGAATGCGGCTCCATCGGGTTGTGCGTTTCAAATGGCGTGACGTAAGTGTGGTCAACCTTGACGGGCGCGCTAGCGAAGGCAGCCTCCGGATCGCCGCGCTCACTCTCTATCCGCTTCACCGGGCCAAAGGTTGTCATGACTTCTTCAGGCTCATCCTCCGCTTCGAGGTGCGGTTGGACGTTGGGCTCTTCGGCAGCGTAGGTTGCGCCAACCCCGTCGGCAGCGGCTTTGGCGGTTTCAAACGTCTCAGCCACGGCGAGCGCAACATACTGGCCGTAGTAGCGAATGATGTCGTCTTCAAAAGGCGGGCGCCGCTCTTCGCAGATGCCGGAGAAACCCGGCCCCGCGATCGAACGAAAGACTTTGCCGATATTGTCGCGGTGCAGGATCGCTCGTACGCCGGGCATCTTCTCGGCCAGGCTGGTGTCGAGCTTGGTAAGCTTGCCCTTCGCGATCGTCGCTCCAACCGGCACCGCATACAGCATTCCGGGAAAGTGAAAGTCGGACGTGTACTGTGCAGCTCCGGTGACTTTTGGGGGTCCGTCGACCCGAATCGTGTCGCGCCCGATAGGCGATGCTTGCTGTTCTGTCGGCATGACCGTCCTCCGTCGGCTGGATCAGCCGTTCGCTGCCGTTTGCAGAGTGTGCACAAGGCAACGTTTCGCCAGTTCAATTTTGAATTTGTTTTCGCTTTGCGGCCTGGCGTCGCGTAGAGCGGCTTCAGTGGCCTGGCGGAAACTTGCGGCATTCGGGGGCTTGCCGGCTAAGGCGGCTTCTGCTTCGGGCGAGCGCCATGGTTTGGTTCCGACTCCGCCTAAGCCGATCCGGATGTAGCTGATATTGCCACGATCAACAATCATTACCACCGCGGCCGAGGCGAGAGCGAATTCGTACGACGCGCGGTCCCGCAACTTCAGGTACACCTGCTTGCTTCCTGTGATCGGCGGCGGCAGCGTGACGTGCGTGATAAGGTCGCCCGGTTCCAGCACCGTCTCACGATCTGGCGTGTCGCCCGGCAGAAGGTGGAAATCGCGGATTGCAATGGCGCGTGTCCCCTTGGGTCCCTGCACGTGGATGATCGCCTCCAGCGTTGCCATGGCCACGCACATGTCCGAGGGGTTGGTGGCGATGCAATGGTCGCTGGTCCCAAGAATTGCCAGTGTGCGATTACTGCCGGTGATTGCCGGGCAGCCGGTCCCTGGTTCGCGCTTATTGCAGGGCATCGCTGTGTCGCGGAAATAGACGCAGCGCGTTCTTTGCACCAGGTTTCCGGCGGTTGTGGCCATGTTGCGGATCTGCCCCGAGGCGCCGGAAAGGATCGCCTGGGAAAGCACTGCATAGTCACGCAACACTCTCGGGTGATTCGCCAGATCTGAATTGCGAACCGTCGCGCCGATCTTCAGGCCACCGTCGGACGTGTCTTCGATATTGTCGAACGAGAGACGATTGATATCGAGCACACGTGCAGGAGTCTCGACGTTCAACTTCATCAGATCGATGAGCGTCGTGCCGCCTCCCAGGAAGCGCACGTCTGCGCCCTGCTGCGCGGTTTTCGACTGCGCTGCGGCGTTAATCGCTGCTGCAGGATCGGCAGGCCGGATGAATTCGAAGGTATGCATCGAGAATCTCCGCTCGCATTATGCGCGTTGTCGAACCTGCTGGATTGCGGCCACGATATTCGCGTAGGCCCCGCACCGGCAGATGTTGCCGCTCATCAGTTCCTTCACAGCTGCGTCGTCCGGACCGCATGGCTCATTGAGGAGCGCCACCGCCGACATGATCTGGCCGGAGGTGCAATAGCCGCACTGATAAGCGTCACATGCAAGAAATGCTGCCTGCATTGGATGCATTGCCTCGGCTGTGCCAAGACCTTCGACAGTCGTGATCTCTTCCCCTTCGTGCGCTAGTGCGAAATTGAGACAGGAGAGCACACGTCTGCCATTTACGTGCACCGTGCACGCGCCGCACTGCCCGTGATCGCAGCCTTTCTTCGTCCCGGTCAGCTCCACGGTTTCGCGAATGCAATCCAGCAGCGTTGTTCGTGGATCGATGCGGAGCACGTGTTCTTTACCGTTGATGCGCAACGTGATGGGGACTGCAATCTCGTCGGCCGAATTCTTCGCTCTTCCAGCCGTAGTGCTCACTGTCGGATCGAAGGTGGTTGCCATGATTCCTCCTTGGGTTGCCGACCGTTATACGCTCATGGGAGGTTTCTTCTCAAGCGTGTGTTCCCGACGAGCACGGTTCCCGGCCGGTGTTGACGTTGCCGAGTAGCGAATCTGCCCGCAGCAGGATAGTTATCCGTTGCGCGGATCGTCCTTCGCGTTCAGATATTCGAGGCCGAGGGGCCCAATGGCGGTCACCTGCGTAATGTATTCCCCGGACTTGGCCCAATGGAAATGGGGCGTATCGCCGGGCAGAACGACGACTGCGCCGGGCGGATACGCTTGCAACTTGTTGGCATCGAACTGATCACCTAGCCCAATGTAGAAGACGCCGGAAATGACGGTGTATACCCGGTCCTCGGGATGCCGATGGGGCATCAATTTCACATCGTGAGGGACGTGAACCCTGATGGTATAAGGGCCTTTCCCCGAGGGTTCACCTACAATAACGGCGAGGCGTACTGAGGGCGGGAACGCCGCAAAAGGTTTCCACTCAATATCCTCGGGCAGCGTCGCCTTGAAGCTGGCTTCGCCTGGCTGATGCGATCGAATGTTTTTGCCCACTGACACCTCGCGAGCCGTGCTCAGCCATACATTCTACCCTTGCTGCTCAAAGCTGCGCCCGGCTTAAGAAAGCTTGAGGGCCAGACCCAAGCGCTAGTGACCGATGCGTCTTACAAACCAATGTCGCAGATGGTCGCAAATTCGGAAGTAAGCGGAACGAGACTCTACCAATTAGCAATCTGAGGTCCGCCAGTGCTTACGCATGCTTCCCTTCATGTGGCCGTATAACGCTAGGGCCTTATCGGAAGTGCCCCGGCGTGAAAAGGCGAAGCGGAGCGGCCTCCGCGTAGTGCCGGGGCGCTTTCGATAAGGCCCTAGCGTTATACGGCCAAGTGGCGGTGCCAATGCGGTTGCCGGGTGGTGGCCGACTCCCGAGGAGCAGATTTCATCCGGCTCTGACGGGGTGGGAGTTGGCCTGATTACGTCGGTTATCATCAGTCCCCGAGACTAAAACCACACGAGAAGCTATTGAAAATGGCTGACCAGTTATGAACGAACTGTGAATCAATTCTTTTAGAGGAGGAATCATGGCGATGGAATTGCGCGGCAAAGTTGGGATTGTAACCGGCGGGACGTCAGGTATTGGCCGTGATACTGCAGTACTTTTTGCAAAGGCAGGAGTCAAAGTGGTGGTCGCCGGACGGCGCGAAGTGGAAGGAAAAGAAACCATCGACCTGGTCCGTGCGGGCGGCGGTGATGGGCTGTTTGTGAAGACTGACGTCTCGTTAGCCGCCGACGTTCAAGCGCTCGTCCGCAAAACGGTGGAGAAGTTTGGCCGCTTGGATATCGCGTTCAACAATGCTGGGATCGAGGGAAGCGTTATCCCGATCGCCGAGCAATCCGAAGAGGATTGGGACCGCACCATTGGGATCAATCTCAAAGGCACCTGGCTTTGCCTGAAGTACGAAATTCAACAGATGCTCAAGCAGGGGGGTGGTGGAGCCATCGTCAACATGGCGTCCGTCGCGGGCCTGATTGGCTCGGCTGGGTTCGCAACGTACTGCGCGAGCAAGCACGGGGTGATGGGGCTGACCAAATCCGCCGCACTCGAAACCGCGCGCAACGGCATTCGTATAAACGTCGTGTGCCCTGCGGTGATCGAAACGCCTATGGGTGAGCGTGTTTTTGGGGGGCCGGAGATCAGGGACTACGCTGTCGGGCTCCACCCCATTGGCCGTTTTGGAACCCCGATGGAAGTCGCGGAAGCGGTCGTGTGGATGTGCTCGGACCGCGCTTCCTTCATGACCGGCCAATCCTTGGTTCTTGATGGCGGCTTTCTGGCAGGGCCTAATCGTCCCGCCTAGCTGCGCCCGTGCCGAATGAGAACGGCGCAGGGCCTGATCGCACGTCGAAAACCGTGGCAATTGGGGATCTGGCTTCTCGCTAGTGGCGGAATATTCCATTATCGCTAGCAATCGGGAGCAGCGCTGTCCGACACAAGATCGTGAGTGATATGGCCTGTGGCTGTTGAAAAACTCTTTCGGCGTCTTTGGTCTAAAAACTCGACACGCTAGGATGCCCTATAAACGATTTTCTCCACCTCGGGATACATTTCTGGTCACCCAATTTCGGCAGTTTCTGCACTAGACGCGACTTTTTCAACAGCCACGCCTGTTTGCGCCACTCAGGACCGGCTTCCGTTGTTAACCTCATATGCTCGGACTCAATGACTCGGCAGGCCGAAGGCGTACACGTTGTAGTCAAAGGAGCCGACATACACTACGCCATTCACCACCGCGGGTGAGGAAAGCACATAGCCCCCGGTGGTGTAGCTCCACAGAGAGGCCCCAGTCGAGGCGTTCAGGGCATAGACGTTGTCGTCTTGGGAGCCGAAATAAACCACCCCGTTCGCCGCCGTCGGATTGAATACAAAGCCGCCCGCGATGTAGCTCCACACATTAGCGCCGTTGGAGGCGTTCAGCGCAAAGATCGTGTAGACGGAGCCAAAATAGACCATCCCATCTGCCACCACCGGCGAAGTTCCATAGCAGTCGTCGTCCTGGCTCCACAGTTTGGCGCCAGTGGTAGCGTCCAGTGCATAGGCGTTGCACTGGGGGGCGGCGGTGGTGAAATAGACCGCCCCATTGGCCACTGCAGGCGAGGAGGGGAGATCGGCGTAAGAACTCCACAGGCTAGCCCCGGTGGAGGCGTCCAGCGCAACGACATCGAACTCGCAGTTGACATAAGCGACCCCGTTCGCCACCGCTGCCGAAGGTCCGTAAGGGTTACAGCCGTCCAAGCTCCATAGTTTGGCGCCAGTGGAGGCGTTAAGCGCATAGAGGTTGGTGTCGTAGGAACCGATATACACCACCCCATTCGCCACCGTGGGCGAGACATACACCGGGCCGCCAGTGGTGTAGCTCCACTCCAAATCGCCGGTAGATGCGTTCAGAGCATAGAGTTTTTCGTCTTGGCCGCCGACATAGACGATCCCATTGGCAACCGCAGTCGCGGAAACACCGCCTACTTCGGTGAAGTGGCTCCACAGCTTGGCACCGGTGAAGGCGTTGAGTGCATAGACGTTGCCGTCTTCGGAAAGGATATAGACTACCCCATTCGCCACCGCAGGCGAGGAATACACATCGATGCCGGTGGTGTAGCTCCACTTGACACCCAGACCACCGACCGTGCTGGGACTCAAGATGAACTCATAGGGATTAAAGGCCGTGCGGCAGGAGGAAAAACCAAACTGTGCCCAATTGGTGAACGACGTGGGCGGTGGTTCGTTACAAGAAGGTTGTTGTGCCGTTGCTGTCGAAGCAATCGCAAGGAGTAGCACTAAAACGCAGCCAGCAGTTGTCTTCATCTCCTCACCCCAGATCTGAATTTGCCCTGCAAGACCGCGGCAACTATACACCCAGTTTACGTAACATCGCCATATCGCAAGCAATCGCCAGACTACTAGCCACTGATCACTGCATTCACTGCCTCTCGCTGGCCGCGCGCACGCCGCCGGCATTCTTCTCGCGAGAGATTTCGTGAAGCTGCAAATACGCGTGATTTGACACACACTCCGCCTGAACGTCGTGCGTTGTGGGTTTGCCGGCCCGTGAATAAGGGATGTTTAGTCAGGGACGATTTCAAACACAGTGCCGCCGTTGTCGACACCTCCCTCGGAGGCCGTACCGTAAATGTTTCCATCCGCGTCCAGGACAAGCGAACAGGAGGGATATGCTCCCGTCGGATCGGATTGCCCGGTGAAATCATGCAACGAAGTGTAGATCCAGCCGTCGGGTGCAGGAGAGAGCTTGAATACGGTGCCGGCGCCATAGACGCCGCCTGCCGTCACGGTGCCGTACAGGTTACCG
>Ga0181526_10004287_pt1 | contig 11174 bp, 10 predicted proteins | sample PEATcosm2014_Bin_35_FD_119750 | JGI IMG/M metagenome (GOLD analysis project Ga0181526, IMG submission 119750) | Peatland microbial communities from MTU Mesocosm Facility, Houghton, MI, USA - PEATcosm2014_Bin06_30_metaG | ecosystem: Environmental > Terrestrial > Soil > Wetlands > Peat | place...
CGGCGGCGACATGGCGCCGGACTTGACTTGGGAAGGCAGCTCCGTCCAGCGCCGCTGGCTGGTGAGCTTCATGAAGAATCCCAATACGCTGCGTCCCGCGCTCATACGCAGAATGCCGCGCTTCAATGTGACCGATGCGGAAGCCGAAACCATCGCGGATTACATCATGACGGTTTATCAGACACCGGCCTTCGACCGCGACGCTCTGGACCCGGCGAAGTTCAGCGCGGCGGACGTGGAGCTCGGCAGGCAGTTGTTCTATTCGAAGTATGCATGCCAGGCGTGCCATATTATCGATCCGCAGAATGACAAGGGCTATATAGGCCCCACGCTGACGCAAGTGGGAGCGCGGCTCAATGCGGCCTGGATCTTTCATTGGCTGAAGGACCCGCAGGGGCTCCGGACGGGAACGATCGAGCCCAACTGGAATATGAGCGACGACGATGCCCGCGCGCTCACGGCCTTCCTGATGAAACAGAACAAGGAGGTGGCCAAGAAATGAAGCGCCTTCTAACTGCTACATTGTCGCTGACTCTGTTGGCCGGCTGCCACCGCCCGGCCAAGGCGCCCGCGCCACTGGCCGCCAAAGCTTTCGGAACGGCGATCGCGGAAGTCGGCGGAAGCAAACAGATCGCTGGAATTGGCGCGGCTTTAGATCAGCCGATCGTGGTGCAGGTGAATGACGCTCAGGGGGCGGCGGTGGCTGGAGCGCTCGTTGAATTCCACACTGCCGGTGGAGCAGTGGCGACACCCGAGATGGGGCTGACGGGCGCCGACGGTCAGCTCAGCTCGACGGTGACTCTCGGCGGCAGCGCCGGGCGGTATCAGATCGTGGCAGCCACGCGAGACAAGGCCGGCAAGACCGCGGAAATACGGCTCGACGAGATCGCTCTCGGCTACCAGCAGACGCAGGGCCGTGTGCTGAACGATCGATACTGCGCGCGATGCCACGATCCTGAATCCACCCCGGAGCGGGTTTCGAACCACGACAACCTGACGGCCAAGGCGCACGCCTTCACGGAAGGCGCGGTGCTGAACGCCATGAGCGATGCGGACCTGGCCTCTATAATCGGCCACGGCGGGCCGGCTTTGAACAAGTCACCGGAGATGCCGCCCTACGGATATACTTTGAGCAAGGCCGACGTGGACGCGCTCATCGCCTATATACGCGCGGTTGCCGATCCCCCGTATCGCTTGAAGGGGCTGACCTATGCGAAGAACTGAGTTGACAGACGAAAGCGTCTGTCCCACCTCGCTGTCATTGCGGGCATGTGGGGCAGGCGCTTCCGCCTGCCAACCGTTCTTTTCACGCGTTCTCACGCTTGCGGCTCTATTCGCGTCGGCAGCATCCGCGCAAGTGGTTTCCCCGCCCGAGATTCGCAATCCCGATCTGCGCGAATTGCAGCAGAAGCACCTGGCGGAATTGAAAGCCGTAGCCGTTTCCATCACTGCACACCAGTTCCCCTACCGTTTCTATTTCAGCCGCACTCTCGACCTCAACGAGGAACAGCAGAAAACCAGGGACCAGCGGTCCATTCAGTTCGCCAAGTACGGCCATCAGACCGTGATCCAAATCACTGGCAACTACTACGCTTCATACTCCGCGGAGCTGATGAAAAAAGAGGAGCGCGCCCGGCGCACGTTCACCGACGTGATGCTGCCGATCCTTCAGTTGGAAGTCCCGCAGTTGCGCGATGAGCCGAGCATTCAAGGATTCGCTCTGGAGATCTCGCATCACGTGCGCAAGAAGATGATGGGAGTCGGCACGGAGCACGCGGAAAACGTGGTCCTGGTGATTCCCAAGGCCGCCGCCCTGCGCCTCATCGCCGCCCGCGACGATGACGCGCTAGCCGCGGCAATCGATGAGGGCTCGTTCTTCATCAATGGGGAGGCTGCCTCGCTATGGTCTGACCGGGCGGCGGATCCATCCGCGGACACGCCCGCCGTTCCGGCATCTGCTCCAGCGCCCGTGGCGCCAACGGCGGCAGCTCCAGCGCCGGTACCGCCAGCTCCCACGCCGATGCCTGCTGTTGCCGCGCCTGAGCCCACACCCGACGCCCTGCACGCCCTGCAAACTTCCTATCAGGAAACGCTGGACAAAATGGTCCACGACCTGGACCAGACGGCGCACTTCGTCAGCTACGCTCCGCCCACTTTTGTGAACTTCCACAAAGGCGTCTACTTACAACTGTCGATCGCGACGACGATCCAGTCAGCCGAGCCGGCATCCCGTTACCGCGCGGCCGCCATCGCGTTTGACGAACACATCACCCACCTCATCCGTCCGGTGCTCGCCTACTTCAAGGACGCCCCGCAGTTCGCGGGTATCGACTTCAGCACCACTGTGAAGCCCGCTGGACAGGCCGTGGAATACGTCTTCGATATTCCAAAACTGCGCTGCTACGAGCAGTTCGACTGCACCGGCCAGCAACTCATCGACTCCGGGTTCGTGCTGATCAACGGCGAACGCGTCAACCTGGATCTGCAGAGCGCGGAGAGATAAGCTGGTTTGCGCCGGCAAGAGTGCCGGCCCTGCGGGCACCGTCGAAAACCCGCCTGCCATGGGCGATTCGTGAGCCGCGCACCAATGTGGCGCGCAAGAGCTCGCCGGGACGGCGAACTGAAGTTCGCCGCAGCACGCTGAGGCGTGCGCCACCTACCGCATCAGGATCCGCTGCGCGCTGATGGACCGCGCCTGCTCCGAGGCGAGGAACACAATCAATTCCGCCACTTCCTCGGGCTGCGCGATGCGAAACGGTGGAGTAGCTTGCGCCAGGTCGGCCGCCACTCGCGCCGAGATCCAGCCCGTATCGGTGGGTGGCGGCGATAGCACATTGGCCGTGATTCCCAGCGGCGCCAGCTCCGCGGCGGCGGCCATCGTATAGCTCTCCAGCGCGTTCTTGCTCGCGCCATACGACACCTCGCGCGGGAACCCTGGCGCGCCGCCTGTGGTCAGCCCGATGATCCGTCCCCAGTTGGCGACGCGCGAGACGTGCCGCCGCGCGAACTCCGCAATCAGCAGCGCCGGCGCACGGCTGTTCACCGCGAAGTGCCGGTCGCAGGTAGCCGCGGAGACCGGCATCAGGCGCCAGTCAAAACGCTCCGCGCGATCCGGCAGGTAGGTATCGCCGTGCCAGAAGGCCGCGTTGTTCACCAGGATCTCGACCGGACCGAAGGCCCCCTCGGCGCGGTCGAACAGCTCGGGGACAATCGCAGGCTCGGCCAAGTCCGCCTCCCAGGCCACCGCGCGCCCGCCGGCCTGGCGGATCGCCGCGACGACGGAATCTGCCGAGCGCGCGCGCATCTCGTCATACGCCGCCGGCAGCGCCGGATCGCCGTGCCCGGCCGCTTCCACGCGGAAATAGGTGAGGAAGACCGCCGCGCCTTCGGCCGCCAGCGCCCGCGCCGCCGCCGCGCCGATCCCCTGGTTGGCGCCGGTGACCAGCGCGACTCGTCCACGAAGTCCGGAATCAATCATGCCTGGTCACCGAACCGCGACCGTCAGAGGCGTCGTTCATAATTTTGGATCGTCTTGACGCCTTGATCCGACAGGACCTTGGCGATGCGATTGAGCTGAGACCTGGTGTGGGCATAGAACGTCGTGAACTCATCGTGATCGGCGTACATCGTGAATGGTTTTGGTTTGGGGATGAACAGAAAATCGATCGAATCGCTAAAAGCCGCGTGAAGAAGTGCCTTGACTTCGTCCTGGCAGGCAGCGATCAGAGATAAACCGCGCCCGTATTGCGGCGGGAGGGAATAGTGCTTCAACAGGTCGATCAAATGCACGGGTTCAAGGACGACTTGGTCGACCGTGAGGCAGCCCCCTTCGATTTGACCTGCGCAGACAATCGCTGCCACGAAACGCTGCAGATCATCGAGAGGAGTCGCAAACGTCCGCTGAAACTTCGGCGCAGCTCTTCGGATCTGGTTCAAAGAGCCCGGCGTCTCCGACAGGGTCATTTCTCGTTTACCGCAAATTCCAATTCCTCGCGCTTCGTCGCGTGCTTCTCTAACTCTTTGCGGTCCAAAAAATAGGTCGGCTTCACGCGGCTCTTGCTGAACAGCTTTTCGGCCTGATCGTCGAAGTGCGGCGAGTCCGGATGGTCGCTCTCGCCCAGAGGGATCACCATGTACGATTGCGGCGGCTTGGTCAGGATCACGATCTGCGTGGAGGTCTGCCCGCTGCGCCCCAACATCTGGTTGCCGGCTTTATCGAAGCCGACGGCGCGCGGTGTAGCCATGCCCGCCTCGCTCAGCGAGCCGCCGCTTACGGGCCAGGTGTGTGCCCCGCCCTGCCGCCCCACGCGGAACAGTGTGCCGAATACCGCATCCGGCGGGAAGTCGGACTTCAATCGCGCCTCGGCCTTGGCCAGCGCCGCGCGGATCTGGTCATGGGTGACGGATTCCGGCGGATCGACGGCCCGCTGGACCTTTTCGAGCGATGTCTTGAACAGGTAGAACGCCAGGGCCGGCCGGGAATCCGCATCGCTGCGCCGGTTCCAGGCCACCAGCATCTTGCCAAATTCGCTATCGGGCGCCGCCGCGTGAATGCGCGCCTGCCACAACTCGGCATGCCAGACCTGCGGCGAAAACGCCACGTCGATGGCCTGCTCCGCGGTCATGTCGTGCGCGGCATCCAACAGGTCGAGCATCATGGCCGCGCGCTGATGCGGCGGGGTGCGCCCGGCATTGTAGATATAGGAATGCTCCGCGTATTTCTCCGGTACGAGCGGCGAATCTTTCATCATGGCGAACGGCGAGATGTTGCAATTCTGCATGTAGCCCTGCGGCGGATTGGTGATCTGCACGAGATCTTCAAATGGATGCAGGCCTTGCCATTCGCAGTCGCCCGAAGCACCCGGCATTGGCTTTGCGGGATCGCAGCCTTTCGGCCGCACCGGCACGCGGCCGTTGCGCACGTAATAGATATCGCCATCCACCGTGCCCACCATGATGTTCTGCGCCATGAACTGCAGCATCGCCAGGGCTTTCTTCATTTCATCCAGGTTGTGCGCGGTCACCATGCCCCAGCTCTCATCCATCAAGCGAACTTCGTCGGCATAAGGGATCGCCACCGAATAGGACTTACCATCCTTGTGCGCCACGATCGGTCCATGCACGGTGGATTCGATGGTCAGCTCCTTCCAATCGATTTTGTCTCCGGCCTTCACGCCGATTTTTTCGGTGCGCTTTTCGATCGGCCGCCACTCGCCGCGAAACTTGTACTTGCCATCCTGCACCTCTTCTTCGTAGACATCGGAGGTATCCGGACCGCCGGTGGTCATGGCGATCGAAGCATAGCGGCTGTGCCCCAGCACCGGAAACGGAAGGCCCACGATGGAGGCGCCCGAGAATGCCAGTTCGCCTCCGTACACCCGCATCTCATAAAAGCGGAAGGGGCCGTACCAGCTCAGGTGCGGGTCCACGATGGCGATGGGGGCGTGCATGGCGGTGCGCGCGGGCGCCAGCAGCATTTCGTTGGACCCGTGATACGCGACCGGATCGGGCTGAATACCCGCGTGCATCAGCTTTTCGGCAGCTTCGCCCTCGGGCCAGCCCCAGATGATAAAGCGGCCCAATGCCACCACGCGCCAGGGCTCCAGCTTGGGCGCCCACGCGGGCACCGCCGCGGGATGCTCCTGCATATACTGCCGCACGCCGGCCAGGAAGGCCTCGATGGTCTCGCGGCCGCGCGGGCTTAGGTCGTTGTAATGCTGCTCGGCCACCAGGCGATGCCGCCAGAGGCGCTGTCGCCAATCGTCGCGGTAAAACTCCGGACCGAAGGCCTCTGCCATGGTGCCCTCGGCGCGGCGGTAGTTCTTTAGCATTTCTTCGAGACGGTCCTCGGCCTGCGCATAGCCCGAGCCGAAGGCCGCGCCCGCGGCGTCCTGAGCGAAGATGTGTGGCACCCCGTATTCGTCGCGCAATATTGTGACGTGCTCGCCGTAGGCGAGCGGCAAGAAACACAGGAGCAGGCAGAGTCTTTTCATGTGGAGTGAGCGGCTACAGAGCCGGATCTCATTCTATCGCGTGAAGCCGCGGAGTATGCTATCCGAAGGAAGGAGGCCAACCAGCGTGCCGTCTGCGAAGCTGAAGATCGGATTGGCCGCGCTGTTGGCGCTGGCAACCCAGGCCTCCGCGCGCGCGCAGAACTGGATCGCGCAATCGAGCGGCACAACTGCTTCCCTGCGCGGCGTGAGCGCAGTAAGCCCGGCCGTCGTCTGGGCCAGCGGCACGCGCGGCACGTATCTGCGCACGCTGGATGGCGGCGCAACGTGGCACGCTTCGGTTGTGCCTGACGCCGCGGATCTGGACTTTCGCGCGGTACATGCGCTGGATGGCAACACCGCATGGTTGATGAGCAGCGGGCCGGGCGACAAGTCCCGGATCTATAAGACCGCCGACGCCGGCGCGCATTGGTCGCTGCTCCTGACGAATCCCGATGCGAACGGCTTCTTCGATGCGCTCGCGTTTTGGGACAAGGCGCACGGCATCGTGCTAGGCGATCAGGTGCACGGGCAGTTCGTGGTCCTGACGACGGACAACGCAGGCCGGACCTGGCAGCGGCGCAAGACGCCGCTCGCGCTTCCGGACGAAGGCGCGTTCGCCGCCAGCAATTCCTGCCTGATGGTTCGCGGCAAGCGCGAGGTCTGGTTCGGCACCGGCGGACCTGGAGGCGCGCGCGTATTTCATTCGAAAGACGGCGGGCGAAAGTGGGACGTAACCACGACACGAATGCGGCACGGCGCGGCCGCCGGGGTTTTCTCGCTGGCGTTCGAAGACGCGCTCCACGGAGTGGCCGTTGGCGGGGATTACACAAAACCCGCCGAGGCGCAGGAGAACGTGGCGGTGACCGCGGATCGCGGGCGCACGTGGGTCACTCCGTCAGGCGCGCATCCCAACGGCTATCGTTCCGCGGTGGCTTTTCTCGCCGGCCGCGGGATGTGGATCGCGGTGGGAACCAACGGTTCCGACGTATCGAGCGATGGAGGCCAGAGCTGGAAACCGATTCAGCCGGGCGGATACAATGCAATCGGCGCGGCAGGGGATGATGCCGTGTGGGCTGTTGGGCCTAGTGGACGGATTGGGCGACTGCACTGATGGGGCCGGGTACCAGCAACCCGTGGTGGAAGTGCCAGCACGGCGAATAGCTGCCCCAGAATCGCAAGCTGTAGGTTTTGTCAACTAACGGAACCCGCGGAATCCGCCGATGAGACAGATGGAACACTATGACCGAGCTTCTATCGAAAGATGTCGCCCCGGCGCCCGCGGAACGTGCAGCGCCTTGGGCATTGGATGACTTGCCGCCCTTTCCCGCCGTTGCCACGCAGATCCTGCAACTCGTTTCCAAAGAGGACGTAAGCCTGGGCGAAGTGGGCACGCTCATCGGCGCCGATCCTGTTTTTGCGGCGGATGTTCTGCAAATTGCGAACTCCGCCTTGTTTGCGCTTTCCTTCCATGTGCGGACCATCGCGCATGCTATCGCGGTTTTGGGAACGGAGCGCGTAAAGGCCCTTAGTCTGACTCGCGCGCTTGGGAATTATCTGTCTCCCGCCTTGAAAGTCGAAGCGCTGCGGCGGTGCTGGCAGCACAGCTTGGCCGGCGCGATCCTCGCCGAGAGACTGGCGCGCGCCTGCGGCATCAACCGCGATCTCGCTTACACGGCGGGCTTGCTGCGCGACATTGGACGGCTGGCCCTGCTAGTCAAGCATCCGCAACCATACGCCAACGTGCTGTTCGTCACACAGGAGAACGGCTTTGACCTCATCGCCACCGAGCGCGACCTATTCGACGTCGATCATTGCCAGGCCGGCTACTGGTTAACCGAGAAGATGCAGATACCATCCGAATTGCGCGAGGTGGTCGCCCGCCACCATGAGGACTCGCGCGATGCGCCATTCGGACTAGTCCAGCTCGTGCACGTCGCCGATTTGATGTCCGAGGCTTTAGGCTTCGGCGTGTTGACTCTGGCCGAACCGCCTTCCTTCGCCGAGGTGCTGGAACGATTGCCGGAGCCGGTCCGCCGCGGCTTTGCACAGGATCCGGAACAATTGCGGGCCGAGGTTGGCTCGAAAATGCAGTTCTTGTGTCCCGCTTCGAAATAGTGGTGGGGCAGGCGCTTCCGCTTGCCAGACATTCTTCAACAAGTTCCTCTATGAGGTCACCTTGGAGGAACCGCAGAACCGCGCCAGGCGGATGAGCCGCGGATGCGGCGGTTGGTTTCAGAGGCTCGGGGTTCGCTCCACGGCTCGCCGCAAAAGATCCAGCGCCATCTGCGTGGAGAACTGGCGTATGCGGGTGCGGTCGCCGATGAATTGGCGATGCGTCACACGGCAACCAGCGGCATCCGCGAGTCCCACGTAAACCGTGCCGACGGGCACCTGCTCGCCGCCCGAATCCGGACCCGCCACGCCAGTGATGGACAGCGCATACGTGGAGCCGATGCGCCGGCGCGCGCCGATCGCCATGGCTTCCGCGGTCTCCTGGCTCACCGCGCCGTGTTCCGCGATGATCTCGGCGGGCACGCCCAGCCACTCCACTTTCATACGGCTGGTGTAAGTGATGAAGCCACCCACGAAGTACTCGGAGCTGCCGGGCACGGAAGTGATGCGCTCGCCCAGCAGGCCGCCCGTGGCGCTTTCGGCCACCGAGAGCGTGGCGTGGCGCTGGCGGAGCATCTCTCCCACCGTCTCTTCGAGCGAACTGCCGTTGCGCGAGTAGATGCGGTCGCCCAGCAGCAGTTCGATAGGCCCGGCGACTTCCACCAGCAGGGCGGCCGCTTCCGCCTCGGTCGGGCAGCGCGCGCGCAGGTGAATCTGAATATCGCCGGCCGCCGCGAGGATGGTGGTCGCCGGGTTGTCGTATTTTTTGTAAACCGGCGCGATGAGTTGGTCCAGGTCCGACTCCGGCATCCCCGCCACGCGCAGAACGAGCGTCTGAATGAACTGCCGAGGTACGATGCGCGCCAGCCGCGGCAGGCACTGGCGGGTGAACATGGCCTTCATTTCGTGCGGCGGGCCGGGCAGCAGCATCGCGCAGCAGCCGGATTCCTCGATCCACTGGCCGGGCGCGGTGCCGCGATCGTTCGGCAGAATCTCGGCGCCTTCGACGATGAATGCCTGGCGCTTGTTGACCTCGACCATCTTGCGTTTCATCAGGGCGAAGCGCTGTTCGAGCAGGTCGGCGATTTCGGGGTGGTAGATCAGTTTGCGGTCCAGCGCGGCGGCCACGGCATCGCGCGTCAAGTCGTCCTCAGTGGGCCCCAGGCCTCCGCAGAGGATCACGATTTCGGAGCGGGAGACGGCGCGGCGCACGGCGTCCGCCAGGCGGTCCAGGTGATCGCCGATCACGGATTTCGTAACCACTTCCACGCCCAACGAGTTGAGCTGATCGGTAAGAAACAGGGAATTCGTATCGACGCGCTGCGGCGTCAACAGTTCGGAGCCAACTGCAATGATTTCGGCATTCATCATCGGCTAGAGAACTTCGGGCTAGAACGGCGGCCTGCCTTTGATGCCCACGTCGGCGCGATACAGAGCATTGCTGGTGGCCACCACCAAAGAGCGCGAAGGGGTGAAGGCCATGCCCACAATACCCGGACCCGAGGGACCCGACAGGAACAACTCCGCCTCGCGATTCGCATTGATGCGCACGATGCCCTTCCGTCCGCCCAGCGACGCCGCTACGTAGAGGCGGCCTTCCTCGTCGAATGCCATGCCCTGCGGACGCCCGAGGCCGCGATAGAAGACTTCCACTTCGCCGGTGTGCGAGATGCGGTACACACAATCGAAGCTGGAGGTGGTGGGTCCAGTGACGTAGAGCCAGGCATCCGGGCCGATGGCTAAGTGATATGCCGAGATGGAGGGTTCCAGCGTGGCGAAAACGAAGATCTGGCGGCTGGGGCTGATCTTGAAAATGGTACCCTGACGGTCGCCCACGTATAGGCTGCCGTCGACGTCGAAGGCCAGTCCGGTGGCCACTCCCATGCCCTCGACGAAGGTGGTGGAGTTGCCGTTGGGGGTCACCTGGTAAACGATACCGTCGTGGCGGCTGGAGACGTACAGCAACCCCTGGCGGTCGAAGGCCAAGCCGGTGGCGTTCATCATGTCGTTGATAAACGGCTTCGTGTTGTAGTGCAGATCGATCTTGTATACGGCCACGGCGACCTTCTGCCCGCGCGAGCCGCTGAAGGTGCTATAGATGTTGCCGAAAGAGTCGACCGCCGGATTGGCGACCGGATGCAGGTTGTCGGCGATGGGGATGCCTATGTCGCAGACCCACGCTTCGCTGGCCTGGTTTCCACTGGCGACCACCAACTCGCCGGCGGCGGCGCCTTCCGGGACGCGCACGATCACCAATGAATCCGAGCCGATCACGATGGGCGCGGCGATGTCTCCGATAGTGACGCGGGGCCGGTCCGCTTTCGCGAAGCCTTTGCCCTGAATGACTAACTCCCCACCGGCGATGGCGGCCACCGGCTTGACTTGCGCGATTTGCGGACGGCCGTCGGCCGATTTCCGAATTGGCATATTTAATAAAGATTGAACCATCCTGCCAGAAATAAGACAAGTGCGGCGTACAGGCCCGCCATGAGATCGTCGGCGATAATGCCCACGCCGCCGGGCAGAGATTCCAGTTGACGCACGGGAAACGGCTTCCAGATATCGAACAGGCGAAACAGCAGAAAAGCTGCGAGGTACGATTTCCAGTTCAGCGATCGTGCGGCGGAGAGCGCCAGCCACTGCCCCACCACTTCGTCGACCACCACGAATCCGGGATCTTTCAGTTGGGCCTGGCGCGCGGTTTCGCCGGCGGCCCATATAGCCGGCGCCGACACTACTACGGCGAGCGGCGCGAACCAGAGCGGTTTCCAGCCGGCATAATGCTCAATCAAAGCGGCGATGCCGATGGCTGCGGCCGAGCCTAACGTGCCGGGCGCGGCGGGCGCATAGCCGCAGCCGAACCATGTGGAGAGGATATTGGCGGCGCTACCGCGAATCGCCATCGTCTTCCTGTTCGGACAGATCCGCTGGATGCGCCGGAGTGGAAATAACGTATTTTTCCGTAGCCCAGTTGCCCAGGTCGATGATGCGGCAGCGCTCGCTACAGAAGGGGAGCTCGGGGTTGGTGGGCTGCACTTCTTTTTTGCAGATGGGGCAGGTCATGGGGCC
>Ga0181526_10004289_pt1 | contig 11169 bp, 13 predicted proteins | sample PEATcosm2014_Bin_35_FD_119750 | JGI IMG/M metagenome (GOLD analysis project Ga0181526, IMG submission 119750) | Peatland microbial communities from MTU Mesocosm Facility, Houghton, MI, USA - PEATcosm2014_Bin06_30_metaG | ecosystem: Environmental > Terrestrial > Soil > Wetlands > Peat | place...
CTTTGCACCGGACGGCACGTCTTTGATCGTTGCCCCCGAAGCATCTCCGATTCTCGCGGAACCGGGCGAGGACTGACACGAGGAGCCAGCAGTCCACTATCGTCCCGGACCGTCACGTATCGGTCTGCCGCCTTGAGAGGAGCGCAACCCCCTTTGGAATGCCTTCTCTCCGGGAAGAATTTGGAATCAAGGGGCAGGTCGATGCAATCGAAAGATCCCTTGACGAAGGCGCTGAGTGCGCGCATATTCTGCACACTGTCGCCGCTTGCCGGGGCGCGATGGACGGGTTGATGGCCGAGGTGGTTAAGGGCCGCGCCCCCGCGTGCCCGTGTCTCCGCGTCGCCGTGTCGCCGCGTCGCCTCTGAGCGCCTAGACTACCCGCAGTTCCTTGCTCGTAGGCGTCAAGACCTCGCACCCGTTTTGGGTGACGACCACGGTATCCTCGATCCGGATTCCGCCGAAATCTTCCAGGTAAACGCCGGGCTCGATGGTGATCGCCATACCGGTGGCGAGCCGCGTCTTGTCTTTCTTCCCGATGCGCGGCAATTCGTGGATTTCCAAGCCAAGGCCGTGACCGGTCGAATGCACGAACGCGCGGTCCAATTGAAAGGTCTTCAAGACGCTACGCGCCACGCGGTCGACCTGCGCGGCCGTTACCCCCGGCCGTACCGCGTCGATGGCGGCCAGTTGAGCTTCGCGCACCGCCCGGTACATTCGCTTCACGCGCGCGCTGGGCGTACCCAGGAAGAGCATGCGGGTCATGTCGCTGGCGTAACCGTCCTGGAACGCGCCCATATCGATCAGCACCAGTCGATGAGCCTCAAAGACAGCGCTGGTAGGATGCGCATGCGGCAGCGCCGAACGCCGGCCTGCGGCGACGATGGTTTCAAACGAAGGCTTCTCTGCGCCCAGACGGCGCATGTGGTAATCGATTTCGGCCGCCAGATCCGACTCGCGCATGCCGGGACGGGCCCGCCCCACGGCCTGCTCAAAGGCCATGGAATTGGTGGCCACGGAACGGCGGATCAGATCGATTTCCGCTTCCGACTTCAACATGCGATGGGCTTCCAGCCAGCCGGCCACTGGCTCAAGCGACGTGCGCGCGGGCAGGGAGTCGCCGAGCGTATGGAAACCGTCGTAGCTCAGGTGCGCGCGCTCGAAGCCCAGCTTGCGTATGCGCCGGCGCGCGACGGTCGCCGCCACGGCCGGCAGAATCGGACCCTTGCAAACTTTGGTCTTGCAGGAAACTTCGCGGCGTGACTGTATGGCATAGCGCGGGTCGGTGAAGAACAGCGCTTCGCCGGGCAGCACCAGCAGGGCGCCATTGCTCCCCGTGAATGCGGTGAGATAGCGGACGTTCGCCGCCGACGAAATCAGCATGGCGTCGAGCTCGCGGGTGGCGAGTCCGGCGCCGATGAGATCGCGTCGCTGAGCGAATTCGTTATTCAACCTGGAGTTCCCTTGCCAGAATCAACGCGCGCTCAGACAAGGCATCCGCCTGGGTAAAATCGCCGCGCTGGGCGGCTTGTGCGGCGAGAGTGAGGAATGAGTTGATGCGCTCCACCAGGCTCTTATCGTGATCGGTCAGGTGTCCTTTGGCGCGGGTGAGGCGCTCGTCGATTTCGTGACGGCGCGCCCCGATGGCATCCTGGATGCGCTTCTTTTCCTCGCCGCTCAATATAGGCTGGAAAGGCGCCGGCTCCTCGGCGGTCGGGGCAGGTGAGGCGGCTGGCGGGGTCTCTTCTTCAGTCTCCGCCGGCTTCGGCGGGTTGGCGCGGCGCACGGGCCGCGGAGAAGTGGCGGTCTCAGATTTCTCGGGAACAGGCGGCGGTCCGGCAGGCGGCGCGGGGATGGCATCCGGGTTTACCGGCTGCGCGCTGGGAAGCTGCACGACGGTTTGTGGAATCGAAAGCGGCGGTTCCGGCGCGGGCTGCTGGACCGCGGCGGGCTTGGGCGGAGGTGGCGCAGCGGCTTGCGGATGGCCGCCCAGATTACAACCTGCGAGGACCACCAGGAAGAAGGAGATTAGGGCGCCTGTGGGGCAGGATGGCATCCTGCGCGCCGAATGGCAATCGGCGCGAACCGAGCGACCACCGCCGGACCCAAAGGGCACTCGTTGTACGGACTGCAAGCATTCAAACAGCGACACCGGAAACGAAAATTGTAGCATCCTGCGTTTCCCGTGGTGGCGCACGCTTTAGCGTGCTGCGGCGAGCTTCAACTCGCCGCTGGATTTTCTACTTTTCCGCGAAGGCCTGGTGGCGCAATTTGAACAGTGCGGTGGGGCAGGCGGTTTCGCCTGCCAAGGCGAGCTTCAGCTCGCCGAACTTCGACCCTGGACCCAAGCCCACGGAGCACGCTAAAGTGCGCCACGCGGTTCGGGCCCCAAACTAAGTCGCTGGCATTCGCCCTGCCAACAACTTTTCCGCAACCTGTCAAACCGACACGGGCAGACACAATACGAATGTGGCGCCTTTCCCCGGCTCGCTGGAGAAGTCGATGGCGCCATCATGCAACTGTACGATGCGGAAGGTCATCGCGAGGCCAATTCCGGAGCCTTCCGGCTTGGTGGTGAAGTACAGCCGGAAGATCTTTTCGCGCAGCTCGGGTGGGATGCCCGGACCGGTGTCGCTGATGCGAATCTCGGCCTGCTCCTCGCGCACGGCGCACTCGATGCTCAATTCGCCGCCCTGGGGCATGGCCTGAATGGCGTTGACCACGACGTTAAGAATGGCCTGTTTCATGAGGTCCATGTCCACGCGAATGTGGGCCGCATCGGTTTCCTGCTTGACCGACACGCGGATGCCGGCCGCGGCGGCTTGCGGCGACGCCAGGTCCACGATTTCGCGGACAAAGGAATCCAGCGATACCTCCGTCAGGTTCAACTCCACCGGCCGCGTGAAATCCAGAAATGTCTTCACCACACGATCGAGGCGCAGGATCTCCCGCGAGATGATTTCCATTTGGGGACCGATGTCGGTGTCCGACTGGGCGAGTTTCATGCGCGCCAGCTCGACGTGCATCAGGATGGCATTGAGGGGGTTCTTGACCTCGTGCGCCACGCCGCTGGTAATCCGGCTGATGGCGGAGAGCCGGTCGGCCATCTGCAATTGCCGGCCGATCTGGCGGGTGGCTTCCGGATCGCGCAGCCGGACCAGCAGCCCGGTGCCGCGGCCCGGATTGGTACCCCCGCCGAGGGACTCCAGGATATCCACCGAAAGCAGCGCTACGAACGGGCCGCCACCGTCGTTGCGTGTAATGGGTACGCGCCGGCTGCTGATGGGCCGGCCGGTTTGGGCGGCCTGCGCCAGCAACAGCCCCAGCGTGGTGTTCGGCGGAAAAACCTCCGGCAGAGCGCTACCCGCGAGGTCCGAACGCATTCTGCCCAGAAATTTCTCCACCGCGCCGGAAGCCACGATCAAGCGGCGGTCGCGGCCGAAGATCAACACGGCGTCCTCCAGTTGGTCGAGGAGCCGTTCGAAGTTGCCGCGCAGATCGGAGAAATCGAACTTCGCGCCGCGGAGTTGCTGGCCCAGCAGATTGACCTTGGTGGCAATCACGCCAAACTCGTCGGCGGCGGTGCGCGAGACCGGCATCGGCTCCTGGGGGTCGTATTCGCCCTTGGCCACCAAATCGACCATGAGGCCCAGGCGCCCGAGCGGCCGGAAGGCAATGGCTGAGAACAGCAGCGTAATGGCGATGGCTCCCGCGATGGATGCCAGCGCCACGCTCGCGCTCTTGTTCAGCGTGGGCATAATGTCGGCTTTGATGAACGGCGGGTAGATCACCACGCGCACGTAGATCTCGGCTTTTCCTTGCTGGCCAAGCGGTTGCTCGAGTTGGTAGTATCGCTTCTCTTGCAGTATCCTGAGCTTGTCCAGCCAGTTGGTGGTCCGGACGATAGGCTCGAAGTCCCGATACAACGGAAACGTCTTTCCCTGGCGGCTCGGGTCGCTGTCCAAAAGGATCTCGTTCTTTGTATCGCAGACGGCGATCTCCAGCAGGGTGTGCGAGGAGGTCGCGATATCGATGAGGCTCCGCTGCAGATTCGGCGCGCGCAGGGCCTCCCGCCAGGGGAGTTGGCGGTCGCGATTGAGAGTCTCGCGCACCATGTTGGACGCCATTCGGCGTAGCATCTCGGCGCGTTCCAAAGTAGCCGCGTACTGCGCCTCCATCTGATACCCGAGGTCCAGCACCGAAATGACCACGATGATAGCCGCCATGACCAGGACGGACGAGAATGTTAACCGGGTCTGTATGGTCATGCGCGGGAGTTATCCGGTGAGCAGAAGGAGTTTGCCAGCGGTTTTGCGGGCTTCCAGATCGCGATGCGCTTGTGGCGCATCCGCGAGCGGATAGGCGCGGTCCACGCGAACTTTCAAATCGCCGGAGGCCACCCAGCCCAGCACGTCGCCGGCGCGCCAGAGGAACTCCTCCCGCGTCAGGCAATGATGCGCCAGGCTCGGCCGTGTGAGGAAAAGCGATCCCTTGGCGTTCAGAATGTTCGGATCGAACGCCGGAACCGGGCCGCTGGACTGGCCGAACAGCGCCATCATGCCGCGCGGCCGCAGCGAGTTCAGGCTCTTCATAAAGGTAGTGGCGCCCACGGAATCGTAGACCACGTCCACGCCGCGCCCGCCGGTGAGGCGTTTCGTTTCGGCCTCGAAATCCTGGCTTTCGTAAAAGACGACTTCATGGGCGCCGGCCTCGATGGCCAGCCGGGCTTTGGCTTCGGTGGAGACGGTGCCGAAGACCCGCGCTCCGATGCGCCGGGCCATCTGCACCAGCAGCAGCCCGACTCCGCCCGCCGCGGCGTGCACCAGGCAGACGTCGCCCGCCTTCAGCGGAAAAGTCGAATGCGTAAGATAGTGCGCCGTCATGCCCTGCAACATGGTTGCGGCGGCGTGCTGGAAGTCGAGCCCCTCGGGAATCTTCACCAGTTGCCCCACAGGGACCGCGGCGTACTCGGCGTATGAACCGCGCACCATGGCATAGGTCACCCGATCGCCCGGCGCGAATTCGCTCACGCCGGGGCCCACTGACTCGACGGTGCCCGCCGCTTCCGATCCCAGGATAACCGGCAGGTCTGCTTTGTACAATCCTGTACGAAAGTAAACATCGATGAAGTTGACGCCCGAGGCGGCGATCTTCACCAGCGCCTGTTGCGGTCCCGGGACGGGCTTCGGCAGATCCACCAACTGCATCTTTTCAGGGCCGCCGGTTTCCTGGACCTGTATGGCTTTCATCGATAACCTCCGCGCCACGCGCCATGGATGCGCAACGCGCGCTTCAAATGCACGGTCGATGCATAGAGTAACAGATACGACAAAGTGAACGGAAACAGCAGCAGGCGTCCCAGTGTGCGAATCGCCCCAGAACCGGTGAGGCCGGCGCGAAAAAGGACGAAATGGCGAATGGCGCGCCAATGGCCGCGGTCCAGCCAGAAGTAGTCGCCATTTTCGTTTATAACGAAGACTTTCGCCGGCAGGCGCGCGGCGAGCGACCATTTCCACTTGGTCATGATGGGTTCGGCGGAGCAGATCATTCCCAGGATGTCGTAGTGGCTCGCCGCGAGCGCCCGATAGAGGTTGCGGCGCGCCGCCGCGCCGCGATAATCGGTGACGCGATAGACCAGCTCGACGCCCTCCGGCGTTCCGGCATAACAAGTGACCAGGTCCACCGGCACGGAGTCGCCGCAGGTTTTGCGCAGCGCCGGCAATACGCGCTCAATCAGGTGGCGCGAACCGCTTTCCACCAGGAGAATACGCGAAGCCGGCGGTATCCGGCGACGGAGAAAGTACCGCACATCATTGAATATAGCGGAGCGCGGGGCGTGGAGGGGGCGCGAGAGGTGACGTGTTAAGTGTTAAAGCAGTTTCCGCAGCTCTTGCGTGCGCAGTTGACAGTCGCGAAGAATGTTGTGCGGGATGCCGGTCCAATCGTCTCCCCGGAATGCGCAGGTACGACCGGTCGGAGTCCGTAACACGTGTACTCCGGCTCATGCTGTGAGGACGGTTCGTTAAATTCCGGCGAATTCAAGAATCTGTTCAGGCGCGCCTTCCACCTCAGGCCGCAATTCGACCGCTTCGCGAATGCGATTCGCGAGCTCATCCAAAGATCGCGCTTGAGTGTGACATGCAGGCAATTGCGGGACAGAGGCCACGTAATCCCCTCTCTTCGTCGCGCTCAATCACAGCATCGACGTTGTGCATGCATTATCCTCGCCTTCTACTTTAGACCGATTTGCGCCGAAAAGTGGCGAATGGCTGTTGTTTGAACACCTTGGACAGACTTCGGCCGTGCCCGAACATGCAGGGAACATGCCCAAACCATGGCATTTGACAAGGGCCGCAGAATGTTATTAGGGGGACGGATGAGCAAGTTCGATGAATCGAGCCAGAAGTGGGAGCAGGAACGCGAAGAGCATGCGATCTTTGGGGCGTTTATTAAGATTTTTCCGGCTTTCGCGGACGAGAAAATTACTGAATGGTCGCTTTCGAAATGCGACCCACCCGACGTCATCTGCACTACTACGTCCGGCCGGCGCGTCGGCGTCGAAATCTCCCAATGGGCGCGTGAAGGGGAGATGAAAGCGGGAAAGTTGCGGGAAGAGAAAGAGCGGAAGCTGCTGGATGCTGTCGGGGTTCCACAGCCAGTCAACATGTCAAAGAACTTCTGGCTCGCAGTTTTCTTCCCAAGGGCCAAGGTGAACATCAGGCCGTCCGATCACCCTATGTTCCGGCAATCCCTGGACCGGTTATTCGAGCACGTCGACGCCACGTGGCCTACGGAGCATCGAGGCCGATACAATTCCGCTGACCTGAATCGCTTCCCACCGCTGGACAAGTATCTCGAGCAGGTCCAATTTGTTGCGGGAACGCCTTTGTCGTCTGATGTTGATCGGATCGTACCGGTAGTGCCCACCGACTCCTTCGACGATCGCACGATGGCGGATCCATTGTTGGAGCAACTCTCAAAGAAAAAGATACAGTGCCGCGCGCTCAAGGCGGATTGCGACGAACTGCATCTGTTAATAGCATATGACCAAGCTCTTCCTTATTGTTCGCCGATCGAAACGCCGCGACGCAGCGTCGGTGAGACCGCAAAGGAAGCAGCAGCCGCGCTCGCGGCTGATCGTGGTCCGTTCAGTCGTGCATTCCTGTTCATTGGCGTCCAACCCGGTCTCAAAGTTCACCGACTTCTGTGACAACCGCCGGGCCGAGTATCCAGCGTCACTTCGGCTCTGCAAGTTCGATCCGCTCTTTCACCTTCAGCCAGGACGACCAGCCTCTCGACTTGCTCTTAATAGAGATCCTTTTCTTGCCGTCTCCACAGCGAGGTTCATCCCCTGTCGGCCTTCTGGAACCTTGTCGACTGAAGGTAGGTACGTCACGTATATGAGGATTGCATCCTCCTTACCGAACGGAAGGAATTCGATCGCGTACTCGCTCTCGGCTGTCATGTCCTTGCGCGTTTGGGCGTTGAGTTCGACCGCGAGCCACTCCAGGCGAGTCGGCGTGTAGGGTCTGGAGCCTTCGAGGTTGGTGGGCCGACCCTGGGCGAACGCTAAAATGCCAGTGCCAACGCAAGCTAGAAATGTGGACACCGCCAAAACAACCGATTTTCGCATCTTCATTCCTCGTAGTCGCAATACATCGTCCCTTGTTTATAGCAGAAGCGTCGTGCTGTTGATCTCTAAGGCAATTCGTCGGGCGCGCTGAGACGGTTTCAGAAGAGCGCGCAGTCGCCAAACCGCTCTGTGAGCTCCTGCGCGGGGTGGCGCTTTGCCTTGTCCGCTGATAAGATTGAAACATGTCAGCGCTATTGGACAGGGCTTTGGAAAAGGTCGTCGCTCTGCCTCCCGATGAGCAGGATGCGATTGCATCCCAGATTCTGGCGTCACTAGCTGACGAGGTCTCGTGGAAGGAGCGCTTTCGAGAGAAACGCGATGTGATCCGGCGCCTGGCGGAGGAGGCTCTGGAGGAAGACGAGAGGGGCGAGACGCTCCCACTTGACGATCTGCTTTGATGCAGTCCCGGACCACCCGGCAGTTCTGGCGCTTGTTCCGTGATCTGCCCTACGATGCCCAACAGGAAGCCAAGCGGGCCTATCGTCTGTTCCAGAGCAGTCCGGCGCACCCTGGCCTGCAATTCAAGAAACTGCAGGGCGAGGATGACATCTATTCAGTTCGCATCGGCCTCGCTTACCGCGCACTGGCGGTCATGAGAAGAGATCGAATAGTCTGGTACTGGATTGGCAGCCACTCCGACTACGACCGTCTGGTCTGACGGGTTATCGAAATGCGATGTACTTTGGCCCAGTAGCCGGCGTTATAGCTGAATACATTCGGTTCGCATCGTAGGCGACTCGGGAACAGCCCCAACCGTACAAGGACCAAAAATCGATAAACCCGACCCGAGTCCGCCGACGTAGCCACAGAGGCCGGCGCACTCTCCGGAAACCGCGCCTTCCGCCCTCAATCCACCCTAACCACAACCCCGCGCGCCGCTACCCGCACAGGCAGCACCGTGGCGCCCTCTCGTTGAATCGCCTCGCTGACCCGCTGCTTGGCCCCGCGCTCCACCAGAAAAAAGACGCAGCCGCCTCCGCCCGCGCCGCACACCTTGGCGCCCACTGCGCCGGCGCGCCGGGTGACTTCCACCAGCCGGTCGATCAGCGGCGTCGTAATCCCCGGCGCGTTCCTCTTGCGGTTGGCCCACTCCTGCCGCAGCAGCCACGCGACTTCGTTCCAATCGGGTTTCTCCAGCGCCTGGCGCACGCCGCGGGCGATTTCGGCGATGCGGTCGAAATTGCGATGCACGGCGCGGTCCCCATCGAGGTGCGCTTTCATGACTTCCCAATTGTTGATTCCGGAATTGCGCGGCACGCCGGTATAAGCCAGGACCACGCGCGCGTTGAGGTCCTCCAGATCCACCGCGACGGGCTTGCGCGCGATGCCGCACTCGGTCAACTCGATGGCGCTCACGCCGCCGTACATCGCGGGATAGTAATCCTGGCAGCCGGTGGGCACGCGAATGATCTGGGCTTCGATATTCTGGCCGATCTCCCGCAGCTTTTCGAGCTTATGGCCGGCGTGGGTGAGCTTGTTGAGCGCCGCGGCCAGCGCGATGATGAGGGTGGACGACCCGGAGATGCCGGCGCCTGCCGGAGCTTCCGAGTCCGTAACCAGATCCAAACCGGTCGAAGGCGCGAAGTAGCGCAACATGTAAGCGGCCAGCGGTAGCTTGTAGCGTTTGGCGGCGCGGAGCGCGGCGAGCGAGGCGAATTCCTCTGCGACCTTCAGGTCGCGCGACCGCAACGTGATGCGCGCGTCCGGGCGAGTCTCGATCACGCAGCTTGCGTAGCGATCCACGGCGAAGTTCACCGTAACCGGGCTCGCGTGGAACAGATACAGCGGCCATATGTCGATGGTGCCGCCGGCGATATCCACCCGGCAGGGTGCTTTTGCTGATATCTTCATGTGTAGTGCCTGCCCGCCGTATCCTGCAGCTCGGCGATCCCTTGTTGCGCACCGTTTCCGCGCCGGTAAGCGCGCCCTCCGCGGCGCTGCCGGTCTTCACGGATTTGCGCGCCACGCTTCACGAATTCCGCCGCACGCACGGATTCGGACGCGGGATCAGCGCGGTGCAGATCGGCGCGTTGCAACGTCTAATATATATCGAATTCGAAGGCGCCGCCTACGCCATTCGCAATCCCGAGTACGAGTTTCAGAGCGCCAACAAGTTCCGCCTCTGGGACGATTGCTTCTCGTTCCCCGATCTGCTGGTACATCTGGAACGCAGCGAGACCGTCACGGTGCGCTACGAGGACGAGAACAAGAACGTGCGCCGCATCGAAGCTACCGGCGCGTTGTCGGAGCTGTTGCAGCATGAAATCGACCATCTGGACGGAATCCTGGCGATCGACCGCGCGATCGACTGCCATAGCCTGTCGACGCGCGAAGAATGGATGCGGCGATACGCGCGCGAAGCCGGGCACCTAACCCCCGCGGCTCCATTACGTCTAACCTGCTAAAATCAAAAGAAAGTCATGGCAGCAAAACAAAAACAACCTAAGGAGCCCATGCCGCCTCTGCGCGTCTGGGCGGGACCGGTGGCCCTGGGCTGGTTGGTCCCCGGCGGCGGTCATTTCCTTCTGAAACGCAACGGCAGAGGCGTGCTGCTGCTGGTCTCCATCACATTGATGTATCTATGCGGGCTGATGATGCGGGGCGCCATGTTTCAACCGCAGACCGGCGACCTGCTGACCATCGTCATCAACGTCGGAGGGTTCATCGGGAACCTGGCATCCGGCATCCTGTACCTGCTGACAGTTTGGGTGGGCGCCTACAATCAGCCCGACGTAGCCGGGTTGGTGCATGACTACGGAACCAAGTTCCTGGTCACCGCCGGATTGCTGAACATCCTGGCCATGGTGGACGCATATGAAATCGCCGCCGGGAGGAAGAACTGATGCACATGACCCTGTCCCACTTTGAAGCGTCAGTGCTGTTTGCGCTGTTCACCTCCGTCGTGATGGGTGTGGTGACCAAGCGCGACGACCGCGAACGGCTGCGCTACGGGCTGTATGTGTTCGGCTGCTTCGTGGTGGCGCTGTTCGCGATTGGCTGGCTGATGCACTTCGGCCACGGCTAGCCGTGGCGCAGGCGCTTTCGCCTGCCAACCCGGAAGTTTGGAGCGTACCACTCGGCCGTGGCGACCCCCGTCATTGACCCCTTCTGTCAATGGGGTGGGCGTCCCCCGAGCGCCTTTAGGCTTCTCCCTGCCGAAAACGGAGGAGCTTGCACACCAGCGCGTTCTGTTCGAGTCGGACTCCCTATGTTTTGATTGTTGGATCAAAAATAGGAGACCGTCACCTGCTTCGCAGAAACGCTCCTGAAGCAGGATATCACAACCTGCGGTGTCCCGAGTATCTTGCCGAATCGGAGCCGCGACCGTGAGGGAGCGGTTGCCAGACGTTCGACAGCGCCAGCGCTTCGCAGTCCTGGCGGCCATGGTAGCCGCCAAGCTCGCAGCACGACAGATCTTCATCCCATCGAATTTGTCGCGCCCGGGTCTCCGATCTCGATGACCGACCCCAGTCCGGGAGGAATTGCCAGCAGAATTGCGATGCCACAAGCGCCGTCCTCGGTAGCGCAGTCGCCGGGGC
>Ga0181526_10004291_pt1 | contig 11162 bp, 12 predicted proteins | sample PEATcosm2014_Bin_35_FD_119750 | JGI IMG/M metagenome (GOLD analysis project Ga0181526, IMG submission 119750) | Peatland microbial communities from MTU Mesocosm Facility, Houghton, MI, USA - PEATcosm2014_Bin06_30_metaG | ecosystem: Environmental > Terrestrial > Soil > Wetlands > Peat | place...
ACCCTGCTTCGCATCGACTAGCGGAACCAATCCGACCCCGACTTCGAGCATCAGTTCGTCGAGTTTAAGAACAGAGTCCAACGGGTCCACGCCAGGCGCTGCAGCCTTGTCTCCCTTTGCTGCCGCGGCCTTGGTTGCGCTCGCTGACTCGACAGCGGCTGAGGGTTTCATCTTCCATGCCGCGAACATGGTCACTCCACCGAGTGCGATGAAGGAGATCTTCGGCATACCCGGAATCAGTGCCAGCGACAGAAGACATCCGCTCACAATCCACAGTGGCCGCGCGGTGCGGAAGACTTGCCTGCCAATATCGGATCCCAGCGAATAATCAGATGCGGCGTGGGTAACCACAATGCCGCCGGCTACAGAAACCAGCAGAGACGGGATGATGGCAACCAGGCCGTCGCCGACAGTGAGAATTGTGTAGGTCTTGAGCGCTGTTTGCAGCGGCACCCCCTGCTGGAATACACCGATCAGGAATCCCGCGACGATATTGATGGCAGTGATGAGAATCGTCGCCAGCGAGTCACGCTGACTGAATCGGGCAGCGCCATCCATGGACCCGCAGAATTCGGCTTCGCGCGCCACGGCCTCGCGGCGCTGACGGGCCTGGTCGGCGTTGATGAGCCCGGTGTTCAGGTCCGAGTCAATCGCCATCTGCTTGCCGGGCATCGCATCCAGGGTGAAACGCGCCGTGACCTCGGCAGTACGGACGGCGCCGTGACTAACTACCAAATACTGGATGGCGATGAGCGCGATAAAGATGACGAAGCCGACGATGTAGTTGCCGCCGACCACGAATTGTCCGAATGCCTCGATGACTTTCCCGGCGGCGGACGAACCCTCGCTGCCATGCAGAAGAATGCGCCGGGTCGCCGCCAGATCGAGCGACAGCCGCATCAAGGTCAGGAGAAGGATGACGCTCGGGAATACCGAGAACTCTACCGGACGCCGAACTTGAATCGCTGTCAACAGCACCAGCACTGAGGCCGTGATGTTTAAGGTAAGCAGCAGGTCGAGAACGAAGCTTGGCAACGGAACCAGCATCACGAACACAAGAGCCACCGCACCGGTCGGAATGATCCAGTCGGAATACGCGCGAAGGGTACTCAGCAGACTCGGCTTACTATTCACTGCGATATTCACTGCGGCCTCACAATAGTTCTTTGCACAGCGGTTCCCCGTCTGCGCGCTTCACGATTTCTCACTTCGACCTGCGCCTTGTAAATCAGAACGAGGATTTCAGCAACAGCGTGATAAAGCGCGGACGGAATCGGGTCGCCGACTTCGACGCTCTTATAAAGTGCCTGCGCCAGCGGCCGGTTTTCCATCACCGGAATATCGAGCTTCCAGGCAATTTCCTTGATCTTCGCTGCCAGATTATCGAGGCCCTTGGCCACCACAATGGGCGCGGCCATGTTCGGCTCGTAGCGAAGTGCAACCGCGTAGTGCGTCGGGTTGGTAATCACAACGGTGGCCGTTTCAGCGGCCTTGAGCATTTGTTTGCGCCGCGTCTGGCGCTGTAGCCTTCGAATGCGACCCTTGCTTGCAGGATTGCCTTCGGTCTGTTTCATCTCGTCTTTGAGTTCCTGGCGGCTCATCTTCAGGTCGCCTTCGCTCTTCCACCACAGAAGCATGTAGTCCACGCCGGACCAAAGCAGAAGGACCAATCCCGACTTCCAGAGGATCTGCAGAAGAATGCCGCTGATCAGGCCGGCGAATCGGCGCGCATCCACGTACGAGCTTCCCAGAATGTCTTCCCAGTGGGTCCGAATCGTTGCAACGCCGATCCATGCGATGGCCGTGAACGGCAAAAGGGATTTGAGAATGTTGCTGAGCGCGGCGGGCGAAATCATCTGCTGTAGCCGATTGGCCGGGCTCAAACGCTCGAACTTGAATGAAAGCGCTTCGGGCGCAAAGACGAAACCACCCTGGGCCAATCCCGCAAATACCGATACTGCGCCGCCGGCAACCACGATCGGAATCACCCAGCGCATTACCTCGATGCTCGTCCAGAACAGAAGAGGGCCACCTGGCTCAATCGATTCCGAACGCGCAAGCTCGAGCGTGTTGCGGAAGAAATAGGTCCAGTGCGGAACAGCCTCGCGTCCCATGAGAAAGACGACGCCGGCCACCGCAGTCAGAGACAGTGCACCGCTCAGCTCGCGCGAGCGGGTGACCTGGCCCCGATTTCTCGCGTTTTGCCGATGTCGCGGTGTTGCCTGTTCTGTCTTGTTGGAATCTGCCATCGTCTCTCAACCTGCTAAATGAAAAATCCGCTCGCCATTTGCTACCGCGTCCGTAAACAAGCGGCGGAAAAGGTCGGGCCAATACTTGAGCGTTGCAATCAGAACCGAAAGGGCAAGAAGGCTCTTCACAGCCGGGCCGAGCAGCATCAGCGGCATCTGCGGCGAAGACTTCCCAAGCAGTCCAAGAATGATGTCCGCGGCCAGCGTTGCCGCGAGCACCGGCGCAGCAATCTGCACTCCGAGTCCGAAGACTTCGCCCGCCGTTTTAAGCAGGGCCATCGTAAACAGGCTGCTCAGATGCGCCGTCCCCGGCGGCACGTATCGAAAGCTGTTCGCCACCGCGCGCAGCAGCCAGAACTGCACGTCCATCTGCAGAAAAAGCAGCATGACGATGCTCTGGTAAAACGTGGCCATCACCGTCGTATCCACCTGGGTCTGCGGATCGAGGAGGTTGACCAGCGAGTATCCCATCTGAATCCCAAGCACCTGGCCGGAAAGCTGAATTGCCTCGAACACAATGTTGGTGGCAATGCCCATCCCCACGCCGACCAGAAATTCTGTAAACACCAGCAGCGGCCACTGATTCATCAGGTGCGGATCGATCTGCTGCCCTACCGTGGGATACAGGAGGAACGTCATCGCAATCACAAGAATCGCCTTGATGCGAATCGGAATGACCAGGCTGCCGAAAAACGGCGCGAAGAGCATGAGCCCCGACATCCGCACACCGATAGTGAGGAAGCTGGTAACGATCGTCAGGATGGGGATCTCGATCATTTCATGTACTCGTGAAAATCGGAAAAAGTGCTAAGCGTGAACATCGCCAGGTGACGCCACATCCAGGGCATGGAGAAAAACAATGCGCCCCCCGTGGCAACCAGCCGCGCAACGGTGGAAACGGTGGTGTCCTGCAGCGACATCAGCACCTGCACGACGTTGACCAGCAGACTGACAAAAATCGCGACGGCCAATATCGGCCCCGCCAGGATAATGACCTCCTGCAGCATTGACCGGCCCAGCAACACAACTTGATCGACGTCCATAAGCTCAGCTAAAACTCCTCATCAATGAACTGATCAAGAGGTGCCAGCCATCGACCATCAGGAACAGCAGCAACTTGAGCGGAGTGGAAATAACGACCGGCGGCAACTGCAGCATGCCCACCGAAGTAGTAATCGAAGCCACAACCATATCGACAATCAAAAATGGCAGAAACAAAACCGTGCCGATTTGAAAACCGGCCTTCAGCTCGGACAAGATATAAGCCGGCAACAACACCCGCATTGACAAATCGTCCGTCGAGTTGGGATGTGGTTCTTTTGCCAGCTCGATAAACAGCGCAACATCCTTCTCTCGCACGTAGTGCGACATAAACTTCCGCATCGGGACTTCGCCGCGGCTCAGCGCTTCCATCGCGGTAATCTGCCCTGACTGCACCGGGATGATCGAGTTCTGGTAGATCTGGACAGCGACCGGCTGCATCAGAAAAAACGTGAGCACCAGCGACAGCCCGATGAGCGTCTGGTTGGACGGCGTGGTCTGCAGTCCCAGCGCCTGGCGCAAAAAATGAAAGACAATCAGCAGGCGCGCAAACGGCGTCACGCACATGAGCATCGTCGGGATCAGTGTCAATCCAGTCAGCAGGACGATGATCGACCACGGCACCGATTCCCCTGGCATCCCTTGAATCTGCAATCCCCCGGTGGTCGATGCTGGAATGACCGGAGGCGTATTCACAAAGGTGGTGGCGGGATCGGGCTGCGGTGCAACAAATGGAACCGGAGGCTGTGCTGCCCCGTTCGCAGCAGCAGGTGCGGCCGCATCCGAAGCAGCAGGCGCCGCTGCGTTCGATGGAGAGGGTGCCGCTGCGCTCGAAGAAGCCGGTGCCGCGGGATTTGGAGGAGCGGCTACTGCAGCGGCTGCGAGCTGAGTAGCAGAAGCATCTGTTCCGGACACAGCAGAGGGCGCCTGCGCAAATGCAGGGATCGTGGTCGACAGCAATAGAGCGATCGCACATAGTCCGCCGGCCCGGAACAAATTCATTCAGAGGGCTCCAACATCTCATCCAGGGATTCCAGGTCTTGCATGGATTCCTGCGTTTCATCCAGTTGCGTCAGCAGCGAGACACCCGCTGTACCGCCTCCGATCAAGTACCTGCGGCCATCGGCATGAAGAATTGCCACAAATCGCTTTTCTCCCAGCGGAAGCGTCTCTGTGACGCGCAGCTGCTTCTCCACGGCGGTGCGTGCACCAAGCCACGAAAACGCGCGGCTCAGCAGGCTGGGCTGCGGCGCGACAGGCTCCGGCGGCAGCTTCGGTTTCGGCACCCGGCGTACTTGCTGGTTCCGCAGCGCCTCCATCTTCCGGCCGCCTGTATAGCTCTGGAGCGAGGAAGAATGCGGGCTTGGGGCGGGCAGAAATTCCGTCGCCTTCGACTCTCTGACAGCCCTGCGCGGCATGCGATGCATGGAAGGTTTTTCAACTGAAATCTTCAGGTTCATATTTGCTCCGTAATGCGAACGGCGAGCCGGTCTCCGACCACTTCAAACTCGGTCCAGCCGATCAGCAGTTGATTGACGCGCACCGGCACGTCGCTGGTGTGGTGGCATGCGGTCTCCACAATCGACCCTTCCTTCAAGGCGAGAAGATCGGCGATTGTGAAGTGCACGACAGGAACTTCGAGAGTGAGTGTGCACGGCAGCCACGGCAAGGTGTCGAGCAGATCTTTCCGCTGCGCCGGATCCGCCACGAAGGGCTTTCCAGGGTTGGGGTCCAGGTTGGGATTCAGGTTGTGAGCTGCAGTACTCATTGGGCCTCTAGTACGCTCCGAACCTCAGTCCGAATGCCTCCGCCAGGACAGAGTGGCTTGTCCTGGCCTTCGGTATTCAGCAACAGATGGAGCGGTGCACAGAGGTAAAAGCAATCGGAGGGCCGGAATCGAAGAGGGCATTCTGCCTCCGCGGATCAGCCGCCAATTCCGACCCATATCGTTCTATTTAAATAGAGTTGCACGCAAGAATAGGCCGCGCGTGCGGCCCCACGGCTGGTGAGACAGCCATGAGAGCCGGCACGCTGCGGCGAGCCCTCGCGAAGGAGAAAAATTCCTTCGCGAAATTCTCTAATCGTACTTTAAGAACTGCGAAAACGCGCCGAGCGGCTTATTGGATCACCGCCAGCGTCGCCTGCGACACCTGATCGAGCGTGGTCAGGACCTTGGCATTGGCCTCGTATCCCTGCTGCGCCACGATCATGTTGGCGAACTCCGTCGAGAGGTTGGCGTTCGATCCTTCCACAGCTCCACCTGTGATTGTTCCCCTGCCTGCCGTGCCCGCCAAACCGATGACCGCGGCACCTGACGCGAAAGACGCTTGATAGTCGCTGTTTCCGGTTTGCGTCAAGCCCTCGTTGTTGGCAAAGCTGGCGAGCGCCACCTGGCCGAGAGCCAGTGACTGATTGTTCGTGAACTGTCCCTGCACCGTTCCATCGGGAAGAATCGAGTATCCAGTGAGCGATCCCGTTGCGAAGCCATTCTGCGAGGTTGCGCTTGTCGCACTGGTTCCGGCTTGCTGGGTAACTGCGGACGATCCATTGCTGCCGGCAAGGTTCCAGCTGAGGGTCATGTTTGAGGCCCCATCGGCCAGTCCGTTGATGGCGATTCCCGGAACCGCGCCCGTCGGCGCGGTCAGGTCACCTGACGAGTTGAACGTCATGGCGCCGGTCTTCACAACCACCGGGGCGCCAGTGCCTCCCACATCGGCGGCGGGAATAGAAATACTGTACGTCCAGGCGTTGGCAGCCGTGTTGACGTAATTGACGGTGAGGGTGTGAGACTCGCCAAGCGAATCGTATACCGTAATCGGCGCGCTATAGCTGGCGCCTACTGCCGCGGTTGCGTCCAGGTTGGTGTTCATCTGGAAAGTCGTCGTGGCCGACGCGGGTATGTTGTTCGCCGCGTTCACCACGATCGGCACCAATGCCGAACTGGTTGAAACCACACCGGCGGTCGCGGGATAACCCATCACAAGTTGACCTTGCGGGGTGGTGAGCTGCCCCTGCGCATTGACCGTGAAATCACCGGCACGCGTAAAGCTGTTTTGGCCACTGCTACTCTGCACCACGAAGAATCCGTTGCCCTGCAGCGCCATGTTCGACGCAATACCGGTGTCATTGATGTTGCCGTTGGAAAAGTTGGAGACAGTGCCATCGGTCTGCACACCGTTGCCCATCTGTACCGGGTCGCCGTTGCCCGAGGTCGCTGCAACTCCATCGAACACACTGGCGAAGCTCAGCGATTGATCCTTGTAGCCATCGGTGTTCAAATTCGCGAGGTTATTGGCGATCACGTTCAGCGACGATGAGGTCGCCGCAAGGCCTGAAAGAGGAATCGAAAACGCTGACATTATCTAACTCCTGTGTAGGTGGGATTTGAGGCTATTGCTTTGGGCAGCGCGTAGCTGCCGTAGAGATTCATGAGGCCTGCATTGCCTGCGGCGTTTGCTTGCGCCATGGGCAGTTGATAGGCCGCTGCGGCTGCCGCTGAAGGATTTGTCTGCAGGGTACTTATTGCCTTCCCCGCAGCCGTCGGATTCGGTTGGTTTGCACCCGATGTTGAAGAACTGCCCGAGGTTCCTGAGGTCCCCGAAGTCCCTGATGTGCCGGATGTCGGGGCGCTGGTCATGCTCGAAAGCGTCTGATTGATCGAGATGAGCTGGTCCAACTGATTCAGAGAAACCATCTGACTCACCATCTGAGTCGGGTCGACGGGCGACGTCGGATCCTGGTTCTGCAGCTCCGTCACCAGCAGGTTGAGGAAGGTGTCCTGCAGACTTGAGGCAGAATTGCCCGTACCCGGTGTGCTGCTCGTTGAGCTCGTTGAACTCGTGGCCGCCTTCACCGCGCTCGCGGCTGCCCCCAGGACCGGGGCGGCGATTGCCGGGATAAAACCTTGAATGTTCATCTTCAATTCCTTTCAAAAAGCGATGACTGCTTAGGCCCTGATATCCAACCGGTCACTCACGACCGCAACCGAAGGGACCCTGAGGACCATTCGATCGGTTTCTGATGCCGGTGCTGTACCTTCCAACTGAGCTGATGGGATGAAGGCTCTTTGATCTTTTTGCGAGGACTGTCCCCGCTCGCCGGAGAATGACGCGCCTCCATGGCTGACTTCGATGGAAGCGTGCAGTCCATATTGGTTGTCGAGTTTTGTCTGGATCGACGGGATGTGAGCCGATATCGCGTTGCTCAGTTCACTGTGATCCACTGAAATCTGCGCTTGCATCTGCTGCTGCGAGACCATCGTCCGAATCGAGATGTCGCCGAATTCCGTCGAATGCATGCCCACGCGCATTTCCGTTTCGCTCATCGACTGGATCAATCGCGCGGTGTTGATGCCTGACGTCGCCCCGTTGCCACCGGCGTTCATTTGCTCTGAAAGTAAGTTGGCGGACTCGTCGGAACGATGAGGTGTGCTGTCGGTGGAATCTGTCGCGGTATGGACCGTTGCCGCTTGATGGGTGGCCGCAACCGTTGCAAACGCGATGGGCTGCGAAGTGCCGTTATCGTTGGGCTTCGCTGCCACTGGGTTTGTTTGCGAGGCGTCGGTTGGCCCATGCTGCGCTGGGTCGCTGGTATTCTGCGCGTTGTGCGATGAAGCTCCCTGCGAGTCTTGCGACGTTGCTTTTGCGGTGCTCGTCGTCGTGGCCGCGCCCGACAAGCCGGACAAGCTGGAACTTGTGTTGAACGTGGTGACGGACGTCTTGAATTGGTTCGCCTTGCCGCCAAGCAGATCGGCGTCCATGTTGTTCGGAAGAATCACAGCCGATAGGAAGGTACTCGCTGCCGTCAGATTCGTCGCGCGACTGGATTGCGGGTTCAAACCCTGCGCTGGGCTGGCTGAACTATCGACGGACGAAGTGCCTGATCCTGCAGTGGCTGATCCATCCGCGACAGTGCCGGCCGCGCTGTTCGCCGACGGGCTCAATGGGTAGGCCTGAACGGGCGCCGTCAGGACTGCGGCAAAACTGTTCTGTAAGGTCTGCGCGACATTCGCAATACTCTGCGGAGTCGCATCCTGCTGTGCTTTGGCATTTGCCGGCTCCGAAGCATCGAGGAGTTGTTGCCCGTCGCGAGGTGCGCTTGCCGGCTGCGAAGCATCGACGGGCTGTTGCCCATCGTGAGTTGTAACCGTCTGACTCTGTCCTGCCTGAGCCGGTCCTGTCGGGACAGTTCCGGGAATCAAAGCTGCGACGGACGGAGCCGAACTCGCCGGTATTTGCGAATTGATGATTTGTTTCGCGGGCGAGGAAGTGAGTGGGGCGGCCGTTACGAGTGAGAGCGGAGTCTCTTGAAGAGGGACGCTCAGAATAGCCGCGCCAATCGAAGGATCGACAACCGTTCCTGCGGTTGGCAGCGTCTGTTGCTTTCCGGCTTTTCCAGTGGGCTGGGAAACCGGCTGCGCAGCCAGCTGTGCATCCGCCTGAGGAGCAAGGCCCAATTGCGCCGCATCGAGTTTCGCGGGCGGAAGGAGAGCTCCGAGAATTTGAGAGGTCACGGCAGCAGCACCGTTCGTCAGAGACTGGATAGCTTGCTGACCGTTGGATTGATCCTGCGCAGGGTTCGTTCCGACCGGCGAAGAGACAGACGATACGCCCGCATCCAACGCATTTTGGAAAGCGGGTGCCTGCGAATTTTCTCCCTGGCTTTGTGTCGAATCGGATTGGCCATCGGACCCTGTCTGCGCGCCGGAGCCGGAGGAAGCCTGGACGCCCAGAAAATCGGCTCCCGAATCCATCAGGAGGATGTCGAGGAACGACGCACCGGCGGTTTTCCCGGGGGTAGCCAGCGGCGTCGCTGCATTCGTGGTCACGGCTTTGGGCGCAATTCGCACGCTCGTTTAGTTGCACGTCCCCTGCCAGTAAATGCGCCTCGGACTACCACTCCCATATCCGCATAAGTGGCTCATTTCATAAAAGATAGGGAAAGAAGAGGAATTGCCAGTAACCCGCATAACCGGCAAAGCAGGCAAGGCTTGCCGTACGCGATAGGCAAACCGTGCCTAGTTCGCATCTTGTACGATCTTCCGTGCCCCATCCTTTATGAGCGGAGCGAAGTCGAAAGACCTGCTGTTCAATATCCGGGCGAAAGGGCGGGAAAGCACGAACTCCAAGGCTCAGCATCATACGATCGGAGACCGACCTGCTTTTGTTTTCGCTTCGTCAATCAGCCAGACCATGGGTGCCCCAGGTCTCGCTTCTGAGACCTGGGAAAGCACAAGCCCAAATCCGCAGGCCTCTTGAGCCAAGTTCGAAGAGTTATTTGCGCCAATACGAGTCGAAGGCCTGGGGTTGCGATCTTCGATCGATGCCACAGAACAACCGAGACCCAACCGACGCTTCTCCCGGAGGGAGAACACGAAAGTAACCCAGGCGGGGTCCTCACGAACGGTTCTGGACCGCCCCCACCCCCGCATCCCCGAGGGCCTCCGCGAAGCCTTCAAATATGAAATGAACCAAAGATAAATTGCTGAAGATGACAATGACTTGTGCTTAACAGGCCAATCGTCTCAGCGAAGCGCAAATCGCAACGAAAAAGAACGGCTATTCTTCGCAAATCCGCGCCAACACCTGTATCCACCAACACAATTGTTCCACGTGGAACAATTTCGGAAGTATGGAGCACACATTCTTAGGCGCCACGCGAAGCTATTGCCTGGACGGCGAGTCCAAATTGTTCCACGTGGAACAATTTTCGCTTCGAAGCTCTCAACGAGCCACGCGGATCTCTTGCCTGGAGAGCTAGCCCTTAATTGCGTTGCCAGCGCGACGCGAAGATATCGTCGATGCGCTTCTGCTGAAGATGTTCCTGTTCCTGCCTGAACTCAATCTTCTTCTGCTCCAGCAAGTCCGTCAGCATCTGGCGTCCGTTGTAGGCGGCCTGGTACGCCTTCATTTGAGTATCGCGTTGCTGCTGCAGTGTTTGAAGAGTGTCGAGGAGAGTCTGCTTCGCCTCGAGAGCGGCATTTATTTGCACATCCATGCTCTGCAAGTCATAAGCGGGAATTGAATTCTGCAAGGCTTTTTCTCGCGCGTCGCCTGCTTTTGCGAGCTCGTCGGTCAACTCTTCAATTCGTTGTTTCACACGAGCGACCTCCATCTCAACTCTTTGAAGTGCGAGTTCTTCCCGCCGTTCAATGCTCTCCCGCACGCGGAGAACAGACGCGAGTGAAAATCGAAACACCACTTCAGAGCCTCCTGCATTGGGCTGTCAAGGGGTTGGCTTATCCTGGCAGCGCAACCAGCCGTTGAACCGATTCCTGGTACGAACAGAATTCATCCGGCTTTTGCCGCAAAAAGCAATGGATCCCGGGCAGATTCTCGATGGCATTGTCCAGGATCGGGTCCGTGCCTTTTTGATAGGCGCCGATGCGAATTAGATCCTCAGATCTGCTATGAGCGGCCATCAAGAGGCGCATCGAATTTGCCTTGGCGAGGTGCTGTTCTGAAACCATGCTGCTCATCAATCGGCTGAGGCTTTCCAGGATTGAGATCGGCGGATAGTGGTTCCGGAGAGCAAGGTTTCGATCAAGCACAACATGGCCGTCGAGCAGCGATCGAACAGTATCCACTACCGGATCCTGCTGATCGTCGCCTTCCATGAGGACAGAGTAGAAAGCAGTGATACTTCCCTTGTCGAAGTTTCCAACGCGCTCAACCAGGCGCGCCAGCATGTTCAGGACTGACGGCGTGTAGCCCTTTGCGGTCGGCGGCTCACCTGCCGCCAGTCCAATCTCGCGCTGTGCCATCGCGAATCGGGTCAGCGAGTCGACGATGAGAAGTACATTCTTCCCCTGGGCAGCGAAATGTTCAGCGACGGCGGTTGCCGCAAGCGCCGCACGAATTCGCAAGAGAGGGG
>Ga0181526_10004292_pt1 | contig 11156 bp, 13 predicted proteins | sample PEATcosm2014_Bin_35_FD_119750 | JGI IMG/M metagenome (GOLD analysis project Ga0181526, IMG submission 119750) | Peatland microbial communities from MTU Mesocosm Facility, Houghton, MI, USA - PEATcosm2014_Bin06_30_metaG | ecosystem: Environmental > Terrestrial > Soil > Wetlands > Peat | place...
AGCTTGGCGAAAGTGAGCCCGCTCTGGCCGGTGGTGGTGTAGGCAACGCCCTTGGCCGCGATGAGCGCCGCCTTGAAGGCCTCGGGCGTCGAGAGATCGGGCGCGGGGATTCCGGCCTTGACCGCGATGCCCAGGCCCGATTTGGCGATCGGAACCATGTGCGGCTCGAGCTTGCCTTGCTGGATCAGCGGGTCGATCACCGGCGGCAGCAGTATGGCGACGTCGAAACCCGCGCCCTGGTCGATCTTGTCCTTGAGCATGTTGGTGGTGAGGTAGGTCACCGCCAGTTTGTTGCCGGTGTGCTTCTCATAGCCCGGCTGGATCTCGGTCAGCGCCGCCTGCATGCCGGTCGAGCTCAACACCACCAGCGTCGCCGCCTTGGCCGGCGCCGCCAGCGACAGCAGCGCGAATAGGCCCGCCAGCGCGGCCATAATCCTGTTCATCGTTTCCTCCCCGTTTCGATGGATGCGCGGTCAGCCGCCCTCAGACGCCGCCCGGCAGCAGCCCCTTGGCCTTGAGAATCGGCGCCGCCTTGGGCGATGTCAGATACTGGAGCAAGGATGCCGCCGCCTTCGGATCGTGCGCGGTGGTCGAGATACCGCCGGTCAGCACGATGTAGGTCTGCAATTCCTTGGGGAAGGGCACGACCGTCACCCCCGGCACCGCCTTCAATTCGGGCACGAGCTGGATCGCCATGTCGGCCTGGCCGTCGACGATGAGCTGCGCGGCGGGGCCGCCGGGAATGGTCTTGCCCTTGGCCTTGACCGGGCCGGCGATGCCCAACTGGTCGATCAGCTTGGCGAAGGCGATGCCGCTTTGGCCGCTGGTGGTGTAGGCGATCGACTGGGCGTTGAGCAGCACGCGCTTGAGGTCCGCCGCGTTCACGATATGCGGCCGGGGCGCGCCCTTTTTCACCGCCAGGCCGATGCCGGCATGGGCGATGGCGACGCCCGAGCCGAGAGCGACCTTGCCGCCCTTGCTGAGCTCGTCGATCAGCCCCGGAGTCATAATCACGACGTCGAAGGATTTTCCGCCGTCGATCTGCGCCTTGATCGCGTTCGCGGTGTCGAAGGTGATGTCGAGCTTGTTGCCGGTGGCCTTCTCAAAGCGCGGCGCCAGCACCTTGAGCGCCGACTGGATGCCGGTCGAACTGCCCACCGCGATCTCGGCGGCTTGCGCCGGAAGCTGAGCCAGAACGAGCGCCAAAACGCCCGCAAGGGCGGCCAATATCCGGTTCATCGTTTCCTCCCCGTTTCGACCGATGCGCGGTTAGCCGCGCGTTTGCACGCCCTTGCCGGCGAAAACTTTCTTCAACTCGCCCGATTCGAACATTTCGCTGACGATGTCGCAGCCGCCGACAAACTCGCCCTTGACGTAGAGCTGGGGAATGGTCGGCCAATTCGAGAAATCCTTGATGCCCTGGCGGATATCCGGATCGGCCAGCACGTCCACGCCCTTGAACTTGACGCCGAGCGTGGTGAGGATCTGCACCACGCGCGCGGAGAAGCCGCATTGCGGGAAGACCGGCGTGCCCTTCATGTAAAGCAGCACGGGGTTGTCGGAAATCTCCTGCTTGATGCGGTCGGCGGCGGCGGTGGTGGCGGGGGCATTATCCATGGGGGAACCTCTTTCCTATTCCTACTTTATTCCTCGGGGGTGCCGGTCTGCAAGGCGAGGGCGTGAAGTTCGTTGCCCATGCGGGAACCCAGCGCGCGGTAGACCATCTGGTGCTGCTGCACCCGGCTTTTGCCCTTGAAGGCGGATGAGATCACCAACGCGGACCAGTGGTCGTTGTCGTCGGCCAGCGCGGCGAGGGTGATTTGCGCGTCGGGCAAGCCCGCCTTGATCAGATTCTCGATGGTGGCCGCGTCGAGCGCCATGGTTTCCCTTTAGACCGCCGCCGCCATGTAGGCGGGCAGCCAAGCCTCGTTGATGCGCCGCAATTCCGCAACCGATATGGCATTGCCGTTCGATAGTGTCAACGCATCGCCGCCGGTTTTGCCCACAATCGAAGCAGGGACATCGGCCTTGGAAGCCGCGGCGAGCAATGCGTCCGGCGCGGGGGTGACGAGCAGATAACGCGCCTGGTCCTCGCCGAAGAGAAAGGCATGGGCGGGGAGGGATTCCGGCAGCGCAAGATCGGCGCCGATGCCGCCCGCCATCGCCATCTCGGCCAGCGCCACCAGGAAGCCGCCATCGGAGAGATCGTGGCAGGCCGACACCTTGCCGCCCAGGATTTGCGCGCGCACGAAATCGCCGTTGCGCCTTTCGGCGGCGAGATCGACCGGCGGCGGCGCGCCTTCCTCGCGGCCGAGCAGTTCGCGCAAATATAGCGACTGGCCCAGATGCCCCTGGGTCGCGCCGATCAGGATAATGGTCTCGCTTGCGCGTTTGAAACCGAGGCTCATGCTCTTGGCGGCATCGTCAATGAGTCCGACGCCGCCGATGGCGGGGGTGGGGAGAATGCCGCTGCCGTTGGTCTCGTTGTAAAGCGACACATTGCCCGAGACCACCGGATAATCGAGCGCGAGACAGGCCTCCCGCATGCCTTCGATGGCTTGGGCGAACTGCCCCATGATCTCGGGGCGTTCGGGATTGCCGAAATTCATGTTGTCGGTGATGGCCAAGGGCAGCGCGCCGACGGAGGTGAGATTGCGCCAGCTTTCCGCCACCGCTTGCGCCCCGCCGCGCTTCGGGTCGGCGGCGACATAACGCGGCGTGCAATCGGTCGAGAGGGCGAGCGCCTTCTTGCGCCCGGGAATGCGCACCATCGCGGCGTCGCCGCCCGGGCGCTGCACCGTGTGTCCCATCACCAGATGATCGTATTGCTCCCAGATCCAGCGCTTGGAAGCCAGATCGGGACAACCGATCAGCTTCTTCAGCGCCGCGATCGGCTCGACCGCCTTCACGTCCTTGGCGGCCAGTTCGGGCAAGGCGGGCGAGGGTGTCCAGGGGCGTTCATACAAGGGCGCCTCGGTCACCAGCGGCCCGACCGGCATGTCCGCCGCCACCTTGCCGTCCTTCTTCAAGACCAGCCGGCCGGTTTCGGTGACGCGGCCGATGACGGCGAAATCCAATTCCCATTTCTCGAAAACCTTGCGCGCCAGGGCCTCGCGCTCGGGCTTCAAGATCATCAGCATGCGCTCCTGGGATTCCGACAGCATGATCTCGTAGGCGGTCATGTTCTGCTCGCGCGTGGGCACGCGGTCCAAATCGAGTTCGAGGCCGAGCCCGCCCTTGCCCGCCATCTCGACCGAGGAGGAAGTCAGCCCTGCCGCGCCCATGTCCTGGATGGCGACGATGGCGTCGGATTCCATCAGCTCCAGGCACGCTTCTATCAGGAGTTTCTCGGTAAACGGGTCCCCCACTTGAACAGTAGGCCGTTTGCTCTCGCTGTCTTCGCTGAACTCGGCCGAGGCCATGGTGGCGCCGTGGATGCCGTCGCGGCCGGTCTTGGCGCCGACATAAATCACCGGATTGCCCGGGCCGGCGGCGGCGGAATAGAAGATGCGATCGGATCGCGCCAGGCCCACCGTCATGGCGTTGACCAGGATGTTGCCGTTATAGCTCGGGTGGAAATTGCATTCGCCGCCCACCGTCGGCACGCCGACGCAATTGCCGTAGCCGCCGATGCCGCGCACCACGCCCTCGACCAGATGCCGGGTCTTGGGATGGTCGGGGCTGCCGAAGCGAAGAGCATTCAAATTGGCAATAGGCCGCGCGCCCATGGTGAACACGTCGCGCAATATGCCGCCGACGCCGGTGGCCGCGCCCTGATAAGGCTCGATGAAAGAGGGGTGGTTGTGGCTTTCCATCTTGAAGATGGCGGCCTCGCCGTCGCCGATGTCGATCACGCCGGCGTTCTCGCCCGGGCCGCAGATGACGCGCTTGCCGGTGGTGGGCAGTTTCTTCAGCCAAACCTTGGACGATTTGTAGGAGCAATGCTCGCTCCACATCACCGAGAAAATACCGAGTTCGGTGAAATTGGGCGAACGGCCCATGATCTTGCAGGCGCGGGCGAATTCCTCGCCGTCGAGCCCGAATTGGCGCGCGGTCTCGACGGATACCGCTTGGCTCAAGAGAGGGCCTCCACCAGCCCCTTGAAGAAGCCCTGGCCGTCGGTCGAGCCCAGCAGCGGGTCGGTGGCGTCCTCGGGATGCGGCATCAGCCCGAGCACGTTCTTGTTCGCGTTGAACACGCCGGCGATATTACGCGCCGAGCCGTTGGCGTTGCCTTCCTCGGTCAGCTTGCCCTCGGCGGTGCAATAGCGGAAGGCGACGCGGCCTTCGCCCTCGATGCGGTCGAGCGTGCCGGGATCGGCGAAATAATTGCCGTCGTGATGCGCCACCGGCACGCGGATGACCTGGCCGGCATTGTAGCCGCGGGTGAAGACGCTCTGGCTGGTCTCGACCTTGAGATGGACGTCCTTGCAGTGGAATTTGAGCGTCTGGTTGACCAGCAGCACGCCCGGCAGCAACCCCGCCTCGGTGACGATCTGGAAGCCGTTGCAGATCCCCAGGACCGGCGTTCCTTTCCCGGCCCGCGCCTTGACCTCGCGCATGATCGGCGAATGCGCCGCCATGGCGCCGCAGCGCAGATAATCGCCGTAGGAAAACCCGCCGGGAATGACGATCAGATCGGCCTTGGGGAAATCGCCGTCGCGGTGCCAGACCTTGAGCGGTTTCTTGCCCGAGGCGCGGAAGAGCGCGTCATACACGTCCTGCTCGCGATTCGAGCCGGGGAAGACGATGATGGCGGCTTGCATGGACGGGACGGCCTAGCTCTGAATCTCGATCCGATAACTTTCGATGATCGTGTTGGCGAGGAGCTTCTGGCACATCGCCTCGAGCGCGGTCTTGGCGCGGCCTGCATCAGTCTCGGCCAATTCCAAATCGATCACCTTGCCCTGGCGCACCTCGCCCACGCCCTTGAATCCCAATGAGGCGAGCGCGTGGCTGATCGCCTTCCCTTGCGGGTCGAGCACGCCTTCCTTGGGCATGACGTAAACCCGGGCCTTCATGAACGGCGCAGGCTCACTGCACCGCCTGCGGGCCCTTGGGATCGCCGGGCGCGCCCTCGGTCAGCAGGCCCAATCGGCGCGCCACCTCCTGATAGGCCTCTTCCACCTTGCCGAGATCGCGGCGGAAGCGGTCCTTGTCGAGCTTCTCGTTGGTCTTCAAATCCCACAGCCGGCAATTGTCGGGGCTGATCTCGTCGGCCAGCACGATGCGCATCTCGCCGTCGTCGTTGAACAGCCGGCCGAATTCGAGCTTGAAGTCGATCAGCCTGATGCCGATGCCGAGGAACAGGCCGGTGAGGTAATCGTTGACCCGCAGCGACATCTGCATGATCTCGTCGATGTCCTGGGTCGTCGCCCAGCCGAAGGCGGTGATGTGCTCTTCCGACACCATCGGGTCGCCGAGCTCGTCCTTCTTGTAATAGAACTCGACGATGGAGCGCGGCAGCGCCTGGCCTTCGGGAATGCCGAAGCGCTTGGCCAGCGAGCCGGCCACGACGTTCCGGATCACGACCTCGATTGGGATGATCTGCACCTGGCGGATCAGCTGCTCGCGCATGTTGAGGCGGCGGACGAAATGGGTGGGAATGCCGATGTCCGCGAGCCGCATCATCAGATATTCGCTGATGCGGTTGTTGAGCACGCCCTTGCCGGTGATCGTGCCCTTTTTCAGGTTGTTGAAGGCGGTGGCGTCGTCCTTGAAGTACTGCACCAACGTCCCGGGTTCGGGACCCTCGAACAGCACCTTGGCCTTGCCTTCGTAGATCTGCTTGCGTCTGGTCATGGCCGGGTGCCTGTAGGTTTCGCCGCACCGCGGCGGGGTCCGTGGACTCCCTATATAGCAACGACGGGGGGCGGTCACAACGCCGCTTGCCCGATTCGTTCACAGCAAAATGTCGCGCCAGGGTACGGGCTTGGGCTGCCAGGCGGCGAAGCGGAAAACCGGCTTCAAACCCAGCCCGGGGGCGGGAAGCGCGATCAGCGCGCTCGACACCGTGGCGAAGCCGCTTTCGAGCTTGAAGCGCATGGCGCTTTGCGGGTCGTTCGCGGGATCGGCGGCGGCGTCGGCCAGCAGATTTTCCCAGGATTTCCAATCTCCGCGCGCCGGATCGGGCAGGGAAGCGGCCAGGAAACGCGGGCGATAGCGCTTCAAACGCGCTATGTTGTCGTCGAGATCGCCGGCCGCGATCATGGATAGGCCGGGCTTCAAGGCCACGCGCTTCACCGGGGCATCGCCGTCCGGGTCGGCGTGGCAGAGCCAGAAGGCGTCTCGGTCGTCGGCGACGATCATGTTGAAACTGCGGTAGGATTTGGGGTCGAGCGATGCCAGCGCCTGGGCCGCCTCGGCCGCGTCGGCATGGTCGAGCGCCTCCAGCACCAGTTCGCCGCGCGAACGTGCGCCCGGCGCAGGGCCGAGCGAGCCGAAGCGGTTCAATATCCCCGCCGCCACGCCGAAATCGTTCACACCCAGCCAGGTGCCGCCGGCCAGCTCGTCCTTGCCCGCTATCACCTCGGGCCGGTCGGGCCAGTGGCGCGCGGGGGGCGACCAGGGGCGGGCGATCATCTCGTCGCGGTTGGCGGCGATCAGCACCGGGAAATCGGCCCCCGGCCGGCGCAGGATCACAAAAGTGCACATGACGGTAGGCGATGATGGACCGGCGCGCTACGATTGGCTAGAAGCGGGATGGGGAATGGGGGCAGGGGGCGCGGCATGACCACCTTCGACGAGCGCGAAAAGGCGAGCGAAAAGAAGTTCCAGACCGAGCAGGAACTGGCCTTCAAGACCAAGGCGCGGCGCAACCATATTCTGGGATTGTGGGCGGCGGAACAGCTGGGCCTGAAGAACAGCGCCGCCGAGGCCTATGCGCGCGAGATCGTCGCCGGCGCGCTCGCCAAGCACGGCGACGAGAGCGTGGTGAACAAGATCGCCGGCGATTTCACCAAGAAGGGCGTGAAGCACGACCACGCGCGCATCCGGCTCGAATTCGAACGCTGCACCGCCGAAGCCCGGAAACAACTCGGCGTGCCGAAATAGGCTTTGCAGTTCCGGCGTTGCGGCCTTCGACAGGCTCAGGCTGAGGTAGATTTTTACGCGGCATCTTCCGCCGGTTGGGTTATCAATACCGCGTCACGCCTTCCCGAACACGCGCTTGAAGATGGTGTCGACGTGTTTCAGGTGATAGGCGTTGTCGAAATGCTTGGCGAGTTCGGCGGGCTTGATGTGCTTCGCGACATCGGGGTCCTGCTTTAGCAGATCGGCGAAGCCGCCCTTGCCGTGCCAGGCGTTCATGGCGTTGCGCTGCACCGCCTGATACGCGTCCTCGCGGCTCATGCCCGATTGGGTCAGCGCCAGCAGCACGCGCTGGGAATTGACCAGCCCGCCCAGGCTTTCGAGATTCTTCTTCATCCGCTCGGGATAGACCACCAGCCTGTCGACCACCTCGGCCGCGCGCGCCAGCGCGAAATCGAGCGCGACGGTGGCGTCGGGCGCGATCACCCGTTCGACCGCGGAGTGGGAAATGTCGCGCTCGTGCCACAACGCCACGTTTTCGAGCGCGGGCGTCACCGCCGAGCGGATCAGCCGCGCCAGGCCGGTGAGGTTCTCGGCCAGCACCGGGTTGCGCTTGTGCGGCATGGCGGAGGAGCCCTTTTGCCCGGGCGAGAAATATTCCTCGGCCTCGCCCACCTCGGTGCGCTGCAAATGGCGGATTTCCAGCGCCAGGTTCTCGACCGAACTGGCGACGACGCCCAGCGTGGCGAAGAACATGGCGTGGCGGTCGCGCGGCACGATCTGGGTCGAAACCGGCTCGGGCTTGAGGCCCATTTGCCTGGCGACGTATTCCTCCACCTGGGGCGAAACATTGGCGAAGGTGCCGACCGCGCCCGAGATCTTGCAGGTCGAAATCTCGCCGCGCGCGCGTTCCATCCGTTCCCGGGCGCGGGCGAATTGCGCGTAATGGCCGGCCAGCTTCAAGCCGAAAGTGGTCGGCTCGGCATGGATGCCGTGGCTGCGGCCGACGCAGATGGTGCGCTTGTATTCGAAGGCGCGGCGCTTCAACGCCTTCAACACCGCGTCGAGATCGGCGATCAGGATGTCCGAGGCCTGTTTGAGCTGGACCGCCAGGCAGGTGTCGAGCACGTCGGAGGAGGTCATGCCCTGGTGGACGAAACGCGCCTCGGGCCCGACATGCTCGGCGAGGTTGGTGAGGAAGGCGACGACGTCGTGCTTGGTCTGGCGTTCGATCGCGTCGATGCGCGCGATCTCGTATTTGCCCTTGGCGCGCAACGCCTTTGCCGCGCTTTTGGGCACGGTGCCTTCGCGCGCCATGGCGTCGAGCGCGTGGGCCTCGATCTCGAACCAGATGCGGAATCGGTTCTCGGGCGCCCAGATGGCGCTCATTTCCGGCCGGCTATAGCGTGGAATCATCGGCTTCTCCCCTCACGGAATAGCCCAGCCCCGGGACCCATGCAACTAGAAGGGCGCGCCGCCGCGGAGCGGCAAAACATCAGAGCCGGCGCGTTTGGCACGAGTTATGCACAGCTTGGGATGTGGGGGTTATCGCGCGTATTGACGGGGGTTTGAGTATGACCAAGAGCATCAATACCACCTCGGCCCTGGTGCTGGGTTTGGGGCTCGTTCTGACCGGTTTCATCGGCTACGAATCGACCAAGGCGCCGCCGATCAGCCAGGCGCAGTTCGAACAGCAGGTCGAGGAAGGCTTCGGCAGCTTCAACCAGCTGCCCGCCCATTGGGCGGCGCTGCATAAACGGTAATCAGGCTTTGCTTCGCACGACGCCTCGGGCTTGAAGGATCGGCCCTCGGCTTTGCTACGCGGGGTGCTTTCCTAAAGCAGTCCTAGGCTTTTGAAGCTCGCATGCTTGCCGCGGCCGATTATGACGTGGTCATGCACCGACAATCCCACCGCCGCCGCGGCCTTGACCACTTCGCGCGTCATTTCGATGTCGCCCTTGGAGGGGGTGGGGTCGCCCGAAGGGTGGTTGTGCACCATGATGATGGACGAGGCGCCGAGATCGAGCGCGCGTTTCACCACCTCGCGCGGATAGACCGGCACGTGATCGACCGTGCCGCGTTGCTGGCGCTCGTCGGCGATAAGCGCGTTCTTGCGGTCGTGGAATAGAAGGCGGAATTCCTCGGTTTCGGCGAAGCCGCCGGCGGCGGTGCAATAATCCAAGAGCTTCTGCCACGAGGCGATCACCGGCTTTTCGGCGATGTCGGCGCGCAGCAGGCGCAGGCCCGCCTGGCGCACCGCCAGCAATTGCGCCACCGAGGCTTCGCCCATGCCCTTCACCTTCATCAGCCCATCGCGCGAGGCGCCCAGCACGCCCGCCAGCCCGCCGAAGCGTTTCAGCAATTCCTTGGCCAGCGGCTTGGTGTCGCCGCGCGGCTTGGCGGCGAACAGCAGGAATTCCAGCAGCTCGTAATCGGGCAAGGCATCGGGCCCGGCTTCCAAGAGCCGCGCGCACAGGCGTTCGCGGTGGCCAAGATAATGCGGCTTGTCCTTGCCGGATTTTTTGGGCTTTTCCCCCAATCGCGCCTCAGACGTGGTGGTGATAAGGCGGCTTGTGCCAGCCCTTGGGCGAGAGGGTGAAGATCTCGTGGCCGGTCGCCGTCACGGCGACGGTGTGCTCGAACTGCGCCGACAGCGAGCGGTCCTTGGTCACGGCGGTCCATCCGTCGTTCAAGACCTTCACCTCCCAGCGCCCGGCGTTGATCATCGGCTCGATGGTGAAGAACATGCCCTCGCGCAACGCCATGCCCTTGCCTTGGGCGCCGAAATGCAGGACCGAGGGCGCGTCGTGGAAGATGCGGCCGATGCCGTGGCCGCAGAAATCGCGCACCACCGAGCAGCGGTTCGCCTCGGCGAAGGTCTGGATGGCGAAGCCGATATCGCCCAGCCGCGCGCCGGGCTTCACCACCTCGATGCCCTTCATCATCGCCTCGTAGGTGACCTCGACCAGCTTCTTCGCCTTCACCGGCACGCGCTCGCCCAGGAGATACATGCGGCTGGTGTCGCCGTGCCAGCCGTCCAGGATCACGGTCACGTCGATGTTGAGGATATCGCCCTCATCGAGCACGCGCTCGCCGGGAATGCCGTGGCAGACCACGTGATTGACCGAGGTGCAGATGGATTTGGGGAAGCCGCGGTAATTGAGCGGCGCCGGGATGGCGTGGTGGTCGAGGATGAAATCGTGGCACAGCTTGTCGAGCCGGCCGGTGGTCACGCCCGGCTTCACATGGGGCGTCACGAAATCCAGCACCTCGGCGGCGAGTTTCCCGGCCTTGCGCATGCCGGCGAAGTCCTCGGGCCCGTGCAGGCGGATACGGCGCTCCTCGGGCGCGGGCCGCGCTTCGGCCGATGGAACGGTTATGGGTTCACTCATATCTAGTTGAGATAGTACCTTTATTGCGCTGCCGCAAGGCCGGGTCGTCGGCCCATGGGGCGTTGCCCTCCCGCCGGTTTGGGTCTAACAAATCCCCATGATCGCCGAATCCGCGAAGATTTACACCGCCTGCGTCCTGATCATCGGCAACGAGATCCTGTCGGGGCGCACCCAGGACGAGAACCTGGCCTATATCGCCAAGGGCCTGGCGGCTTCGGGCGTGGCGCTCAAGGAGGCGCGGGTCATTCCCGACGTCGAGGCGACCATCATCCAACACGTGAACGAGCTGCGCGCCAAATACGATTACCTGTTCACCACCGGCGGCATCGGCCCGACCCATGACGACATCACCTCGGAATGCGTGGCCAAGGCCTTCGGCGTCAAATGGGTGCTCCATCCCGAGACGCACAAGATTTTCAAGTCGATCTACAAGCCCGAGGATCTGAACGAGGCGCGGCTCAGGATGGCGCATACGCCCGAGGGCGCGACCCTGATCATCAACCCGGTGTCGCGCGCGCCGGGCTTCAAGATGGGCAATGTCTACGTGATGGCCGGGATTCCGGGCGTGATGCAGGCGATGTTCGACAGCGTCCAGCCGACGCTCAAGGGCGGGCCGCCGGTGCTGTCGCGCACGGTGAGTTGCGATCTGCCCGAAGGGACGATCGCCAAGGGGCTGGGCGCGATCCAGGCGCGTTATGCCGATGTCGATATCGGCTCCTACCCGTTCTACCGGCGC
>Ga0181526_10004294_pt1 | contig 11153 bp, 8 predicted proteins | sample PEATcosm2014_Bin_35_FD_119750 | JGI IMG/M metagenome (GOLD analysis project Ga0181526, IMG submission 119750) | Peatland microbial communities from MTU Mesocosm Facility, Houghton, MI, USA - PEATcosm2014_Bin06_30_metaG | ecosystem: Environmental > Terrestrial > Soil > Wetlands > Peat | place...
GAGGTCCTCGGGGTGGCCATGGCCGCCGGCTTCTCACGGCTGCCGGTGCACGAGGGGAACCTCGACGACATCGTGGCCATGGCCAACGCCAAGGACCTCATCCGGGCCGAGCGCGCCGGTGCCGGCGACCGGCCCGTGCGGGAATTCACCCGGCCCGCGTCGTTCGTCCCCGAGACCAAGCGCGTGTCGCGCCTCATGCGCGAGATGCAGGAGAAGAAGTTCCACCTCGCCATCGTGGTGGACGAGTACGGGGGCACCGCCGGGCTCGTCACGCTGGAAGACCTCATCGAGGAGCTCGTGGGCGAGATCGTCGACGAGTACGACGTGGAGGAGGCCCCCGTGCAGACCCTGGGCGAGGGCGAGGTGTCGGTCACGGCCCGGCTCCCCGTGGACGAGCTGAACGAGCTGCTCGACGCCGACCTGCCCGAGGGTGACTGGGACACGGTGGGCGGCCTGCTGTTCAACGTCCTCGGCCGGGTCCCGGTGGAGGGGGAGACGGTCGACGTGGACGGCGTGCGGCTCATGGCGGAGAAGGTGCAGGGCCACCGCATCGGCCGCATCCGCATCACCCGCATCGCCCCCCAGGCCGCGCCGGCGACGCACGGGGCCGACGCCACCCACCGCGACGACGGGGGCTGAGGCCGTGGCCACCACGGGCGGGTCGCCCGACTGCGGCGACCCGGTCGACGTCCCCGACGCCCCGGGCGTGGCGGACGTGGCGGCACACCCCGACGTCTCCGACCACGTGGACGGCACGGCCCCGTCCGGAGCCTCCGGCGACACCGGTGCACCGTTCCGCTCGGGCTTCGTCACGGTCATCGGGCGGCCCAACGTGGGCAAGTCCACCCTCGTGAACCGGGTGGTGGGCACCAAGGTGACGATCACCTCGCCGCGTCCCAACACCACGCGCCGCTCGGTGCGTGCCGTGCTCCACCTCCCCGGGGTCCAGGCGGTGTTCGTGGACACGCCCGGGCTGCACCGGCCCCGCACCGCGCTCGGCACGCGGCTCAACGAGCACGTGGCCGAGGCCCTGGGCGACATCGACGTGGTGGTGGTGGTGCTCGACGCCACCGCCGCCATCGGGCCCGGGGACCGGCTCGTGCTCGGACGCGCCGCCGCAGCGTGCGCCCCGGCCGCCGGGGACGGGGCGCACGCCGTGCCGTCCGCCTTGATGGTGGCGGTGAACAAAGTGGACCGGGCCTCGGGCGCGCAGACGATGGAGCACCTCCAGGGTGCCCACGACGTCCTGGAGGAAGCCGGGGCGCGCGCCGAGTTCTTCCCCGTGTCGGCCGCCACCGGGGCGGGTGTGACCGCGCTGGTGGACACCGTGCTCGCCCGGCTGCCCGAGGGCCCGCCCTACTTCCCCGAGGACATGGTCTCGGACGCGTCCGAGGCCTTCTGGGTGGCCGAGCTGGTGCGCGAACAGCTCCTGGCCCGGGTGCGCGAGGAGCTGCCCCACTCCATCGCCTGCCGCGTGACGGAGTGGGAATGGCCCCGCATCCGGATCGACATCGTGGTGGAGCGCGAGTCCCAGAAGGGCATGGTGATCGGCAAGGCCGGTGAGCTGCTCAAAGCGGTGGGCACGGCGGTGCGGGCGCAGCTGCCCCCCGGTGCCTACGTCGAGCTGCGGGTGGGCGTGGACAAGCGCTGGCAGCAACGCCCCGACGCCATCGAGCGCCTCGGCTACTGAAGCCCGCCCGACGCGCCCGGTCCACCCGGCTCGTCGGGGGTGCCCGGGTTCGTCTCCTCGGCCCGCCGGGCCGCGGCGGCAAGGAAGGCGCAGGCCTCGGCACCGTCCTTGGTGCGGCGCATGGGGGGGAGGGCCTCGAGCAGGGTCCGGCGGTACCCGGCGCCGGCCAGGCGGGGGTCGAGCACGGCGACCACGCCGGTATCGGTCGACGAGCGGATGAGGCGTCCCGCCCCCTGGGCCAGCAGGGTGGCCGCCCGGGGCAGGTCGACGAGGCGGAAGGCGCCGGCGCCGGCCCGGTCGCGCCGGGCCTGGAGCAGCGGGTCGTCGGGTCGCGGGAAGGGCAGGCGGTCGAGGGCCACCAGCGAAAGGGTCGGCCCGGGCACGTCCACGCCCTGCCAGAACGACATGGTGGCGAACAGGCAGGCGCCGTGCTCGGAGGCGAAGGCGTCGAGCAATCTGGCCTTGGGCAGGTCGCCCTGGGCCAGCACCCGGAACGGCAGTACCGGGCGCAGGGCGTCGGCGGCGGCGTGCATGGCCCGCCAGCTCGTGAACAGGGCCAGGGTGCGGCCGCCGGCGGCGGTGATGAGCGAGCGCAGCTCCTCGTGCAGCGCCTCGGCCGCCCCGGGACGGCGGGGATCGGGCAGGTGGGCGGCGCAGTACAGCAGGGCGCACGTCCGGTACGGAAAGGGGCTGCCCACGTCCAGGTGGTCGGTGGCCTCCGGGGGGAGCCCGAGGCGTTCGGACAGTCCCGGCGGCACGGTGGCGGAGGTCAGCACGGCGGTGACCGCCGGCCACAGGCGCTCCGCCAGCACCGGGCCCACCGCCACCGGCGCCACCTTGAGCGCCGGCGTGCGGCCACCCGGTCCGGTGGTCTCGACCCACGCCACCTGGTCGTCGCCGAGGCCGGTCATCGCCGCGGCGTCCTCCACCAGGTGGCCGAGGGCCAACAGGGCCCGGTTGCGGCGGGCCCCGTCCTCGTCGCCCCCGCCGCCGGCCACGGCGGCTGCCGGCCCGGCATCGCCCTCGGCCCGGCGCAGGGCCCGGGCCAGCGCCTCGAGCCGGCCCCGGGCCAGCTCCAGCACGGCCGCCAGCTCGGCGTCGGGGCCCGCCACGGTCCCGGCCGCGGCGCTGCGCAGGACCCGCTGGCCGGCCCGGGGGGCGAGCACCGCCTCGAGCCGGTCGCCGGCGTCGGTCACGTCGTCGGGGGCGCGGGCGTCGTCGGTGCCCACCAGGCCCCGGGCCGCCTGGGCCACGGCGCGGAGCCGGCCACCGGTGATCTCCATCCCGAGGGCGCCGGACATCACGTCCTCGACGGCGTGGGCCTCGTCCAGCACCACCACGTCGTGCTCGGGCACGACGGCCCCGTCACTGGCCACGTGGGTGGCGTAGAGGTGGGTGTTCACCACCACGACGTCGGCGGCCGCGGCCCGTTCCCGGGCCAGCTCGGCGAAGCACACCGTGCCCGAGGGGCAGCGGAAGGCCCCGGGACACTCGCGGGCCGTCACCGACAGGGCGGCCCAGGCCCGCGGGTGGGGCTCGAAGGGCAGCTCGGCCCGGTCCCCCGTGCCCGACGTCTCCGCCCAGGCGATGAGGCGGCGCAGCTGGTCGCCCAGGCGCCCGAGGTCGACGGTCCGGGGCGGGGCGGGGGCGCCGGCGACCGCGGCGGACCCCCCGTCGCCGTCGTCGGGATCGAACAGGCCCACGCCGGCCAGGCCGGGCTCGTCGACGGCGCCCCCCACCTCCAGGGCGCGCTGGCGGCACAGGTAGTTCGACCTCCCTTTGAGGACGGCGAACGACAGCCGGTGCGACCCCTCGATCCCGGCTGCCACGAGCGGGAGGTCCTTCGTGGCCAGCTGGTCCTGGAGCGCCTTGGTGGCCGTGGCCACCACCACCCGCCGGCCCGACAGCGCCACCGGGACCAGGTAGGCCAGGGACTTCCCCGTCCCCGTGCCCGCCGCCACCACGAGGTGTCGTCGCTCGTCGACGGCCCGGGCCACGGCTTCGGCCATGGACAGCTGCCCGGGCCGGTCCTCGCCCCCGCCCGGCAGGGCGGCCGTGACGGCGGCGAGCGCGCCGGCGACATCGGGGCGGGCGGGCACCGCGGCGACGGTAGCGGAGGCCACCGGGGGAGGGCGTCACGGCCCCGGGGCCTGGCGGCGGCGGGGTCGGGCGGCGTTGTGTGAAGAAGCCGTGAACACGGCCCGAAGAGGCGCGAACCGCCGCCGCCGCTCGGTACCATGTGCGGACCAGAGAAAGGAGGTGGTCCAACTGAGCAGTCATAAACGAGGGACCCTGGAGGTGGCTGGCCGCTGAGGCGGCTCGCTGGACCACCTGGCGAATCCCAGCCAGTTACCCGCCGAGCACTCCGGCCGGGAAGTCGTCCCACCCGGCGATGTACGGGGACTCGGTGCCTTTCCAGCATCATCAGAACACGTGACCGAGGGCGCCCCGCGTGGGCGCCCTCGGTCCGTCTCCGGGGTGGTGGTGCCGGCCGCCGGGGGCCGCCGGCCGGTCAACACCCGACGCCGACGTGGTGTCGGCTACGCTTTTCCGAGCGCCCGGCGGATCACGCAGGCCGTGCGTCGTTGTCGGTTGACGTTCGAGTCTCCCGCAAGTGTTCGTGCGTGGAGAAACGAGGCAAGGCAATGGCAGAAGGCACGGTGAAGTGGTTCAACTCGACCAAGGGCTACGGCTTCGTCACCCCTGACGACGGGTCGCCCGACGTGTTCGTCCACTTCTCGGCGATCGACGGCTCCGGGTACCGCGAGCTCGTGGAGGGCGAGCGGGTGGAGTTCGAGCAGACCCAGGGGCAGAAGGGCCCGCAGGCCACCAAGGTCCGCAAGCTCTAGGACGCCCGACGACGTCGCAGGACGTCGCCCACGATGCGGGAGCGGCCACCGGCCGCTCCCGCATCGTCGCGTCCGGGAGCAGTGGGCGTGAGCAGGTAGGTTCGGTGCGTGGCCCTGCCTCCCGACGAGGGCGCCCCCCCCGGCGTCGACACCGGACGCGTCCCGGCCCACGTGGCCTGCGTCATGGACGGCAACGGCCGGTGGGCGAGCCAGCGCGGCCTGCCCCGGACCGAGGGCCACGCCGCCGGCGAGGAGGCGCTGCTCGACACGGTGAACGGGGCCCTCGACATCGGCGTGCGGTGGCTGACCATGTTCGCCTTCTCCACCGAGAACTGGCGACGGCCCCGCGACGAGGTCCGCTACCTGATGGGATTCAACGAGTCGCTCCTCGTGCGCCGGCGCGACGAGCTGCACGGCAAGGGCGTGCGGATCCGCTTCGCCGGCCGGCGCGACTGGCGGGTGCCGCGCCGGGTGCTGCGCCGCATGGACGAGTCCGTGGCGCTCACCGAGGACAACCGGCGGATGACGCTGACCATGGCCTTCAACTACGGCGGCCGGGCCGAGATCATCGACGCCGTGCGGGCCCTGGTGGCCACGGGCATCGCCGCTGACAAGATCGACGAGCGGGCCCTGCGGGCCCATCTCTACTACCCCGACCAGCCCGATCCCGACCTGGTGATCCGGACCTCGGGGGAGTACCGCATCTCGAATTTCCTGTTGTGGCAGCTGGCGTACTCCGAGCTGGTGTTCACCGACGTCCTGTGGCCCGACTTCCGCCGGGAGCACCTGTTCGAGGCCGTGGCCGAATTCCAGCGGCGCGAGCGCCGCTACGGGCGGGTGCGGTCGTGAGGACGGTGGCCGTGGTGCTCGGGCTGGGCGTGCTGGCGGGGCTGGTGGTGCTGGCGGTGGCGGGCGTGACGGCGGCCACCGCCGTGCTCGTCACCGGCGCGGCGGTGGTGGGCATGATCGTCCTGGGCAGCGTCATGGGCGGGCGCAGGACGCCCAGCCGTGCCCCCTACAGCGCCGCCGGCCCCGAGGACCGGGACCCCGACGCCGACGGCGGCACCGGGCCGAGGGCCGACGGGGGCGGGGCTGACGGGGGCGGGGCCGAGCGGTGAGCCTGTACCGCGACGAGGGGGTGGTCCTGCGCACCATGCGCCTCGGCGAGGCGGACCGCATCGTCACCATGGTGACGAGGGGCCACGGCAAGGTGCGGGCCGTGGCCAAGGGGATCCGCCGGACGAAGTCGAAGTTCGGGGGCCGTCTGGAGCCGCTCAGCCACGTGTCGCTGTTGTGCTGGCAGGGCCGCGAGCTCGACATCGTCAACCAGGCCGAGGTGACCGACACCTTCCGGGCCGTGCGCGAGGACCTGGCCCGGGTGGCCAAGGCCTACACGCTGCTGGAGGTGGTCGACCAGCTCGCCCAGGAGCGCCACGCCAGTCCCCGGCTCTACGACATGCTGGTCGGGGCGTTGCGCGCCCTCGAGGCCGACGACGCGCCGCTGCTCGTGCCCGCCTTCTGCCTGAAGGTGCTGGCGCTCGAGGGCACGGCGCCCGTCCTCGACCAGTGCGCGTCGTGCGGTGCCGCCGACGACCTCGTGGCCTTCGACCTCGTCGAGGGGGGCGCGCTGTGCCGGACGTGTCGCCGGGGGCGACCCGTGTCGCCCGAGGCCTTCGCCCTGATGCGCCGAGTGCTCGGCGGCGGGCTGGCCTCGGCGCTGGCCGAGCCCGACGGTCCGGTGGTGGGCGAGGTGACGGCGGTGGCGACCGAGGCCATGGAGGTCCACCTCGACCGGCGGCTGCGCAGCGTCCGGGCCGCCCCGACGGCCTGAGGTGCAGGCCGTGGCCCGTTCGGCGCCGGCGGTTCGTTCCGAGGACCGGGCGGTGCGGCCCTTCGGCATCTACGTCCACGTCCCGTTCTGCGCGGCGCGCTGCGACTACTGCGCCTTCGCCACCTGGACCGACCGCGACCCGCTCATGGCGGCCTACGTCGAGGCGTGCGTGACCGAGCTCGAGCGCGCCCGGCGCCACGAGGCGCTCCCCCCGGCCACCAGCGTGTACGTCGGGGGCGGCACGCCGTCGCGCCTCCCCCCGGCCCTGCTGGCGCGCCTGGTGGAGGCCACGGTGCGCCGGCCCGGGGCCGAGGTCACGGCGGAGTGCAATCCCGAGGACGCCTCGGCCGGGCGCTTCGCCGCCTGGCGCGACGCCGGCGTCACCCGCGTGTCGTTCGGGGTGCAGTCCATGGTGCCCCACGTGCTGGCCGGGCTGGGGCGGCGCCACGGCACCACCCAGGTGGCCCGGGCCGTCGCCCTGGCCGGTGCGGCCGGGTTCGCCTCCATCTCGGTCGACCTCATCGTGGGGGCGGCGGCCGAGCGCGACGCCGACCTGCTGGCCACGGCCGAGGCGGTGCTGGCGCTCGAGCCGCGTCCGCACCACGTGAGCGCCTACGCCCTGACCGTGGAGCCCGGCACGGCGCTGGCGCGCCGGCCGGGGTGCCACCCCGACGACGACGCCAGCGCCCGTCGCTACGAGCTCCTCGACGCCGTGCTCGAGGCCGCCGGCTACCGGTGGTACGAGGTGTCGAACTGGGCCGTGCCGGGCCACGAGTGCCGCCACAACGGCCTGTACTGGGCGCAGGGTGACTACCGGGGCGTCGGCTGTTCCGCCCACTCCCACGAGCGGGGCCGGCGGTGGTGGAACGTGCGCACGCCCGAGCGCTACATCGAGGCCGTCGGGGCCGGGCGCAGCGCCACGGCGGGGGAGGAGGTCCTCACCCCCGAGCAGTCGGCGTTCGAGGCCATGGCGCTGGCGCTGCGCACCTCGGCGGGGGTGCCGGCATGGGCGGTGCCGGTCGAGCCCGCCCTCGAGCCGCTGGTGCAGCGGCGCGGCGACCGGGCCGTCCTCACGGTGCGGGGCCGGCTCCTCGCCAACGAGGTCACCGTGCGCCTGCGCCTCGACGAGGGCGCCGCGACCGGGGCCCGGGCCCCGGTCGGAGCCGGCGGAGCGCCGGCGGCCGCCCGGTAACCTGCCTGCCCATGACCGAGCCGGCGCAGTACCCCGACCTCGTGGACCGGATCGTGAACCTGTCCAAGAGGCGGGGTTTCATCTTCCCCTCGGCCGAGATCTACGGCGGGTTCCGATCCACCTACGACTACGGCCCGCTCGGCGTCCTGTTGCTGCGCAACGTCAAGGACGCCTGGTGGCGTTCGATGGTCCAGCTGCGCGACGACGTCGTGGGCATCGACGCCGCCATCCTGTCGTCGCCCAGGATCTGGGAGGCGTCGGGCCACCTGGCCAACTTCACCGACCCCCTGGTCGACTGCCGCAACTGCCACGAGCGCTGGCGCGCCGACAAGATCGAGGGCACCTGCCCCAACTGCGGCTCCGCCGACCTCACCGAGCCCCGCGCCTTCAACCTGATGTTCAAGACCTACGCCGGGCCCGTCGAGGACGAGGCCACCGTGGCCTACCTGCGACCGGAAACGGCCCAGGGCATGTTCGTCAACTTCATGAACGTGCTCACCACCACCCGCAAGAAGCCGCCCTTCGGCATCGCCCAGGTGGGCAAGTCGTTCCGCAACGAGATCACGCCGCAGAACTTCGTGTTCCGCACCCGCGAGTTCGAGCAGATGGAGATGGAGTACTTCGTCCCGCCCGCCGAGGCCGACACCTGGTTCCACTACTGGCTCGAGGAGCGGATGCGCTGGTACCTCGACCTCGGGATCCCCGCCGACCAGCTGCGCCTGCGCCACCACGACGCCGACGAGCTGTCGCACTACTCGGCGGCCACGGCCGACGTCGAGTTCCTCTTCCCCTGGGGCTGGGACGAGCTCGAGGGGATCGCCAACCGGACGGACTACGACCTGAAGGCGCACGCGGCGCACTCGGGCGAGCGCCTCGAATACTTCGACCAGGCGTCGGGGGAGCGCTACGTCCCCTACGTCATCGAGCCCGCGGCGGGGGCCACCCGCACCATGATGGCCTTCCTCCTGGCCGCCTACCGCGAGGACGAGGTGGGCGGCGAGCGCCGCACCGTGCTGGCCCTCGACCCGCGCCTCGCCCCGTACCAGGTGGCGGTGCTGCCCCTGTCGAAGAACGACGCCCTGGTGCCGCTGTCGCGTGAGGTCCTGGGACTGCTGCAGCCGGTGGCGGTGTGCGACTTCGACGTCACCCAGTCGATCGGTCGCCGCTACCGCCGCCAGGACGAGGTGGGCACGCCCTTCTGCGTGACCGTCGACTTCGAGTCCCTGGAGGACCGGGCCGTGACCGTGCGCCACCGCGACACGACCGAGCAGGTGCGGGTGCCCATCGACCGGGTCGCGCAGGAGATAGCGCAGCGGCTGCGGCCCTGACGGCCGGTAGGCTCGGGGTGTCCCCCGGACCGCCACTCGTGCCCCCCCGCACGGCCAGGAGCCCCCATGCCGTTCGTCTACGACTTCGACCACACGCACCGCCGGCCGCCCATGGAGCTGAAGGACCTCCTGGGGGGCAAGGGCGCCAACCTGGCCGAGATGACGTCGGTGCTCCGCCTGCCGGTGCCCTACGGCTTCACCATCTCCACCGACGCCTGCCGGGCCTACATGGCGGGCGGGTGGCCCGACGGCCTGTCGGGCGAGGTCACCCGGGCCCGGGCCCGCCTGGAGAAGAAGATGGGCAAGCGCCTCGGCGACCCCGTCGACCCGCTCCTCGTGAGCGTCCGGTCGGGGGCCAAGTTCTCGATGCCCGGGATGATGGACACGGTGCTCAATCTCGGCCTCAACGACGAGTCGGTCGAAGGGCTCGCCAAGCAGACCGACGACGAGCGTTTCGCTTACGACTCGTACCGCCGCTTCGTGTCGATGTACGGGCGCATCGTGATCGGCATCGCGGGGGAGGCATTCGACACCCTGCTCGAGGAGGCCAAGGAGCGCTCGCGGGCCACCACGGACGCCGACGTGCCCGTCACCGAGCTGCGTTCGCTGGTGGAGTCCTACAAGCAGATCGTGCGCCACCACACCGGCGTCTCCTTCCCCCAGGACCCCGACGCCCAGCTGCGCGGTGCCATCGAAGCGGTGTTCGGCTCCTGGAACGGGCCACGGGCCATCGCCTACCGCGAGCACGAGCACATCGCCCACGACCTCGGCACGGCGGTCAACGTCCAGGCCATGGTGTTCGGCAACCGCGACGATTCGTCGGGCACCGGGGTCGGCTTCACCCGTGACCCCGCCACCGGGGCCAAGGGCGAGTACGGCGACTTCCTGGTCAACGCCCAGGGCGAGGACGTGGTGGCCGGCATCCGCAATACCGAGCCGCTCTCCGCCCTGAAGGAGCGATTCCCGAAGATCCATGCCGAGCTGCTGCGCATCTTCGAGCGCCTGGAGCGCCACTACCGCGACATGTGTGACACCGAGTTCACCATCGAGCAGGGCAAGTTGTGGATGCTCCAGACACGCGTGGGCAAGCGCACCGGGCGTGCCGCGCTGCGCATGGCGGTGGAGATGACGAGCGACCCCGGCATCCGCCTGTCGCGCGTCGAGGCCGTGCAGCGGGTCGCGGCCGAGCACCTCGAGCAGGTGCTGCACCCGCAGTTCGCCGACACCGGCCACGACGTGCTCACCACCGGCCTGGGCGCCTCCCCCGGGGCGGCCGTGGGGCGGGTGTACTTCACCGCCGACGACGCCGAGACCGCGGCGCAGCGCGGCGAGCGCGTGGTGCTGGTGCGCAGCGAGACCTCGCCCGAGGACGTGCACGGCATGCTGGCCGCCGAGGGCGTGCTCACTGCCCGTGGCGGCCTGGTGTCGCACGCCGCGGTGGTGGCCCGTGGGTGGGGCAAGCCGGCCGTGGTCGGAGCCGAAAGGGTGCGAATCACCGGATCGTCGTTCAAGGTGGGCGACACCGTCGTGCACGAGGGTGATTGGATCTCGATCGACGGCGCCACGGGAGACGTCGTGCTGGGTCAGGTCGCGCTGTCGGAGGCGAAGCCCTCGGCGGAGTCCGAGACGTTGCTCCAGTGGGCGGACGTCATCCGCAAGGGGCATCTCCAGGTGCGGGCCAACGCCGACAACGGGCCCGACGCCACGAACGGGCGGCGGATGGGGGCCGAAGGCATCGGGCTGTGCCGCACCGAGCACATGTTCCTGGCCGAGGACCGCCTGCCCATCGTGCGCCGCATGATCCTGGCCGAGGACTCCGCGGCCGAGGATGCCGCTCTCGAAGAGCTGCGGGTGGCCCAACGCGCCGACTTCATCGAGATCCTCCAGGCCATGGACGGCCTGCCCGTCACGGTGCGGCTCCTCGACCCGCCCCTGCACGAATTCCTGCCCGACACCCAGGAGCTGGCCATCAAGGAGGCCACCGTCGGCCTGACCGACGAGGAGCAGGCGCTGTACGAGGCGGCCAAGCAGTGGCACGAGTTCAACCCGATGCTCGGCACCCGCGGCGTGCGGCTGGGCGTGATCAAGCCCGGGCTCTACGCCATGCAGGTGCGGGCGCTCATGGAGGCCGCCATCCACCGCGTGGCCGCCGGCGGCAAGCCGATCATCGAGATCATGATCCCGCTCACGGTGTCGCGCGAGGAGCTGGCGCTGGCCCGGCGGTGGGTGGAGGACGCGGTGAGCACGGCCCTCGCCGCCGCAC
>Ga0181526_10004296_pt1 | contig 11151 bp, 8 predicted proteins | sample PEATcosm2014_Bin_35_FD_119750 | JGI IMG/M metagenome (GOLD analysis project Ga0181526, IMG submission 119750) | Peatland microbial communities from MTU Mesocosm Facility, Houghton, MI, USA - PEATcosm2014_Bin06_30_metaG | ecosystem: Environmental > Terrestrial > Soil > Wetlands > Peat | place...
ACCAATAACTGAAATCGAAGCGGTCGAGAAATGCCGGAGCCGTCGCGAGTCGCTGAGCTTTGAAGAAACCTCTTTGTTTAGGAGTCCGAGGCAATAGGCGTGGAAAACCACGATCAACAAGATGAGCGGCAGTCCCCAGGCCCAATCCATACCCCAATCTTGGACAACTGTTGGGCCCATAGATCACCTCTCTTTCGGTCCCATAGTTAGTGTTCCTATGAGATCTATTTCATCGATATCGGTACACTTATTCTGATTCGTTTGCTTTACGGTACTCGCGCTGATTCACTCAGGCTCACGCCGTCGGATATGGGTACCCCTTTTTCAGTGCCTCATCTAGCTGCTTGTCATAGCCATACACATCATCAAAGAAGAACACGTTGTTTTTCTCGTCAACCACTACCGTGGAGTACAGGATCAGCACCGGAATTGGTTTTTCCAAGACCACCGTCACGTTGTCGTTCGTGCCATTCATCGCGGCCTGCACGCGCTCCAAATTCCACCCCGGATTGTGCCGGAGCGCCCAAGCCGCCAAATCCGCCGGTTTCTGTACTCGGATGCAACCGTGGCTTAGGTCTCGTTCCTCTTCCGAAAACAGTTGGGGGGCTTCGGTCCCATGCAAGTACACATTATCCTCGTTCGGAAAAATCAGTTTGACCAAGCCTAACGAGTTAGTGGGTCCCGGTTTCTGGCGCACGTGCAACCTTCCCGACTTCAACTTCGCCAACACCTCGTCACTGATCACGCCATCCGTGACCACTTTGCCGTCCGGAGTTACCACCTCAAAGTTCTTCTTCGCGATGTAATTGCGGTCCTTTTCGACGTGTGGCACGATTTCCGCTCTCTGGATTGTCGGCGTCACTTCCCAGTAGGGCCGGAACACCACATATTTGATCTCTTTCTCGAATATTGGCGACTTGTGCCCGTACGCCTTGCCAACGATTACAGTCTTGAACAGCGCCACATTGTAGGTGTCGTCCAGCGCCCGCAGACGAAATTCCGGCAAGTTCACCAGTACTGGGGGCTCGGAGAAGGAATGTTCCAGCCACCGCCAGCGCTCCAACGCAAGCTCGATCTGCCGGACCCGCTGATCCATGGGCACGTCCATTTCTTTAATCAGTTCGGCCTTCAAGTGACCATCGGCAATTTCGCCATGACGGACCTGGTAACTCTTCACCGCCTCCACGACGGTCCCCTCGTAAGCAATTGAAGTCGGATCAGCCGGCACGTCGGCAGGGAGGTCACCCACTAATCGCAATAACTGAGTTAGCCTCGGCAGGTCCTGATAAGTTCCCCCCGTAATGATCGGCTTGGCAGGCACCGCCAACGTCTTCCCCGTATCCACTTTGGCAAATTCGCGGTAGCGGTGCAGCGCATCGAGTGTCCGCAGATAGCCAGGAAATGTTGGCTCGACCGACTTCACGACCTCCGCCGGGTCGCTCGCATTGATTAACTTGTCGTAAACAAACTCTCCTAGCTCATACTTGCGCTTCTCCACATTCAACTGGCGACCCAAAGTCTTCGGATTGACTCTGCCAACGTGTAGTGCGCGAATGAAACGCATCGCCGAAACGGTCAAGGCCGCATCAAAATTTGCGAGGTCGGGATCACTCGGCGACGCTTGCAGTTTCTGGACACGCGCAGGCCAGCGCGAAGCATCATAGTCTTCCGGCAGCAAACCCTTGTGGTCTGACTCAGTGAACAAGCCGATCATGACTAACGCTTCTTGTGTCGGCTTACGGTCCCGCACCCACCCCAGCGTTGAACCAGTGCGAGCGTAGAAATCTTTCACTTCCGCTTGATATGGCTGGAAGTCCGGCCAGCGCAGTTCTGGATCTTGCGCTGAGTCAATGATCCGACGTAACACGGCCTGCCCAGTAGCATCCAGAGTCTGCCCAGCAGGTGTTTGGGAGTGTAATTCAACAGTTGCTCCGATCAAGGAAATGATCGCTAACACCGTCCCGAGCAGGACTGAAACCCCTTCGCTTTTTCTCATCGAACCCTCCGTTGCGTACCGCGATAAGTCCACAAAACTCATGTTTAAGCTGCCGCACAGGGCCTGCTGTTGTCTCAGTGCATCGAGGCGTGACCGCGATTCTACGAAGCTGGCTGTGGCTTAAAGATCACCGGAGGCCCGCTGACTCGTTTCGCCTCTAGGGCGAAAGTCACCTCGACGCGGTCGGCGATCCTGATAAATGGAATGCCGCTGTCCATCCCGTAGTCCCTACGGTCGAAGGCCATTGTCCCTTTAATATCGCCGGAGGCTGTCCCTTCTCTCTCAATCGTCAAGATGAGCTTGTCGGGTTTAGTCACTCCCCGTATCGTGAAGTCTCCCTGTACCTCGAAGGTGTGCGGACCGGTCTGCACAAACTTTTTTGACATGAACGTGATCAACGGGTCGTTCTTGACGTTGAAGAAGTCTTTGCTCTTCAGCTTGCTATCCTTCATGCCGCTTCCAGTATTCACACTGGCTGCCTGAATCTTGATGTCTAAAACACCTGTCGAGACATCGGGAGACTTGAATGTTAGAGTGGCGTCCCATTTCTCGAAGTTCCCCTCGATCGTCACCGACGCACTCACGAAGAACTTAATTGTGCTTTGTTCTGGCGCAATCACGAAAACAGGAGCCTGTGCTCGGATTAATGAAGGGAGCACAGCGGACGCTAGAAGGCAGAGGACAGCTATTCGCATGGAATCCCTCCTGAATACACGTGCGCTAGGTCGGGTCATTTGGCTTTTCATCTTTCTTCACCGTCTTTAATACCTAACCTCCCCGTCAATTGGCAACGAGTAGCCGTGAACCGTGTACGAGTTCGAGAATGCTTCCGGCGTAATGACCTGAGTATTGTCCGAGAGGACGACGATCACGTTTCCCATGTCCTGACCCTGCACGGTTATGGTGGCGCTGCTTCGACCAATAATTAACCTCTCGATATGCGAGCTTTGCGCTATCGGAAAGGACGCAAACGTAAGCCCCGCCACCAGCATTAACAACTGTTCTGCCAATCTCTCCCTCTCCTACGATTGCTCCCTACGCACGGAACTAAATCTACTGCACCTGATTCCACAAGGGCTTGTTCGGGCGGCTATTACCTATGCCAGCCGCCTCCACCCCAACTGCGATCACCACCACCCCAACTACTACCGCCGCCTCCGAATCCGCCCGAACTGTGACTGCCGCCCCAACCACCGCCACTACTGCCACTTGGGTGGTATTGGTTGTAGTGATCACTCGAGGAGGCGCCGCTCATTCTGCTTTGCATATCGGAGTTCATGCTTTGAGAGTCAAAGCTTCCCGAAGAACGGTCCTGGCTGGAGCTTTGTTCATGCTGTTGCATATTGGCCTGACTATCCGGGTGTTGCTGCTGGTAATTCTGGGACTGCTGATGAGCCTCTTGCTGAGCCTGTTGGGTGTTCGCGCTATTCCAGGAGTTTGTGCTGTTGTCATATTTTTGCCAACCGGAGCCACTGTTCTGATACACGTTGCCGTCGTGGCCGGCGTACATATCGCCGCTGGAATTCTTACCGGCATAGGTATTTCCAAAAGCGCTGGATGATCCGTAGGCTTTGCCGCCCTGCGAACCTTGTGCGGAGGCAACGGTTCCGTTCGCTGTCGAGTAGTGTTGAGTGTAGGCGGACTTATTCCCTTGCGAGACGTAGGATTGCCCCCACTGCGCGGTGGGACTGGACCCCTGATGAGTTGCCCCATACGTCCCGGTATAGGGATTGTAAGCTTGACCTACGCTTTGTTTGCCATAGGGGGTGGAAGTGGATGCCCCGCGTGCATAAGTGCCGGTGTACGGATTGTACTGGGCAGCGTGCGTAGCGGAGCCATATGCACCATAAGCAGTTTGCGAATAGCCGTATGCCCCATGACTGGTGTAGTAAGGTGAGGCGCCATAGGCTGACGGATAAGGATGGTAGACCGGATACCCATACGCGGGATAACCGATGTAGGGCGGGTAGTAGTATCCACTTCCGTTGCAGACGATTGCGCCGACCGCTGCTCCCATGACAAATGCACCGAGATAGCCCGCCGTATAGCTGGCTTGAACGTTTCCGTTGGAGGTCGTGGTCTGCGTGACGTAGGTGACGTTATATACCGGTGAACTCGGCGGAATCGTGTAAATCACCTGCGGCACAGAACTGGCCGTAGTCCATGGGCCTTGCGGCGTTGTGGACATAAACCACACGCCCTGCAAACACAGATAGTAAACGTCCCCCACTTGAATAACTTTGTCCGGCGTATTGGTCGCGTACTGAAGAGTCGTGCCCTCAATCGGTCCAAATTGAGGCGCTCCCGTATAAGTAACTTTCGCGTTCGCTGCCGCGGTTGTGGGATTCAGAATCATCGTTGTGGGGATTTGGGCGATGAGCACGGCGTCTTTGGCTTCGTTGGTTCCAGGAACGGAAGCCAGGATGGCGCTTGCGGGGCTCGTCAATGGAATGTTTCCAAAATCAGCTGGAAGGCTCAGAGAAGCAAATGTCCACGGGCCTTGCAAGTTTGGCGCGCCAAACCAGCGTCCGGCCGCGAGGTAGTAATACGTTTGTTTTGGAGTGTAGAGGAAAACCGGACTGTTCGTGTTATTTGCGAAAAAAAGTTGCGTGCCAGAAATGGGCGTGTAGCTGGGCTGTCCGTCGAAGAGAATGACTTCGGCGGGACTGGTAGCGTAGAAGACTCCCGGGATAATGGGATTGGAGACCTGAGGAGGAGGGACGGCCTTTAGAACTTCAACAAACTTTCCGGAGGTGGGTAACTTCTTGAAATCACCCGGGACCTTCATGGTGCGGGACCATGGTCCCTGCAAATCTCCTGCAACGAGCCAGATGTCGTTGACGAGCAAATAGTATTGCGAATCGGATTTGTCCTGGAACAAGGGCCAGGTGGTATTGACGGCAGATTTCAGATCCGTATGCGGAAGGTCCGCAAAAACGGGTTGGCCGTCGATACCTAGAAGGATAGCGGGGGCAAAACTGACAAAAATTAATGGCGGATCGTTATTGAGCTCGACGGTCTTTACGGATTGCGGTTTAGGAAGATAAGCAACCACTCGATCGAGAGAAATGTTGATGTAGGGCGGGATGAATGTCCTGAGGAGTTGATCCATTTGCGCTGTGGGTGCCGGAGGAAGGGACGGGAAATAGGTGTTCAAGACACTCATATCGTAAAAGAGCACCATGTGCGTCTCGGTGTCGACGCTGGTCGTGCCTTCGAAGTTGACGGCTCCGATAACCTGCTTGCCGCCGGTTGGCGTGAGTTGAAATGCCTGACGCCAGGTAATGCTGGTCGAGTCTTTCCAGTCATCGATCTGTGGCTGATAAATGACCAGTGTCCCGCCCGGCTTAACGATCCTCCGAGGCCAGCCTGGGTCCCGTTGAGCACGCGCCGTGCACGGCAGAGAAAGAATCAGGGCGAAAGCTGTCAATAGAATTCTTCGGTGATTCATGGCCTACCTCCTGAGAGTCATTTGCCCGCGTTGTTTTAGCGTCGCGCTTCCTGGAATTTTTGGAGACCGACCCGCGCAACGTTTCCCGAGAATTTGCCCGAATGAACTAGCTGACACCGAAAACTAGACACTGTCGCGAGGAACTATCATCCGTTAGAGTTCCTTGCCGCCACGATGAACTCCATGGATTTCGAATCAGATACCTCGTAAAAGTTGACTTCACGCCGTTCCATAGCCAGATCTAGAGCGTTCAACACTCCTAGATAGAGATTCGACTGAACGTGGCGACGCAAATCCTCCTCTCTGCTCCATCGTTCCACATAGAGGATGGTCTGTCCCCCATCGTCTTCCTCGTACACTCCAGAACTCAGACATCCTGGCTTTGCTTCCAAATGCTCGGATGAATATCGCAAAAGTTCGAGAATTTCCGCCCGCTTACCAGGAGAGGGTTTTAGCTCAATGAGAGAAACGACCATGATTTCTCCTTACCGGAGGGCACTGGACGGGGCTGAATTTCAAGGAACTCTCCACAGGACTGAAGTGCAATTTTGCCCCCACCGCCGTGGATGCTCGGTCCATTCGCGTAGACAATTGAAAGCAAAATATGTTGATAAGGAACCGAGGCAGAGCGGGCGAGCTAGGCGCAAAGTTCGAAGGGCGACATTTCGACTTCAGGACGATATTTCGCCCTTTTTGTCAGGTTTTTGGATATGCAAGCGCCGCATCGTGGAGAAAAGGGTGGAGGGTTTCATTCCAAGCGTCATCGCAGCGCCCGCCGGCCCCTTAATCCGCCAGCTGGCTTTCTCGAGCGTGGAAAGAATGTGCTGGGTCTCCGCTTCTTTCAGCGTGCGGGCAGTGGCAATGTTCAATGCTTTGGGAAGTTGAAGATTCAACCTCTGGCCCTTAGTTATAATGACCGCCCGCTCGATGACATTCCGCAATTCCCGAACGTTGCCAGGCCATGGGTAAAGTCTTAATTCATCCATCGTCCGGCTGGGTACGATGGGGATCTTCTTGCCCATTTTCTTTTCGAATTCTCGAAGGAACGCTGTCGCGAGCAACGGGATGTCCTCGGGGCGCTCACGTAGCGGGGGCACGTGAATCGGAAATACATTCAACCGATAGAGTAGATCTTCTCGGAAGGTTCCGTTCTTCACCCGTTCTGCTAGATTTCGGTGCGTGGCGGCGATGATTCGGACGTTGACGTGAGCTGTTTTTGCAGTTCCCAGGCGCTCAAATTCGCCGTCCTGCACAATACGCAGCAGCTTCGCCTGCACGTCCACTCCCAGCTCCCCGATTTCATCGAGAAAAAGGGTGGAACCATTTGCGGTCTCAACACGGCCAGTCTGTCTCGTGAGAGCTCCCGTATAGGCGCCTCTCTCACGGCCAAAGAGCTCGCTCTCGATGAGCGTCGGCGGCAGAGACGCGCAATCAACCTTCACCATCACCTGGTTCTTGCGCCTACTCTGAGCATGGATGGCACGGGCCACGAGTTCTTTGCCTGTGCCACTTTCACCCGTGATCAAGACAATCGAATCTGTGCAAGCAACCTGCTCGACCTCACTAAGGACCTGTCGGAGGGCCTTGCTTTGGCCCACAATTTCCTGGTAGCGGCCACTGAGCTTGATCTCCTCCTGGAGATAAGCGCTCTCAGCTTGAAGCTTCTCCTTTAGTTCTCGGATTTCCACGTACGACTTCAGGAGTTCTGCTTGAACCTGCTTCGCTTCTGAAATATCCAGTGCGATGTTTGAAACGCCGACGATCCGCCCAATTGAGTCTTTTATCGGGGATAGGCTTAAGGAGACATCGATTCTTCTACCATCCTTCTTAACGCGAATGATCTCCGACCGGTCGATGCGTTCACCCGCTACAATTCGCGCGAGCATACTTGCTTCTTTGTCTCGGAGTTCGTTGGGAATGACGATGTCGATCTTCTGTCCGGTCGCTTCTTCTTTAGAGTAGCCGTAAAGCAATTCGGAAGCAGGGTTCCAGCCCAATATGCGGCCTTGCCCGTCCATAGAAACGATCGCCTCGTTGCACGATTCCACGATGGCAGAGTGTCTGACCCGTATTTCCTCGTATTCCTTTTGCTCCGTTACATCGAACGATACACCCATTAATAGGTATGGCTCCCCGAACACTGCCGAGCAACAGCGGCCACGGGAAGAGATCCAGCGCACCCCAATATCCCGGCGATTGATCCGGTACTCTGCCTTTTCTTCTTCGCCGGAGTGCAAAGTCTTCTCGATGGTCTTTCGAACTAACTCCCGGTCCTCCCTATGAACCAAATCCAATAATTTATTGAGTGTGAGTTCCTCTGTCGGCTCCAAGCCGACGAGCGCCTTGGTTTCATCAGTCGCCCAAAGCCGACCAGAGTCAGCGTTCAAAGTCCACAGACCTGCTTTGGCCGCACCGGCCGCCAGTCTAAGACGCATCTCACTCCCGATCAAAGCTTGCTCGATTTGCCTGCGCGCAATGGCGTTTGCGAATACCTGGGCGAGAAGTTGGAGCCGCTTAACAAGAGTTTCTGAATATTTTCGCGGCCGTGTTGTTGAATCAAAGCTCAGCACTCCGAAGACAGGACCATCCCCGGTCCAAAGCGGAAATACGAGTGTTGACCTGATGCCGTAAGCCTGCCAGGTCTGCTTGTCGGTCGCTGCTTCCGGCGGAGCCTCCCAGGTATCTGCGCAGCAGACGATTTCCTTGCTTTGGATTTTCACGTAAACCCATGGAAAGTATGCCTCCCCATTCATTCGATCCAGGGGGAGAGGTAGGTTTGCGTCCCGATAAAGATGGGTTAAATGCAGGACCCCCGGCTCACTTTGGGACGTCTGCCAGAGACTGGCATGATCAATACCTAGGCATTCACAGATTCTTCGCTGGGCATTCTCGATGTTGCCATCGATCTGATCCCCAGGCAGATTTACAAAACTTGCAGAGACATCAGCGAGAAGCGTTTCAAAGCTCAGCTGTTCTCCTAACTCTGTGCCTGTCATCAGTAGGTCGGCCTGCAAATTGGTCTCAGACATAGGATTTGTTGGGGCAACAGGTGCTTCTCGGTGGGCGGTTCGAGGCAACCTTGCGCAATGTATGGACACAAGCTACCGCGGCACGTCTCGGGGTTATGTGACCTAGGTCACAATCGATTTCTCAGGTAAGAGGGCGAGATTCAGTCCTCAGGGCGAAATGTCGTCCTCTGGGAAACTCCTCCCAGTACTGCAAAATCGGCACGAATCTCTCTTAAGTGTATTTGGTTTCAGCCAACTCGAGGCTGGACTTCCTCAATCCCGAGAATGGCAGCAGGCCTGCACTTATTTATGAAAGTTCAGATTCTCGTCAAGAGCTTCAATCAATGTGCGTCGCAGAATCTAGAGGAGAGAGATTTTATGATCAATAAAACGGGAAAGCGAGTCACACGAGTTTTATTTGCGTTTCTGGCAGTGGCAACAGTTCTAGGTCTCTGTTACGTGGTGTCGGCGCGTACACCGCAGATCAAAGCTGACGAGAAGTCCAAAGTCAGCGGGACGATTGTCGCTCGCAGCGGAGACTTGGTGCAGGTTAAAGAGAAGAAGACGGGACAACTTGTTGTCGTAAGCATTTCTGACAATACCAAGATCGAACGGAAGAAGGGGAAGGTCGAATTCCTCCGGCACAAAAACATGGACGTTACAGCGATGGTGCCAGGGTTGACTATTGATGCTGAAGGCGTGGGCAATGCCAAGGGGCAACTCCTAGCCAGCAAAATCACTTTTATTCCTGATGAATTTGCTGTTGAAGTCGCGGAAGAACAGCAGATCATGGCCAACAAGGCCGCTGCAGGGAAAGCGCAATCAACGGCAAACCAGGGCGTAGCCGCAGCAGGTCAGGCGCAAAGTTCGGCAAACCAGGCACAGTCATCGGCAAATCAGGCGCAGACCTCTGCGAATCAAGCTGGCACTGCCGCTGTGGCAGCCGGCGATGTGGCCGTAATGGACGCCGCGGCGATCCAGACTGTCAACAAGCGCGTTTCGGACTTGGATGACTATAAGACTGTGGCTGAAGCTGGCATCTACTTCCCCAGCGATAAGGCGACTCTGGATAACGCTGCCAAGGCTGATCTTGACATTCTGGCCGCCGCGACCAAAGGCGCCGAGGGCTACTTGGTTGAAATAGCCGGCTACGCATCCAGCACGGGAACAAAACAGCTCAACCAGAAGCTCAGCGAAGACCGCGCTGCGGCCGTTGCCAACTATCTCCTTCAAAAGGGAAATATTCCGCTGCGTCGAATTGTTGCTCCCGCTGGATACGGCGCGACACATCCGGCAGCCGCAAATTCTGATCCGCAGGGGCGCGCTCTGAACCGTCGCGTCGACGTGAAGGTCCTGGTGAACAAAGGACTGGCGGCAGGAGATTAACGCGATTCTAGCCGTGCCGCCCCTCCATCGGCTTTGGGGAATTTAGTCCTGTAATTCTGACGCAGAGCGACTGTCGGGTGAAAGGGCCAGGTGTCTCGCGGCACGAGTGGGGAGGCGTAGTGTAGTTGTTGAGCAAGTCAGACCAAGCTCAAAAAGGAGAATGAAATGAAAGTTCGATTTTCAATTCTGTTTGCGATTGCATTGCTGGCGTGCAGTGTAGGATTTGCGCAAGACGATCATAAGATCGAGATTACCGGCAACTATTCCTACATCCACGCTAATCCGCAAAACAACAACATCATCCCGACTTTTTCTCTAAACGGTGGTGGTGGCTCGGGCGCTTTTTACTTTAGCAAGTACATCGGAGTCGTCGCAGAGTTTGAAGGATACGGCAGCTACACCCACAACATTAATACTGGCGATGGCCTTGTGTCCGTATCGGGAAACCTGTTTACCTACAATGTCGGTCCGATCGTCAAATACCGGACTGAGCATTTCGAGCCGTTTGTCGAGGCCATGTTCGGTGGGGCGCATAGCAATTTCTACGGAAATCTATACAACAACTGCTATGGAAGCTGCGCCAGCAAGTCTCCCAGCAACAATGCATTCGATTTCATCATCGGGGGAGGACTCGACATTCCGCTCAGCCCGAAAATTACAATTCGGCCGGTCGAGTTTGATTATGTTTTGACCCGTTTTGGAAATGCGTTCACCGCGGGGAACAACAACCAGAGCAATTTTCGTTACCAGGCCGGCATCCAGTTCCGATTTTAACGACGATCGGCAAAGTCCGATCAAGCCCCAAACAAAGCTGCAGGACTCGAGGGATCCACTCCTCCCCGAGTCCTGCAGGAAGGGCAACATCATGAACGCGCCGACAAGAGTCCCTGACATAGAAAGCCAACCGAATAGTTCGGGGCGGCAGGTTTCATTGCGCATAGTCGGGTTGTCGGTCGCCGGTGCCGTTTTGCTTGCGACAAGGTTTTATTTCGTCGATGAACTTCTGCTCTTCTTGGCTGGTCTGGCAGTTTTGTTCGCGGCCGGAACTGCCATTTGTCTTCTCATCCTTCTTGTTCATGAAGGTGGAAGACGGATTGTTTGCAAATTCAATGAGGCCAAGCGAGCAAAGTCCTTGTTATTGGGTGGCCTATCCGCAGGTTGAAGCCGATTGGAACTGGGTGCACGTAACGGGTCCGAAACAAGGCCTTTGCAGAGAGCACAGACTTATACGGCGGAGGGCGCGGCTGCGGTGAGCAATTAAGACGGGCGAACTAGATGTTGTTCTCGCGAAGCAGCAAGAGAAGGTCCTG
>Ga0181526_10004297_pt1 | contig 11150 bp, 7 predicted proteins | sample PEATcosm2014_Bin_35_FD_119750 | JGI IMG/M metagenome (GOLD analysis project Ga0181526, IMG submission 119750) | Peatland microbial communities from MTU Mesocosm Facility, Houghton, MI, USA - PEATcosm2014_Bin06_30_metaG | ecosystem: Environmental > Terrestrial > Soil > Wetlands > Peat | place...
ATCAGGAGTTTCGCGTGCGAACCGTGGAGCCCTTGGAGGCGGGCCAGGGGATTTATCTGCCATCGGGAGCAGTGATTCGCGGGCACATCAGCCGCGTTGAGCCTGCAGGAACCACCGGGAAAGCGAAACTGTGGTTGACGTTCGATGAGATTCATACACGGTTTGGGAGCCTGCCGATCGTGGCGGAAGTGGCGGGGATGCCGGGCGAACACAGCGTCAAATCCGGGCCAGTTCAGGAGGGAGTGATTGAGGGACGGAGCAGTTCGCAGAAAGATGCGGCGCAGGCGGCAGCGGCGGGGGCGGCTAAGGGAGCGGAAAAAGGGGTGAAGGACAAGAACAAGAAAGAAGCGGCGGAGGGCGCTGCGATGGGTGCACTGGAAGCATATCTGATGGAGGCGGGGCGGGGGCAAGAATTGGATTTACCGAAGGGAGCAAAGCTGGAGTTGGAGTTAGAGCGGGCGTTGTATTTGGTGAGGGAATAAAGACGAGGTCCACTCATGGCGCTTCCCGCAAGGCGGTCCAAGATGGCGGCGTAGAGCCGCCTCTACACGTTGATCAAAAGGGCTACGTCGATTGAAGGGGGAGTTTGGCGGATTCCCAAGCGGCCAGGCCACCGGCGATTTCTGTGACTGGGGAGAAACCGCGGCGTTGGAGGAGGCTCGCCGCAATGGAGGAGCGATAGCCGCCGGCGCAGTAGACGAGGAGCGGACGATCCTTTGGCAGGACTGAGAAATTCTCTGCGAGATGGCTTAGGGGAACGCCCAGACTGCCTGCTATGAATTTCTGATCGCGCTCTTGTGGGGAGCGGACATCAATGACAAAGGGTGGCCGAGGCGAGGCCATGAGTTCGCCGGCGAATTGTGGGCTGAGACGTTCAGTAAAGACGATCAGGTCTGGCCTGGATTCGAGGCTTTGCAAACCGTTTTGTAGATAGCCGGCGACGTGATCGAAGCCGATGCGGCCGAGGCGGACGGCGGATTCACTCTCGCGGCCGGGGTCAGCGATGATGACGATGGGATGGACGCGATCAAGGACGGTTCCGGCCCAGGTGGCGTACGGGCCGCTCAGGCATATATTGATGCTGCCCGCGAGGTGAGTGGCGCCAAATTCCTCAAGACCGCGGGTGTCGAGAATCTGCGCGCCTTCGGCTTGCAATGTGAGCACAGCGTCCAGCGGGAGTGGTTTGAGCACGCGCTGCAATGCTTCATCGAGTGTAGGGCGCTCCCTACTGTTCAGCACGGCATCGTAAACAAAATAAGGTGGGGCTTCGGGTTGATCGGCAGTGACCAGGTCGATGAAAGCTTGCCTGGTCATTGGCTGAAGCGCGTAATTCAAACGACGCTGCTCGCCCATCGTTGAAACCGTCTCTTTGCTGAGGGCCTTACCGCAGAGGGAGCCGGCGCCGTGCGCGGGATAGACGAGGCTCGCGTCTGGCAAGGGAAGCAATTTGGATTGCAGGGAGTCGAAAAGCAAACCACCGAGGTCTGTAGCGGACCAACCCAGGGCAACACGAAGATCGGGGCGCCCGACATCGCCGATGAAGAGGGTGTCGCCGGTGAGGACAGCGTGCGGCTGGATATCACTGCGATCGAGATCGTAGACGACGAGAGAAATCGATTCCGGCGTATGGCCGGGAGTTTCAAGCGCCTTCAAGCGCACGCGGCCAAACTCGACCACCGTACCGTCATGTAGAGGCGTGAAGCGATATTCTGTCTCGGCTTTGGCGCCAAGATAAATCGTGGCGCCGACGCGATCGCGAAGTTCCAAGTGGCCGGCGATAAAGTCGGCGTGGAGATGGGTCAAGAAGACATGGTTGATTTGCAGGCCATGCGGTTCAGCAAAGGCAAGGTAGCCATCAATATCGCGCTGGGGATCGATGACGGCGGCGATGCGCGTTTGTTCGTCACCAATCAGGTACGAAGCGTGGGCAAGGCAATTTAAATAGAACTGCTTGAAGATCACGCTGCACCTCCCTCGCGGGGAGAAGGTTACTTTGGCTGGGATACAAAGCGCAAATAGGGGCGGAGCGTCTTCCAACCACCGGGATATTTCTGCTTGGCCTCTTCGTCGGAAACCACGGGGGCAATGACGACATCGTCGCCCGGCTTCCGATTCACGGGCGTGGCGATTTTGTGCTTGGCGGTGAGCTGGATGGAATCGAGAACGCGGAGGACTTCGTCTAAATTGCGGCCGGTGCTCATGGGGTAGACAAGCATGAGCTTGATTTTCTTGTCGGGGCCAACCAAAAAAACGGTACGGACGGCGGCGTTGTCCGCAGCGGTGCGGCCTTCGCATGTTTCACCGGCTTCGGCGGGCAGCATATTGTAGAGCTTGGCGACTTTGCGCTGGGGGTCGTCGATCATCGGACAGTTCACTTTGTGACCCTGGGTCTGTTCGATGTCGACGGCCCATTTGGCGTGGCTAGAGACCGGGTCGACGCTGAGGCCAATGATTTTGCAATTACGTTTAGCAAACTCAGGCAGCAAGCCAGCCATGTAGCCGAGTTCGCTGGTGCAGACGGGTGTAAAGTCCTTGGGATGGGAAAACAAGATGGCCCAGCCGTCACCGATCCATTCGTGGAAGTGGATGGTGCCCTGCGAGGTTCCCGCAGTGAAATTGGGCGCCTCGTCGTTAATGCGCAACATAATTGGTCTCCTTGTGTGGTGAGTCCCGAAGCGGGTGCGCGCTGGAAATTTGCCGTAATCAAGTCGCGATGCGAATGTTCAACGGCATCTGCAAGTCAGAATTGTGATTCTAAGAGCCGGTGAGTCAATCTCTCTGATAGGGACGCGCGGAAGGGGGGCGGGGGATAGACATGGCAGACTTGGCAAGCGGGAAGGCGCTTGTTACAGTCGTAGCACCCACCCGAAGTTGTTCAAACAGTGTTATTTGCTCAGGCGAGGCCAAAGCGCATGCCAGATGAAAACAGAGCGGTACGAACGGTGGAAACCGGAGAGAGAAAAGACCGAATCCTGATCGTTGAGGATGAAGACAACGCACGGAAGGGTTACGAGCAACTTCTGCAGCGGTGGGGTTACGAAGTAGTGGGAGTGGCCAGCGCGGAAGATGCGCTGGCACGATTCAACAATTTTCAACCAGACACATTGATCGCGGACGTGGAATTGCCCGGGATGAATGGCCTGGACTTGCTGAAACAGCTGGGCGACGAACTACACAACGTTCCCGCGATCATCATCACGGGAAAAGGAAGCGATGAACGGGCGGTAGCAGCGATCGAATCGGGGGCGTTCTGGTACATCGAAAAGCCGCTGAAAGGGCCGGTGCTACGGGCGCTGCTGGACCGGGCCTTGAGCAAAGCGCGGGATGCGCTAAACCTGGCGGTACTGCAAAGACAGTTGCGCGACGCAGGACGGCTGGGAGAACTCGTCGGGGGATCGAAAGCCATGCAGGATGTGATGCGCGTGATCGAGATGGCCGCGCCGAGTTCGGCATCGGTGCTGATCACGGGAGAGACCGGATCCGGGAAAGAGATTGTGGCGCGCACGATTCATAAGCTTTCGCCGCGGGCTGGCGGGCCGTTTGTGGCCATCAATTGTTCTGCAATTCCGGAGACGCTGATGGAAAGCGAGATCTTCGGGCACGAGCGGGGAGCGTTTACGGGAGCTGCGGAACGGCGGATCGGGTGTTTCGAGTTGGCGGATGGCGGAACGCTGCTGCTGGACGAGATTGGGGAAATGCCAGCGCCAACACAGGCGAAATTGTTGCGCGTGCTGGAGGATCGCAAAGTCAGGCGGCTGGGAAGCAAGTCCGAGACGCCAGTGGACGTACGCGTGCTTGCCGCGACCAACAAGGACCCGGAACAGTCGGTGGCAAATGGAGGGCTGCGCCAGGATTTGTATTTCCGGCTGAACGTGTTTCACATCCACCTGCCGCCACTGCGCGAGCACAAGGATGATATTCCCTTGTTGACGGAGCATATCCTGCGCGACATCAATGTCAAGCACGGGAAAAGCGTGAGAGGGATTGGCGCGGAAGTGCTGGACATTTTCATGAGCCATACGTGGCCGGGAAATATCCGGGAATTGCGGAATGTGCTGGAGCGTGCAGCGATCATGAGCGAGAAGGACCTGATTTCGCGGTCATCGTTGCCGGGAGAGTTCGGGAAGCTGGCGACGAAGAGCCCGAGCGATCTATCGGGAATAAAGTTTCCAATCGGGACAACGGTAGATGCAATGGAACGGGAATTGATCGTGCAAACGCTGCAAGCCACTGGTAACAACAAGACACGCGCGGCGGAGCTGCTGGGCGTGAGCCTCAAAACACTGCACAACAAACTGAAGGAATACGGCAGCGACAAAGCAGAAGCGGAGTCGTAAGAGCACATGCAGCTAGGGCTGCGAGCCAAATTGACGATGGTGATGACGGCGCTGGTACTGCTGATGGTCGCGGTGCTGTCGATGGTGTTCCTGGACCAACAACTGCAACAAGCGCTGCAAGATAGTGACGCGCGGGCATCAGAGCTGGCCCATGAGGTGTTCAATTGGGCCAGCCACGCAGATGACGACGCGCGGGTAATGGGCATGCGGCCGGGATCGGATGACCCGCAAGAGATCCACGATTTTGTTCGGAAGGTGTTCGAGACGAGCGATGCGTTGAACACACAGTTGGCGGCGGCGTCGGGATTGCCGTCGATCTACGAAGTGTCGATCGTGGATCGCGATGGGCTGGTGCTAGTATCGAGCGATCCATCGGAAGCGGGGAAGGTGCTGCCGAGGCGGCCGCCGCTTTCGAGGCTGGTGCAAAGCCCCATCGTGAGGCAAATCCGGATCCTGGCAGGCCCGCCGCAGGTCTACGAAGTGGAATACCCCTTCAAGGTGCGAACGCAGCCGTTCGGCGAAGTGCGCGTTGCGGTGCAAACAGGGCTGCTGCTGAAAAATATCGAAACGCAATTAAGGCAATGGATCACGATTGTGCTGCTGGCGCTGGTGCTCTCGACGTTGCTGGCAGCAGTAGTCAGCGGCGCGGCGCTCGCGCCCATCCGGGATATCAGCGACCAACTCGACCGCATTTCCGCGGGCGAATATGACACGGCAACGATGACCACCGAAAAGACGGTGGAGAGCACCGACGAGCTGGGCCAGGTGCGGCGGAAGATTAAACAGGTGGGGCAGCAATTGCGCGGGGTACATGAGATTTTCAGTTCGCTGCGCGAAAATATGAATTCGGTGATGGCGGGGCTGGAGGACGGGCTGATTCTGTTTACACGGGACGCTCGGGCAGTGATGGTGAGCCCGGCAGCAGAGAAATTTCTGGGTGCGCCGGCATCGAATTTTCTGGGACGGCGAGTGACGGAGATTTTTCCGACGGGACACCCGCTGTTCGAAGCGCTGCGGCTGGAGGGCGACACTCTGCGGGAAATTGCATCGGAGACAGAGTTGCCGACGGAGGAAGGAACCAGAAGAGTGGGAGTGACCGTGCAGGAGATTCAGGGAGCGGGAGAACGAATGGGAGCGCTGGTGACGCTGCGGGACCTGGATTCACTCGAGAGCATCAACACGCAGTTGCAGGTCAGCGAACGGCTGGCGGCCTTGGGCCGAATCACGGCCGGCGTGGCGCATGAAGTGAAAAATCCGCTGAACTCGATGCGGCTGTGGCTGGAGAATTTGAAGGAATCGCTTCCGCCGCAAACCGATGACGCGGCGATGCAGGCCGTGAATGTGCTGGACGCAGAAATCGACCGGCTGGATGCAGTCGTAAAACGATTTCTGGATTTTTCGCGGCCGATGGACGTGCGATTGGAACCAACGCAACTGGCGGGGCTGCTGCAGGAAGTGCTGGAAGTGGCGGGACCGCAGTTGGAGCGTTCGAAAGTGCAAGTGGCGCAGCTTTTGCCGATCGATGTGCCCGAAGTGTTTGGGGACCGCGCCTTGCTGAAGCAGGCGATCCTGAACCTGGTTCTGAATGCTGTGGATGCGATGCCCAACGGCGGACAATTACAGCTAACGCTGAGCCGGCGGGGGGATATGGCGGAAATTACGGTGGGAGACACCGGAAAAGGGATTCCGTTGGAGCACCGGCAGAAAGTATTCCAGTTATTTTTTACAACGACACCCGGAGGAAGCGGAATTGGATTGGCGAGCACTTTCCGGATCGTGCAACTGCACAACGGTTCCATCGATTTTACGTCCGAAGTAGGGCGCGGAACGACATTCCGCATCGAATTGCCCTTGGCCGCATGAGAATGCCGACGACCGGGACGCAGAAGCAAATGAACAGACAGACAGAGACGACGAAGAAATGGCTAGCGGTGATATGCGCGTGCGTGGCGTCGACGTGTGGATGTTATACACGCAGAGCCCCGGCGAAACCGGTGGTGAACTTCATCGGTGCGGTACACCCGGTGATTCCGTCGGCGGCGGGAACAGCGTTGGAATCGCCGCCGGAAGTGGAGAGCGAAGTTTTGCCAGCACCGCCGCAGATCGGGCCTGGCCAGTTCCAGCCGCCGAAGCCACGCGTGGCAATGCCGGCCGTACAGGAACAGGCCGGAACAGGTAAACATACGGAACCTACCATCGCGCCGGAAGTGACGACGGAAGAGATGATAAGCGCAAAAACGGAAACGCAGCACAACCTGGATATGGCGGAGAAAAATCTGGCGATGGCGCAAGGAAAGAAACTGAATGCCACACAAGAAGACCTTGCTTCGAAGGTGCGCGGTTTCGCGGATAACGCCCGCGAGGCGATGCGGAGCGGGGATTGGGTGAAGGCGAAAATTTTGTCGAGCAAAGCGGTAGTGCTCTCCGAACAACTGGCGGGGAGCTTATGAATCTGAGTAAACATCATAGCCAATAGAACGGGTTGGGAATAGAGTGCGGCCATGAACACATTTGATGCGGTAATCGCAGGTGGCGGGGTGATCGGGGCGTCGATCGCCCTGGAGCTTGCAGAAGCGGGATTGAAAGTGGGTTTATTTGATGCCCGCGAACCTGGGCGCGAAGCGTCTTGGGCAAGCGCGGGAATGATTTCGCCGGCGCCGGAAAACGCGGAAATGATCCCGTTCGTGCCGATGAGCCTGGCAAGCGTGGCGCTGTATCCGGAGTTCATCCGCAAGGTAGAGGGCCTGACGGGAATGGACGCGGGCTACCGGAAAGACGGGGCACTGGACATAATCATGGATGGCGATGTACAGGAAGAGCTGAGCACGGTAATCGCGCTGCAACACGGGGTGGGATTGAAGGCGGCAGCAGTGAGCGCGGAACGAGCGCGGGAAATGGAGCCTGCCCTGACCGAAGAAATGGAGGCGGCGATATTCCGGGAGGATGAAGCTTCGCTGGACGCGCGAGCGTTCACGGCGGCCACGCTGAAGGCCGCGGAACGGAAGGGCGTACAGATTTTCGCGGGAAATGGAGCGAGGGCTCTTTGGAAAGCAGGCGGAAGATGCAAAGGCCTGGTCCTGGAGAAGGGGCAAGTGGGAGCGCAGTGGACGGTAATCGCGGCGGGATGTTTTTCGGCGAGGATCGAGGGCGTGGGACCGTACGCGCCGGTGTTTCCGGCAAAAGGACAGATGATGGCGCTGCGATGCGAATCGGTGGCAATCCATCGCGTCTTATGGCTGGAACACACTTACCTCGTGCCGCGGAACGATGGACGAATCATCGCGGGTTCGACGATCGAGCGTACCGGGTTCGATCACGACGTGACCGCAGGCGGCCTGAAAAAAATTCTGAATGATGCCACGAAACTGGCGCCAGGACTGATGAAAGCACGGCTCGAAGAGACTTGGGCAGGATTGCGGCCGGATTCCCCGGACCACTTGCCGATTATCGGCCCGACGGACATTGAAGGCTTGTTGATCGCCACGGGACATTTTCGTAGCGGAATCTTGCTGGCACCGGTGACGGCGCGAATGATCCGGGAGTGGGTGAGCGCGCAAAAAGTGAGCGTGGATTGGGAGCGGCTGAGCCCTATGCGCTTTTTGGAAGCGACGCGAAGCCACAGCGCGTGAGGGGAGACAGATTTCAGTTTCCCGAAGAAGTACAAGCGGAAGAGCGCTTCAACGAACCGAGGTAAGTGGCTTGTTCAGTTCGCTGGGGCTTGCTGGATGACTACGGTGTTCGGCTGGCCAATGTTCGAATAGTGGATCTGGTCGGCGTCAAGCTGCAAATCACGTTCCAGAATCAAATCCATCGAGGAACCGCGCGGAAGCTGCGCTTCGGGGCCGCGAGAGAGCAGTACTGCGGCAAGCCCGGCAACGCCGCCAATGCCTGCGCCAATGCCGGCACCTTTGCCGCCATCGGCAATCGCGCCAATGCCTGCGCCGGTGGCAGTGGTGGTCGCAATGGTGGTCGCATCTTTGCCTTTGCCCCCTGGGCCAGTCATTTTGCCTTCGGCATCGGTTTTCACCTGACCACCATCCGCGCTATGCGGTTCTGCGTTCATGTCCACGGTGTAGCCATTCGGGAAGACCATGGTATTCAGGCGGATTCGCAATTCGCCCTTGCCCTTAACCCGTCCAGGACGCTTGGAATCGGTAACCTCGCCACGCAAGTAGGAGCCAACCGGAACGACAACCTTGTTATTGATGGTGATGGGAAAGGAAGTGCGGAAATAGACGGAGTCACCGGGCTTGGCTGTGGCTGTCGAGATTCCGCTTTCGAGGATGACGCCAACATGCGTTCCGGTAGGAATCAGAATGGTTTTACCGGTGCTAGCGGGGCGGGGCGCGGCAGGGACCGGAGTCGTGGCCGGAGGGGGAGCGTCGCTCTGCGGGCCTTCCGGGGCTTGCGCGGAAGCAACGGAGGCGAGAAAAAGGGCTAACGCAGCTGCTTGCAAGAGTTGGTGGACCTGAAAGGTTGGCTTCACCGTCTGTCTCCTTCTGCCCCTTCCGATGCGGTGGGGACGCGAATCGGATGCCCAGGTGGTCAGTAACGAAAGTCTACTCCAAAATGCAGGTGGTGGTCACAAGTCTTGGACGGGCACCTGCTCACGGCTCGCGCAAGAACTGAGCGGGTTCGATGGCGAGAGCGCGGCAGGTCTGCGAGCATTTCCCACTCCCCGAATTGCAAAATTGAGCCCCGACCTACGGAGTGCCCCGCGGTCGCCCTTTAAGGCAGTTTCTATTCGTAGCGCAACGCAACCATGGGATCGACACGAACGGCTCGACGCGCGGGCACGTAACACGCTAGGAGCGCGGCCAGTGCAAGCAGCAGCGTGGCCCCTGACAGCATCAACGGATCCCACGGCGTTACGCCGAAAAGCCGACTGGCGATCAAATACCCCACGCCGATGGCCGCCGGCACACCCAACGCCAGCCCGATGCCCACCTGCCAGAACGCTTCACGAAGCACCATGACCACCACCGAACCGCGGTTCGCGCCTAACGCCATGCGCACCCCAATCTCGTTCGTTCGTTGCTCCACACCATAAGCTGTCACCCCGTAGAGGCCCACGGCAGCCAGTAGCAGTCCGATGGCTCCAAAGAGCCAGGTCAGGGTTGCGATCATTTTCTGCTGAGCAAACTTGGCGTGAACCACTTCGGAATACGGCTCGACGCCATACACCACCAGGTTCGGATCCACATCCGCGAGCACATTCCTCACTCGCGTTCCCAGGTCCGGCGGATTCCCCGGTGCCCAAAGCACAACGTTGTAAAGATAGTGCGACGAAACTTCGCGCTCCTCCGTTTCTGCGTCGGCGAAATGCGTGCTCTGCGCCTCCGGCAGGAAATACATGGGTTCCGGGTCATCCCCGAAGGCCACATCGGCGACGACACCCACAATCTCGTACATTCCCGCGTTCGTCTCTCGAGCGAGACCAAACTCTTGCCCGAGCGGGTTCTCCTTGCCAAAAAATTCCGTTGCAAACGACTGATTGACGACGGCGACCAGCCGCGTGCTGGCGTTGTCTTCACTGGTGAAGAGACGGCCCATCAACAGTGCATCCCCGAGGCTCTGGAAAAAATCTGGGGTCACACGACTCCGACCCGACGATGTGTCATCGTCCTCGGGTTTGCCCACAATCCGGATATCGTGCCTCCAAACCCATCCGTTCTGCGGGGCCTCAAGCGCGGCGCCGACCATCCGCACGCCGGGGATGCCGCGCAGATGGTCCTCGATCTCACGGAACAGCGGCACGAGTTGCTCCTGCTTGTAGTTGGAAATCCTCGGATCGATGGAAACCAGATACCGGCCGCTGGTATCGAATCCGAAGTTCTGGTGCTCCAGGTTGCGTAAGCTCTGGGCAAGCATTGCCGCTGCGCTCAGCAGTACGACCGACACGGCCGCCTGCACGATCACCAGCATTTTTTGCGCCCAATGGCAATGGCCTCCGACGGAGCGGTTCACTCCACGCAGCGCTTCGATCGGCTCAGCTTGCGAGGTCACCCATGCGGGTGCGATGCCAAAGACGACTCCCGTGATCAAGGAAATTCCCAGCGCGAAAAGCAGCACCGGAATCGAGGGCGCAGGGTCTACGGGAACTCGCGTGTCCAGTCGGGTGAAAGCAAGGTGTAGGATGAGGCTGGCGCCAGCATACGCAACGGCGATGCCCGTGACGGCACCGAACACACTGAGCGTGAGGCTCCCCGTCAGTGCCTGGCGTACCAACCGCCCGCGCGACGCGCCGAGAGCAGCGCGGATCGATGTCTGGTGACGGTCTTTCAGGCCGCGCGCCAGCAGCAGATTGGCGATGTTGGCGCAAGCCACTAGTAGCACGCAAAGTGCGGCCATCAGCAGCAGCCACAAACTGTCCTTGTAGTTTTCGCGCATCAAGGAAACGCCCGCGCCGCCCGGTGTCACATGCAGGGTCTGCCTTTCCAACAACGCCTCTTCCTGCGGGGTCATGCCCGCCCTGTGACTCGCCAGCCACTGGTGCAGCTCCACCTGGAGCTGCGCCTCCAGGGTTCTCGGATTCGTCCCAGGGCGAACCCGCCCGATCAGATCGAGCCATGCCAGGCGGGGATTCTTGAGACGCGAAGTTGCGCTGGCGATCTGTGGTTCCGTCGTCAGCGGCAGCCAGAAATCGGGCATATCCGAGTCGGCGATTTTCGCTCCAAAGAATCCCGGCGGAGCGATACCGACAACCGTGAATAGATGGCCGTTGATCTCGTACGTCGCCCCAACCACCGAGGGATCGGATCCGTACTTCCCCTGCCAGGTGTGGAAACTCACCACAGCGACCGCCGGCGCGCC
>Ga0181526_10004298_pt1 | contig 11149 bp, 10 predicted proteins | sample PEATcosm2014_Bin_35_FD_119750 | JGI IMG/M metagenome (GOLD analysis project Ga0181526, IMG submission 119750) | Peatland microbial communities from MTU Mesocosm Facility, Houghton, MI, USA - PEATcosm2014_Bin06_30_metaG | ecosystem: Environmental > Terrestrial > Soil > Wetlands > Peat | place...
CCAGGAGAGCGGCAGCCACATCAGGCCGCTGAGGATGCCAACCGATAGGGGAAGCGAGGTGTAGTCCAAGCGAAAGAATGGAATCGCGATGGCGAAAACCAGCACCGCCTCGCCGACGGTGCGGAAAAACAGCCCGTCGAACGCGTTCTTGGGCCGCTTCCTGTCCAGGAGGTTCTCGCCCGTAAAGCGGGAGATGAACAAGCCCAGGTAGAGGATGGAGCCGGCGGCCCCGAAGAGCACCCAGACCTCCAGGCGGGGCGGCAGAAAGGCTCCCGCCACGCCGACGATCGTCCATGCAACCGCCCCCGCCAGGGGCATCGCCAGGCCGCGGCGCTGCGCAAATTCATGGCGTTGCTCGTCCAGGGTTCTTGGCGTGCATGGTGGATTTGTGTTCATCAAGTGGTTCTCGGGAAAGCATCCGGCGCCACGGTGAACCGCCGGGCGCTGACAAGAGTGGTCCTGGTTTCCATCCCGCAGCCCAAGCGACGGCTTTGCTTCCGCCCAACGCCAGGCTAGTTCTCCTGGTTCTTGCCGTTGTGGCAGTCGCTGCAGAGGAGCCCGAGCCCGTCGATGTCCGTCGACGGGTGCTTGAAGGCGACGCCGTCGGGGGCGAGCTTGGCAAGGTCCGCCCCGGCGCCCTGCGCCAGGATGACGTGGCAGCTGTTGCACTCGGTCGCGGGCATGGGCCTGCCGTTGTCGGCCATGTGCTGCCCGTCATGGCAGCGGAAGCAGCCGGGGTTGTCCATGTGGCCGATATTGTCCGGGTACTTGCTCCAATCCACCTTCATCTCGGGGAAGAAATTCGCCCTGTAGACCGCCTCGACAGCCTGCACGGTCCCGTCCAGCCCGCTGGCGCCGGCGTAGCTCTTGCGCAGGCCCTCCGAGATCCCCGACTCGCCCTCCGCGGTCGAGGCGTAGGGCTTGGAAAGCAGGTCGACCGCCGTCCGCTTGACCGAGGGAAGGCTCCTGTCGATCCTTCCGAGATAGATCGCCTCGTCGACCGCGTCGTCGGGGGAGATGAAGCGGTGCGCGGGCCGGTTGTGGCAGTCGATGCAGTCCATCTGGCGGATCTGGGCCGGGTCCGGCTCACCCTTGAACCCGGCCTTGCGGTAGATGGTCACCGTGCCCGCGCTGTCCGTCACCCTGACCCAGGGGATCACCTGGCGCTGGATATCCGACGCGAAATACTCGACCTTCGTGTCCGAGCGCGTGTGCCAGTGGATGCCGGACGGCTTTCCGAACTCGGGGCCGCTGCCCCCGACCTTGAGGAGGAGGCGCACCGTGTACGGGCTGTTCGCCTTGTCCGAGAGGTAGCCGGGTATTGTCCGCTCGAGGTTTCCGGTGTGCTTCTCGGGCCAGTGGCAGCGCTCGCAGGTCTCGCTCGCCGGCCTCAGGTTGTGGATCGGGTTGGGGATCGGCCGGGGGTACGAGTCGAAGGTTATCCCGAAGAGCTGGCGCACGCCGCTTATCTTCGCCGAGACGAAGCGGGTCGCCCCCTCGCCCACGTGGCAGTCCACGCAGGAGACATGCGCGTGCGCCTGGCGCCCGTAGGCGGTGAACTCGGGCCCCATCACCGTGTGGCACACGAGCCCGCAGAAGGTCTGGGACTCCGTGTAGACGAATGTCTGGTAGCTTCCCACCGCCGACATCATGAGGTAGACGAGCGTGCCCGAGACAAAGACGGCCAGGATGGTGCGGTCCCGTTTCCTCGCGAGGTCGATGGCGAGCGGGGCGGGTTCGCCAAGCCCGGCGAGCCTGGCGAGCTCGCGCCTCCTATGCCACGCGCCGAGCAGGACGAAGAAGATCCCGACCGCCAGGAAGAAGGGGGCGACGACGTAGCAAAGGATCCCGAGGTAGGGGTTTCCCCTCCCCTTGCCCGTCATGTCCAGGGTGAACAGGAATAGGAAGGAAAAAAGGCCCCCGCTGGCGACGATCGCGCCGGCGAAACTGCACCAGTTGCGCCAGATGGATTGCCGAGCCGGATCGGCCTGAGCGGACGCTGCCTCGGGCTCCGTCACTTGGCCAGCGAGCGAACGTAGCCCACAAGGGCCTTGATCTCGTCATCCGAAACCTTGTCGGCAAACGGCTTCATCTTCTGCGTGCCGTCCGATGCCGTGAGACCATTCTTCAGGGCGGCGAAGGCCTCCGCGTCCGTGAAGGCCTTCTGGGTGTCCGCGGCGGTCAGGTCCTTCACCCCGAGCTTCTTTCCGGCCCTCGTGTTGCCCGTGCCGTCCTTCCCGTGGCATGCGGCGCAAAGCGCGCTCCAGTTGTCGGCGGGCTCGGCTGCGGACGCCGCGAGGGCGACGGCGGCAAACAAGGCGGATGCAAGCAGAGGGGTTTTCATGGTGACGGCACTGGTAACGCAATAACGGCAATATGCCAACTGGATTAAGCTCCAGCGCACCGCACGCGCGGTCCCTCTGGATCCGCGGACCCTGCGACAGCAATAGCGCAAGTCGGTGGCGCGCCCCGCTATCGCATTTTGATCCTCGATGCCCCACGCTTGGCGGGGTCAGGAGGCATTCAGGCAGCAACCCCAGATAACCCAAGGAAGTAGTCGTGAAAAACCCAAAGAATTGGATCGCCGTCCTCGTTGCATTCATCGTCGCCAGCATCCTCGATTTTGCCGTCCAGGGGCAATGGCTCGCAAAGGCCTATTATTCGCACATGTCGTCCGTCCGCACCGACACGCCGGTCATGAATTTCATCATCGGCGATTTTGCCGCGGTGGTGGTCCTCGCCTGGGTCCTTAACCGGCTTTCGTCGTCCTTTGGCAGCGGGGCGAGGGGCGGGGCCAACGCCGGGTTCTTCCTCGGCATCCTTGTCAATTTTCCCGCGTACCACTTCGTCTTCCTGATGTTCAAGGACTACCCCTATTCGCTGGCCTGGATTAACACGATCTACGGCGTCGTCTGGTACATGATAATCGGGGCCATCCTTGCGGCCATCATGCATAAGCCCCTGGCCGCGCAAACCGGCGATTAGGCTGGATTGCGGCACGACCCATCGGGAAGCCCTGGCAGCTTGCTTCCGAAAGGGTTGTGCTGGATAACCATCTGCCACGGGGAAGGTTGCGCGCCGGGCCGGGTTGAGGCTCCGGCGGACGGGCCGTTGGCGGATTTCACCGCGGCCAGGCAATTGATGCGCATAAAATGCCAACCATTAGGAGGCGCAATGGGAGCAAATACTGCATAGTGGCGCACGAAATGAACGAAGCCACCGGGAGATCATCCAGACAGGCCTCCGCATTCTGGCGCGCCGCCCGCTCCAAGGCTGTTTCTCCGTCGGAGGCCCTCGCGCTCATCCGCAGCCGCACAAGCGTCTTCGTCCACGGGGCCGCCGCGACCCCCACCCCCCTGGTCGAGGCGCTTGCCGCGCGCCACGACCTCGAGATGGTGCGCCTCTATCACCTGCACACGGCGGGACCCGCGCCCTTCGCGGAGCCCGGCCGGGGGAGGGAGTTCCTCTCGAATTCCCTCTTTGTCGGAGCGCCGCTGCGTCCGGCGGTGGCATCGGGTCAGGCGGACTACATCCCCATCTTCCTGTCCGACATTCCGGGGCTCTTTATCAGCGGCTTGGTCGAGCTGGACGCCGCCCTCGTGCAGCTGTCGCCGCCCGACGAGCACGGGCTCTGCTCCCTCGGCACCTCGGTGGACGCGGCCAAGGCGGCCTCGGACACGGCCCGGCTGGTCATTGCCGAGATCAACGAGCAGATGCCGCGCACCCACGGCAACAACGTGGTCCCCTTCAGCCGGATCAACGCCTTCATCGCGACGGACCGCCCTCTGCACGAGCACGTCGCGGGAAAGGAGACGCCGATCGACGCCCGGATCGGCGAGCTGGTGGCGGGCCTCGTCGACCATGGCTCGACGCTCCAGGTCGGGATCGGCGGCATCCCCGACGCGGTGCTTGCGCGCCTGCGCGACAAGCACGACCTGGGCATCCACACCGAGATGTTCTCGGACGGGGTCATTGACCTGGTCCGGTCGGGCGCCGTCACGAACCGGCACAAGGTGATCGGCAACGGCCGCATCGTGACCAGCTTCATCAACGGGACGCGCCGCCTGTTCGACTTCGTGGACGACAACCCGCTGGTGGCCTTCTACCCCTGCGACTGGACCAACGACACGTCGATAATCCGCCAGAACCCGAAGGTGGTCGCGATCAATTCCGCGATCCAGATCGACCTCACCGGGCAGGTCTGCGCCGACTCGATCGGCCACCGGATCTATTCCGGCATAGGGGGGCAGATGGACTTCATCCGTGGCGCGGCCCTTTCCCCGGGCGGCAAGGCCGTTATAGCCCTGCCCTCGACGGCCTCGGGCGGGTGCGTGTCGCGCATCGTCACGCAGCTTTCTCCGGGCGCCGGAGTCGTCACCACCCGGGGCCATGTCCACTGGGTCGCGACGGAGTACGGGGTCGTCAACCTGCACGGAAAGAGCCTGCGCGAGCGCGGTGAAGCCCTGATCTCGATCGCGCATCCCGACTTCCGGGCCGAGCTCCGGCGCGAGCTGGCCGAGATTCGCCATTTCCAGGTGGGGGCCTGAGCGCCGCCTGCGCGGCGCCCGGGGCGCGTGGCTGCAATCCGCGGATTTGTTGGCCCAAATTTCGTTTCCTCCGCGGTTTCCGGGCGCAAGAGATGCGCAAATTTCGGCAATTAAAGCGGAGCGGGCATCGGGGATAAGCGGCATTATTGCACCCATGGAAGAATGCTGGATCCGGGACCTCTCCAACCGCCGCGGCGAAATTCACCGCCGCTGGGAGGCCCTGCTTCGGCTGGAGCGCGCCGACACCCCCCTTGCCGACCCGAACACGCTTGTCCACCTGATCGACTGGACGATCGACAAGGTCCTCTTCGAGCTGGGCAAGAAAAGGCCGCGCCGGGCGGGCGAGCCCCGCCCCAGCGTCGCCGCGCTTCGCGGAATCTGCCAGTGCGGCCGCAACCCCTTCTACATGCACTTTCTGGCTGGCGAGCAGGCGCTCCTTGAGGCGCTCGTGCTCGCGCAGTCCCAGGACCCGCTCATAGACCCCGTGCACCGGGACGCGATGGTTGCCGAGCTCTACGCGGCCACGAGCTCGATCGCACGGTTCGAGATCGAGTCCTTCTGCTCCCTGTGCCAGCACCGCCAGCCGGCCGCGGCGAAGCCCGTCGCCGCCGGGTCCGCCCACAACTGAGCCCGGCTAGGACTTGGCGACCGTGTGCAGGCGCTCCCGGTACAGCGTCGGCGATTCGCCGACGATGCTCCGGAACACGCGGTTAAACTGAGACAGCGACTGGAACCCGCCCTCGTATGCCGCCTCGCTCACCCTCTTGTGGGGATTGAGCATCAGGTTCTTGACCTTCTCGATGCGCACGCGCGCGAGGTAGTTTGTGAACGTCATCCCCGTCGCCTTCTTGAACGTCTTGCAGAAATAAAAGACGCTCATGTTGACGGCTTTCGCGACGTCACCGAGCGTGAGCTCCTCGGCGTGGCGCTCGGCGATGTAGGCGCGGGCGCGGGTGACCGCCGGCGACTCGGCGGCGGCCCCGTTCACCATGAGCTGGTTGCTCAGGCCGGAGAGATGCAGCGAGAAAACCGACAGGAGCCTCAGGACGGACTCGTACTGCCTCTTAGTCACGACGCGCGTCTGGAAATACGCCTCCTCAAGCTTCTTCAGGTCCACCTCCGTGCCCCACTTCAAGAGCTGCCGCGTCGTCTTCTTGAACTGGCGCCGGTTGGGCTTGTCCAGGAGGATCTGGCCCGTGTTCAGGAAGGCAATAAGGTCCTCGCCCACCCGCACGGGCACCGCGGAGTCGCACAGGCCGGCAAAACACCTGAGGGTCTTCGGCTTGAGCTGAGCCTCGTCCTCTATCTTCTTCTGCATCTGCAGGCAGGCCGCGCAGGACTGGTTCGTCCTCGCCATGATGGCGCAGAACGGGTTCTGGTTGGGGTCGTGGTCGTGCGGCAGGTCGAATGAGTCGAGGGGCCGGAGCTTCAGGGGCAAGCCCGTCGTGTCTCGGAAGGCCTGCTCATAGTCGCGATAGATCTGGGACTGCCGCAGCCGGTCGACCAGCATACGGTTCTTCGCGCGCGGTGAGTCCGGGTCGGGCATTCTGTGGGGAAATTTAATTTGTACGCCCCGCGAGGCAACCGCTAACTCCGGATTCATCTGACCTCCCTGGTGATGGGATTTTCGTTTCCCGGCCCCGGCGGCCGCGGCTTACCTTGGAGGGCCGAGCCCGGGCCCCCGGCCTGCGGGAAGCGGCGCGCTGTGCCCACTTGCAATCCGCGCCCGCGGCCGTTAGGTGCTAGGCAGTCAATGGCGGCCCCATCGCTCCGCACGCAGCAATGCGGGGCAAGTGTCTTGATCCGCACAGGCAACCTTGTGCCGCTCAAGCCATGTGGGCGGCGCCCTAGAAAACCCACCAGACCCCATGGACCTGTCCACGAGCTACCTCGGATTAAAGCTCAATTCGCCGCTGATAGTCGGGGCTTCGCCCTTTGCGGACGAGATCGACATGGCCTGCCGCCTCCAGGATGCGGGGGCCGCCGCCATCGTCATGCGCTCGCTCTTCGAGGAGCAGATCTACCTCGACGAGCTGGCCCGGGCCCCCAAGGCGCCGAACGCGAAGGTTCGCGCCCCGGGGAACGGCGAGTGCTTTCCTCACCCGTCCGAGTACCAGCTTACGCCGACGACTTATCTCCACCAGATAGGGAGCCTGAAGGGCGTGCTCGCGATCCCCGTCATCGCCTCCCTTAACGGCTACCATTCCGGGGGATGGGTCGACTTTGCGAGGCGCTTCGAGGAGGCCGGAGCCGACGCGATCGAGCTCAACCTTTACCACATTGCCACCGAACCCCTGGTGTCGGGCCAGCAGATCGAGGGCGAGATGCTCGATACCGTGCGCTCGGTGAAGGATTCCGTGCGCATCCCGGTCGCGGTCAAGCTCCAGCCTTTCCACTCCTCGCTCGCCAATTTCGCGCTCGGGTTGGAGGGCGCCGGCGCGGACGGGATCGTCCTTTTCAACCGTTTCTACCAGTCGGAATTCGTGGTTGGCGAGGAGAGGGCCGAGCAGAGCCCGCGCCTGTCCGACCAGAGCGAGCTGCTCCTGCGCCTGCGTTGGGCGGCCATTCTTTCCCCGCATGCGAAGATATCGATCGCGGTCAGCGGGGGCATCCACGGCGGCGAGGACGTGATCAAGGCGATCCTCGCGGGGGCGAGCGGCGTTCAGCTTGTTTCGGCGCTGCTGAAGTATGGCCCCCGGTTTTTGAGCACGCTGACCGACGGTCTGCGCAAGTGGATGAATGAAAATCACTACCGGGACCTTGCCGAGTTTCGCGGGAGCATGAACCTGGAGCGTTGCCCGGACGCGGCAGCCTTCGAGCGCGGCAGCTACCAGCGAAACCTGCAGAAGCGGTGGGCGTAGCCCGGCCCCGCCAAGGGAGGCCCTACTTTCGGTGATCGCCGCCGCCGTGCGCGTCTCCGCCGCTGCTTGCGTGGGCATCTCCGCCATGGCCGCCGCCGCTCGGATGGACATAGGCGCCGCCACTGTGGCCGCCATACCAGCCGCGGCCTCCCCCATCAACCCAGGTGTCGTCGTGGAACCAAGCTCCCCCTCCATAAACAACCCCGCCCCCTCCCCCTGGGCCGACGCAACCGGTCCAGAGGAGCTGTGCGCCGGCCAGAAGCAGGGCTCCGACGAATGCTTTGTGTGAGTGTTTCACGGGCTGTTGGCTGGGTTTGCGCTGTCCATGTACTGCACGAGGCCCACCGTGCCGCCGGTCGAGTCCAGTATGATGGCAAATCGGCTCCCGAATTCCGCCGAGTGGGGGGCGACAAGCACCTCGCCGCCCAGGCCGGGGACCTTTGCAAGGGTGGCGTCGAGGTCCGCTACGCGGATCACTCCCAGCCAGCTTGGCTTGACGTCATCACCGGCGGGCAGCGGGGCGACGCCCCCGCGGGCCTCCCCTGCGCTTGAGAGCACGAAGTCGCTCTTCCTGTCGGGCTTGGTCTCGGGTGCGACGTCGAAGCCCAGGGCCTTGTGATAGAATGCCGTCGTGTCGGCGGGGTTCTTCACGTAGATCTCAAACCAGTTCCAGGCGCCTGGCCTCGGATCCCCGTCCGGAGAGTCGCCCGAGCTTGACTGCAGGAGCCCGATGGGGACCGAGTCCCTGTCCGATACGATGGCCTGGAAGCCGCGGTCGGGAAAATTACGGGAAGGGGCCCGCACGGTGCCGCCGTTCTCGGACACCAGCGCCAGGGTGGCGTCGATGTCCATCACGGCATAGTACCCGATCCAGCGGGACGGGTGGCTTCCGCCCTTGACGGATCGCGGCGAGAGCCCGGCCACCGGCGTTCCGTCATTGCTGAACACGGTGTAGGCATTTCCCCCCTGGTCGAGGGGCGCGGCGGTCCATCCGAGAAGGTCGCAGTAGAACTTCGTTGCGCCGGCGGGATCCGCCGTGAAGAGGTCGGCCCATACCAGCTTGCCCGGGCGATGCTCCGTGGTCGCGGGGGTCGTGAGGGGCGGAAAATTGGCGGCGCGGCTTGGGCTCGCGAGGCCGCCGGCAAGAAGCACGGCGACAATTGGCGCAAGTCGGAGGATTGTCTTTGGGTGCATTGGATATACGGACGGGTTTCGGGGATAATTGTGCCAGAGGAAGTGCAGTTTCGGAATGGGGTGTTCACCCTCCCGGGAGTCATTTGTGTGGCGCCCGCGGACCCGTCGTGATGCGGATGATCCATGGCAAAATCTAAGGCAGCGCCGCCCGGGGCGGCTTCATTAGTACCGCCGGTCACGCGGCAGGTTCCCTCGCACAGCGAGATCTCAAGGCGGGCAAAGGCCCTGTGGATGTGGCGGGGATGCCCCGAGTCCCTCGACGAGGAGATCTGGCTGGAGGCCGAGAGGCAGCTGCTCCGACCCTCGGAGCCCCCTGGCAAAGGCAATGGTGCCGCGCCCCCCGAACCGCTTTCCCGCCTGGACCTCAAAAGCGACGACGTGATGGCCGAGCTTGAGGAGCTGTTTCCCGGGCCAACCGGCAAGGAAACGACCTCTCTCTAGCGCCGGAAACCGGTCGCAATGAGGGGCTAAGATTCGGACGGATCCCGGCGGACGGTGACATTCGTGCGGAACACGTGGTCCCAGAAGCCGCTCGTCACGCCGAAGTTCCCGAGGTCGTCAAAATGATGGTGCAGGGCGTGGCGGCGCTTCAGCCGCGCCATGTAGCCCGACGACCCGATCCGCCAATGGTGGATCCCATAGTGGGCGGTCACATACCAGAGGTACCCCAGCATCATCCCCGCCGTGAATCCCGCGGCGAGCTCGAAGGGGCTGAGAAGGATGGCAGGCATGGCGACCAGGGCCAGGAAGACAAGCAGGCTGAACCATGTCGGCGTGCCGACGAGGGCCTTCTGGTCGCTATGGTGGACATCATGCTGCACCTTGACCCACTTGACGTGGTGCAGGACGTAGCGGTGGAGCAGGTATTCGACGAGGGTCCACGCGCAGAAACCGACCCCGACGGCCAGGACCGTCGCCCTCCAGCGCTGCAGGTTGCTCGTTAGGCCGAGGGCGATGAAGACGGCGGCCGCAGCCGGATAGGAGTAAAAATCGGCAAAGAAGGCGGCTCGGCTCAACTGGGTGGCCGGAGGCGGAGCAGGAGCCTGGCGCAGGGGGAATATCGGGTTGTTGGTCGCTTGGGATTCACTCTGGTTCATGATGCGGTCTTGTTCGATTGCTCCCCGGGGTGCCTGCGCTAGAAGCGGGAATTCCGGACCGTAGCAAGCTGTTTTGATTTGGCAAGCTGCCGGGTCGCTGCCCCGGGTCCCGTGCCTGCGGACGGCGGAGGCCCTGACACATCCGCCCAATAGAGCTAGGGCCCCATCAAGAGGGCCCACGCGACCAGGCCTCCCAAGGACACAACCGTGATCGGGACGCCCAGCCGGGCAAAATCGCGGAATGAGATTGAGATCCCCTGCTGGCGGGCCTGCTGAACGACGATGATATTGGAAACGCTCGCCGTCAGAATGAGGCTCCCGCCGAAGCTATTGGCGACGGCCATGATGTAGCCGGTTGACGCGTGCGCCATGGGAACGATCTTCAGGAGGAGCATTACCGCCGGGGCATTGTTGATCAGGGCGGACAGGCCCGCCGTGAGCGCCACCAGGTTTGCCGGACGGGTCGGGTTGAATCCGATCCCCTGAAGCCAGCTGATGGCCTGCTCCCCATAGCCCGTTGCCTGGAACAAGCCGCTGACAACAAAAAGCGAGGTGAAGAGCACGAGGATCGGCCAGTCCACGAGGCCGAGGAGCTCCTCCGTGCGGAATTTCACGCTTGCGAGGTGGATCCCGGCGGCCACGAGGACCACGATCTCCCTCGGAAGCGACGTGAAGAATAGCCCGATCACGGCGCCGAGGATGACCAGGCCCTTTATGACGTGGGACCGGTCGAACGGATAGGTGGCGGACTCCGGCTCGACCTCGGCTTCCGTGACATTGGGCGGCTGCCCTCCGGCGTGAAACCGGGTGATGACGTAGATGGCAGCCAGGCCAAAGATAACCGGGACAAAGCTCCAGAGCATGTAGCGCGGGAAGCTCAGGCCCGCGACCTCCCCGATCAGTATATTCTGCGGGTTGCCGATGAGGGTCGCGGCGGCACCCACGTTGCTCGCGATCGCCAGGGCGACGAGGAACGGAACCGGATCCATCTTCTTGCGCAGGAGCGCCGAGCCCACGACTGGAGCCAGCACGTAGCAGACGATGTCGTGGTTGAGCACGGCCGAAAGGCACGCCGTGGCGACTATTAGGAATGCGAGAAACCGCGCCGGGGCGTCCAGGCGCTTGGAGATCCAGTCGGCGACCCAGCCGAAGAAGCCCGACAGGCGCAGCTGTGCCGAGAGGACGAAGAAGCCGAAGAGCAGGAAGATCGTCGGCCAGTTCACGCCATCGGCGGCCGCCTTGGGGGAGGTGCCGGACGCCACCATCATGGCGATCGCCCCCAGGAGGGCGATCCCGACCCGGTTCAGCTTCAGCCCGGGCACACGGCCGACGGCGATTCCGACGTACGTGAGGGCGAAGATCGCCAGGAGGGCGGGCCTGTTTTCGATCGCGGGGTTCAATGGGGTGCGGCCCCGGGGGGGCGATGCACAACCCATTGAATGGGAAACCC
>Ga0181526_10004299_pt1 | contig 11146 bp, 9 predicted proteins | sample PEATcosm2014_Bin_35_FD_119750 | JGI IMG/M metagenome (GOLD analysis project Ga0181526, IMG submission 119750) | Peatland microbial communities from MTU Mesocosm Facility, Houghton, MI, USA - PEATcosm2014_Bin06_30_metaG | ecosystem: Environmental > Terrestrial > Soil > Wetlands > Peat | place...
CCAGGCCGGTCAAGCTACGAGGGTGACGGTCAGCAACGCGCCAATATCAGGCAAAGGCGCTACAGGACGGCGGCCAAGTCTGTTTGGACCGCGCCCGGCTAGCGCCGCCACAGCCCGCCGTAACGTCGAATTAGTTCAGTAGCGTAACCCATCTCCGTGTGCGGGGCGGATCGCCACCTATGGCTGCGCCCCGGCTTCTTCCGCTCAGCCCGCAGCACCGTGGGCGATTCGGCTTAATTACAGAACCACGCAACGGCTCAACTTCCGGAAACTTGTACTCAACTGGCGAAACATCGCCATCACCGGCACATTTTCGCAGGCAAAACAAACGTCTTGCCTTTTAATATGAGCTTCTCTCAATATTCGATCAGAGTTGGTTATTGGGCGCCGTGGGCACGCAACCGCTTGGACTCGTTCGTTGAAACCCTTGACCCACAAGTACGGTTCCTACGAGAGTATTGAGACTGTCGCGCATCAGGTTGCCCCAAACGCTTGTCAAGCATGCACTTCCTCTGACGTTTACCCCCATATCGCAAGTAATCCGGCCAGCGCCGTTTGGGATTGTGAGTGCTATGGCCTGATAACGCCAACTAACCTCTCGCAGCAGCGTCAAACCTCTTACCGTCAATCAATTAGGCCGTAATCCGACTTCCGGGTCGCCCATCATCAGCTCCCAATCCGAGTCTGACGCGCACACGTCACGCGTCCGCACCGGCACCCGGCACCCCCAGTGATAAGATTCCCACCATTCACGTCCTCACGTCCGGAGGAGAGTCAAATGAAACTTAGGCAGGTATTCCTGGGTGCGTTCGCCGCGACCGCCGTTTGGCTCGCAGCTGGTTCCACAGTTTGGTCGCAGTCTGCGGAACCCCCGGTTCCTTCTGCTGCTCCGTCCGCTCCGCCAATGGCTCCCGTCAGAGCCGTCACCGACGACTATCACGGGACCAAGGTCGTGGATCCCTATCGCTACATGGAGGACCTAAAAGACCCGGAGGTGCAAGCCTGGTTCAAGGGTCAGAACGACTACACCCGAGCAGTGCTGGCGAGCCTCCCTGGCCGCGCGCAGCTTCTCCTGCGCATTCGCGAACTCGATCAGTCCGTCCCGCTGATCGGAGCACGGCAACTGCCGGGTGATCGTTACCTCATTTGGAAGCAACTCCCCACCGAGGACGTTTTCAAGCTGTACCTGCGCAGCGGTCTGAACGGACAGGACCGGCTGCTAATCGATCCTGAAAAGATTACCCTCACCGCGGCGAACCAGAGCAAGGGGAAAAACGAGTTCCTCAGCCCTCTTACAGCAGTCGCGCTATCCGATGACGGCCGGTATCTGGTGGCGGGCATCGTTCCGGGCGGCTCTGAGACCAATGCCGAACTGCACGTGATCGAAACGGCCTCGGGTCTTGAGACCGGGGATGTGCTTTCTCGCGGTGTTGGTCCGGAAGCCTGGAAGCCTTACTGGCTGCCCGATAATCGGAGCTTCGTGTACGGACGCATGCAGACCTTGCCGCCCGGGGCGCCTGCAGCGGAGGCGCGGCAAAAGTTCCGCTCGTATCTGCACGTCCTCGGAACAGATCCCGAGAAAGATCCGCCGGTGTTCGGGTTCGGCGTGGTCCCATCGATTGACGTTGACCCAAGCCTGATCGCCTCGGTTACGACGCAGCCGGGTTCGCGCTATGCCCTCGGTGTTCTCAATGGGAGCGTCACACCCAACAGCGCGTATTACATCGCACCGGTGGACTCGATCGGCAAACCGAATCCGACGTGGCGCAAGGTCGCGGATTTTGCCGATGGTGTGACAGATATCGCGATTCACGGCGACGACCTCTACCTGCTGACCTACAAAGATGCTCCACGCTATAAAATCGTGCGCATCAATGCCCGCAAGCCCGATCTCGCTTCCGCGGAGATTGTCGTTCTGCCTGGCGAAGCGGTAATTGCCGGCATGAGTCCTGCTCAGGACGCGCTGTACGTGCGGCTGGCGGACGGAGGAGTAAGCCGCCTGCTGCGAGTCCCCTACGGTCCTGCTCCACACGCGGAGCGCGTTGCCCTCCCGTTCGATGGCACCGTCGAGGCAAGGGCCGATCCTCGCGTGCCGGGCACCCTGCTTTACATGACCTCATGGACCAAGGCGTTCAAGATTTATGCGTACGATCCCAAAACGAAGGCGGTGACCGACACCAGACTCCAACCGGCAGGTCCGTACGACGATCCCGTCAATGTCGAGTCGGTGGAGGTCAAAGTCCCCAGCTACGATGGCACGCTCGTACCCCTGTCCATCACGTATCAGAAGGGCATGAAGCTGGACGGTTCGAACCCCACGTTCCTCACAGGCTACGGCGCTTTCGGCCATTCGGAGGATCCGAATTTCGATCCGACGAACCTTGCGTGGTACGAAAAGGCCGGAGTCATAGCGGTTTGCCATGTTCGCGGTGGCGGAGAGTACGGCGAGGAGTGGCACTTGGCGGGAAAGGGGCAGACCAAGCCGAACACTTGGCGCGATTTCATCGCCTGCGGCCAGTATCTGATCGACCACAAGTACACCTCCCCGGCGAGGCTCGCCGGCGAAGGCGCGAGCGGCGGTGGCATTCTGATTGGCCGCGCCATCACCGAGCGGCCTGACCTCTTCGGCGCCGCTATCATCGACGTAGGTTTGGAAGACGCACTGCGTGCGGAAACCACTGCCAACGGCGAGACCTGCATCCCTGAATTCGGCAGTACGAAGACGGCGGAAGGCTTTGCGGCGTTATATGAGATGAGCGCATTCCACCATGTAAAAGACGGCACGCCGTATCCCGCGGTGCTGCTCACGACCGGCATCAACGATCCGCGCGTTGCCCCGTGGATGCTGGCCAAGATGACGGCGCGCTTGCAGGCGGCGACTTCTAGCGGCAGACCGGTGCTGCTGAGGGTTGATTACGGCGGCGGTCACGGCGGCGGTAGCGGCGAACAGGAATTTCAGGAAGGTCTGGCAGACGCGTGGAGCTTTCTGCTGTGGCAGTTCGGCGTGCCCGAGTTTCAGCCGAAACAAAAGTAGGGTCGCTTCGACGGTTACGGCACGGGATGGCCAAGACGACACCCCTGCCGGTGGGGGTTCTGGCTCTGTGACGGCTCTCGCCCAAAAGTTCGGATATAAGGACCTCAACTGGTTCTATCGTCAGTGGGTCCTCGAAGCTTATCTGCCTTCCTACCACCTGAGCTGTGAACTCAAAGATCAGCCCGACGGCAGCGTAATGCTGGAAGGCACGCTGGCTCAGGAAGGAACCCCCGACAGCGAGCAATGGTTTATGCCGCTGCCGTTGTGGGTGACGTTAGCGAAAGGACAGAAAGCGGTCGTTACTATCGCCGTGCAGGGGAAGGAATCGCCAGTGCGAGTCAAGCTGCCCAGCCGGCCACAAAACGTGGAGCTTGATCCGCAGTTGTGGGTGTTGTCCGAGAAGACCTCAGTCAGCGCAAAGCACTGGCGCGAGTTTTGCCAATAGTCGGCCAACTGGGAAGTTATCGTGAAGTGCTAATGGCGCACTCTAGGTAATGATAAATCCCCATAACGCAAGTTACGACGCGAGCGCGCCTCAAAAACTCATGTTTGTGGGCGGACGAGTTCTTCGTCGCCCGCTTCCGCGATGTCAAGCACTTGCGGCAATAGTTTCCGCGGGGTGATTGGGCAGCCGTAAAATGCTCGCTTAACAGCGTCCTGGTTGCATTGACCAGAGCCCGCGGGCAGACTCGGCGTTGAATTGATTCCTGTCGCACCGTCTCCGAGCCTGGCCGCGGGCCGGATCGAGTCAAAGGGCAAGCTTCCAGTTTGTCCGTCGGGAGGAATCCGCCCCCTGCGGGTTCTCACAGGGTGTAGCTATTCCTCCGCTCATGCGAAAGAGGTTTACTGATCTGGCAAACTTCCCACAACCAGACTTCTGGCCCGCGTCGACAGGAGTCCGTTCTGGCCTATACATTCAGAGTCGTCGAATTAGTCTTAATTCACGAGCAGCCGATTTTGCGCCAAGTGAGAAATGTACACGCGATAATTTCCGGATTCCCGACCATCCGCAAAGAGCCTCGCTTTCAACTCCCCGGAGCCGTGAGGTCGATGAGCCAAACGTCCAACACACCGACTGCTGCATCGGGTGAGCACTGATCGCAGTCAGCGCACCTGTGCTGCCTCAGCCAGATTAGTGACGCTGCCGGCTGCCTTTTGGCACACTGCCTGCACCATACCGCGAAAAATCAAGATGTGAATGGGATAAAGGACCCACCAATACAGTTCTCCTAGCAGCCCGCGCGGCTCAAACCAGGCGGAACAGCGAACCAGCGTCCGGCCGCTGGGCTGAGGAGAAAGCAAGAACTCCAACCATGCACGACCCGGCAGTTTCATTTCCGCCCGCAGTAGCAGACGACGCCCTGCCTCCAGACCCTGCACGTACCAAAAGTCGACGTGATCTTTCTCGTTCAGAGGTGCACGGCTAAGGCTCGGCTTCATTCCAACTCCACCTAGGCAGCGGTCCAGCCAACCACGGAGCCGCCACAAGCGGTTCGCGTACAAATATCCGTTCCGGCCTCCGAGGCTTGTGATGACGGAAAACACGGCGTTCGGGGACGCATCAGCCACCGCTTGTCTGACGTCGCAAAGAATTCCTTCCCGCCGGATGAAGACATGTGCTCGCTGTAAAGCAATGGTCTCGCTCAGCGAATCGTCCGGGAGCGCCCTGCTCATCGTTTTCTCGACTGCCGCTGCATAACTCATGGGATGTATCGTTGGGAACAACTCAGCGGCGCGGGTGCTTTTACAGACCACCTCGGTGCGCAGTCCCTCGATCAATGGGCGGGTAATCGAGGTTGGGAGCGGGGTCACCAAACGCAACCAGTAGCTCGACAGTCGTGGCGTCAGGACGGGCACGCGAAGCAGCCAGCGTCGGAGCCCTCGTGTCTGGGCGTAGGTCAGCATCATGCTGCGGTAGGTTTCAACCGTTGCCCCGCCGATTTCGATCACTTGGTCCGCTGACTCTGACGACTGAAGCGCCGCCAGCAGATAGTCGAGGACGTCATCGATGGCGATGGGCTGGGTCCGCGTAATTACCCAGCGCGGGCAGATCATGATTGGCAGCCGCTCGGTCAAGTATCGAATCAACTCGAACGAGACGCTGCCATTGCCCACGATAATGCCCGCGCGAAACTCGGTAACCGGCGGTCCAAAGTTTCGTAGAGCTTCTCCGGTTTCATGGCGGCTCTTCAAGTGCTGGGAAATTTCTGACGTTTCGGATGCGAGCCCGCCAAGATAGATGATCCGGCTCACTCCTGCTTGCCGCGCAGCGAGAGCAAAACTGCGCGCAGCATTCAGGTCACGCCGCTGGAAATCTCCGCCGGAAGCGGACATTGAATGAATCAAGTAGTAGGCAACATCGATTCCTCGCATCGCCGCGGTCAGGCTCTCCGGTTGCAGCGCATCGGCAACAACCAGGCGAGAATTCTCCGCCACCTGCCGCGACACGCGCGCCGCGTCCCGCACCATGCACGCGACCTCGTGCCCCGAAGCCACCAGTCGCGGGACCAGCCTGCTGCCCACATATCCCGTCGCGCCGCTGACCAGAATCTTCATGCCCTGCCTGACTTCCTTATGCGGATGCTCACTAGTGCCACGGGGAGAACCTGAGCTGTTCTCCCCGTTCTTATAGTCTGGTTCTAACGGCGAGCCGCTACCGGCTCGTGTGCCCAGCGATGCTGAATGGCCTTGAAAGAGACGGCCTGGTACAGCGCCGACAAGCCTACCAGAGCGTACACGACGGAACTAAGCAGCGAAGTTTCGCCGAATCTCATTCCGAAAATCGTGGCCACTAGGTCGAAGTGCGCAACCCCCACCAGACCCCAGTTCAGTCCGCCAACCACCAGAAGAACTGCCGCGATCACATCTAGACTTTTCAGTTTCATCGTTTCCTCCATCAATTAGTCTTTAGGTAGAAGCACGGTGTCGATCACGTGGATGACGCCGTTAGTAGCGAACACGTTGGCCTTGATGACCTTGGCGTTGTTTACCATCACTGTGCCGTCAGTTAAGGTGATTTTCACGTCCTGGCCCTCCAGGGTTTTTGCCGACGACATCTTCGTCACCTGCGCCGCGGTCACGTCGCCCGCCACCACGTGGTAGAGCAGGATCGCCTTCAGCTTCTCCTTGTTCTCGGGCTTCAGCAGCGACTCCACCGTCCCCGCCGGCAGTTTGCTGAAGGCTTCATCCGTGGGCGCGAATACCGTAAACGGCCCCTTGGTTTTCAGGGTTTCAGCCAGTCCGGCAGCTTGTAGCGCCGTGGCCAATGTGTTGAAAGTGCCCGCGGCGACCGCGGTGTCGACGATGTCCGTTTTTGCTGAACCGGCCACCGCCGGTACTGCGCTTACCAGGACACCGAGGATCAATGCAAAACTCGCTGAGTTCATTTGTCTCTCCTTGGGTCGAATCGTCTGGGTTTTCCAGTTGCGTTTTGTTTCCTGCTGTATTAACTATAGAGAACAATTATTATCGCAACACGAAAAGCAATCCGTTTCAGTAAGTCATGTGAGCGCCAGTTAAAACGCGAGGCTTGTTTGTAGCGGGGAGAAAACAGGAGAAACTAGTGGTAAACAAAACCATCGTCGAAGGGCTTCGGCCCTATGCTCTGGGCGAAAAGCTGCGTGCCTTAAGGCTACGCAAGAGCATGGGTCTGGTGGAATTGGGCAAGCACACCGCTTTTTCGGCGGCGATGCTCTCCAAGCTGGAACGGGGCAAGCTGTTTCCCACGCTGCCCACGCTGCTCCGGATCGCCATGGTGTTCGGCGTTGGGCTGGAGTATTTCTTCACCGACGAGCGCAAGCGTCATGTGGTAGCGATTGCGCGCAAGAAGGAGCGTTTGCGCTTTCCCGACAATCCGGGCGGAGGGAGCATTGCCTACAACTTCGAAAGCCTGGACTTCAAAGCTACCGAACGCAAGCTGAATGCTTTCTATGCCGAGTTCCAACCCTCATCCCCGGACAAGACGCGGCCTCACCAGCATCCCGGAGTGGAGCTACTCTACTTGATCTCCGGCAAGTTGGAACTCACGGTTGGCTCCGAGCTGTACACCCTGGACGCAGAGGACGCGGTGTACTTTGATTCCGGAGTGCGTCACAGCTACCGCCGAGCCGGCAAAGGTCCGTGCTCCGGCGTCATCGTTACTGCGTGAAAAAGGTAGATGCTACCAGCGCCCTTGGATCTGATTGTGGGCGGATGATCGGCAAACCGAAGGTTCAAGTCAGTTGGCAAGAACAGGGCATAGCGTGAATTGGCTGTTTGTCGTCGAGAACAGAAGACCCCCGGAAACCCAACCAATGATTGTGGATTCGTGGCTTGGTACCAGTTAGCCAGAAAACCGGCTTCGGGGACATGTGCCGTAGCCGGAACTCACCAGTAACCTGATGGACCACAACAAGACTTCGGGCTCGTGATCACTGGTCAGTGATCTCGGCGCCGATCCACAACGTGTCGACCATCGGCAATCTTGCCTCCCCCTTTTTCACCGATTGCGACTTTCGGGCAAGACGCGCATCTGCTCGTAGAGTACTTGCGTTGGAAAGCATGAAATAGCTTGCGCCCGCCGGCCGGCCCCCTTACCCGAGCCGAGAATCATTATCATGAAAAGCAGGCCAGCACACGAGGCTCCGGAACTGTAGCATCCTGTTACTGAACCCGTCATGAGAATGAGCCCCCTCATTACTGCTAGCCAGCTTGCGCTGGACTCGATCCGCGCCCATAAGCTGCGCAGTTTCCTGACATTGCTTGGCATTATCGTCGGCGTGGCCAGCGTGATCCTTGTCGGCGCTGCCATTGACGGGCTGGGGGCGTATTCCATCAGCATCACCGAGCGCACCTTCGGCTCCGAGAGCTACCTGGTGGCTCAGATCGCGGCGGTTGGCCGGCTCACCTCGCGGCAACTGGCGGAGAAGCAGCGGCGCAACAAGCGCATCCGTCCTGACGACGTGGCCTACCTGCGCGAAGCCACCGGCGACCGCATCATCTACAGCCCCTATCAACAGCGCGTCGAAGACATAAAGGGAGGCAGTGACGTCTACGAAGCCGGCAACTTGATTGGAGCCTCGTATACGCTGCCGGAAATTCGCGATGTGCCGGTGGCCGATGGCCGCTTCTTCAGCAGCACCGAGGAGCAGAGGCGCGCCAACGTGGCGGTCATTGGCGAGGACATTCGCGCCAAGCTGTTTCCCAATGTGGCGCCGCTGGGCAAGTCCATTCGCATTGGCGGGGAAGAGTTCACGGTCATCGGCGTGCTTGAGCAGCAAGGCTCATCCTTTGGACGCACGCTCGATAACCCGGTGTACATTCCCGCCACCGTTTACGCCAAGATTTACGGCAGCCAGAACGGATCGGCCGTGTTTGGCAAGCCCCGGCCCGGCAGCGGACTGACCATGAATGAGGCGCTCGACATCACGCGGACCGCTCTGCGCAGCCGCTTCAAGACCGAACCCGGCAAAGACGACAACTTCGACACGCTCACGCCCGATTCGGTGCGCTCGTTCATCGACCAGGTGTTGGGTGCGATCTCGGCGGTAGTGGTCCCGGTCACCAGCATTTCCCTGCTGGTGGGCGGCATCGTCATCATGAATATCATGCTGGTGAGCGTCACCGAGCGCACGCGCGAGATTGGCATTCGCAAAAGCGTCGGCGCGCGTAGCAGCGAGATCCTGCTTCAGTTCCTCGCCGAGTCGGTGATCCTCTCTCTCGCCGGCGGTCTGATGGGTATCGCGCTGGGTGCGATACTCGCGCTGGGCATCGGCAAAGGTTTTGGACTCACGCTGACCGTCACGCCGACCTACATCATTCTGTCGGTATTTATCTCCACCGCGGTGGGCGTGGCGTCGGGACTGTATCCCGCGCGCAGAGCGGCCAAAATGGATCCCATTACTGCACTGAGGGCCGAGTCATGAGGCGCATCAGCATTCGCGAAACACTTTCGCTGGCACTCAGTTCGGTCTGGGGACATCGCTTTCGTTCGGGCCTGACCATTCTCGGTATCGTGATCGGCATCACGACCGTGGTGACTGTCGCAGCGCTGCTCACCGGATTGCGCAAGAGCATCGTCGAGTTTTTCGAGGAGTTCGGGCCGAACAGCATCTTCGTGGCGCGCGTAAGCGGCGACCCCAGCGGGGCGGGCGCTGCCCCCAAGGAGTTGAAGCGGCGGCCACTGAGCCCCGACGACGCGGACTACCTGAAGGCGGTAGTGCGCACCATCGATGACGTGGGCATCTCGCTCTACTACCTGCCGCCGCCAGGCAGCTTCCTGACGGCAAAGATTGGAAGCTTCGAGACGGAGAACATCTCCATCGCTGGCGAGTCGGCCAACCTTCCGGAAATTGCGCCGCGCGAGCTGCGCGCCGGCCGCTACTTCACGGCGCAGGAGGACAAGCGTGCCGGCAAGGTGGCGCTCATCGGTTCCAACCTGGCGGAGGCACTGTTCCCGAACGGCCACGGCATCGGACAGACCGTGCTAGTGGACGGCGCGCCCTACGTCATTGTGGGCGTGTTCGCGCCCGCCAAGGGCGGCTTCTTCGGCGAGAACGGACTCGACCGGCAGGTGCTCATCCCGCTGCAGACGGCGCGCCTGCGCTATCCGCAATCGACGAACTTTTTCTTAACCGCTAAGTCGAAGCCCGGCCAGCGCGAAGACGCAGTCGAGGAAATCCGGAATGCCATGCGCAAGCTGCGCAAGGTCCCGCAGGGCGCCGACGACGACTTCTCGCTCTCCACCGCCGACTCCATCATCAAGAGCTTCGACCAGGTGACGGACATGATCATCGCCATCTCGGTCGCGATCTCCAGCGTCGGCCTACTGGTGGGCGGTATCGGGGTGATGAACATCATGCTGGTGAGCGTGACCGAGCGCACCCGCGAAATCGGCGTGCGCAAGGCCGTGGGCGCGCGAAGATTCGACGTGATTCTGCAGTTTCTGGTGGAAGCGATCACCCTTACGGGCCTCGGCGGCATCATTGGCATCGTGTTGTCGGTGCTGATCACCTTCCTGCTGAGCCTGGCGTTGCCGGCGCTTCGTCCCGAGGTGCCGATGTGGGCGGTGACGACAGGCGTTGTTGCGTCTGTGGCGATTGGCGTGTTCTTCGGCGTGTGGCCTGCGGTGCAGGCCTCTCGGCTCGATCCCGTGACCGCGCTGCGCTACGAATAAAACAACCGCTGCTTTCTAGTGGCCGCCCCAGATCAGAAGTCCGGCCGGCAGCCGCTGATGCGGAGCGATCTGGCGGTTCTGTTAAACGACCCGAACTGAGGTGAAACAATGAAATGGATGGCTCTGGGATTGATCGTAGCGTCCTTACACCCGTGGGCCGCCACACCTGTCACCGAAATAGCTGTTGGAGACCAGCTACCGTCGCTTCGGGGCGAATTCCTGACGAGACGAACTGCGGTCCTTCCCCAGGCCGCCTCCAGCCGCGTAGCGTTGCTGATGCTTGGCTTCACCTATGATTCCCGGTTCTCGGTAGAAGCTTGGGCCAAGAAGTTTCGTCAGGACTTCGGAGCCGAACCGAGGGTGACGTTTTTCGAGATCCCCATGATCGGAGGAGTCGCCACACTGGGAAAATGGTTCATCGACGGCGGCATGCGCCGGGGCACCCCCAAGTCGGACCAGGAAAATGTGATGACCGTCTATGGTGGCACAGATCCCTGGAAGCAGCGTGTGGGGTTCCAGGATCCTAAGGCCGCCTATCTGATATTGATTGACCAGAACGGTAAAGTTGTTTGGCGCTATGCGGGAAGTCTGGACGAGAAGCCGTATCAAACACTCTCATCGCAGGTGGTGAGACTTCTCGCCGGGAAATGAACATAAACGGCGAGAGTTGCCCAAGAACACGCTGGCCGCGCCCAATCCCGAATAAAGCCCGCTGGTGATCTCGGCCTCGTCCGACAAGACGCTAAAGGTATGGAAACTGGCTAGTTAATCAGGATTTATCAATACCCTATGCAACAGCCACTGTCAGAATTAGCGGGCACGTCCAGCTTCTACTCTGTCTTGGAGATCAATTTGCGCAAGACAACCTGGTCCGGGTTGAGCAACTCAGCGATTCGGCCTGCGTCAACGCTGGCTACAATGATGAGTCCGGCCTCGTTATTGACGTTGCCGAAGATCCG
>Ga0181526_10004300_pt1 | contig 11144 bp, 7 predicted proteins | sample PEATcosm2014_Bin_35_FD_119750 | JGI IMG/M metagenome (GOLD analysis project Ga0181526, IMG submission 119750) | Peatland microbial communities from MTU Mesocosm Facility, Houghton, MI, USA - PEATcosm2014_Bin06_30_metaG | ecosystem: Environmental > Terrestrial > Soil > Wetlands > Peat | place...
TGCGCATTAAGTCCTGGCAGCATGGGCGCGATCACGCGGGGGACCAATTGCATTTTCCCATTGCTCGAAGTACGAAGAGAAGATGCTTTCAGAAGTCGTCTTCGAGTTACTGTTGTGTAGTGGCCAAACAGGAAGTGACCCGATTTTGGGGTTCCTTCCGGATTGAGGGTTATTCAGTCAAGGTGGGGGCATTCGCGCGAAGCCTGCAAACTTCCGCGCAACCGTTACAAATCGTTACAGACAGCCGAGCCGAGATGCTGGACAATTTCGTTGTCAGTGTTGTCCCGAGGTACACAACGATGAAACTTCTCGTCTCGTCACTTCTGCTTTCCGTTACGTTTGCGCAGTCTCCCGATGATCCAAGAATCGTGACATTCAACCAAGCGGACGCCGAGCATTGTAAGGTAATCATGGTCAGCGGCAAGCCGATGCTCGCCACCAGCTACGAAGGGACAACTGTGGCGATCACCATGCCGCAGAACTGGGAAAACGGCGAATTCTCTGTCTTCATCGCGGTCGCCCAGGTTGGACCTGGCGAAGCGGACGTCAATCCCAAAGCGATCTCTGCACTTTACCCCGACCCTACCCACACTCGCTTCCACTGGTTCGATAAGGCTCATGATCTGGATACGCTGGCCAGCATGCACGCCGCGGGCCTGGATCAGTCCGGCGGTGCTCCTCCCGGGGGCCCCGGCATGCCCGGAAGACCTCCGGAATCCGGTTCCGTGACCGAAAGCAACAGCGCCTCACCGCCGCCCAATCATCCTGAAGCAATGGGCCCAATTGACCCGCATGCCGCTACAAGATCTGAAGAGGAAGGTCGTCTCTTTCAATTGCGGAACCAGGCCGGGAAAGGTTCCTCTTTGCCGCAGATCGATCCGGCACATCCCCCTGTCTTTCTCCGGATCACCGCGGTGAGACAGGGCTCGAGAGCATCGGGGTACGTGTTCCTCCGCAAGCCGAAGGGCTCCAAAGTTGAGGTGTCCCCCAGCACGATGCTGGAAGAAATCGACATCCCCATAAACGGAGTCATCTTCCGCTTTTGACCAGAATTGAATTTCAAGATATGTGCGAGCAACTCTGCCTTGGGAGGCAGGTTTTCTAGCGGGGAAGTGCTTCCTGGCGTACCGCCGCCGAGGTGAATCGCGCGCCACGCCGCTTTCGGACTTCTATATCTGGGCGCAGGCCACCGTCGAGCGACTGGCGATACTTACGCGCGACCCGGCGAGGTACCGTACCTATTTTCCGACAGTCGAAGTTCTCGCGCCTGCGTCGTAGGCTGAACGCAGACGCGATATTCCCGATTGCTTACGGCACAAACACGTGCAGCCGCACATGCCACTTGGTGCTTGCGCCGGGCTTGAGCGTGACCATACCGGTGTCCATCTTCCCCCACTCCTTGCCAATAGGATCGGCGAAATTGAACTGGTCCTCGATAGCGACGAACTGCATCGGCGGCGGCGCGTACATCTGGATGGTCTTGATCTCTGGCGAAAGCCCGACGATATCGACGCCGTAGTGCGCCGCAGGGTCGATGACTTTCACGGTGACTGCGCCGTTCTTCCACTCGAGCTTGCTCCAGTTGTCGTCGTAAAAGTTATGCGCGAGGGCGACGCCGTCAGGGGCGCGCAGATCATATTGCGTTCCATCCACAGGTTTGAGTTTGCCCGTCGGGAAGACGTTGTCATAGTTGTCAACCTCGGCGAGATTGGACCCCGGAATATGGATGCGCACCTGGGTGCGGTCGCCCGACGGCAAAGCAAAATAGGGGTGCCAGCCGATGGCGATGGGCTCGGCTTCGCTGCCGACATTGTGTGCCACGATGCTGGCGTCAATGGCTTCGGCGGTGAGCGCGATGGTGAAGTCAAGGTCAGTCTTCGAGAGCCAATGGCCGCCAAAGTCGCCCGCGTGAATGACGCCCGTGACTTCCTGGCCGCCCGGAATATCTTTCACATGCACGTCATCGGTTTTGGCTTTCAGAATCAGCCCGTGCATGGCGTGCCGCTCGGCGTCGGGATTCTTGCCGATGTTGTTCGCCGGCAGCGTGATGGTGTGGCCTTCCCATGTGGTGGTGAGGGTCTGGCCGTCCGCCGAGAGCTTGCCGCGAATGCGATTGGGGTAGGGAACCAGGAATGCGGATCCGAGACGATAGCCCAGGTCGCCATTCGCGTCGTCCTTCTCGTCGAGCATCTGCTTCGCTCCGGCGAGGTCGGGCGAGGCGAGCACGTTGACGCTGCCTTTGCCTGGGAAATTCGCGGTGATCTGAATCAGTTCCATGCCGCGTCCGGGAGCGAGAGTGACGCTGGTGAACTCGGGCTTGGTCTTTCTGACGGCGGTGCGTGTGAGGGTGACGATTTTCTGGCCGCCAATTTCGGTGACGTCTTGTGCAGGGCTACTCATGACGAAAAGGCTCCCCATGAAAACCGGCAGGGCAATGGGAAGAGCAATCAATGTGCGGAAGGAATTCTTCATCTTGGTCCATCCCTGAAGGTGCGATCGAATTTTCCGGATTGGCCGTGCGCGCAGATGTAAATTTGCCGTCGCAAGAAAGCGTATTCCGGAAGCCGCCTCATTCTACGACAGTGGGGGTCGGCCGATGTTTGGGCTGGGAGATTTAGAAGGGCAGCCAAGGATTTGGCGCCGAAATCCGATCACCAGGATTTTCATCGGGTCACAAGAGATCTAGGAGCGCGGGAGGCAAACCGTCACATTCGGGTTGACATTCTACCCAAAGCGGTTAATATTTGGGTCGAATGACTACCCAAGAGAACAACGACGACCGCATCGCCCTGTTACAAGGCACCCTAGATCTGCTCATCCTGAAAACCCTGATCCCCGGTCCCCGCCATGGGCAAGGTGTGGCGCGGACGATTCAACGGCAGTCCGAAGACGTGTTTCTTGTCGACCACGGCTCGCTCTATGTGGCGCTGCAGCGGCTCGAAGATAAGGGATGGATTGGGGCCAAGTGGGGCGTGAGCGAGAACAACCGCAAGGCGCGGTTCTATTCGTTAACGCCGAAGGGGCGTGCGCAGCTTGTGGAGAAGACAGGTGAATGGCGCCGCCTGACGCGGGCGATTGGGCTGATTCTGGATTCGAACGATGGCACGCAAGGTCAGGAGGCGTAAGCATGTTGAAACGCAAGCGCAGTGCAGAGGACTTTGCGGAGGAGATCAAGGCGCATCTTGCGCTCGAGGCCGACGACCTGCAACATGAAGGCCTGAGCAAAGACGAGGCACAATGGAAAGCGCGACAGCAGTTCGGCAATGTCCGCGCAGCCCAAGAGCGCTTCTACATGCGAGGCCGCTGGGTTGGTCTCAACAAGTTGGGTCGCGATCTGCGCTTTGGGCTGCGGTCATTGCGGCAGAGTCCGGGATTTGCAGTCACAGCGATCCTTACACTGGCACTGGGAGTAGGCGCGAACACGGCGGTTTTCAGCGTGATGAACGCGGTGCTGTTGCGGTCGTTACCGGTGTCCGATCCAAGCCGCTTGGTGTATCTAAGAACATCGAACCCTCCGCGTGGGACCGGCACCATCGATACCAACAAGACCTTCTCGTATCCGGTTTACGATGCGCTGCGAAAGCACAGTGGCGGAGTCTCGCCACTGATCGCCTTTGTGCCCCTCTCGGGCGGCAAGGTCGCCGTCCGCTATGGATCGCAGCCGGAAGAGGCGGAAGGCGACATGGTGAGCGGCGACTTTTTCTCCGGCCTCGGCGTGAATCTGCCCCTCGGCCGCGGATTCAGCGAACAGGACGAGACCAACCATGCGCCCATTGCCGTGATCAGTTACAACTACTGGACGCGGCGGTTCGCGCGAAATCCGGACATATTGGGGCAAACGCTGTTTGTGAACGGCGTGCCCACGACGATTGTTGGAATCACCGCGGAAGGCTTTGAAGGCGTCGAAGGCGGCAGTTCGACGGATTTCTGGATTCCCTTGCAGAACCGCCCGGAATTGAACGCGTGGGGGAATCCTCCGGATGAAGGCAAGACCTATATAAACGATCCGACATGGTGGTGCCTGCAGCTGATCGCGCGGCTTGCTCCAGACGTAACGCGCGCGCAAGCCTCAGCGCAATTGCAACCCGTCTTTCAGCGTGCTGCTTATGTAGGGCTCGGTGGGACGCCGATGGAAGGCGAGAAGCCGCCCGTTCTCAGCTTCGTCGACGCAAAGAGTTTTCCCGGTTCCGACCAAATGTACGGAAATCCACTGCGCATTCTAATGGCGATGGTGGGACTGGTTCTGCTGATTGCGATGGCCAATGTGGTCATGCTGCTGATGGCGCGTAATGCAACGCGGCAGCGGGAGTTTTCATTGCGTTTGGCTCTCGGTGCGGGGCGCGGCGAGTTGTTCCGGCAACTGCTGGTGGAGAGCGCGATCCTGGTAACGGCGGGTGGCGCATTGGCGTGGGCCTTTGCTGAGATGGCGGCGCGGTTGTTAGGCCGATGGGCGCAGATCGAAACCAGTCTTGCACCCGACAAGACGGTGCTGCTGTTCACGCTGGGCATTCTGGTCCTCGCTGCGCTGGTGTTTGGCCTCGCGCCGTTGCGTGTTGCTCTTTCCGGTGGAGCAGAACTGGTGCTGAAGACCTCAGCCGCAACGTCGAATACCGATGCGGGAAAATCGCGCGGTGGAAGACTCATCGTGGCCCTGCAGATGGCCCTGTGTGTTGTGCTGCTCGTGGGTGCCGGGTTGTTGATTCGTACCTTGCAGAATCTTGAAAACAGTCCTCTGGGAATCCGCGTCGATGGTCTCGTGGTTTTCGGAGTGAAACCAAATATTCCATCGGTTCCCGAGGGCATTGCCTTTTACAGGAACCTGATCGGCAAATTGCGGGTGTTGCCGGGCGTGGATTCAGCGACCATCATGGAGTCCCGCCTCGGATCGGGATGGTCCGACAACAGCGACATGATGGTGGATGGCAGGCTGCCGGAGGTCGCAAACGGCACATCAAGGACAGTCCGAAGCAATGTGGCCGGACCAGATTTTTTCCGTACTCTGGGTGTGCCTGTGCTTGCGGGCCGCGATTTTGCAGACTCCGACACCGCATCGTCACCGCACGCGGGAATCATCAATGAGCTGTTTGCACAACGTTTCCTGCCTCATCGGAACCCTCTGGGCCACACCATTGGAACCGACGACGGCCGCTATACGATGACGATCGTCGGCGTGGTGAAGAACCACAAATATCGCAGCATTAGCGAAGAGCCGATTCCCATGGCCTGGTGCATGTATGCGCAGATTCCAGTTATCGGAGAGATGCAAGTCGAGATGCGCGTGTACGGCGAGCCCATGGCGATCCTTCCTGTGGCCCGCAAAGTGGTCCAGCAACTCGACCCGAACCTGCCGCTCATCCAGCCGATGACACAGCGCGCGCAATACGACACGACCATCTCCGGGCAAACTCTCTTCGCGCGGCTAGCCGGCTTCTTCGGTGTCTTGGCGGTGGTGTTAGTGGCGACGGGGCTCTACGGGTCCCTAGCGTATCGAGTGAGCGTGCGGACAGCCGAGATCGGCGTGCGCATGGCTGTGGGTGCTCGGCGCGAGCAAGTCGTCTGGATGATATTGAAGGATAGCTTGCTGCTCACTGTCGTTGGGGTGGCGCTGGGTATTCCGCTGGCATTGCTTGTTGGCCGCGCGTTGGCGACGTCGCTATATGGGGTGAAACCTCTCGATGCGATGAGTTATCTCATTGCAGTCGCCGGAGTCGCCGCGGTTGCACTGGCGGCAAGTGCGCTGCCTGCGGGGCGAGCGGCGAGTATCGATCCCATGAAAGCGCTACGCACGGAGTAGAAGCTCTTGATTTTGTCGACTGGGGACTAACTACCGCAAGCCCACTCTCTTGCCTGGGTATCGCCGACCGACTTACGCTGCTCGAGGTTGATAAGGCGAGCGGCCCGCAACGTCTCAAAGGAGTCTCATCCATGAAAAGACCGTTGATCTTGTTTCTGTCCGTGCTTGCTCTTTCATCGTTTTCCGGCCTGTCGACCAAAGCTCAATCGAGCGCGCAATCCGGCCCTTCACAACCTGACTCCCTGTTTACGACAATTCAATCTCTGGATACCAAGCTCTTCGATGCGTATAACCACTGTGACTTGACGACGCTTGGATCGATGGTGTCGGATGACCTCGAGTTTTATCACGACCAAACAGGCCTGATGGTGGGGAAGGCGCCGTTTCTTGCCGCCCTTCAACAGAATGTCTGCGGAAAGGTGCAGCGGACGCTGCTACTGGACACGCTGGAGGTCTACCCGCTCAACGGATATGGAGCGGTGGAGATCGGCATACATCGCTTCCACCACCCTGGGCACCCGGAGGATGGTATGGGGGACGCGAAGTTTGTGACGCTGTGGCAGAACAAGGATGGCGTGTGGAAGATAACGCGCGCGATCAGTTATGAGCACAACCGCGGATTGCTGGCGAAGTAAGCGCTGAAAGATGCTCGACAATCCATCTTCAACTGGATCCGTTGAATAAGTTCGATCGTCTCAGCTTTCATGTGTGACCTCGGCATGACTAGCGCCTGGGGCTGCGAACGACCGCGGTGATAGCAGTCCAAGCGTGGTGATCACCTCTTCGGGAAGTTCTTCATAGTAGAGGACCGCCGACCTCGCGCGATGGCGATTGAAGGCCCACAGCGTTAACGCTGCGGCGAGCAGACCGCCGCTCAGCCTAGCTAACTCGCGCGGATGATTGAGTGCATGCAGTTCATGGTTAGCCCCCGAGGCGACTAACGGAATGATTACCATGGCGAAGAACCAGAACACATATTGGATGTTTGACTTTCCTGGTAAGTAGGAACAGGTGAAGGGCACCTTGAAGAATCCGATCAGGCTGAGGTCCGCGAGGATGGACCCGAGGACCGCCAGTATTGCAAGATGGGCCACGACCTGATGTGCTGGTCTGAAAGAAAGCGACAGGACGGCCGAGACTATCCACCAAGGAAGCACAGCGATCCACAGTAACGCTTGACGGGTCGCAGCGAAGTACTTTTCCGTCGGACGCAATTGCGCGATCCGCAAGACCCAGTTCGCGGTGAGCGAGATGGGAAGCGCGAAGACTCGGCTCAGTCCAACGATGGCGAACAGCATCATCATGAAGGTCGACATGAGGAATCCGCTGGTGAGCGGAGCAGGCGCGCGTGCCGTCAGCGATCCGCGAACAACGGAAAGCGCGATGGCGCAGACTATGGCGAGATAGAACGCATAGGCAACTCGATGTTGACGGCTGCGGATAAGTGAGCGAAGGGTAAAGTAACCGATCGCGGTCGTGAGCGAATTGCCGAGGCGAGGCGCCCAATGGAAGCCCCGCGCACCCGGCACAAGGTCTGGTTGTTCGATTGTTTTTTGCATCGTGTGTATGAAACAGAGAAGCAGAGATGCGGACGATCCGGCGGTCACAACACCAAGGCCGATCCATGCACGATAAGCCAGCCAGGCAAGTGCGGGCGGCAGTGTTCCATTGAGTTGGTTGAACAGTGCAAAGAACCAGAACGAAGGCGATGAAGCGAAAATCCACTGGTTTCCCGGTTCCGCCAATACCGGCGGGGAGGACAGGGAGGGCTGCAAAAAATAGACTCCGAGGAAGAGTCCGAAGGCAGCGAGTTGCAAGATCGCCGAAAGACGCAGAAACAAGCGGCGCGGAAGCAACAACGCCGTCAGGCCCTGAACGGTAAGCACCGACCCGTAAACAAAGCTGCTGGCGGCGATCATCGTGAACCAGTAGGCAGCGAGATAACGAAGAAATCCGAATAGGCCACCGTGCGCGTAACCGAGGACCAGCGGCAGAACGAAGCCTGAAGCGAAGTTCAATGTAAGAACGGCGAGCAGCCATATGGAACAGGATGACGCGATCTTGGCGAAGAGCACTGTGCGAGAGGCAATCGGCAAGGGCGCGAGGATCATAGCGTCGCGGCGGTCTGGAAATGTCGAATCCCAGGCAATGACGGTGAACAGTCCGACGACGAGCATCATAGTTGCGATGAAGTAATGCTCGAAGTACCAGGAGACAGCAAGAAAATCCTGAGGAGCACGTGTACTGACCAGAGAGACGTAGAAACCCACCGTGTGAATCATGCTGAGCATCATCAGCACTCCGGCAAACTGCCCGAGGAACCTGGGTATGTCCGCCTGGATGGAGAGTGCCTCGAGATCGATCACGCGCAACAGAAACTGGTGATAGAGTACGCGGAAGTCCAGTGGCAGACGGGCGATCAACGGCTCGATAAGATTACGCATCGATCAAATCTGCGATCTGCCGCGCCATGGCCGGTGAGTCTTGCTCGACGGCAAGCTGGGCAAAGATTTTTTCGAGAGTCGGGAGCTTCATGAGCGAACGAAGATGTTCGATCGAGTCGTCGGCGACAAGTTTGGCGCGATGGAGAATGACGACGTGGGAACAAATGCGCTCCACGGTGTCGAGTTCGTGCGAGCTGAAGAGGACGACTTTGCCGCGCGCGGCAAGCTCTTGAATGAGGCTGCGGAGAACCAGTGCGGACGCTACGTCAAGCCCCGAAAAAGGTTCATCGAGGAGGATAAGGTCGGGGTTGTGGAGCAGGGCGGCAATAAGCAGGATCTTTTGACGCATTCCCTTCGAGTAGCCGGAAATGGAGGCATGGCGGTCGTCGTAAAGGGAAAAGAGGCGGAGCATGCCGTCGATTCGCTCCGCGGAACTTCGCGCCGCGAGATCGCGGAGCTGAGCGACCATGGCGAGATATTCGGCGCCGGAAAGATGGGTGTAGAGATACGGCTCCTCGGGCACGTAACCCATGCGGCGTTTATAGGCGATGAGGTCGTCGTGGATTGGTTTGCCGGAAAAGAGAATCTGGCCATACGTCATTTCGATGAGCCCGGTGATCATCTTGATGGTGGTGGATTTGCCGGAGCCGTTGGGGCCGAGATAGCCGGTCACCTCACCCGCACGCGCAATGAAGCTTGCATTGTCCACCGCAGGGATGCCGGAGAAGTGCTTCGATACGTTACGAAGTTCGAGCATCTGCATTTGCATACCCTATGTAGCATTCGATATTATGCTTGTCAAGCAGAATGCTACATAGGCGGCATAAATCTCGTTTTTTAACGGAATGGCTCGCGTGCGCGTTGAGCAGCCTGCGCGCAAGCAGGCTGCTATCGAAAGCGAACTGAAATTACCACATTCGGACGGGCAGATTAGGACTGCCAGCCGCCGCCGAGAGCGCCGTAGAGTTGCACGAGGGCCAGCGCTTCTCCCTGCTGCGCAGTTACGAGGCTCAACTGCGCCGAAAACAGATTGGAATCGGTGGTCAGCACTTCCAGATACCCTGTAGACCCGCCCTGGTAACGGACGCGTGCCAGGCGCGTCGCATCCTTTGCTGCTTCAACAAGCTTCTCCTGCTGCTCGCGGTAAGCGCGCTGCTTGTTCAGCGCGATCAGGGCATTCGAAACATCGCGCAAGGCGCCCGCAATCGTCTTCTGATAGCTCAGCACCATTTCTTTTTGAGTCTCTTGCGAGAGTTGAAGCTGGCCGCGCAGCTTGCCGCCTTCGAAAAGGGGTTGCGTGAGCGTGCCGATGCCGTAGATTGTCTTTCCGGCAGGATCGAAGATACTCGATAAACTGTCTCCACCTACACCCCCTGAGGCGCTGATGGAAAGATTAGGAAAGAACTGTGCGCGAGCCACGCCAATTTGCGCGTTGGCAGCGACCAGGGTGGCTTCAGCCTGTTGAATATCGGGCCGACGTTCGAGGAGCTGCGATGGTATTCCGGTCGGCAGATCCTGGGGCGGAGGTGCGAGTGCATTCGGGTCCTGATGCGCAATGGGCCCGGGATTCTCGCCCAGCAGGAGCGCAATCGCATTCTCCTGTTGTTGGATTTGCTGCTCCAGTTGCGGTATCTCTGAAGTCGCCGTGTAAAGCAGTTGCTCTGCCTGGCGGACGTCCGAAAGCGGCACCGATCCTCCGCTTTCAAGGGTCTTGGTGAGGGCAACAGAATCCTGCCGAACTTTCAGGGTTTCCTTTGTAATTTCGAGCTGGGCATCGAGTGCGCGAATCTGCAAATAGGCAGTCGCTACCTGCTGCACAAGGGTCAGCCGCACTGCGCGCTGTGCCCACACCTGCGCCAGCAACTGTGCGCGCGCTGCCTCAGTCTGTCTGCGGTAGAGGCCCCAGAAGTCAGGTGTCCATGCGGCCGAAACGTTGAACGATCCGTCGACTAGCGGGCTGCCAATCTGGGTTCCCAACGAAGAAGGCAGCGTGGCGCCAATGCCCGTTCCGCCCACCGTTATGCTCGGGAACTGCTGTGAGCGCGTGATTCTAACCTGGGCCTGCTGTTCGAGGATGCGCTGCGCAGCAATGCGCACGTCGTAGTTATTGGCGAGTGCCTTTCGGATCAAGTCCTGGAGTTCTGGTTCGCGATAGACTGCTGCCCATTGTTCATCGCCAAGTGAGTTCTTGACGTCGCTCGCGACGGCGCCATCGTCCGCGCCGCGATAGGCAGGCGGCGCAGGATAATTCGGCCGCACATATTTTGGCCCCACCGTGCATCCGGCCAAAAAGCCGACTGCACTTGCAAGCAGGCCGAGCTGGGAGAGCTGGGAGAATCTCATCATGCCTGGCCTCCTTCAACACTGGCGTGGGACATGGCTGGCTCGCCGGATTGCGTTCCCGGCCCGCAGATCGAGTCCATCGTTGTGCCCTTGCCACCCCTTACAAAGCGGTGCGAAAGGAACTCGACCACTGCGAATGTGACAGGGATGAAGATGAGGCCGAGTATCGTCGAGAGCGTCATACCGCCGACAACGACGGTGCCGAGAATTCGGCGCGAGGCGGCACCTGAGCCGCTCGCTGTCCACAGTGGAATGCAACCAACAATGAACGCCAGGGCGGTCATGACGATTGGCCGGAAGCGCAACCGCGCTGCGTCGAGTGCGGCCTCGCAGATACTCTCACCACGTTCGTAATTCGTTTTGGCAAACTCGACGATCAGGATGGCGTTCTTTGCGGATAGTCCGATAAGCATGACGAGACCGATAGTGGCGAAGATATCGTTCTCGAAACTCCGCGCGTGGAGAGCAAGATACGCGCCTAAGATCGCGACAGGTGTACTGAGCAAAACGCTAAAAGGAAGGGTCCAGCTCTCATATAGCGCCGCCAGGATAAGAAACACGAA
>Ga0181526_10004301_pt1 | contig 11143 bp, 8 predicted proteins | sample PEATcosm2014_Bin_35_FD_119750 | JGI IMG/M metagenome (GOLD analysis project Ga0181526, IMG submission 119750) | Peatland microbial communities from MTU Mesocosm Facility, Houghton, MI, USA - PEATcosm2014_Bin06_30_metaG | ecosystem: Environmental > Terrestrial > Soil > Wetlands > Peat | place...
CCTGATGGCGGCCGGCATCGCGGCGCTGGGCCTTGCGGGCTGGCGCCGTCGGCGGGCGGCGGCCTAGGCCGGATTCAGGAGCGACCTGAGATCCGCGAGGGAGAGCTTCTCGGATACCGCGTCGCTCGCCTCGAATACGCCGGCCAGGAGCGCCCGCTTCTCGTCCTGGAGCGCAAGGACCCTCTCCTCGACGGTCCCCGGGCAGACGAGCTTGTAGCTCGTCACGACCCGGGTCTGGCCGATCCGGTGGGCGCGGTCCGTCGCCTGCGCCTCGGCCGCCGGGTTCCACCAGGGGTCGAAATGCACCACCGTGTCGGCGCCCGTGAGGTTGAGCCCCGAGCCCCCGGCCTTCAGCGAGAGAAGGAAAACGGGGACGTCGGCCGAGGCCTGGAAGCGGTCGATCTCGGCCTGGCGCGCCCCTGCTGCCATGGAGCCGTCGAGGTAGCAGTGGGGGGTGCCCTGCAGGTCCAGCTCCTCGCGCAGGAGCGCGAGGAGCGAGGTGAACTGCGAGAAGACAAGGATCCGGTGCCCGCCGTCCACGGCCTCGGCAAGGATCTCCCTGAAGGACTCCAGCTTCGCGGACCCGTCGAACGGACCCCCGCCCGGCCCGCCGGCTTTCTCGACGAGCCTGGGGTCGCAGCAGATCTGGCGCAGCCTCAGGAGCTGGGTCAGGGCGGCAAGCCGCAGGCTCGCCTCGCCCGCGCCCGAGGCCTCCAGGTCGATCAGCTCGCGCTCGGACCTCTCCTCGAACGACCGGTAGAGCGCCATCTGGGAGGGCTCTGGTGCGCACCAGATGACCTGCTCTATCCTGGCGGGCAGCTCGGGGGCGACGGCAAGCTTGGTGCGCCGGAGGATGTAGGGGGCCGTCTTTGCCCGGAGGCGCTCGTCGTGCCATTTCCTCTCCTCGGCCCTCGCGCCCTGCGGGACCCGCTCCAGGTAGCCCGGAAGGACGAACTCGAAGAGCGAGCGCAGGTCGTCGAGCGAGTTCTCGACGGGGGTGCCCGTCAGCAGGAAGCGGCCCCTCGCCCGGAGCGAGCGCAGCGCCCGCGCGTTCTGGGAGCGTCGGTTCTTCACGTGCTGCGCCTCGTCGCCGACAATGCACGCGAACTCCGCGGCCTCGAAGAGCCCCCGGTCGCGCGCGAGGGTCCCGTAGGAGGTGATGACGAGGTCCCATCCCGAAAGGTCGCCGGCCGCGGCCAGCCGGCTCGCTCCGTGGTGGACGAAGACCTGCAGGTCCGGCGCGAAGCGCGCCGCCTCCCGCCTCCAGTTCTCCAGGAGTGAGGCGGGACAGACGACAAGGCACGGGCCGCCCCCGGCCCTTGCCGCCCGAAGGAGGGTCAGCGCCTGGAGGGTCTTGCCGAGGCCCATCTCGTCGGCGAGCACGCCTCCAAGACCGTTCCTCTGGAGGTGCCAGAGCCAGGCGGCCCCCAGCCGCTGGTAGGGGCGCAGGACCGCGTCAAGGGCCGGCGGGGCCGGCGCCGGCTCAAGGCGCGAGAGGTTCCGGAGCGCGCCCGTCCGCGCGGTCCACTCCCCGGGCGGCCGGAACCCCGGGGAGAGCTGCTCAAGCATTTCCTCGACCTCCGCCGCCCGGACGAGGGGGATCCTGTCCGTGCGGCGCGCCGACACCGTGTCGGCGGCCCCGTCGGCAAGCGAGCGCTGCGCCTGCGCAACCCTGCGGACGCGCTCGGGATCGATGAGGATGACCCTTCCCTCCGTCTCGACGTATCCGCGCCCCGCCGAGACCGCCTCGCGGAGCTGGGCCTCGCTGGCCGGCCCGGCCCTTAGGCCAATCGAGACCTCCCAGCCGTCGCCCGTGGCGGACGCCGCGCATTCGATCTCGGCCGAGGAAAGGTGCGCGGTCCTGGAGGAAAAGTTGGCCGTGAACTGCGCCCCGAGCTCGCCGCGGAGCCGCTCCCCGTGGGCGGCGAGGAAGGAGAGGGTCTTGTGCCGGTCGCGCAGCCACCACTTCCGGTTCGAGGGCTCCAGCACGAAGCCGGCGGCCTTGAGGAGCGCGAGGGCCGGGCCGTGGCGGCGGTCCTCGCGGGACGGCAGCGTGACCGCCAGGTAGTGCTCGGAGCCGTCGATGACCAGCGGCTCGGGGGGCGCGGCCCTCCTGGGAGCCGGTAGAGGGGCCTTCGGGGCCGGGTCGGGGCCGGGGGCGGGCTCCTCGAGCAGGGAATCATGCCCCCAGGCCCGGAGTTTCCCGTTCTCGACGAAGACCGCCCGGCCGTCGAGCGCGGCCGCGAGGTCCCGCATCTTGGAGCGCGTCAGCTGGATGAACGGGGGAGGCCTAGGGGTCCCGCACCATCCCTGGAGGAGGGCGAGGGCCGGCAGGAGGCCCGGCTCGGGCGCCCCCTCCGGGTCGAGCTCTATCCTCAGCGCGACCGCGTTGCGCGCGGCCGCGGCGGCAAGGTTGGGCGGGAGGTGCAGGCGGAGGGCGGTCACGGGGGCTTCCGGTAATCCTTTCAATCTTCCCCGAAAATTGGAATAAAACACCGCCCCCGGGTCTCCGAGACCCTGTAAGCAGATGAACAACGAGGCCTTCAAGCAGCTTGTGGACGCGCACTACGCGCCGCTCTACCGCTTTGCGCTGAGCCTTGCCAGGAACGCCTCGGACGCGGGCGACCTTGTCCAGCAGACGTTCTTCATCTGGGCCACAAAGGGCCACGGCCTTAGGGAGCTCTCGAAGGCCAAGTCCTGGCTGTTCACCACCCTCTACCGGGAGTTCCTGCGCGGCAGGCGGCGCGACGCGCGCTCGTCTTCGCTCGAGGATCTTCCGGCGGGGGAGCGGGATCCCTCCGCGGAGGACGTCGACCGGGTGTCCCGGATCGACGCGGCCACGGTCATGGCGGCATTGCAGACGGTCGATGAGACGTTCCGGGCCCCCTTGACGCTCTTCTACATCGAGGACATGTCCTACCAGGAGATCGCGGACGCCCTGGAGGTTCCCATCGGGACCGTGATGTCGCGCCTGTCCCGCGGGAAGGCCCAGCTTCGGACGGCGCTCGAGCGGGCCGAGGCGCCCGGCTCCAAGGTCCTGCCATTTCCCGGCGCAAAGGGGGCGCAGGCATCATGACAAGCGACGAGGCCAAGTTCATCCTTTCGGCGTTCCGCCCGGACGGGAGCGACGCGGGCAACCCCGCATTCGCCGACGCCCTGAAGATGGCCGGCGCCGACCCCATGCTCGGGCTCTGGTTCGACCGGTCGCGCGCCCACGATTCGGCGGTCGCGCGCAAGCTGCGTGAGGTGGCGCCCCCGGCCGGCCTGCGGGAGGCCATCATTGCCGGGGCCCGGGTGAGCGGCGCCAGGAAGGGCGACGGGATGGGCCGGGTGTGGCTGGCCGGCCTGGCCGCCGCCGCCGCGCTGGCGATCGTGATCGTCTCCATGAAGGCACCCGCCCGCCCCGAGCCGGCGGGCGCGGCATTCGCGGGCTTTGCGATCAACGACATGGTGACCGGCAAGCACGGCGGCGCGGGCGAGCCCGCGGGCGCGCTTGTGGCCGAGCTCCAGGCGGAGGGCTCGAGGATGCCGGGGGCCGATCGCATCAACTTCGAGAGGCTGCGCGACACGGGATGCCGCACGCTCAGCTTCTCCGGGCGGACCGTGATCGAGGTGTGCTTCGTCCGCGACGGCGCGCTCTTCCATCTCTACGTCAGCCGCCGAACGGGGGCCGATGGCGCCGCCGAGCCCGAGGGGCCCTCGTTCTTCTCCCAGGCCGCGGGGTCCGCCGCCGCGTGGTCCGACAGGAGCTTCGACTACGTGCTCGCGAGCACGGCCGGGACCGAGGCCATTCGCCGGCTTCTCTGACGGCGACTCCCGGCTATTGCCTGCGCGGGCCCCGCGGGTCACGCTGGGCCCGCGTTTTCATGCCCAGCAAGCCCCCAGACACAGCCGAGCGGGACCGCCTTGCCGAGGACGGCGCGCGGACAAAGAACTGGAAGAGGTGGGGGCCCTACCTGTCCGAGCGCCAGTGGGGCACGGTTCGCGAGGACTACTCGTCGGACGGGGAGAGCTGGCGCTACCTGACCTACGAGCAGGCGCGCTCGCGCGCCTACCGCTGGGGCGAGGACGGCATCCTGGGGATCACCGACCGCGAGTGCCGCCTCTGCTTCGCCCTCGCCCTGTGGAACGAAAGGGACGCCTTCATCAAGGAGCGCCTCTTCGGGCTCACCAACGAGGAGGGAAACCACGGCGAGGACATCAAGGAGTGCCATTTCTACACGGACTCGACGCCGACCCACTCGTGGCTGAGTGCCGTCTACAAGTACCCCCAGGCGGCCTTCCCCTACGACAGGCTCCGCGCGGAGTCGCGGGGCCGGACGCGGGACGACCCGGAGTTCGAGCTCCGGGACACGGGGATCTTCGACGGCGGCCGGTACTTCGACGTCACCGCCGAATACGCCAAGGAGGGCCCGGACGACATATGCATCCGCCTGACGGCGGCAAACCGGGGCCCAGAGGGGGCGACGCTCCACCTGCTGCCGACCCTCTGGTTCAGGAACACATGGTCCTGGGGCTGCTCGCACGAGGGCTGCAGCCTGAGGCCCACGCTCCGCGCCGTCTCGGCCGGCCGCGTCCGCTGCGACCACGAGACGCTCGGCCGGATGCACCTGGACGTCGAGCCCGGGCCCGGCGGCCCGCCTCCGCTCCTCTTCACGGAGAACGAGAGCAACGCGGCGCTCCTTTTCGGCGGCGAGAACGCGTCGCCGTACGTAAAGGACTCGATTGGCGACCTCGTGACGGGGCGCGGGGCGGCGGTCAACCCGGCGCTCAGGGGGACAAAGTGCTCCGCCCACTTCAGGCTCGAGCTGGCGCCGGGGGAGGAGAGGGTCGTGCGCCTGCGGCTGCGGGCCGGCGAGGCGGCGCCCGGCGACCCCTTCGGGGCGCCTTTCGAGGCGACGCTCGCCGCCAGGAGGCGCGAGTCCGACGCGTTCCACGAGTCGCTCCCGGGCCCCTCCGACCCGCAGGCGCGCAGGGTCGCCCGCCAGGCCAACGCCGGGCTCCTCTGGTCGAAGCAGTTCTACCATTACGTCGTCGCCGACTGGCTGAAGGGCGACCCCGCCTTTCCCCCGCCGCCCGCGGCGCGGCTCGAGGGGCGCAACAGCGACTGGCCCCAGGTGTACTCGCGCGATGTGATCTCGATGCCCGACACCTGGGAATACCCCTGGTTCGCGGCGTGGGACCTCGCGTTCCACATGATCCCCATGGCGCGGCTGGACCCCGCGTTCGCCAAGGAGCAGCTCAATCTCCTCCTGCGCGAGTGGTACATGCACCCGAACGGGCAGATGCCGGCGTACGAGTGGAACTTCTCGGACGTGAACCCGCCCGTCCACGCCTGGGCGTGCTGGCGGGTCTACAAGATCACCGCGCCCCGCGGCTCGCGCGACCGGGTCTTCCTCGCAAGGGTGTTCCAGAAGCTCCTCCTGAACTTCACGTGGTGGGTGAACCGGAAGGACGTCTGCGGCCACCACATCTTCAGCGGCGGCTTCCTTGGCCTGGACAACGTGGGCGTCTTCGACCGGTCAAAGCCCCTGCCGGGCGGCGGCCGGCTCGAGCAGGCCGACGGCACCGCCTGGATGGCGTTCTACTGCAGCACCATGCTCGCGATGGCGCTCGAGCTCGCCGACGGCGACCCCGAGTACGAGGACATCGCCTCGAAGTTCTTCGAGCATTTTGTCGCGATAGCGGACGCCATGAACCGGCTCGGGGGCGACGGGCTGTGGCACGAGGAGGACGGGTTCTACTACGACCAGATGCTGCTCGGCGGCGGGTCCGTGCCGCTGAGGCTGCGATCCGTCGTCGGGATAGTCCCGCTGCTGGCGGTCGAGTTCATCGAGGAGGGCAGGCTCGACAGGCTGCCGGGCTTCGCGAAGCGCACGCGCTGGTTCCTGCGGCACAGGAGGGACCTGGCGGCCCACGTCTCTTACATGGCGCGCGACGGCCAGGACCCGGGCCGAAGGCTGCTGGCGATTCCCACCCGCGATCGGCTGGAGCGTGTGCTCCGGTACGTCCTTGACGAGGCGGAGTTCCTGTCGCCGCACGGCATCCGGTCGCTGTCGTGCGCCTACCGCGACAAACCCTTCATGCTGGAGGTGGAGGGCGGGACCTACCGGGTCGACTACGAGCCCGGCGAGTCGCGCACATGGCTCTTCGGCGGGAACTCGAACTGGCGCGGGCCCGTATGGTTCCCGATAAACTACCTCCTGATCGAGGCCCTGCAGCGCTACCACCTGTTCTACGGGGACAGCTTCACGATGGAGTTCCCGACGGGCAGCGGGCGCAGGATGACCCTCGAGAAGATCGCCCGCGAGCTGGCGCAGCGGATGATCTCGCTCTTCATGCCCGACGGGCAGGGCATTCGGCCGGCCCTGGCTGGGGATCCGATGTTTGCAAACGACAGCCATTGGCGGGAACTCATCTGGTTCCACGAGTATTTCCACGGGGACACGGGAAAAGGCCTGGGAGCGAACCACCAGACCGGCTGGACCGCATTGATTGCCCGCCTGATCGAAGAGTTCGTTGACTGACAGGGTCTTGCCCCCGGGGGATTGTAAAAGGGGGCCGCCATGCATTCCGCATGGCCGCGCGGGTTCCATGTTTTTGCCGGATTTAGTTCCTCGCAATCAAGAACCCGGCGGGGCTGCCCGGGTCTGCGGCGTCCGTGAAGACCACGACCCTACGATTCCTCGCGATCCCCGCGCCGCTCCTGGCCCGGGCGGTGCCGGTCTTTGCTCTCGCCCTGTGCATCCCGGCCGCGCCGGCCCGCGCCTCGGAGCGCTGGGCCACCCTGGAGGCCATCCACCAGCTTGAGAATCCCAACGACACGCCGCAGCCGGGCCCGTGCGGCGAGCTCGGGGCCTACCAGTTCCGCGAGAGGACCTGGAGGATGCACACCGGAGCCCCGTTCTCCCGCGCGCTCGACCGGCGCTCCTCAGACGCGGTCGCGGTGAAGCATTACGAGTGGCTCAGGGCCGAGATCGCGCGCCGCGGGGTGGCGGTCTCGCCGTACACGATCGCGCTAGCCTGGAACGGCGGGCTCCGGGCCGTGACCGAGAGCGACCCTCCCGCCGCGGCCGTGGATTACGCCACCCGCGCGGCGAACCTCGCCGCGGAATTCGAGAGCCACGAGTTGGCGCTCGGCCCCTGAGCGGCGCCTATTCCAGGAACTTCGCCTGCTCCGGCGCCCGGGGGGCCCGGCTGGCGGCCTCCTCGGCCGGGGTCTGCGTGAGGTGGCGCGGGGGCCTGGCCGTCCTCTGGGAGACGGCCGCCTCGCGGTCGCGCACGATCCGCTCGCAGATGCCGTGGATCTGCAGGCGCAGCCACTGGGCCGTGCCGCTCGATTCCGTGTAGTCCGCGGGCCCGTAGTGGTCGATTCGGCCGGCCTTCCGGAGCCGGTCATTCTGCGCGTACTCGTCGGGCTTGGCCGGGTTGTAGACCCCGTAGGCTATGCCTCCGTTGCCCTTGACGACCGAGAAGCTCGGCACGTCGCTCGGGCCGTCGGCGACGTAGATCATGTTCTGGAAGGGGATCCTGCGGTCCTCGGCCGCGATCCTCGAGTTCACGTCGATCGCGGGGTTCTTGTTCGTGCCCTTGTTGATTTCAAAGAGGGCCCGGGTCTTGGTGGTGTTGTCGATGACCATCCCGATCTGGGCGATCTCGGCCTCCGCGCTCAGCTCGAGCTCCTTCTGAAGGAGGAAGCCCGGCTGGAGCGGGTTCTCGATGAACTCGCATCCCCACACCCCGTCCACGTGGGGGGCGATCGCGCTGCCGCGGATCATCTGGGCGAGGCCCGTGCTGACGATGTAGTGCTCGAGGCGGATGTCGTGCTTGCGGTGCTCCGGCTTGTCCGCGACCCACGACTTTGAGGACGAGAAGAAACCGGGGAGGCCGGGGTAGAACCGGATCTCGGACCCGCTTTCCCGCAGGACCGCGTTGTTCAGCCCGGCCATCCGGCCGGCGAGGACGTAGGTGAGGAGGTGGTTCAGGTAGCTGATCTCCCCGGAGAGGGAGTACCCGCGCCTCCTGTAGTTCTCGACGAGCGCGTTCGTCTCCGCCCAGAAGTTCGCCTCGTCGACGCCGTACCGGCGGAAGAGGGGCGACTGCATGTAGTCCGGGATTAAGGTCTTGTCGAAATCCCAGATGCAGGCGATAATGTTCTGCGTGAAGAGCGTCGCGGCCATGCGGTGCGTAAGAAGGCAAGCAAAGCTTCCGGCCGGGGCCCGCGCAATTCACAAATACACGAGACATGGATGAGCTTCCCGACATTTCCCCCTTCCAGCGGCGCCTCGAGGAGCTCGATGCGCAGATGGCGGAGCCGTCGTTCTACGCCAACCCGCGCCGCGCCGCGGAGGTCACGCGGGAGCAGCAGAAGATCCGCAAGCTCGTCGACGACCACCGGGCGCACGCCCAGGTGGAGCGCGAGCTGCGCGAGGCCGCGTCGCTCGCGAGGGAGTCCTCGGCCGCGGACCTGCGCGAGCTTGCGGGTGCGGAGATGCCCGGCCTCGAGAAGAGGGCGGCCGAGCTGCGCGAGGCGGTGCTTCTCGCGATGATCCCGCCGGAGGCCTCCGATTCGCGCAACACGGTCATGGAGATCCGGGCGGGGACGGGCGGCGAGGAGGCCGCCCTCTTCGCGGCGGAGCTCGCGCGCTGCTACCAGAAATACGCCGACTCCCAGGGCTGGAAGGTGCAGCCGATAAGCAGCAGCCACTCGGAGAGGGGAGGGCTGCGCGAGGTCGCGTTTCTCATCTCGGGCACGGACGTCTACAAGCGCCTCAAGTGGGAGAGCGGGGTCCACCGCGTCCAGCGCGTCCCGGTGACCGAGGCAAGCGGTAGGATCCACACCTCCACGGTGACCGTCGCGGTCCTGCCGGAGGCCGAGGAGGTCGACATCCAGATCAACCCGGAGGACCTTGAGATCACGGTGTGCCGCGCCAGCGGCCCCGGGGGCCAGGGCGTCAACACGACGGACTCGGCGGTCCAGATCCAGCACAAGCCGACGGGCCTGATCGTCCAGTGCGCCGACGAGCGCTCCCAGCTCAAGAACAAGGCCAGGGCCATGACCGTGCTCCGCTCCCGGCTGCTTAAGATGAAGGAGGACGAGGAGAGGGCCAAGTACGCCGCGGAGCGCCGCAGCCAGATAGGCTCCGGGGACCGCAGCGAGAGGATCCGGACCTACAACTTTCCCCAGAACCGGGTGACGGACCACCGCATCGGCTTCACGCTCCACGGCCTCCCGCAGGTGATGGAGGGCGCCATCGGCCCCCTCGTCGAGGCCCTCCAGAGGGCGCACCACGAGGAGCGGCTGGCCGCGCTCGAGGGCCGATCCTTTGAGCTGGCGAGGCCGTCGGCCGAGCTCGGCTGAGGCCCCCGCGGCGGCTCCGCCCGGCCGGCACGCGCCCATGCTCACCGTCATCGAGGTGATCCGCAAGACCTCGGAGTTCCTCGGCTCGAAGGGGGTCGAGTCGCCGAGGCTGAACGCGGAGCTCCTCGTCGGCCACGCGCTGGGGCTTCCCAGGATGCGCCTCTACATCGAGTTCGAGAGGCCCGTCGGCGATGCGGAGCTTGAGGCGATCCGGGGCCTCGTGCGCAGGCGCGGCCGCCGCGAGCCGCTCCAGCACATCCTGGGATTCTCGGAATTCTTCGGGCTCAGGCTGAAGTCGGACCGGCGCGCGCTGATCCCGAGGCCGGAGACCGAGTTCCTCGTGGAGACGGTCGCTTTGCGCGCCGATCCCGCGCCCGGCCGGATCCTCGACCTCGGGACCGGAGGCGGCGCGATCGCCCTGGCGCTCGCCTCGAGGTTTCCCTTGGCCCGGGTCACGGCGGTCGACTCGAGCCGCGAGGCGCTCTCGCTTGCGGCGGAGAACGCGGAGGCGACGGGCCTCTCGGGCCGCGTGACCTTCGCCGAGTCGGACTGGTTCGCGTGCCTGGCTCCCGGCGAGACCTTCGACCTGATCGTGGCAAACCCGCCCTATCTTTCCAGGGACGAGACGGACGCGGCGGCGCCCGAGGTCCAGGACCACGAGCCCGCCGGGGCGCTTACGTCGGCCGACGGGGGCTTTGCCGACCTCGGGCGCATCGCCGCGGGCTCGGCAGCATTCCTGGCGCCCGGGGGGCTGCTCGCGATGGAGACCGGAACGGGGCACCACGCCAGGCTCGCCGCCCTCCTCGAGAAGGCGGGCTTTGCCAGGAGCGAGTCCCTGCCGGACCTGGCGGGGCGGGACCGGTTCGTCCTTGCCTGGCGGTAGGCGGGGGGCCTCAGCCCTTGGCCGAGGCCGTGAGGGGGGCGTGGTCGCTCGCCCAGTATTCGCGGTCGCGGCCGAGGTCTATCGCGTCATCCACGACCCTCAGCGCCTCGCGCAGCGAGACGTCGACCTTCCCGTAGGCGTCGGCGTTCGCGTCGTCATCGTCGGCGTCGTCCTCGTCCTCGTCGCCGGAGGAGCCGGGCGCCTTGGGCGCGACGACCCTTGGGGGGAGGGGAGGGCCCAGCCTGAATTCCTTGTAGGGATAGTCGTCCTTCGCGAGCTGCTCGCGCTTGGCCTTGAAATCCTTCCGGAAGGCGTCGTCCAGGGCCTTCTGCTTGCGGCGCTCCTCCAGGTTGAGCGAGACGAGCTTCTGGGCCTCGCGCTCCTTGAACCAGTCGACGTAGTTCCTGATGAAGGCGAACTCGGGGAGGCTCGCCTGGCGCTTGGCGCTCAGGTCCTTCAGCCGCGCGAGGACCCTCCGGTCGATCGGCGCCCCGTCGAAGAAGCTGGTAGTGATCTTGTCCCAGACGAGCGCATGGGGCAGGTCGGACTCCCCGATGGGTAGAAACTCGTCCACGGACGGCAGGACGATGTCCGAGACGACGCCCTTCAGCTGCGTCGAGGAGCCGTCGGGCAGGTAGAACTTCTGGACGGTGATCTTGGCCGCCCCCGTCTTGGCCGGCGACATGGCGAGCTCTCGCGAGATGCTCTTCATCTCGATCACGGTTTGGACCGTGCCCTTGCCGTGGGTCGAGCTGTCGCCGATCACGACCGCCCGGCCGTAGTCCTGGAGGGCCCCGGCGACGATCTCCGAAGCGGACGCGCTGAACCGGTCGACCAGCACCGCCATGGGCCCGTCGTAGGAGAGGTTCTCGGCCCTGTCGCTGTCGACCTGTATCTCG
>Ga0181526_10004302_pt1 | contig 11143 bp, 10 predicted proteins | sample PEATcosm2014_Bin_35_FD_119750 | JGI IMG/M metagenome (GOLD analysis project Ga0181526, IMG submission 119750) | Peatland microbial communities from MTU Mesocosm Facility, Houghton, MI, USA - PEATcosm2014_Bin06_30_metaG | ecosystem: Environmental > Terrestrial > Soil > Wetlands > Peat | place...
CGGCCGCTCTTCCTTGAGTTCCCGAATGGCTCGGTGGACGGAGAGCCGTTGGACCTGGCGAACAGTGGAGCTTTTCTACTGGGACGCGATCTGCTGATCGCGCAGAGCCCCTTTCCAGATGAAGTGGACGACTACACGGTAGGCCTGCCCCCGGTGGGCTGGTACGACTATTGGAGCGGCGCTCGGGTGGATGCGAGCACGGGCCGCAAGGCCATCGACAACACGGCGGTGGTGCAGCCGGAGGTGCGGATTCACCGTACCCTCGATACCCTGCCGGTGTTTGTGCGCGCCGGCGCGATTGTCCCCGAACAGCCATTAGTGCAAAGCACGGACGAAAATCCACAGGGGCCTCTGACTTTGCGGGTCTATCCGCCTACGGCGATTGGGAACGATTGCGAAGGGAGCGTCTATCTCGACGATGGCGTCAGCTACGACTTCAAGCAAGGGCAGTTTCTGCGCGAGAAGTTCAGCTGCCGAGTGAGCGCGCAGGGCGTTGTGGTGACCGTCGCCGCGCGCGGGGGCAGCTTTGCTCCTTGGTGGAAGCAGTTATCGGTGGAGGTGTACGGCGCGGGAAAACCGGCTTCCGGCGCATCGGTATCGGCGATCAATGGAACCGGGGCGACGGCGGTGGAGACGGGCTACGACTCGGAGCATCACCGGATCACCGCGCTGGTACCGGATGATGGGCGGGGGCTGGAGCTGCAGCTGACATACTGAGGGGCGTGGGGCTCTGCTGTTGAGCCACATATCCCTTTTCCGGATGAGCCAAGCTGATACCCTAGAGGCATGAAATTTGGCGTCCTGGTGTTTCCCGGCTCGAACTGCGATCACGACACCTACAACGTGATCGCCGAAATTGCCCACCAGCCGGTGACATTTCTCTGGCACGATTCCGATGACCTGCAGGGAGTCGACGCGGTGCTGGTCCCGGGCGGTTTTGCCTACGGCGACTATTTGCGCACAGGCGCCATTGCGCGATTTTCTCCAGTGATGCAGGCCGTGAAGAAGTTTGCCGATCAAGGCGGGTTGGTGCTGGGCATCTGCAATGGGTTTCAGATCCTGACCGAGGCTGGATTGCTGCCGGGCGCACTGATGCGCAATGCAGGACTCAAATACATCTGCAAACAAGTGCACCTGCGCGCGGAGACGACGGACTGCGCATTCACGAACCAGCTCACGAAGGGCGAGGTACTGCAGATTCCGATCGGACACATGGAGGGCAATTACTTCTGCACGCCCGAGGATCTGCAGCGGCTCAAGTCGGAAGACCGGATCGCCTTCCGGTATGCGACGCCCAGGGGCGAGGTCACGCCGGGAGCAAATCCAAACGGCTCGCTCGAAAACATCGCGGGTATCCTGAACGAAAAGCGCAATGTGCTCGGAATGATGCCGCATCCGGATCGATCAAGCGAGACCCTGCTGGGCTCTACCGATGGGTGGAAGATTTTCGCTTCGATGATCGAGGCACTGGCGTTCAAGTAGTCGTTCACCCAACACATGATTGACATCCACACACATCTGTTGCACGGGGTCGACGATGGATCGCCCGATCTTGCGACGTCGCTGATCATGGCGCGCGAGGCGGCGGAAGAGGGCGTGACACACATTGTCTGCTCGCCCCATGCCTGCAACGAGTATCCCTATCAAGCTGCTTTGGTGGAAGAGCGCTATGCGGAGTTGCGTGAAAGGCTGTGCGATGTGGTGGGGCTGAGTCTGGGATGCGAGTTTCACATGCTGGCAGAGAACATTGCTGAGACTCTGGCGAACCCGCCCAGGTATTCGATCGACGAAAAGGGTTATCTGTTGATCGAGCTGCCGGACATGATTGTTCCGCCACAGCTGATGGAGGCGGCAAAAGAGCTGCAGGCGGCTGGCTACACGCTCATTCTTGCGCATCCGGAGCGAAACTCGGCTATGGGGCGCAACCCGGAATTGCTGGCCGACTGGATGCGCGAAGGGTGCCTGGTACAGGTGACGTCGGCATCGTTGTACGGCAGATACGGCCGTTCTGCCGAAGCATTCGCCAATGCCTTGTTGGAGCGCAACTGGATCCATTTTCTGGCCAGCGATGCGCATCATCCCGAACGTAGGCCTCTGCACCTGCGGAAGGGATACAAGCATGTTGCCGATCGATGCGGGGTGGAGACTGCCGAACGGTTGTATACGACGAATCCGCGCGCAGCGGTGGATGGAGCGGCATGGCCGGAACAGCCGGAGCCGATCGGGCTTCTGGAGCATGTACCGCTGACTTTCGATCCGCAGAGGCCGAGCATTCCCGCCGAGCTTTCGGGGAAAAAGGTCGCCAAGAGCAAGGAAAAGCGTGGATTCTGGAAGCGGTTTTTCTCGCACTGAGACCTCCCTCAGTCAGGCGACTCAAAGAGCAAGCCCGCCATCGACGGCGAGGGTCTGGCCGGTGACGAAGCTTGCTTGTGCTGCGAAGAAGAGGACGGCTTCCGCGATGTCCGCGGCAGTGCCATTTCGTTGCATCGGCGTCCTCGCAGCATATTGAGCGGCGGTTTCTTCGCCTTTGTCGTTTTGATCGATCCAACCGGGGGCGACGCAGTTCACGGCGACATCAGGGGCCCAGGCCTTCGCCATCACTTCCGAGAGCATATGGAGGCCCGCTTTGGAGGCGCAGTAGTGGCCGCGCGTAGGCCAGGGATGCAAGCCGCCGAGAGATCCCAGGTTCACGATGCGCCCTCGGACTGCGCGTAGATGCGGCAACGCTTCGCGGGCAAAGAGGAAAGGGCCACGCAGATTGGTGTCAAGCATGGCGTCCCATTGGTTGACGGTGATTTGGTCGAGTGCAACCGTTTCGAAGATGGCGGCGTTGTTGACGAGGATGTCAATCTGGCCGTGAAAGGCCACGGTTCTCGAGACGGTCTCGCGAACAGAAAGCTCGGAGCCGACGTCGCACGGGACGGCCTGAGCACGGCGGCCGAGCGCACAAATCTGGTGAACGGTCTGTTCGGCGTCGGGAGCGGATCCTCGGTAGGTAATCGTGATGTCCGCACCCGCACGCGCAAGGGTGAGAGCAATTGCGCGGCCAATGCGACGAGCGCCTCCGGTGACCAGCACGGATTTTCCACTCAGGACAAGAGCAGACATAGACCGATTGCGGGAACCTGAATTTCGATTCGTAGCGAGAGACTCAGTTTACTGCGGCTGAGGCGGGTTGGGGTCGGGCTTGGCACCCGGATTCGCCGATTGGGAAGGAGGATCGCTCTTGGGCGAATCCTTCGAATCTTTGTTGGCGTCGGAAGGCTTGTCCTTCCCTTCTCCGTTTGGCTGGGCGACCTGATCGGGATGGTTCTCATAGATGGAGTACTGTTTGCCCGGTCGTTTCAGCTTCACTTCCAGAGTCATTTCGGCTTTGTCGAGGGTGTAGTCAGTGCCGTAGGTCTGATAGCCCTTGGCGAGCACCTGCAAGAGGACCTTAGAGCCGGTGGGAAGGACGTCGATCATCGCTTTGCCGTCCTCGTCGGTCTTCAGCTCCATGTTCCCCTTGTCGCCCTCAAGCTGGAAGACAACGGCAGCGTTCTCGACGGGCTTTTGATCGTCAGCCCGGAGAACTGTGACCTCGACGCGCGAGGTCGGCGGAGGCGTCTTGTATTTGCGGCCACGGTGGGATGTTTGCGCGGAGATGGAGAGGCAGGTCGCGATTCCGAGAACGAGAGCGGGGGTCAAAAGACGGCTAAAACGGCGGAACAACATAGGCTTATTGTACCTTTTGCTGTTTGGACGAAGGAGGCCGAAATTTGGCAGAGCGGGTACACTGGAAATGAGGTCGATATGCCGGATATTCAGCGCAGGAAGACACCTACGGTCAAGATCGGGCACGTTCGTGTGGGGTGGGAAGTCCCGGTCGTGGTGCAGTCGATGACCAATACCGATACGGCCGACGTCGCCAGCACGGTAGAGCAAGTGGCGGCACTGGCCTTGGCGGGGTCGGAGATTGTTCGCGTGACGGTAAACAACGAAGACGCGGCTGCCTCAGTTCCGGCCATCGTGGAAGGGCTGGAGAAGCGGGGGCTTCGTGTGCCGATTGTGGGTGACTTTCACTATAACGGACACCTGCTGCTAAAGAAGTACCCGGCGACCGCCAAGGCACTGGCCAAATATAGGATCAATCCCGGCAACGCGTCGATCGGCAAAAAGGACAATGACAACTTCCAGGTTATGGTGGAGTGCGCGGTCGAGAACCAGAAGCCAGTGCGCATCGGCGTCAACTGGGGATCGCTCGATCAGGCGCTTCTGACGCGCATGATGGACGAGAACAGCAAGAAGGCCGATCCGCTGCCCGCGCGCGACGTGATGTTGGAAGCGATGGTGGTGAGCGCCCTGGAGTCGGCCAAGGCTGCCGAACGCTATGGACTGGGCCACGACATGATCATTCTGTCGGCCAAAGTCTCCGGCGTGCGCGATCTGATCGATGTCTACACGAACCTGGCGGCGCGCTGCGACTACGTGCTCCATCTAGGGCTGACCGAGGCCGGCATGGGATCGAAGGGGCTGATTGCGTCGACGGCGGGATTGGCACCGCTGCTGCTCGCCGGGATTGGCGACACAGTCCGCGTGAGCCTCACGCCGAAGCCGGGCGGTGACCGGACCGAGGAGGTCCAGGCAGCGCAACAGATTCTGCAATCGCTCTCGATTCGCAGTTTTATGCCGCAGGTCACGAGCTGCCCCGGATGCGGACGGACGACAAGCACGTACTTTCAGGAGCTTGCAGAACAAATTCAAAGTTATCTGCGAACTTCGATGCCGGAGTGGCGGAAGAAGTATCCCGGTGTGGAGGAGCTGAAACTGGCGGTGATGGGCTGCGTAGTCAACGGGCCGGGCGAATCGAAGCACGCCAACCTGGGAATCAGCCTGCCGGGAACATTCGAGGAGCCGAAGGCGCCTGTCTATGTCGATGGCAAGCTCCTAAGGACACTGCACGGGGACACGATCGTGGCAGAGTTCAAGCAGATTCTCGATAACTACGTGGAAAGCCATTACGGACAAGGGGCGAAGAGCGAGGAGCTGGTGGGAGCAAGATAGAACCAGCCTCAACTGTCGGCTTTCAAGCTTCAGCGATCGGGCGCGGGCCAGTTCGAACGGAATGGATTCTCGATGCGAAGGCCTTCGATGATCTGGCCGTGCTGCAGGTCTTCGGAGTAGACCGTGCTGCAGCCGGCTTCGAGCGCGGAGGCGAGGATCATCGAGTCGAAGATTCGAAAGCCGTAACGGTCGGAGAAAGCAAGCGCTGTCAGCTGTGTCTCCGAGTTGATGGCGCGGGCGCGTCCGCACAGCATCTCGACGAGACGTAGCGAATCGGCGATTTTCGGCCAACTGAGTTTCAACTTGCGGCTGGCGGCGTCTGCATACTCGTTCAGGACCTGGACACTTACGACGCCTCCCTGTTCGAGAAGCTCTTCCGCACGAGCTGGTCGCGGATCCGCCAGGTCGACGCGTGGGTCGCCGAGCGCATACACCAGCACATTTGTGTCGAAGAAGATTCTACTCGTCATAAATATCCGAGCGCCGGAAGACGTAGTCCTCGGGGAGTTGAACCCGTAGCTTCTTCAGTTCTTCGAGTACTTGTTTGCGGCTCAGGCCCCGACTGACCTCAAATCTGCCTTCGCCGGCGAGAGTGACCTCAACCTCTTCGCCAGGCGCAAGCTTCAATTTTTCAACGACTTCAGCGGGAATACGAAGAGCCAGGCTGTTGCCCCACTTGGCTAGTTTCATGGATACACTCCTCAGAGAGATATCCGCAGATCAATAGATATCCTACAACGATTGTATATCCATTTTCTCCGTATATCTAGGGAGGGATTCCGGACTAGGCCAGCCAAAAATGAACCATACCCTTCTTGAGCTCGTTCAGCGGGTAGAGTGTGCCTCGCCAGACAACGCCGCCCCGGACTAGAGTCAGCGCCATCGAGCGAAGAAACGCCCAAACTACGATGAGCACGGATGGCGCGAACATTAGGGCAAGCAGCGGTGAGATACGGTTGAGCTTGCGGTTGGCGTGGATGCCGATCGCGATCCCGGAGTAGGTGAGAGCAGCTGCTACCATTCCCCACGGTCCTTCAGCCAGGGCTGCAAGCGGAACGAGCGCATGGAGCAGGAGGCTGAGGCAGACGACCAGCGTCATGGGCACGTTATAGCGCATACCGGCGAAGGCGTTTTTCTCGAGGAGACGCACGATTCCGAACGTGCCGTTCAGCCAACGCAGCCGCACGAGGCCGGGGCCGAGCACCATGAGGGAGCGTCCATGCCACTCCCGCTTGATCAGCCATCCCAGGGAAACGTCTTCCACTACTTCCATGCGGAGACGATCGATGCCGCCGATCGTGGATAGCGCCTCTCTCCGTACCATGCTGAAGCCGCCCACTCCAAAGGCATCCCTTGCGTTTGGGTCGCCGATCTTCCAGAGGCGAGCGATGAAATGACCGAGCACCTGGATAGTCGCCTGAATGGCTGCTTCTGCTAGCCGCTCCGAGATGAGTGTCGGCGCGAGAACAAAGTGGTCTACTTTCTCGCGGATCGCAGTGCGCAGGGCGAGATGCAGGGCTTCGGGTACGAAGAGGACATCGGCGTCGGTGAAGAGCAACCAAGGTGCCTTCGCTCGCTCGACTCCCTTCGCAAGGGCGTGGGGTTTTCCGAGCCAGCCTGAGGGGAGTTCGCGGATGTGCAGGACTTCGTAGGCGTGCGGACCGGAAGCCGCGTCTGTTGCGAGTGCATCCATCTTCGCGCCGGTTGCGTCGACGGACCGATCGTCCACGGCGACGATCTGGAGCCGGATTCCGGTCTGAGAGAAGAGTGAGCGCAAAGTCGCTTCGATCGAAGTCGCCTCATCGCGTGCGGGGACGACGACGGTGAGGTGCGGCGGCTGGTGGTCGATGAGTTGCGGCAAGGTGTCCCGATCGAGTTCGGTCAGATCGAGCATGGTTCGGATTCCGCGCAGGGCTTCGATCGAGCGCCGCCACCAGACGAATGCGAGCAGCCACGCCAGAACAAGGATTGAGTCGTGCACGATTCCGGAGAGCATTACGCTTCTTCGATCGGAGGCGCGACGCGCGCGCCGGCCAGGAGAATGATTCCCGAGAGCACGAGGAAGATGAGCGTCGAGCCGAGGCCGATGGAGAGATTGGTGCGGTCACTGATGGCGCCAATGATCTGGGGTGAAAACGTGTCGCCGAAGCAGTGAATGATGAAGAGGTTCAGCCCGACAGCAGTCGCGCGGACCTGCGCCGAGACAGAATTGACGATGGCAGTGTTGAGCGGGCCGGTGTTGAGAAAGAGAAAGAACTCGGCGGCGAAGAGCGAGGGCACGGCCCAGGCCTTGGGGCCGAAGAAGATGAGCGCACCGCAAGGAAGGGTGAGTGCAACGCTCCAGAATGAGACCAAATAGAGCGCGCGGTGATTGGTGCGCAGCCACCGCTGCGCGATCATGCCGCCGACGAGGGTCCCTGCGATGCCGTCGATCACGGTGCTGGCGCCGACAATCTGGCTTGCGCCGCCGACCGAGAACCCTCCGGACCGTCGTAGAAACTCCGGAACCCAGGCGGAGATGCCGCCCATCGCGAAGGTGAGGGTGGCGAGGCCGAAGGTTGCCGTGAGAAATGGGGCGTTTCTGAAGAGACCAAAGAATGTGGCGCGATCGGCTGTGGCTTTGAGGTGGTCGCTGGCTCCGCGCTGCGGTTCGCGCCCGACCCAGAGATAAAGAACGGCGACGACGAGGCCCGGAATAGCACAGATGAGGAAGGGCGCGCGCCACCCCCAGAGAGAGCCCATCTGGCCCCCGGCGAGATAGCCAAGCGCGGCGCCGACCGGAATCGCAATGTAGAAGAAGGAGAGAATGCGGTTGCGTTCGCGCTCGGGATAGAAGTCGGCGATCACCGTGGGCGCGTAGATGCCGAAGGTGGCTTCGCCTACGCCTACAAGGGCATGGCGGATGTAGAGCGTGGGGTAATCGTGGACCCAGGCTGTGGCGAGGGTGGCGAGGCTCCAGAGGACGGCGCCGAAAACAATGAGTGGTTTGCGCGGAAAGCGATCGCCCAGCCAGCCAGTCAGAGGGGCAACGAGCATGTAGGTGATGAAAAGCGCGGTGGTGAGTGCGCCCATCTGCTGGTCTGTCGAGTGAAATTCGCGCTGGATGAGCGAGACTTCGCCGGGGAGGATGTAGCGGTCGATGTAATTCAGGAGATTGAGGCCAAGGAGCAGAAGGAACGTGTACAGAGCGGGGTGAATGCGCGGGGGAAGTGACTGAGGAGAGTCTGCCAATCCAACTCGCTTTCGAGGAATCTCTGCGCACGAAGATTATCCCATAAGGACGCCCACACTCTGGTGCGATGCAAGGGTGTGACTCGATTCCCACAGGAAGATTGGCGAAGGGGTTTCGCTTCACCTGAATTTCCGGGACTGTAGCCCGTCATTCATCCGCGATTCACCTCCATCTCCTAGAAGTCAGTGAGTCGCCGATTTCCCCGGCGAAAACTAGGAGGTCAGATGCACAAGCTTGCCGCGACGTCGATGGCAGTGTTGCTCACTGCCGGCGCCTTCCCCACCCCCTCGCTGGCTGCAGGTTACGGTGGCGGATCGCAAACTGCTACACCCATTAAGCACCTGGTTGTAATTTTTCAGGAAAACGTCTCGTTCGATCATTACTTCGGAACTTACCCCTGGGCCGCCAACCTTTCTGGCGAACCGCACTTCAGAGCCAAGCCAGGAACGCCGGCCGTGAACGGTCTGACCGGGCTGCTTTTGACCAACAATCCGAACGCAACAAACACCGTGAACGGCAATGGCGCAACCAATCCGTTTCGTCTGGATCCCAGCGAGGCCGCAACGAACGATCAGGATCATGATTACACGCCCGAACAGATGGCATTCGATCGTGGACTGATGGACGCGTTCCCGGCATCGGTCGGTACGGCTGGGCCTCCGCCTCCGAATGTTCCCATTGCAGCGACCACCGGGTTGACCATGGGCTATTTCGATGGCAACACGGTGACCGCGTTTTGGAATTACGCGCAACGGTATGCGATGAGTGACAACTCGTATGACACGAACTTTGGACCATCGACGCCGGGAGCGATCAATCTGATTTCCGGTCAGACCAACGGCGTGACAGAAGACGTCAATCCGGGCGGAACCACGATCAGCGACGGCAACGGCGGGCTGACGGACATCAGCGACGCCGACCCAGTCGGCGACAAGTGCTCGACCACAACCGGCGAGCTCTTACAGTTCGGCGGGAAGAACATCGGCGACTTGCTGAACGACAAGGGTGTGACCTGGGGCTTTTTCTCCGGCGGATTCAATCTGTCGACAATCAACTCCAATACGACGACGGGGTGCAAGCGCACTACGACGTCCGCAGTCACAAATGTTACGAAGGCGGATTACATTCCCCACCATCAGCCCTTCCAGTACTACATGTCGACCGCGAATCCGATGCACGTGCGGCCGACCTCGGTTGCAACGATCGGCGATCCGGGCGATGCCGCCAATCATCAGTACGACATTCAGGACTTCTTCGACGCCGTGAGCGCCGGAAACTTTCCTGAGGTGTCGTATCTCAAGGCGCCGGGCTATCAGGACGGCCATGCCGGATACTCCGACCCTCTCGACGAAGAAAACTTCGTCGTTGCCACCATCAACTTTCTCGAGCAACAGAAGGACTGGGACTCGACGGCCGTCATCATCGCCTACGATGACTCCGACGGTTGGTACGACCATCAGATGAGCCCCATTGTGAATCAGTCGGCAACAGCGGCCGACATGGTTGGCGGCCAGCCTTCCTGCGGCACGGGAGACAGCGCTCTTTCTGGCGTGAACACGAACACGGTTCATGCGCAGGGCCGTTGCGGCTATGGACCACGGCTGCCCCTGCTCGTCATCTCTCCATGGGCCAAGAGCAACTTTGTCGATCACACGGTGACCGACCAGACCTCGATTTTGCGGTTTGTGGAGGACAACTGGCTGGGCGGTGAACGGATTGGCCAGGGCTCGTTCGACACGCTGGCCAACCCCCTCAACAACATGTTCGACTTCGCGCACAGAGACAACGGCGGTGAGTTCATTCTCGCGCCAGACACCGGGCTCCCGGTCAAGGACCAGCACGAACCTGCCTGGTAGGCCTAGCTGAAGGAAGACTCGAGGGCGTGGGAGGGATTTGGTCCGTCCCCGCTCTTGTCTTTTATTGTGGTTGTAGAGGTTTGTCTCTTTGATTAGTCGTCGACTGTTTATCAGCCGATCTGCGCTTGCCGCGGCAGGAACACTGACTCCTGCGATCGTTGCGCAGAACAAGCCCCATGCGGCGCCCCCAGTTACGCCGAATCTAGATCCGGGCACATTGGCGAAGTTCGTCGATCCGCTGCCCCTGCCGCAGATCGCGCAGCCCCTGGAGCGGCGTCTGGCGCCGGATGGATCGGGCGCGCGGGTGCCGTTTTATCGCGTCGCCATGAAGGCGATCTCGGCGAAGCTCCATCGCGATCTGCCCGCGACGAAACTGTGGTCTTACGGCGCGTCGGTACCGGGCGTGCTGTTCGACACGCGCAGCGGCGAAGGCCAGCTGATCGAATGGGCGAACGAGTTACCCACGAAGCATTTTCTTCCCATCGATCACACTCTGCATGGAGCAGAAGTTGGAGTACCCGAAGGCCGCGGCGTCGTGCACCTGCACGGCGGAAGAACGCCTGCCGACAGCGACGGCTATCCGGAGGACTGGTACCCGGCCGGCCAGTCCAGGACTTATTACTATCCGAATCGACAGGAGTCGGCCCTGCTCTGGTACCACGACCACGCCATGGGCATCAACCGCCTGAATGTCTATGCCGGCATGGTCGGTCTCTATCTCGTGCGCGATGAAGTGGAGGACGCGTTAAGGCTGCCGAGCGGAAGACACGAGATCCCTCTGGTTCTGATGGACCGCGATCTGCGTCCCGATGGACAGTTGAGCTATCCCGTTTCTGCCGATCCGGCGCGCCCCTGGGTGCCGGAGGCCTTCGGCGAAGCGCATCTTGTGAATGGAAAGCTCTTTCCCTATCTTGACGTGGAAGCCTGCCGGTATCGACTGCGGATTCTGAATGCGGCTAACGGTCGCTTTTACCGACTTTCACTGTCCAATGGGGCCGAGATGCTCCAGATC
>Ga0181526_10004303_pt1 | contig 11141 bp, 12 predicted proteins | sample PEATcosm2014_Bin_35_FD_119750 | JGI IMG/M metagenome (GOLD analysis project Ga0181526, IMG submission 119750) | Peatland microbial communities from MTU Mesocosm Facility, Houghton, MI, USA - PEATcosm2014_Bin06_30_metaG | ecosystem: Environmental > Terrestrial > Soil > Wetlands > Peat | place...
CTGTTCACGGTCATCGTGATCAATTGGAACGACTGCGAAAGTTGCAGGGACGTTTGGTAAATGTGGCCTGCGGGCAATGAGCCTGTGGTGAACACTGCCGTCTTCGGCGCAAGAGATAATGTTGTGGTAGAGCTAGAACTAGACGCAGTAGAGGTAGTCGAGGTAACCGTGCTGCTCGCACCTTGCCTCTGCTGCGGACGCGGCCAGATTCGAATCTTGGGACTGCCGCTCTCGAACTGGCGAACTGAATCAGGATCGGCGTTGAACGGCGGCAAAATAAACCGCATGTTATTGGTTGCCGTCTGCGCGGGCGGCTGTGTGGCTACCGCTGCTGGCGCAGATGGGACGGGTGTGTTATCTACCGGTACATAGTTGGGGAGTTTCGCATTGGCAATCGCGTCTCTAAGTGATGGCATACGAAACTCCCTTCCTATTATTGCTCTTGCACGAACGATCCGAAGATCGCAAACGTTTGCAATTCGTTGAGCGCCGCCTCTGCGGGCCACTGCACCATGATCTGCAAATCGGTGACTGCTGCGGATTCCGTCGGTAGGTCCGACAAATAGAATCGCTGCGAGTACCACGTTCTGCTGGGTTTCAATTCAGGTGGATCATTCACCCAAGCCTTCAAAATTTCGAAGCTGCCTTTGTAGTACGGCAGTCCGTCGTCCAGTAGCAAGCCGAGTATAGCAGGCGAGCCCGTGCGAACGGATTTGAGTGTGATGAACTGAATGTTTGCAACCTGCCCCGGCTGCGCGAGTACATACGAACCGAAGACTGCATACGCGGAGTACGGCGTACCTTCTTCGTACTCGCCTGCTGCACCACCGTCTGTGCTGGACATGACATCGCGGTTGAGAATGTAAACATTGTCTCCGCGTGGTCCGACTAACAGGTGATGGACGCCCGGTGCTGTTTCTACTGATTTGATCGCCCCGCATGCGCCCGTGTTCGCTAATGTTGCGAACGGACTCCAGATCATTCCTGCTGGCTCTGGTGTAGGCGTACTGATGAGACGATACCAACCGTTTGTGCCATCTGCTAGGAACCAACCCATGTCCTGCCCACTTACATAATGGGTGACGAAAACATTTTGTGGATACCAGTTCTGGCCCGGAAGACTATTTCTCATGGCGAGTTGATCGGCAATCGGGATGCTTTCGATGCCTGCGCCAACGCCGGGACTCAACATAAGGAACTGACTGTCCGTCGTGAAGAAACCGATGGTAGGTCCGTTCGTGTCCAACGCGTTGTAACTGCTCAGGCCCACTCCCGGCATATAAGGAACGCTAGGTAAAATCGTTCCGTTGTTGTCTGGAATGTTGTAGACATCCGAAACTGTGAAGACAAGCATGCCAATTGGTGTCGGCACGAGTCGCTTCACAAGCGATGTCATCTTATCGTAATTGTTAGGTCCGAAGCCATTGATGCCGTTGCCGATTGGATCATCTGGGCCGCTAGTCCAAAACACCGTTGGTCCGATGCTGTACCAGAGACGGTTGAGATGATACGCGAGATTTATCGCGCCCGGAAGAGGCGGGGTATTCTCACCAGCGGCAGGAGCCGTTGCTAACTCATCGAGCGAAGTGTCCGGTGTCGTGTCCACATATCCCGCTGTCAGATACGTCGATAGCGGAATCGTGTAGATCGTGTTACCGTTTCCGGGGATGAGAAGTTCGGTTGTGAACCCATCAGTCGTACGGAAGATCGCCACATAGTCAGACTGTGGATCGATCTGCGAAATGATGAGCCCTGCGCCGGGAGCAAAAGTTATCTGGCCGTTGACAACTGGCCCTGTCGATGCACTGACAGGTCCGATGTTCGACACGGTGTTGTCCAGCGTGTTCACGAGGGCGAGCGCGTATATCCAACCTTGGGCGCTGGTCGCTGTGATCTTGCCAGTCGTTGTCGGTTGTAATGGTATCGGCCCTTCGTTGATCCACTGCAAACTGCCGTTGTCCAGAGTGATTGAGTTGAGCCCAGCTTTGTTCCACGTCGGGGCGGTATTCCCCGAGTAGCCAGTGCTGATCGGCCCTTCTTCGTTCCCATTGGAGTCAACGATGTTCGTGTCAGGGAGAGTGTACGTTATATTCTTAGTCCACCCAAAGTTTGATTGTGGTCCGATATTCACCCACGTATAAGCCGAGCCGTCATGGACGATGTCCGCTGTTCCGAATACAATCTCAGATCGCGTAGCATTCCACGTCGCGCCAACCGTCGTAAAGACAGGCCACGTTGGTGTAGTGGCTTGGGACTGGTCGGGAACGATTGCCATGTTGTTCCCGTTGCACGTCATGATCATCTGGCCGGGAGTTCCGCCGCCGCTTGGCCCTTGGGAGTTCGAATAATCAATCTCGAATCCGATTGGGCCTGCGTTCGGAAAGAACCATGTGATGGTGTCCGTCCACGGTGTCGAGCCGACGACAGGGCTGTTTGTTCCTGCGAGGTTGTTTGCGCCTCCCGCATTACCGTAACCCTTGATGGCGGTCTGGGTGTGCGGAGTAATCAAACTCGTCTCAGTCAAACTTCCTGTTGAGAGGTATGCGCCATTACTGTCGTCAAACGACAGAAACGCACCATCGTCATGCAACAGAGTGAATGTGTAGAGGCCGGGAGCGGGGATAAACATCTCCCCGGTAATAGCCCACTCGCCTGCGTTGTTGCTACAAATGTTGACGCCGGGTAATCCTTGTTTGCCCGCTCCGTTGACTGGATACGCTAGCATGTACGATGAGTCGCCGCCGACTGCTGGGATGCCTGTTGACCAATAAAGAGATGCGACTTGCGAGTTGCTAGTCGATCCTGACCCCGGATAATACTGATTGAACGCGCCCTTTGCTGATCCGGGTGCATCCGTGTGGTAATAGTATTCCAACACAGGTGCCGTAGGATGCGCCAACGAATAGAGCCATGGTTGCGGTTGCGGATAGTTGTTCTGCTGATTCTTCTGCAACTGAAAATAACTGACCGTCCCAGCGGCAGGAATTCCAAGAATGAAATCGTTCTGGAAATAATGCGTGCTTGGTGCCCATGTCAGTGACGTAGGAGTTTGGATGCATGTCCATACTGCCGCACCGTCCGCTTGCGTGGTCGGTGGGTGAGCACTTAGCACATTCTGCACACCATAACCCTCATCGGGTATCGGCACAAGTGCGGTGCCGTAATTGCCATAAGTGAACGCCGCTTGGAATGTCGTGGTAGACAAACCTGTCGCACTGACCGTGAGGTTCAGACCGCTCGTGCTGTAATTTAGAAACGACGCTGGTCCTAGGAATTGCAACGTCACAGTGTCACCCGCCGCGAGAGTTTGCGCGGATGTCACGAAATACGCGATGTCAGAACTGATGTAGACCGAGACGATATCAAACTTTGTCTGCGGGGTTGGCGAAGCAGGCCACACAGGTTGAGTCGAACCGACCAATCCTGCGGTCGAAATCTGCCACAGATATCCGCTGACATTATCTTGATAGACGCTGCCGAGCGAGTAATAAGTGTTCGCTTCCCACCCTGTTGACGTGCCTTTCGCGGTATACGTTGGCGCGGTCGTGGGAGCGGGGATACCCCAATTCTGTACAGGTACGCCACGGTTGACCCAAATTGCGTTGCCGTCAACGGTGATGCTGCCCTGAAAATTGTTTGCAATGGCGGGTACAGTCGTACCCCATGTGGGTACAGACGATCCCGTGGTTACGACAGAAGTGATGACGACATCGCTCAATGCATCCGCGATGCCACTGGTCACACCGTTGGCAACTTGCAGGATCGCAGTCATGCCCGTAACGGACCAATTGGTCGTCGAATTGAATGCAAATACCAAAGATGTCGCGTTGGTTGCGGCTTGCTGTGTCAGTGCGAGCGTCTGTCCGTTGAGGACGGCTGCGTCCCCTGTGCATCCCCAAATGGTGAAGTAGGTGCCGACAGCCGTCTGTCCGCCCGCTGGGGTTGCGTCATACCCTTCGCCTAACTTTGCCGCCAGAGTAAGCGTCAACACGTTCGCGGTCACTGATGCTGCGGTGATCTCCGCGATCTGGACGCCGATGAGTTGCTGGATGTTGCCGTTCGAATCAACCAAGAAAGTGTTCAGGAAGCCGTATGCATCCGTGTCAATGACAGACGAATCGTTCGCCGTCACACGTGTGAACAAAGACTGATTCCATTTCTTCTGATCAACTCCGTTGCCGAAATACAATTGCGTGCCGTCTTCTTGCATGAAGGATTGGCCCGCACCTGTTGACTTCGACCACACTTCTGTACTCGTACCGTTGTTGTTCGCGTACAGAGCGGCTACGGTATCCACCATGGTGTCGATCTGTTCAGTCGTGGTTCCCCAGATGTCGCTCAGCGATTTGCTGTATCGAAATTCATCGAAGGCGAGGATGTTGCTGTACTGATTGCTCCCATCATACTGAGGGTTGCCGGGACGACGGGCAGTCGTCAAATGGTTAGTCACTTCCACGTTCGCGCCCGCGATCATCGCATCACCCGCTGGGCCGTAATATTTTTCACTGATGCGGCCTGTGTTAGCATCGCGCAAAGGAGAACGGTTAGTCCAGAGTCCTGTCGTACTGCGGCCCACGTACAACGGAGTCGCCTTCACGGGTTTTTCGGATTGCGCTCCGTTGATTGCTAATGCGTTTGCCATGATATTCCTTTATGCTGCTTGCCATCCTGCCAGCCAGATGTCGCCGGGGCCGAGAGGTAGTGCCGTTCCGATAGCGGGAATGGCTGATGCCCAAGCCGTCGCTAGGTTGGTACTTCCCTGATTGCACGATCCGCCTTGGATGAAACCGTCGCCCGCCGCTGTTTCCAAACTCCATCCGGTCAACTCACCGCCGCCGCCGGGATAAGGAACTTCCATAACAAAATAGTAGTCATGGAGCGTATCGATTTGCAGATTTACTACGTCACTCGTGTAGAAACCCGCGACTGTGAAAGTCGGGTCAGGGGCTCCTCCAAAAGTTATCGCAGTGATGTCAACGGTAGTAAGCGATCCCTTCAAAGTGCGGAGCAGAAAAAATTGAGTCGTGGTGAAAGTCCCCGAATGCAGATACACACTGATCGTCCAACTGGACGGCGTGTTGCCGATAGCATTCGCGGGTATGATTTCTAAGAACGAGTCACCATTGAACAGAAAATTGATCGCACCCCCGTTGTTCAATGACCATAGCAATCGCGGGACGACGTTCGATCCGGAGGAGACTGCGGCTACTGCGGAAAAAGAAATCTCGCCGCTGCCTTCGTCAGTGATCGTGATGCCGCTGCCTGCGGTCAGATTCAGAAGGGACTGATCTTCGTTTGCGGTGCCGTTGACTTCCAGAGCCAAAGACTGCACGGACGGAGACCAACTAATGACGCTGTTCGGCGTCCACGAGCCGACATCAAAAGTGCCGCTGCCCGTGACTTGCTGATTGTTCGGACCCCACACGATCTGACCCTGCGCGGAATAGACCGTGACCGTGTAATAACTGTTGGTGGGCGTCATGACATCGTTGCCCCAAACGTACTGGCCCGCAACACAGTTGCCCGCGTCGTCTAATGTAATCTTGATGGCGATGCCTGAGCAGACTTGGGAATCGTTAACCATTTCGTCGCTGCTAAGCCGCATCATGAAATAGCCGAGGGAGAGTTCATTCCCTTCTAGGTCTTGGAAGTTGCCGCCTGTGAGTTCAATTTTTGATGCCATATTGCTCCTATAAACCGCTGGGCGTCCAAGTTCCTAGATCGAATGAGTCATTGCCGACAGGCACGGTCATCTGATTTTTCCAAGCGAGTACACCTTCTGCGGAATAGACTTCCACGAAGTACACGGTATTGCTGGGCGTCATGTCTGCATTAACCCAGATGACAGGACTGTTCGTCTGATCAACATTTCCGTCCGCGTCGAGCGGCACGGTGAGAATGCGGCCTGCGCTAATCTGGACGTTCGCGCTATCTACGTTGACGGAAGTGGCGTCCGTGTTAAGACGCCATTTCATGTAACCGAGAGCGAGCACGTTTCCCAAGGCGTCCTGAAACGCCCCGCCGGATATCGGTCGTGGGTTAAGATTAGGGGAGGGCATGCTTACTCCTATGTCTGTCGAGCCTGTGCACCTTGCTGTGTCTTACCCGTCGCTTGATTCGTCATCATCGTCCAGTTGTTCATGAAGATGTTTCGCTCCTCTTCAGTCAACCCTTCAGCACGTGCGAGTAGCCCCGCAGTAAACTTAGAGTTGGCAATTTGGAATCGAGCATCGTCTGAGAATGCCCAGATGAGTGCGAGGAAGCCCCAGCTATAGATGTAGCGCATGAAGTCAGGCATCGGTGACCACGTCTGGTTGACGCTGGTGATGTTCGGTGCGGCCAATTGTACGTGTATGGCAATCGGGTAGGCCGCGTTCGGTGAAGGCATGACTCGAAAAGTGACATTGCCATTCCCGTCTTCTACTTCTGGTCCGATGAATGACGGACGCGTAGTCCGCGAATCGAGAGCGAGATTGTTCTGGACTTTCAACTCAATCCAGTTCGGAGGAGTCTTAGTGATGTCCAGCACCGACGCGTGCTCAATGTGCGAGAATGCGGGAGCCGAGATGGTATAATCCTGTGTCGTCGCGTTGGTCAATGTTCCTGCGTCCGCTGTTGGCCCGTAGTTTTCGAAATTGACTTGACCCGTGATCTGCGATCCTGATGCTGTCTCCACGATGATCAGTACGCCGTTCAGGAAGGATGCGCCCGTTAGCCCCGAGGGGATCACGAGATTACCCACACCAAATGTATTCGTACAGGGAATAGTGACCACACCATCCGTGATGGATATGTCTCCACTGATTGTCGCTGAGTACGCGGTAGGGGAGGTAGTGACCGCGAGTTCCTGCGTATTCCACCACCATTCGAACGGCGGGCCTAGGATCGTTTGTATCACCATGTTGGCGGATGTCAACGCGGGCTCTAGGTTGTTTCCGATGGCAGAGTTGCGGTTGAAGCTGAGTTTCTTGGCCCATTCCATAGTTGAAGATATCGTTACGGTACTAAGAGCCATGGGTTACCTTTCCGCAACCTCTTGGTTTTCCCAAGTGTGCTTCCCTATTCTTACGATTCGATTCAGGTGTTTGTTTTGCGCCTGTTCGATTAAAGCGTGGATTTAATAATGCCCGTTCACGGGCCGCTTCTCGTTGTTCGGGAGACCACATATAACTCGGTCGCCCACCATCACCCCCTGCTGAGATGTTGTATCCGATTTCAGGATTCTGCGAACAAAAAGTTCTGATGGAGAACATTTCCATCTTACACAGTTGCTCGTCATCAATCGGCTGGGCGAGTGATTCGACGATAAAATTCTCAATACCGTATTTACGCATAGCGTTAAACAACCGTGGGTTATCGTCCTTGTTGTTCTCGGCAGACCACACCTTCCATCCGAAGTATTGCAACAGGTCATCACCAACATGTTTGCCGATATAGAACTTGCCATCAAGGACATTCGTGATTTTGTAGACGTGCATGAGTCTCCCAACTTGTTGATTCTAAATCAGTAGTTCCAAGGGCCGTACGGCTGAGCGGGTGTGATAGGATTGTACGAGTATCCGGTATCCATGACGTTCGACTGCGGCACAAAACCCCAATCGTCTTCTTGGTTCGCGCCAAACATGACTGCGTTGGTAAGTGCCTTCTGCCAGAGTTCGTATTCCATCTGGAACTTCGCTCGCACTTCTTTCAATGGCGAGCGGCGATAGCACTGTGCGAAAAATCCTTGCTTGAAGAACACGTAAAAGTCATCGGGGATCGGGTCGAGATAATCGCTGAGACTCTTGAAGAACGGAACTTTCATCTGGCCGACGGGCTGAATGAGCCACACTGGACCTGTCTGACAAGGCAGAGGGTTGATTCTATATCCCTGACCTTTTGGGTTGACCGCCGTCCACTGACAAGTGCCGTCAGTTACAACGGTGGATAAGATGGTCTGATCTTGCACGGTCGGATACGTCGGATGGAGATTGGTCAGAAATGGATTTGTGTTTCCACATGTCCCGTACTGAGTCAATGTCCACAGATTTCCAAAGGCGTCTTTGATCGCGGTAGTCGGATTGATAGGCTGGGCAATCGCTGTTGCAGGATTTGTGTAAACCACGCCGGGGCCGGGTTGTGCTTGGCCCGTGGGTGTTAACTGCGTCGTTGCGCCCCATTGCCCAGCCTGCATCGTGTCATTCTGCATCCAACAGATGCGTGCGTCATTGTTCGTGGAAAGATTGAACGTGATCAACAGGTCTCGTTTTACGATGACTGGATACACGGGCTTTGGAAATTGCGTGCAACTGTAGTTGACCGCCGTGCAACTTTCCAACCATCCCACAGCCACTTGATTCGGGATGAAATAATCTTGCTGCCAACTGTTGATGAAGAACGGGGTTTCGACCGCACGATTCCACTTCCAGTTGAAGGGCTGGCCCTGTGGCCCGCCACAAAGAATTGCTTGCATGACATCGTTTGCGATAGAAAGCGCGGGAGCGTCGGAGAATCCGCCAGCGGGGACTGCTGGTGCGAGTTCACCATTAGATCGCGCATCGTCCACTAAATCCTGTAATTGTACGCTGCTGTTACCCATGGCAAACCTTTCTTGTTACCCTACACGCTGCTTTTGCATTAATCAGACTAAACTCAGGTGGTGCGGAGTTGTTGATAATGTATTCTACGGCGACTTCCATACGCTCGACATCTTCTCCCAGAAGACCGATAGCGTGGTTACAATTACTACGTAAGATTCCGCGCACCCATCCTGAGGAATGCTCATGATCGAGATGCGGATATCGAGCATTGTTTCTCGGCTCCATCACAAAGGATATCTTACAAATAGCGCATTTATAATCCTGCTGTTTCAGAAGTTCCTGATACGCCTCAGGAGTAGTTCCATAAACCGCTCGCAGTTTCCAATTCTTATTTGTCTCTGTGCGTGTATGCTTGTTATCTCGCAACCAACGCTGCTTGGATTCGGGTGAGGGTTGTTGCAGGCTCATATTTTCTCCTATAAACACAAAAAGACGAGCATTGGCGGAAGACGCTTAGCGACTCCCGCCCACTGACCGTGCTCTGCGGTGATGAGTGTTCCTTTCGGCATTCGTCGCACTCTGCGACAGTTCGGATTACGCCTTACGCGGTTTTGGTTTTGCAGTGGCGTATAATTCATTGGCCCGAGTGATGAACGTTGGGTTGTTCATAAAGACGCGGGTCTCGTCGGTGGTCATGCGGTCGAGGTCTGCCAACGTGAGCGCGGAAATGTTCGTGTTGATGATCTCCGCTCTACGTGCTGCTTCGGCCTGACGTGCTTGGGTTTCCCTCAAAGTACGCTCTTGCTGATCCTTCTGTGATTGGTTCATGGCTACCTGAGATTCGTGGCGCGGAGGTTGTGACGATAGTCTTCTTTCGCGTCAACCCACTTACCGCTGGCCTCGTCCCACTTGCTGAACTGACAGATGACCGACGAAGACGGGGAGTTGTTCGTTTCGAACGAGACTGCCTTGCGATAATCAGCGAGGGCTAGATCAAACTTCTCCTTCGAGAACGCTCCATCTTTCGGCGCAACCTGCTTGCCCTTCGCGTTGAAGTAATAGTTATCTTCAACTGGCGGGCACCAAGTCTTGCCACAACGCAAGCAGCGAACCCAGAAGTCGCCAGTGATCATCTGATGCTTGAGCACTGCGTAATACTGGCTATTTCCGCCTGTGTGCAGAACCTTCATGTCGCGGGGAGAAACTGTCCCGCCTTTCTTGTGTGTACACTGGCCTTGGCGAGCGTCGTCTTCACGTTGCTGGGCGGCGAACACACGACCTTGCTGCTGGCGATCCATTTCTTTCTGCTTCTGCTTGTTCAGACGATCATGGATCGTGCCTTGTTTCTCTTGGATGCTCAACTGCCGTTCTTGTTTCTGGAGTTCGAGATCGGCCAACTGCGCCCTCTTGATACTCAGTTCAATCGCCGCGATCTCCTCTGCGGCGTTTGCATAAATCTTTGGTGTCTCTTCGCTCATACTTCCTCCTAGTATTACGCCTTACGACCGCGATTCCGATATGAATGCAGGATGGTGTTATACCTTTCCGCACACGGCAGATTCGCTTCACCGAAAACTTTATGAGCCTTCTCGATGGTCAATAGGTCTTTCAAAATCAACTGCAACAAAACTGTTCGCCAGCCGCGATACTTCTCCGCGAGCGGCACGCCATGGTCGTCGAAACCCATGACTGTATACTCAGGCATCCACCCACGCTGGACCCAGCAGGCGATCTCAGGCTTCTTGTTGCCATATTCGTCGCTGTAAAGCAGGGTGACCTTGTCGGCTTGCGGATGCTCCCGATAGAACACTTTCAATTTGCACTCGTCACGCAACTTGGTGATGAGTTGGTCGTGATGCAGGATGCGTCCGAAACGTTGCTGAATGTCCGCGTACTCTTCAGGCGTGCACCACTGATACTCTTTCGCAACTTCCTCGTTGCCTTCCTTCCAGCGGCAGAGTTCTTCTTTCGTCTGGTTGCTGCTATCGTCATGCACGTTCTCCGCGTATGCGGCGACGGCGGCTTCCATCTCAGGCGTCAACTGCTCCTCGACCATGTAATTTTCCCACGGTGCGGCGTCCTCGTTTCGCGTGCCCTGAAATTGCTTCATCTGGTCGGGGTTGAGACGATTGTCTACCGCCTTCGGAGCGGCGGCTTCCCATCTTTCGAGATACTCCTCATTGCTGACAAATTTGCTCATTGAACCTCCTCAAATATTCAACAGCGTTCAACAGCAAATCAAGGCTATCTTTGAACATACCTAAGCCACGATTACACGTCTCGCACAACAGACCACGAACACACTTCACGCACATCTTTTTCTGTGGGCAACAGCGATGATCATGATCAACCTCAGGAGTTGCTGTGAATGGCTCTCGACATATGGCGCAATAATTTCCTTGTGATGCGAGTAGTTTTTCTCGGAACATGCGACGTTGTGATCGCAATCCATTGCGATGAAAATGATCACAACTCTTAGTGTGGCCGCTAAGAACGTAATCAACTCTAATTGCTTTTCTACTCCCACAATCACATTCAAACATCCACTTCGGACGGCATCCTTTAACCCGTTCAAGGGGAAAGACGGGAACTAATTGTCCATATTTCTTAGTGGGGTCTATC
>Ga0181526_10004309_pt1 | contig 11131 bp, 7 predicted proteins | sample PEATcosm2014_Bin_35_FD_119750 | JGI IMG/M metagenome (GOLD analysis project Ga0181526, IMG submission 119750) | Peatland microbial communities from MTU Mesocosm Facility, Houghton, MI, USA - PEATcosm2014_Bin06_30_metaG | ecosystem: Environmental > Terrestrial > Soil > Wetlands > Peat | place...
GCTTGCGCGACTTGTGCCAGAAGCTCGTCGTTGGACCACGGCTTCGTGATGTAATCCATGGCCCCGCTCTTAAAGGCGGCTCTCGCCATTTCAATCGAGCCATACGCCGTAATCAGCACGATCGGCAGATGGGGGTCCTGCCGGTGCACGTCCTTGAGCATCTCGATTCCATTGCGATCAGGCAGGCTAACGTCCAGCAGCATCAGGTCAAACGGACGCTCTTCGAGCCGCGACAGACCGGAGAGCGCGGTTTCGGCGCTCGAGACGAGATATCCTTCCGTCTTCAGCAAAAGCTCCAAGCCTTCGCGAATTTCCGATTCGTCATCGACGACCAGGATGGAACCCTTAGACATGAACGGTTTTCCTGACTGCTGGGAATTCGACATGGAACGAAGTTCCTCGACCGGGAGTAGATCGTACGTCGATCTTACCGGCGTGTTCCTTTATGATCCCGTAGCTCACGCTGAGACCGAGACCGGTTCCCCGGCCGCCTGGCTTCGTTGTGAAAAATGGATCAAAAATCTTATGGATGTGTTCGCGCGAAATTCCGTTACCCGTGTCCACAATTTCGATTTCTACGCCGCCGTTATGCGCCGCTGTACGTACTTCGAGCATTCCGCCCATTGGCATGGCATCCCGCGCATTCAAAAACAGATTCAGAAACACCTGTTGCAGCTTGTTGGCCGATCCTCGTACCGGTGGCAGCGACTGCCCCAGTTGCTTCACCACCTGGATCTGCGATGTCTTCAGCGGGTGTGACACGAGCGATAGGGTTTCCTCCACCACGTGATTCACGTCCACATCGGCAAGCTCGCTCGGGCCCGTGCGCGAAAAATTCAGCAGGTTGTTCACGATTTCGCTCGCCCGGAAGGTTTGCTTTACGATTTTATCGATGATCGCGTGCCGCGGATCTCCATCGGGCATCTGCTTCGCGAGCATCTGAATGTAATTGGAGATGACCGCGAGGGGTGTGTTCACCTCGTGTGCAACCCCCGCCGCCAGCAGCCCCAGAGACGTCAGCTTTTCTGTCTGGGACATCTGCTCTTCCATTCGTTCGCGCTGAGTCACATCGTCAAACAACAGCAGCCGCCCAATTTTTTCCCCGGACTTGCTTACCAGCGGCGTGATGGAAACGTTGAGAACGACAACGCGCCCGCGATGAACTAGACGATGCTTATAAATGCCGGTCACCTGCTCCTCGTCGCCTCGCGCTTCGATTTCCTGAACCAGGTCCGGCGGCAGAAGCTGGCTGAACGGCTTCCCCACGGCATCGCCCTGGCTCACGCCAATTAACTGCTCCATCCGGCTATTCCACGCGTCTACCGTGCCCAGCAGATCGACGGCAAGGACACCTACGTTCAAAGACTCGACAATGTTCTCGCTGAAATCTTTCAATCGCGCGACTTCGACGGCCTTCTGCTCGAGCGAGGTGTAGAGTTGCGAGTTGTCGAGCGCGATGGCCACGTAGCCCGCGATGGTTTGCACCAGTTCGACGTCGTCGCTCGACAGATAATCCCCGTCCACGGTCTTGCCCAAGCCCAACACCGCAACGCTATGGTCGCGGATGCGGCAGGGAATGAAATAATTCAGTTCCAACTGTTCGAGCGTCCGCCGCACCGAATCGCTCACGTCCCGCGCGCTTCTTGGAGATTCAAAGAAGATTGGGCCGCTCAAAAACTCCGGCCGCGAAGGTCCGATGAAACTCAAATCCAATGGTTCCACGAGGCGCACACCCATGGAGCGCGCTAGCCGCATCTCACCCGGCCGCTGCGGGTCTTCGACAAAGATGGCCAGGCGGTCTACTAACAGAGTTTGCGAAACACGGTCCATCACCGAGCCCAGCATAGGCTCCAGCCGGACTTCATTCGTCAGTGTGCGGCCGAACTCGATCAGTGTCCGCCGGTAATTCAACCGGTCGCGGTAGAAGAAACGGTCCAAGCGCGCCTGGATGCCTTCCCGGAAGGGCTGGAACAGAAACGCCGCGATCACGATGGCGATCATGCCCGCCACCGGCCCACTCGTTTGGGCATGGAAGATTTCCGCAATCAGCGCGACCAGCCCAAAGTACACTGCTGCCACGGCCGCTGTTGCCGCCGTATACGCCAGGCCTCGCTTGAAGATGATGTCCACGTCCATCAACCGGTAGCGGATGATGGCGTAACCAAAGCACAACGGGATGAGGACCAGCGTTATCGTCGAATACTGCATCCACGAACGCGATTGCGGATCGAGCAAATAGGGCAATACGTAAAACAGGGTGAAGGGCAGGCTGCCTGCCAACGTTCCCCCGGTCAGCCATTTCAATTGTTGGCGAAGCACCCCGGACCGCGTGTGCCGGTAACTCACATAAAAAACCAGCCCCGCCGCCAGGAAGTACACGCCCAAAAAGCTGTATTCGATCTGCTCTAGCGCTACTCGCGACCGTACCGAAGGCACGAAGCCCAGCGCGTTGAACGCGGTGAGGACATGGATGGTCAACAGCGCCGCAGGCACTGCGTAGATCGCGGCGATTTTCAGAACGGATTTTCCGCCCGAAGCCGAGCGTCCCGGGAAAACCAGCGCGAAGTGCAACAGCAAGGTGGGCGCTAGCATTTGTGCCATCACGCCCGCCCAGTACACTTCCAGATCGAAAATATCCAGCTTCCCGCTGTAGTGAAACGAATACAGGACAAACGAAACCAGGCAGAACACGTAAAAGTGAACGGCCCGTGGCGCATTCCATCTTCGTATGAAGATGAATAGCCCGATAAAAAGGTAGAGCAGGCCCACGACCCGCTCGTAGTTTTCTACCGTAAGCGGCTTCTGGGCCGGCGCGGTAATCAGCCGGGTCTCAAACTCCTCCCCGTTCCGGGAGAGCTTGTAGCGCAATTGCGTCCAAAGCCCTGCACGAAACAACCTCTGCGCTACGTGCTTCTCATTGGGGACGCTGACGTCATCAATCGCAATCAGTTGGTCGCCGGGACGAATTCCCGCCGCGGCGGCCGGCGAATTTGGGGTTACTTTCCAGGCCTCAATGCCGGAAGCGTTATCGGTCCAAGCGACCCCATCGTCGACCAGGTCATAGCTCGAGCGCTGGACGAAGTTCAGCCACGCGAAGATTACTGCCGCCAAAGTAGCTAGCGCCAGTACTACCGCTCCTACGCTGACACGGAGACTTTCCTTCATCCCAAAGGTCCCGTCACTCGTTACTCTATTCATTTGAGCGGAGCAAGTCCTCTTCCAATCTTTAGTAGATCTTCTTGTAAATAAGTATATAAAATACAGTCATTTGCAGGGAATCGAGGCGGGAACCGACCCTTACTTCCACTTTCTGGTAGGCAAGATACAGCTTTCCAGAACTCTCTGGTCAGCTAAAATTGCAGGCTCAGCCCACCTCTAAAACTCCGAAATGTGGGCACCAGCAGTACTTGACCATCCCGGGTATTCATCAACACGTTTCCTTGGGCCAGCAAATTATCGCATTCCGCGTTTGCCTCCCAGTGCCCCGCATTTGGCCAAGGCAAGGGCTGCCGTATCCCGATGTGCAGGTACGGACTCATATCGTAGACCGCCTCACCGTAGGGATCTACACGCGACAACGCCAATCCATTTACCCACTTATACCCTGCGGTCAGTCGTGTTCCCGTGGCTGGAATCTTCCCTGTCAGCTTCATCGCAGCAGAATGCCGTGGCGCGGTACGCAGAGAATCCCGAAGCGCTCCGTCTACCGCCGCAAACGGCACCAGTGATCCCGAGAATGCATAGATTGTCGTCAACTCCAGGTCGTCGGAAATTCTTTCCCGCAACGCGGCTCGCGTGCCCCAGGAGACCGATGACCCGCCGTCATAAGCGAAGGCATTCGAGTAATAATCCTGAAAAAACTCTGCGCTCGGTAGATCTGTACCCTTGCCGAACAACGCCACGTGGCTATTGTCGTCGTGGAACACAGCTACTTGCAGCACGCTATGTGCATCCAGCTTTCGTTCCGCTGCCAATTCCTCGTGCCGTCCGTCTTCGAGCACCGCTCTCCCCTTATGCCATAGCAGCGCGGGGAACCCATCCAACTGATCCATGGCCTCCGACAGAACATTCGGTGGATTGTATTCTGTGAGATAGGCAATGGAATTATCGCCATCGGTCACTGCGGCTGGCAGCGCTGCATAGATAGCATCCAGATACCAGTTCTGCGATAGCCTGGTCTCCCAATCGAGCCGCGGGCGCACGCTCCAAGCCGAAGCGCCCACGCCAACCAGCACATATTCACCGCCGACACGCAGCACATAACGATCGCCGAATCTCATTGTGCCGTTTTGATCGATACGCACGCCGCGGAACGTAGGCCCCTCGGGCCCGATCTTCGCTTCGCGAAGAACAATCGTGCTTCGCGGCCCATCTTGCTGTAATCCCATGGGCAGCCATACCGTCGCTAGTCCGCCGGCGGGTGCATCCTGGTCGTAGCTGACTTGGCCCGCAAACACTAGGTGGTTATCTCGATCGAGCCGCTGATCATAGGCAAACGCCGTCCCAGGCGCGGCATCAATATTCGAAACTGATCCCGGCCTCCGCGCTCCGCCAGTGAATTCGACCTGACCAAGCTGCCGGTGCGTGCTCGAATCCGCTACCAAAGCGGACGTCTCGTCGGTGTCCTCTTCATGCCACTGCAGCACAGGTCGCATTCCCGACGCCGAACGCAGCACCCATTTCCAGTCATCCGGCTCCGCAGCGCCGTTGGCCGGCGCTCGCCTCAATTCTTCAATCGAAGCAAACAACGTTTCCAACTGGACTCGCACCACGGTTGTTAAATTCGCGGAAATCTGAATATGCGTTTCAAGGGACGGCAAGAATCCCGCCAAACTCACGCGCACCGTGTAGAAACCCGGTGGCAAGTTATTCGCGCGGAAAACACCTTCGGTATTCGTTAAGAACTGGTGGGTGAGAAGTACTCCGGGCACCTCGGCAAGGATTTCGACACTCGCGCCGAGTTGCGGGATTCCGGCAGGATCACGGACCACTCCGGTTATCGTCCCCGACGTAGACTTATGATTGGATTGCGCCGCCGCAGGTGGAGCACCTGCGCACACACCTAAAGTAACCAACAACACACCGAAGCACAGGAGCGCGCCGTGCTTCACTATGGTTACCTCCCTGGCGTTACGTTCGCCGCTGCCTTCTGATCGACCGGAGCCTTGATCGAAAACTCTGCGGTACGTGAAATCGTGCTCTGGGCCAACTTATCCGTGGCACTGACCTCCAGAGTATACTTCCCAGGCGCCAACGTGGCCAGTGGCAAAAGCCGCTCGATGGTCACCTGATCGCCGGTCTGCTTCATCTCCGCGGAAGTTTCTTTAAACTGCATGACCTGCTCGTCGCCCCTCTTTACGGTATAGACGAACGACGCGTCGGACTTGTGTGTCTTTTCATCCGGCTTCAGGTTGTAGACCTGCAGGTAGATTCCCATCTTGTCGGTCGTCGTGAAATCGGCATTCAATTTTGGCCGTACTTTCGAGGAACCCAGCACGAACTGGCCGGTCCCAATCTGTTTGGCGGGAACATGCTCAATCTGATCCGCGAGAATCAATGTGCTGGCTTCCAACTTATCCTCGCCGTAGCGTGGAACCGCCAGCCTCGTGTTGATCGCTCCTACGTTTCCGCTGCTTACATCCTTGATCACAAGATCCAGCCGGTACAACCCGGGGCGCAGCGGGAGAGACTTCTGGTAGATCGACACCTGTTTGACTGCCAACGGAAATAGCGAATCCGGGTAGTCCTTCATGACCGAGTCTTCAAACGTCTGCACCACTTTGTCGGTCACCGTGCTGATCCGCCCAAAAATATCAATTTGCGCCGAGTGCACTCCGTCTTTGGCCTTGAACGACAGTTGGTTGTTCGGAATCTGCACGGAGATCGGAACCAGCACGGTGTCGCTCGTGACCTTCAAAAAGTCCGTGCGATATTCGAACTTCAACGAATCCCGCACAACGCGCGAAGTCACGATTGCCTCGAGGTCCTTGTATTTCACCTGCGGAGGGCGCTGCACCTTCGCATACAATTCCAGCCGGTTGAACTCATCCAAGCTCGCCGGTGTACCTCCCATCGTGGTGGGCAAATTCGTTCCATCCGAACGCGTGAAGCGATCCGCTTTGGACGCCAATCCCATCGATTCCAACAGGCTCAATCCCGCGCCGGGTACGTGCAGCAGCGCATCCTTCTCGGATGGGTCCATGGTCAAGTGATACTCGCCGCTGCTGGAAGGATCCACAAACTCCAAGATCACGTTCTCCTGGATCCCTTCCAAATAGCGGTACCGCCATGTCTCCCAAGGATACGTAGTCGTCGAACCGCCTCCTTGGTCCATCGGGCGATCGTACGTGCCACCGGTTGGATGGGACTCAATTTCGTCCGGCGGACCCCACATAATGTAAATGCGCCCGCGGTCCGTCTTCCAGCCGGGAATCCCGGAAGCAAAATGTTCGTTGGCGTAGGCAATTCGGCGGTAGTGTTCTTCCTTGAAATCGTTTTCCGGAAGGTCCGGATTGCTACTGCGCCGCAACCAGAATGACTCTATGAACTGCTCGCGTTCCTCGTTGGTCTCCAGTTGAAGAAAGGCGGAGCGCTCTTCCGGCGAAATGATGTAGACGACATCCTCGTTGAGCCACGTCTTATAAGGCGTGTCCAGCTCCTTGAGGGTCTTCTTCATCTTCTGCTTTTGTTGCTTGGTCAGCTTCTGGTTCTGCGGAATATCTTGAATCGGTGTATTCGGGTCTTGCGCCTGTTGAGCATAAAGAGGAAGGGCTAGCAGAAGGAGCGATGTCAAAAAGGCGGTAATTTTTCTCAAAGAGTTTTGCATCACCAGACACCCCAACGACGGTTTGATTCTAATCCCCCGTTAAAGCCGCGTCAATTCGCGAATCTCTTTCATTCAAAAACACTTTCCCCTGTTTCCTAGTTAGACGAGGTTGATTTGCGGGAAGTTGCCTGCAGGATGGATCGAGGAGGAGCGTTGCGCAATCTCTGGAACATCTCACGATGAGACGATAGGTACTAGTATCAGGCACCTTACTGCAGATGGCGCGTCTGGCCCTCGCAGCCGACCAGCGTGTCGAAAATGGCGAGGACGTGCCTCCGGTATTCCACCATGCGCGAGAGTACGCTCCGCAGCTGCGGTTCCCGTTCTGCATCCTTGTGCCACTTGGCCAGAACCGCCGCTGGTACTTCAATATCCCGGCGCAGTTGTTCCGGGGAATGTCCGCGCAGGAACAAACCGTAAAAGAACGCGGCTTCTCGTTGCGGAAAGGCTAAATCCGCAATGACCTCGGCCGGCAGCATGGGAGCGATTGTCGCCATAGCAAAAATGCAGTTTACCCAAAACTTTCTCGGCGTCAAGTAGGACGCCGGTCCCACTGTCGCCAGGCAGTCAAGATGCCCGCGAACCGCATGCAACGGAACAGCGCTTGACCGGTTCTAACCGGGCATAGGATGCTTGACCCTATGGCGAAGTTACACAAATCGATGGCAGGACGCGCTGTCGGACGGTTTTTGCGCTTTGGCGTCTTGCGTGGCCTGCGCTCCGTCGAAATTGATCCTGAAGATTTTCGCCGGAACCTCGCCGAAAAGCATGGCCTCTGGGTCCCTCATTTTGGGCGAATGAAAGACGCGCCCATGGAAAAGTTGGATGCCATCGCGGAACGCTTGATCCACGACGCCCAGCGCCTGGCCATGGCTCAGGGTGCCGGTTTCGGCCTCGGCGGCATGCTGACAGTCATCCCGGATACCGGATTTCTCACCGTCATCACCCTTCGCCTCATCCAGAAACTCTGTCTCCTCTACGGCTTCGAGAAAAATGGCGCCGAGCGTCGCACGCAAATGTGGATGGCCGCGGCCACCGCCACAGGAATTGATTTCAGCAAGGACCTTGCCGAAAAGCAAATGATTGAGAAGCTGGCGCCGCGCCTTGCCAGCCGTCTTGCCGTCCGTCTGGGTGAAGAGAGCGCGGAAAAATGGGTAGGCCGGCTGGTGCCGCTTGCGAGCTCTGCGATTGGTGGGGCGCTTAACTATTCCTTTGTGAAGACCTGGGGACGCCGCGTGCAGCGAAACCTCCGTGAAAAACACCTGGCGGAGCGCGCCGCTGACGCAGCGACTGCCACCGCTCTCAGACCGGCCATCGTTCGCTGAACGTCGGTCGTTCTTCATCGAATTCCATGGTGCCCCCTTTGAATTTTCTTTATTCCTCGGCCGTGAATTATCAGTTGCGCAAAACCTTTTTAATCCTCGCCTCGAAGGTAGGCCTCACCGCCTTTCTTCTTTTGCCGTTCACCGGAGCACCGTCGCTCGTTTCTGCTCAGGAGCAGGACGACGTGCGCGGTGCACCCGCCGAGCCAACCAATGCCGCAGACATTCGCGCGCAGATGGCCATTGCAGAAAATCTTCTTGGAAAGACTCCGGATCGCGGAGCCATCCTCTATTTTCTGGCTGTTTCGGACGCCCTGCTTCAAGACACTCTCCCCGCCATCGAGCAGCTAAAACAGTGCATTGCCCTGAAGGAGGGTTTTGACCCCTCGGGCGACACTGCCTTTGCGGTCATCAAAACTTCTCCCGATTTCCGCCGCCTGGTCGACCAGGTCCACAAGGACTTTCCCGCCATCAATCAGGCGCATGTCGCTTTCACCACCACCGACAAGGACATTTTCCCGGAGGGCTTGGAATACGATCCGGCCAAGGATTCCTTCTATCTCAGCGGCATGTATCACCCGAAAATTCTAAGAATTCCCCTCGAGGGCAAGATCGACGAGTTTGTTCCTGCCTCTCACTACAACCTCCTCCCCGTGTTGGGAATTCGCATGGATCCTTCCGATGGCACCATCTGGAGCAATTCCGCCGACGAAGATGCCGGAAAATCCGAGCTACTGCACTTTGATCGATCCGGTACGCTCTTAGCCCGCTATCCCTCCGCGGAAGGCGGGAAGCACGAATTCAACGATCTCGTCGTGCTCCACAGCGGAACGATTTTTCTTACGGACACGCTCGCCAATCAGGTCTATCGCTTCGACCTTCACACGCACACCTTCGCGCCACTACGCCTCCCGAGGCAGCTTTTATTCCCAAACGGTATCGCGCTGACCGACGATGAAAGCGCTCTGTACGTGGCCGACCAACTGGGCGTACTGCGCATGGATCTGAAAACGGAAGCGAGCGCCGAGGTTGATCCCGGGCCGCACAGCACAGTGGCAGGCATCGACGGATTGTACTGGCACAAAGGCAGTCTGGTTGCCGTTCAAAATGGCATCGGCACACCGCGGATCGCAGCCTTCCGCTTATCTCCGGACGGTCTTCGCGTTGTCAAAACCAGCGTGTTCGCGAATTTGCTGTCCACGCCCACGACCGGCGCCCTGCGCGGCGATGATTTCTATTTCATCGTCAACAGTCAAGCAGGCAACCTGAACGGCACGCACATCCTGGACGTCACCAAGCTGCAACCCGTGCGCATTGCCGTTGTCCACCTGCCTTGACCTGGCGCCACGTGCTCGATGCGGCATCCTGGTGGAATTACTGTAACATTCGCCGTAGAGTGGGATAGTAGGGAATCCAGGCTCGTAGAGAGGGTGCTATGAAAAACCTCGGAAAACTTGTCATCGTGTTCGCTCTCGTCGGTTTAAGTGCGGTGCTGTTGGTCCTCCCGCAATTCGCATCCACTCCATTGCAACCGCAGGCGCCCGCCATGGATCACAGCTCCAGCAATCCCCCCGAGCTTGTGCCCGCTTTCCACGCAGAGCCTCCCATTCTAGATTTGCCCGCGACTATGGAGCCCTCCATCTACAGTGACAAGCTCGTCTTCAACGCCTACGTCGTTGCCGGCCGCGTCAAAAAGGTCCTCTATCAGCAACCTTGCTACTGCCACTGCGACCGGAGCAATGGTCATGGCAGCCTCCTCGATTGCTTTGTCACCCGCCACGGCTCCGGTTGTGATATCTGCCAGAAAGAAGTGTTCTATTCTTACGAACAGACCCACAAAGGCAAAACTCCCACGCAGATTCGCGATGGCATCATCCACGGCGAGTGGCAAAAAGTGAACATCGCTAAATACGAAAAGGACTATTTGCCTCCGCTGAGCACACAGGCGAAATAAGTCTCGCCACAGGGGCTTCGGAATGGCTCGAACCGAACCTGCGCCGCATCTGCATAGCGGCATCGCTGCAGTCATCTGCGTCTTCTGCTAAACTCCCCCAGGTTGCTTCTCATGTTCCCTTGCTCCTGCCCAAAAGATCATCGGGGGTGAATTGTGAACGCGAATCGGTTTCGCTTGTTGCTCGGATCTTGCTCGTTGATTGCTCTCCCCGCTGTCCTACTCTTTTCCTCTCATCTTCCCGCCAGAGCCGCTGGTGATGCCCCCTCGTGGGGATTCTCCCTCAGCAATCTCGACCGCTCCTGCAAGCCTTGCGACGACTTCTACGAATTCGCCATGGGCAGCTGGATGAAAGCAAATCCTATCCCCGCCGAGTATCCCACCTGGGGCACCTTCAGCGAGCTCCGCGACAATAATCTCACCGCCATGCGCACGATTCTCGAAGCCGCCAGCAAAGCCGATGCCCCTGCCGGTTCGAATGAGCAGAAAATCGGCGACTTCTACACAACTTGCATGGACACCGCGGCGATTGAAGCCGCCGGCCTGAAACCCATTTCCGGTGAGCTCAATTCCATCGAAGCCATTCACGATCGCAAGTCTCTGGACGCCGCCATCGCCAAACTCCAATTCGAAGGCGTTGGCGTTCTGTTTCGCTTCAGCTCCGGCCAGGACATCAAGGACAGTTCGCGCGTCATTGCACAAGCCGGCCAGGGCGGCCTCGGCATGCCGGATCGCGATTATTATTTTCGTGACGACGAGAAATCGAAACAACTTCGCGTCGATTACCAGCAACATGTCGCCAAAATGTTCGAGTTAGCCGGTGATGCCCCGGACAAAGCGGCAGCCGAAGCCAAAACCGTTATGACCATCGAAACCGGTCTGGCCAAGGCTTCTCGCACGCGCGTCGAACTGCGCGACCCCGAGAAAAATTACAACCCCATGCCTCTTGCGGAGATGAACTCGCTCACGCCGGACTGGCCCTGGGAAAGCTTTCTCCGCGAAGTGGGTGCTCCTCCGGTCGAACAGGTCAAC
>Ga0181526_10004310_pt1 | contig 11130 bp, 5 predicted proteins | sample PEATcosm2014_Bin_35_FD_119750 | JGI IMG/M metagenome (GOLD analysis project Ga0181526, IMG submission 119750) | Peatland microbial communities from MTU Mesocosm Facility, Houghton, MI, USA - PEATcosm2014_Bin06_30_metaG | ecosystem: Environmental > Terrestrial > Soil > Wetlands > Peat | place...
CGGGGGGAGAGTGCCGTCCAGGTGCGAACCGCCATCGTGCCCGATTCTAGGCTGACGCCGGCGTGGGCCTTCGGCGACTCTCGCCGCCACATCCGTGGCGGCACCGGGCTGGCGAGGCGGTATCCTCGCTCTCTCACCAACTCATCCCAAAGACGAGAAGGGGAACATGCCTGGCGACGATCTAGACGACGAGCCCGCTGACCTGGACGCCGATGCGAGCGACCCCGATGACCTCGAGCTGGTCGTCGGCGAGGTCCACGACGTTCCCGATGTCGAGATCCCTGACGTCGTCGACGTCGACCTGGTCGACGACGTCGTGGTGCAGGTTGACGAAGAGGAGGAGGAGGAGGAGGAGCCGGACCCCGTGGTCGGCCCCGTGCTCCCGCCCCCGGTGCGTCCTCAGCCGGGTCGCCCACCGAGCGCCCGAGAGGAGCCGCCCCCACCCTTCGCCGTCGGCGAGCGGGTGGTGCTCATCCAGAACACCCGCCCCCGGACGGGCACGCTGATCGGAAACTACCCCGTCGGCGCCACCGGCAGGGTCGAGACGGTGCTGAGCCAGACGGCCATCGTTCGCTTCGACTCAGCGCCCGAGACCAAGGAGGTGGTCGCCTTCACCTGCCTGGAGAGCGCCGAGAAGCCGGCGTCCGGGAAGCCTCCGGAGTAGCCGGGGAGTCAGGGGCGTCTCGCCAGCGGCCGGCCGGTGGGGGCGCGGAAGCGGCTGCGTCCGGCGGTTCCGCTGCCGGAGCGGCCGCTCGCCCGTGGATGCCGGCGTACCTCGGCGGCAGCAGCGCCGCCACCCCGGCGGCGATGGCGTCGGCGATCTCCTGGTCGCTGCCTCTCGGGATGGTCAACGGGCGACCGTAGCGGACGTGGAGATGCCCCCGGCGGGGCAGCAGCCGGCGGCCGCGGACGAGGGCGTGCTCGGTTCCCCAGATCGCCACCGGCAGCACCGCCGCCTGGGTGCGGCGGACGAGGAATCCCGCCCCCGCCTCCGCGGGGCCCATCCCGCCACCCCTCGAGCGGTGGCCCTCCACGAAGATGAGCAGCCGCCCGCGGCCGCGGAGGATGTCGAGGCTGATCCGGAGGGCGCGCCGGTCGGCGGTGCCTCGGTCGACGGGGAAGCAGTTGCATCCGGCGAGCAGCCAGGCGAGCGGCGCCGGCCGGAACACCTCGCGCTTGACCATGGCGAAGAGGGTGCCCGAGAAGAAGGAGCCGAGGATCAGCCCGTCCCAGTTGCTGATGTGGTTGGATGCGACCAGTAGCGGCCCGTCGAGGGGCACACCCGCGCTCCCCTCGAACCGCAGCCGCCGGAAGAAGAGCACCCGCAGGCAGGTGCGACAGAAGCCGGCGGTGAGCCGGTAGCGCCAGGGGCGGCGGCCGTCTCTCCGAACCGGGAACTCGGCGGGGAAGCCCCGAACGGTGGCGGGCACAGCCAAGATGGTGCGACATCGGCCCGACGCCTCGGGTGGTGCAGAAGCTAAGAGGGCGACCCTCAGGACGGTGCCGGAGGCATCCGCGACCGCGCGCCCTCCCCGGCGCCCGGCGAGGCGGTGGGCATAATGCGGTTCCAGCCGCCCCCTTAGCTCAACGGCAGAGCAGCCGGCTTTTAACCGGTTGATGCGGGTTCGATCCCTGCAGGGGGCATGGTCGACAGGGCATGGTCGAGCCGCCGGGGAGCTTGGGCGGGTGCCCAGCGGCATGGGCGGCGATCCCGGCGGACTCGGCGTTGCCCATGGCTGTGGGGGGCGCGCGCCCCGAGAGTCGGGTGGTAGGGGGGCAGCGCTTTGCCCTCAATGAGCGGCGCAGCATGGGAAGGACTGAGAGTGTGGGGAAGCGCCGATGAGTAGGCGACCGGTTGGTGTTGCCATGCGGACCGGGGCCGCGCTGCTCGCCGCCGGATTCCTGAGCCTTCCGGCAGCGTTGACGCCGGGCGCCATCGCGGCCGCCGCGGCCATCCCCAGCTTCGCTCACGGGACGGCGACCACCTCCCCGGCCACCGCCCGGCTCACCTCCTCATCGACTCTGGTGGCGGACACCTTTACGCGGGCCAACCAGACCGGGTGGGGCACCGCCTCCGGAGGAGGCACATGGTCGACCGGCTCGTCTCTCTCGGTCGCGTCCAACGAAGGGACGATCAGCTCCTCCGGGGCGAGCCAGTACGAGACCCTCGGGAGCACCACAGCCGCTGACGGCGTCGGCCTGGTGCGCTTCTCCATCCAGGCGAGCAGCGACACGGCGGGCATCATCCTGCGCGATCAGAGCAACGGCAACATGGACGTCGCCAGGTACGACGGGGCCGGGAACCTCGCCTTCATGTACCGGATCTCGGGCACCTGGACCACGGTGGCCAAGGTCGCCTTCCCGATCACCCTGAAGCAGTTCTACTGGCTGCGCTTCGAGGTGCAGGGGAGCAACGTCATGTTCAAGGCGTGGCCCGCCGGCAGCACCGAACCGTCGGCCTGGACCTGGTCGGGAACCAGCAGCGCCATCAGCGCCGCGGGCGAGATGGGCCTGTACGGCTACGCGGCCTCCGGCGCCCCGGTCGAGTTCGACTCCTTCTCGGTGGTCGCACCCACCCCGCCCACAGCGGCTCTGACGGTGAGCCCGAGCTCGGGAGCGGCGCCGCTGGCGGTCACCGCCAACGCCTCGGGATCCGCGCCGGGATCGAGTCCGATCAGCACCTACGCCTTCAACTTCGGGGACGGCACCAGCGTGGTCGGCCCCCAATCGGGGGCGACCGCGAACCACACCTACGCCGCCAGCGGGACCTTCACCGTGACAGCGACGGTGACGGACAGCTCCGGGGCCAGCTCGACGGCGACTCAGACGGTGGTGGTGGGGGGCACCCCGCCCACAGCGGCTCTGACGGTGAGCCCCAGCTCGGGGGCGGCGCCGCTGGCGGTGACCGCCAACGCGTCAGGATCGACGCCCGGGTCAAACCCCATCAGCACCTACACCTTCAACTTCGGGGACGGCACCGTGGTCGGCCCCCAGCCGGGGGCGACTGCGAACCACACCTACACCGCCGGGGGGACCTTCACCGTGACAGTGACGGTGACGGACAGCGTCGGGGCGACCGCGACCACCACCCAGGGCGTGACCGTGGGCGCGCCGATGGCGGCGCTCAGCGTGAGCCCGCTCAGCGGTCAGCCACCGCTGGCCGTGACCGCCAATGCGTCGGCGTCCACTGATCCGATCGGGATCAGCAATTACACCTTCAATTTCGGGGACGGGACCATCATCGGGCCTCAGTCAGGGTCGACCACCACCCACACGTACACGAGCACCGGGACCTACACGGCGGCGGTGACGGTGACCGACAGCACCGGGGCCAGCTCGACGGCGACCCAGGTGGTGGTGGTGAGCACCCCACCGACGGCAGCGCTGAGCTTGAACTCGAGCTCGGGACAGGCACCGTTGCCGGTGACGGCCAACGCGTCAGGGTCGACGCCCGGATCGAGCCCGATCAGCACGTACACCTTCAACTTCGGGGACGGCACCGTCATCGGGCCTCAGCCGGGGGCGACGGCAAGCCACACCTACACCGCCGGCGGCACCTTCACGGTGACGGTGACGGTGACCGACAGCGTCGGGGCGACCGCGACGGCCACCCACGGCGTGACCGTGGGCGCCCCGAGGGCAGCGCTCAGCGTGAGCCCGCTCAGCGGTCAGCCACCGCTGGCGGTGACCGCCAATGCGTCGGCGTCCACTGATCCGATCGGGATCAGCGTCTACACCTTCAACTTCGGGGACGGCACCCTCGTCGGGCCTCAGCCAGGATCGACGGCGGCCCACACGTACACGGGCAGCGGCACCTACACAGTGATGGTGACGGTGACCGACAGCACCGGGGCCAGCTCGACGGCGAGCCAGGTGGTGGTGGTGAGCACCCCGCCAACGGCAGCACTGAGCTTGAACTGGAGCTCGGGACAGGTACCGCTGGCGGTCATCGCCAACGCATCGGGGTCGACGCCAGGGTCGAATCCGATCAACACCTACACCTTCAACTTCGGGGACGGCACCATCGTCGGCCCCCAGCCGGGGGCGGCCGCGAACCACACCTACACCGCCGGTGGCACCTTCACGGTGACGGTGACCGTGACCGACAGCGCCGGAGCCAGCTCGACCGCCACCCGGGGCGTGACCGTGGGCGCGCCGGTCGCAGCGCTCAGCGTGAGCCCGAGCGCGGGCGCGGCGCCCGTCCTGGTGACCGCCAACGCGTCGGCGTCGAGCGATCCGATCGGGATCAGCGGCTACACCTTCAACTTCGGTGACGGCACGGTGGTCGGCCCACAGCCCGGGGCGACCGCGAGCCACAGCTTCACCGCGGCGGGAATCTACACCGTCTCGTTGACCGTGACCGACGGCACCGGGGCCAGCTCGACCGCGATCCAGGCGGTCACCGTGGGTGCGCCGGTGGCGGCCCTGAGCGTCAGTCCGACGTCGGGCGCGGCGCCCCTGCTGGTCACCGCAAATGCCTCGGCGTCCACGGATCCTATTGGAATCAGCGGCTACACCTTCAGCTTCGGGGACGGCACGGTGGTCGGTCCCCAGCTCTCAGCGACGGCGACCCACACCTACACCGCCGGTGGCACCTACACGGTGACGGTGACGGTGACGGACAGTTCCGGGGCCACCGCGACCACCGCCCAGGGGGTGACCGTGGGCGCACCGGTCGCAGCGCTCAGCGTGAGCCCGAGCGCGGGTGAGGCACCCGTCCTGGTGACCGCCAGCGCGTCGGCGTCCACCGATCCGATCGGGATTAGCGGCTACACCTTCAACTTCGGGGACGGCACCATAGTCGGCCCGCAGTCGGGGGCGACGACGAGCCACACCTTCGCCGCGGCGGGAATCTACACCGTCTCGTTGACCGTGACCGACAGCTCCGGGTCCAGCTCGACGGCGCTCCAGGCAGTCACCGTGGGTGCGCCGGTGGCGGCGCTGAGTGTGAGCCCGACCTCGGGAGTGGCGCCTCTGCTGGTCACCGCCAACGCCTCGGCGTCCGCGGATCCGATTGGGATCAGCGGCTACACCTTCACCTTCGGGGACGGCACGGTGGTCGGGCCCCAGCTCTCAGCGACGGCGACCCACACCTTCACCGCCGGCGGTGTCTACGCGGTGACCGTCACCGTGACCGACAGCTCCGGGGCCACCGCCACGGCGACCGAGGGGGTGACCGTGGGCGGACCGGTCGCGGAGCTGAGCCTCAGCGCCAGCTCCGGAGGGGCGCCGCTTTCGGTGACCGCCGACGCGTCAGCTTCGACTGATCCCCTCGGGATCAGCACGTACACCTTCAACTTCGGAGATGGCACCGTGGTCGGGCCCCAATCTCAGGCAACCGCGACCCACACGTTCACGGCTGGGGGAAGCTACACGGTCTCGGTGACGGTCAGCGACATTGCCGGGGCCAGCGCGACCGCGATCCAGGCGGTGACCATCGGCAGCCCGGAGGCCGTGCTCAGCGTGAGCACGCAGAGCGGACAGCCACCGCTGGCGGTGACCGCCAACGCCGCGGCATCGACGGATCCGATCGGAATCAGCAGCTACACCTTCAACTTCGGAGACGGCACCCTGGTCGGGCCGCAGGCCGCTCCCACCGCCACTCACACGTATGCGAGTGCGGGCACGTTCGTCATGACGGTGACGGTGGCCGACGGCGTCAACCAGACATCGACGGCATCGGCAACCGTCAGCGCGATCACGCCGCCGGCGGCTAGCCTGTCGGTGACCCCGGGAAGCGGACTGGCACCTCTCGCCGTCCTCGCAAGCGGTGCCGGTTCACAGCCGGGATCGCGTCCGATCGCGAGCTACACCTTCAACTTCGGGGACGGAACGGTGCTCGGGCCGCAGAGCTCTCCGATCGCGAGTCACACATACACGACCATCGGCACGTACACGGTGACCCTGACGGTTCAGGACTCCGGTGGTGCCGGATCCTCGGCCACGGGCAGCGTCAGCACCTCCTCATCGACGCTGGCGGTGGACACCTTCACCCGGGCCAACCAGACGGGTTGGGGCACCGCCTCCGGAGGGGGCACATGGTTGACTGGCTCGGCTCTCTCGATCACGTCCAACGAAGGGACGATCAGCTACTCCGGAACGAGCCAGTACCTGACCCTCGGGAGCACGACCGCGGCTGACGGCGTCGGCCTGGTGCGATTCTCCATCCAGGCGAGCAACGACACGGCGGGCATCATCCTGCGCGATCAGAGCAACGGCAACATGGACGTCGCCAGATACGACGGGGCCGGGAACATCGCCTTCATGTACCGGATCTCGGGCACCTGGACCACCGTGGCCAAGGTGGCCTTCCCGATCACCCTGAAGCAGTTCTACTGGCTGCGCTTCGAGGTGCAGGGGAGCAACGTCATGTTCAAGGCGTGGCCCGCCGGCAGCACCGAACCTTCGGCCTGGACCTGGTCGGGGACCAGCACCGCCATCAGCGCCGCGGGCGAGATGGGCCTGTACGGCTACGCGGCCTCCGGTGCCCCGGTCGAGTTCGACTCCTTCTCGGTGACCGCACCGAGCACCTCGCCTCCGCCGCCAGCGAACGCGACCATCACGGGCTCGGTCTCGGACAGCATCACCTCCGCCCCCCTGGCCGGCATCCAGGTCTCGACTCTTCCCGCCACCACCACGACGACCACCAACAACCAGGGGGCCTACACGCTTCCGGTCCCGGCCGGCACGTACACGGTGGTGTTCACGGGAACGAGCTCGGGATACAACGAGAACGTGGTGACCAGCGTGCTGGCGCCCGCCGGCGGCAGCGTCACCGCCAACCAGGCGCTGGTCGCCGTCCCGCCCCAGGTGGGGATGGACACGTTCACCGAGCCCAACCAAACGGGTGGCTGGAGCCCCTCCACCGACGGCCAGGCGTGGACGAGCGATATCGCCAGCCCACCGAACTCCGGGCATCCCATCAATGGTGCGGGCATCACCTCTGAGCAGGCATGGGTCGACACCTCTGGATCGACGTTCCAGGACTTCGACACCTGGATGGGCTACCCATACGCCAACCAGCAGGTCACCGCCGACGTCGACATCACCTCGGTGCTACCGGACGCCAGCTTCCAGCACGGGCCTCGGTTGCTGGCTCGTGTCCAGGGCAGCAGCACCAGCTGGAACGCGGTGGTCATGACCATCGACCCGCCCGACGGTTCCAACCCCATCCCACCCGGCTCCACGCAGGCGTGCACGGGCGGTGACGTCTCGCTCTGGGTGACCCTTCCCAGCAGCACCTGGACCGAGCTGGCGATGGTGTGCCAGACGATATCCATCGGCACGACCTACCACGCCGAGCTGAGCGTGGTCGGCACCCTGGTGGAGGGCAACGTCTGGACCGGCAGCACCGCCCCCACCGGTTGGGAGATCAGCGCCAACCAGACCCTGCTGCAGGGGGCGGGGGAGGCGGGGACGCGGACCACCGGCTCCTACGTCGATTACGCCAACTTCGCACAGACGCCGGTGACCCAGATCAGCGGCGCGGTCACCGACTCGTCGAGCGGCGCCCCGATCACCGGCGCCAGCGTCACCATCAACAACACCCAGCCGACACCGACCAACGCGGCCGGCGCATACGACTTCAGCGGCCTCACCGGAGGGACGAGCTACACGATCAGCGCGTCGGCGCCCGGGTACTCGCCGAGCTCAGTGGCAGTGACACCAGCCACGGGGATCACGACGATCGGCAACCTGGCCCTCACCTCCCTCACGACCATCTCGACGGCCGGAGGGCTCTCCGTGAGCGCGCAGGTCCAGTCCGCCATCACCAACAACCCGAACGGCAACCAGCTGGAGACGGATCTGACCTGGACCGATCCCACCACCGACAATGGATGGCGCGTGGGAACGATCCCGGGTTACGGGGGCGCCAACCTCGCCACCTGGTACGAGGTGGACTCCGGGGTCGTCGGGGCGCAGGAGAGCGCGCTCAACACCTCCAACCCCGGAGACCTTGCCCATGATTTCACTCAGCTCCCCAACGGCAGCTACGTCGGCTCGGAATCGACGCCCTACCAGCAGGCAGTGCTGGCTCCCTCCCTGACACCGTTTCGCGCCGGCTATCAGGCGACGGTCCCCTCCGGCGGGGTCGACGCCAACGGCTTTGTGCAAACGGTGACCACGTACGTCTATCCGGGTGATCCCGGCTTCATGGTCGACCGGTTCCAGATCACCAATCCAGGGAGTGCGCCCATCACCCTGGCGTCAACGGACTCCATCGAATTCGACGTGATCAGCGGTCTGGAGGTACCCAGCAACACCTGGGCCGCCGCCGACGGTGGCTACGGCAACGTGGGGGGGACGCCGGTGCAGGGCTGGCCGACAGCGGCTGTGCCAGGTGATCCCGACTACTTCTACGTGCTCCCGACCTCCGGGTCGGGAACCCAGGATGGCATGATGGCCGTGCTCGCCACCAAGCTCACCTCGCTCGGCCTCAGCAATCCCGAGATCCTCAGTGAGACCAACCTTCACCGCCTCAAGGTGAAGGTGTACGGGAGCAAGGGAAGCTTCCCCGCCAACACGACGATCTCTTTCTACATGCTGCAGGCGATCGACCGCAATCTCAGTGCACAAGAGGCGGCTGCGATCGCGGCAGACTTCCTCAACCCCGATACCCCCTCGATGACGACGGGTGTGTTCCAGGGATTCAACCTCGCCCAGGGCCTGTACCAGTTTGCCGCCGCCGACAACCAGGTCACGTTCACCCCGACCTTCTCGGCTGCAGTCCAGGAGCGGTGGCTGGCCATCTACGAGGTGAACGGGTACACCGCGGACCAGCTCCCCACGGTGACGTTAGGCGGCGTGCCGCTCAGACCTGGCATCGACTTCGTGGCCACGGTCGACACCGCCACCGACGTCGCCTACGTCAAGTTGATGGAGCCGCTCGTCCCCGGATCGCCGGGGACTGGCCAGCTGGAGTCAGGGCAGATCACGATCAGCGGCTGAGGGCCGCGCTGCCGCCGGACGAGTGGGGGGTCGGTGGCGAAGCTCCTCCAGCCTGCTCGCCCCGGCGCGTTCCCCCGCGCTGATCAGACCGTCGAGAACATCGAGCGCGGCGGCGGGGTTGACGAAGGTCGCGGTGCCCACCTGGACCGCGTCGGCGCCGGCGATCAGGAACTCCAGCGCGTCGCCAGCATCCATGATGCCCCCCACCCCGACCACGGGGATGCGCACCGCCTGACGCACCGCGGCCACCGCGGCGAGAGCCAGCGCCTTGATCACCGGGCCGCTCAGGCCACCGGTGCCCCGCCCCGGCAGCACCGGGGCGCGGATACCCCGGTGGATCTTCATGCCCACGTAGGTGTTGACGGCGGAGACGGCGTCGGCGCCCGCCTCCTCCACCGCCCGCGCCACCGCGCCGATGTCGGTCACATTGGGGCTGAGCTTGACCATCAGGTGCCGTCCGGTCCGGGCGCGCGCGGCGGCTACCAGCCGTCCCGCCGCGGCGGCATCACGGCCGAAGTCCAACCCGTTGGCGATGTTCGGGCAGGAGATGTTGAGCTCGTAGCCGGCAAGCCCCTCAGCCCGCTCGAGCCGATCCAGGCACGCGAGGTAGTCCTCGACGCTGCCGCCGGCGACGTTGACGACGACCGGGATGCTCCAGCGGGAGAATTCGGGCGCGTAGGCGGAGGCGACGTGCTCGACGCCGGGGTTGTGAAGGCCGATGGCGTTGAGCATCCCGCCCCGGACCTCGGCCACCCGGGGAGGCGGGTTGCCATCCCGGGGGCGAAGCGTCGTCCCCTTGGTGAAGAGGGCGCCGAGACGGTCGAGGTCGATGAGCTGGCGGAGCTCGAAGCCGTAGCCGGCGGTGCCACTCGCCAGCCCGACGGGGTTGGACAGTACGAGGCCGCGTCCGAGGTCGACGGTCAGGTCGGGCGCGCTCATGCGACGTGCGCCGGAGGCAGGGCGAGCAGCCCCGGCCAGTCCACGTCCGAGACCTCTCTGACCGGGCCCTGGCGGCAGCAGAGGAACCATTCGCCTCCGAACGCCGGAAGGGCGCAGCCGAGGCAGGTGCCGAAGCCGCAGCCCATCGGCGCCTCCAGCGAGACCTCGGCGCGCCGCGGGGGTGGGGCGAGATCTCGCAGGGTTGCCGCCAGGGCGGCGAGCATCGGGTTGGGACCACAGGCGTAGACGGCTGTCGCCTCGTCGCAGGTCCCGGCGACCAGCTCGGTGACCAGGCCGCGCCGGCCCCGGCTGCCGTCATCGGTGGCCTCGACCACCCGGACCGCCTCGTCGCCCCGCCGGAAGCGCTCCGCCGGGTAGAGGCGGGAAGCGGTGGCGGCACCGCTCAGCACGGTCACATCGGCGCACCCACCCCGGCGCAGCTCACGCACCAGGAGGGGAAAGGGGGCGCAGCCGAGGCCTCCGCTCACGATCACGGCGCGGGCGGGGGCGGGGGCGAGGTGGAAACCGTTGCCGAGCGGACCGAGCGCCTGGAGGCGGTCACCGGAGCGCAATGCCACCAGGAGACGGGTGCCGGCGCCAACCGCCTCCAGGACGAAGGAGCAGAGCTCCCCGGACGTCCAGGCCACGCTGAAGGGACGTCGGAGCAGGGGGTCGATGCCGCTCCAGGCGCGGAGCTGCGCGAACTCTCCGGGCCGGGCGGTGGTCGCTAGGTGCGGCAGCCGGACCGTGACCTCCACCATCCCGCCCTCCAGGGCCTCGACCGCGACCACCTCCCCGGTCTCGTCCCGGGCGCGAGCGAGGTCGGAGCGCGGGTTGCTCACCCGGGTACCGCCGCGACGATGCCCTCGCGATAGGCGCGCACCGTGGCCACTGTGATGTCGCCTCCCCGGCGCTGACGGGTGATGGCGTCCACCAGGGCCTGGGCGGTGTCGATCGAGGTGCAGCACGGGATCCGTCGATGCTCGGCGGCCAGCCGGATGCGATAGCCGTCCTTGACGGTGCGGCCGGCGGCGGCGAGCCCACCGCGGCCGTCCGGTGCCAGAGCGAGCTCGTCGCTCTCCAGGTTGGAGACGGTGTTGACGATCAGGGAAACCCTGCCCTCCTCGATGATGTCGAGGACGTTGGGCCGACTCTGGCCGATCCTGCCCACGGCGGTGGCGCTGATGCCGGCCGCACTGAGTGCCGCCGCGGTGCCCGCCGTGGCGTAGACGCCGAAGCCGA
>Ga0181526_10004316_pt1 | contig 11121 bp, 7 predicted proteins | sample PEATcosm2014_Bin_35_FD_119750 | JGI IMG/M metagenome (GOLD analysis project Ga0181526, IMG submission 119750) | Peatland microbial communities from MTU Mesocosm Facility, Houghton, MI, USA - PEATcosm2014_Bin06_30_metaG | ecosystem: Environmental > Terrestrial > Soil > Wetlands > Peat | place...
CCGTCTTGAGCGAGAATCACTGCGCGCTCGATGCAGTTTTGAAGTTCGCGCACATTGCCGGGCCAGGAGTGGTCCATCAGAGCTTGCATCGCCTCGGGGGGAATCGTTCGAATGGGCCTCTGCATTCGCTGTGCGGCATCGTCGATAAAGTGCTGTGCCAGGCGAGGGATATCCTCGCACCGTCCACGCAACGGCGGCAGGGTGATGGGGAAGACGTTGAGGCGATAGAAGAGATCCATCCGGAACGTCTTTTCCTCCACCAGTCTGGACAAGTCTCTGTTGGTCGCGGCGATCACGCGGACGTCAACTCGGATGGTGCGAGCGCTTCCGAGCCGTTCGAATGCCTGTTCCTGTAAGACGCGCAGAAGTTTGGCCTGCAGGTTAAACGGGATATCGCCAATTTCGTCCAGGAAAAGCGTTCCGTGGTTGGCTGCCTCAAAGCGGCCCACGCGTTGAGCGACGGCGCTGGTAAAGGCGCCCTTTTCGTGGCCGAAGAGTTCGCTCTCCAGCAAACCTTCGGGAATTGCCGCGCAATTCAACTTGATGAACGGCCCTTCGGATCGGCCGCTGAGCTCGTGAATGAGACCCGCGAAAAGTTCCTTTCCCGTACCGGTTTCCCCATAAATAACGACAGTCGAATCGGTGGGCGCCACCATCCGCGTCTGCTGCAATGTATGTTGCAGCGCCGGGCATGATCCTACGATCCTGTCTTGACGCTCCGCGCAATCGAAACCGAGCCGCATCCGGTTGGACATCGTCTGGCTCAGCGTAGCTTCGGAATGAATGGGCGCAAAAACGGTAGTAGACATATATATAACCTCCAACTCGAACGTTGAATTCCCAACCTCAGATTTCACTGAGGCAAGGCTAGCGCGCTTCGAACGGCTTCCAACAGGATTCCAGGCTGAAACGGCTTGTACAGCAACTTCACAACGCCGGGCTTCGTGGCCCAGGCAGCCGCAGATGGGTCTTTGTGCGCCGTGATGAAAATCGCCGGGATTGACCGGCCGCTCAGAGTTAGTTGCGAATATAACTCGAAGCCCGACATACCTGGCAAACGCACGTCGAGAATCAGGCACCGCAGATCGTCGCGGTGACAGCCGGATCTCGCGAATTCTTCAGCGGACGAGAATAGAGCGACCTCATAACCCACCGACTCAATGAAGCCCGCCAGCGACTGCCGTACCGATTCGTCATCGTCAACGACGGCGATAACGGGAACGCCAGACTCTTCAATCACGACCACGCCTCCACCTAGTCCGGACTGGATTCTCTCGCATACCACTTTGAACTTGTGATGCCGAGATTTCCTCGGTCAGTTTGATCTCATCCATCGCTGAAGCCAGAATACAACCCACAGGAGATCCTTGGTATCTGTACTTTGGTGCAAACCGCGTCCGATCATCCCGAACGCGGCGCAATGCGATCGGGAAAGGTCCCAAGAGCCGGACTGGAGGCGCACGGCCCCGGCGCGGGCCAGTGCAGGTCAGATAGAGTGCCGGTGAGGCGCGGTCCGTTCCACGGAGAAAACCAGCACGTTCACGATTCGATTCAAAAACGGCTCGTTTGATTTCGTTTGCTCTGAAGGCAGGAATTATCGGAACTCGGCGGCTGGAAGGTGGCGATACTTCCCGAAGCTGGGACGGCAACGTCACGTGCCGGTTCCTTGGCGCCGTGAGGGTTCTGTCCGACGCAGGGCGTTCAGGGCACGACGATTTCTTCCTTGGGCCGAGGTGCATTCTCCATTGACCCGTCGATTGACCTTTCTGCAGACGCGGCCACATTAAGTACAACCACCGTCGTGTCGTCGAACTGCTCGATTCCGGTTGCCCATTCCGCGACTGCCTGCATCAGTCTTTCGGCCACACCTTGTGCATCAATACCCGGCGCGATGGTTCTGCAACAGTCAATCAAACGTTCGTCTCCGAAGTCTTCCCCGGCAGCGTTTTGCGCGTCGGTAAGACCATCGCTGAAGATAACCAGCCGGCTTCCCGGGCGCATCCGGATCTCTTTCGCCGTGTATCGCGCATTCGCGAACATTCCGATCGGGAAACCATCCGAACTCAGCCTTTCAATCTCGCCGCCTGGGCTGATCAGAATCGGCGACGGATTGCCCGCGTTGACATAGGTCAGGACGGCAGTATCGGCGTCGTACGCCGCCCAAAACAGAGTCGCGTAGCGGTTGTCTCCGAAGCGGTTGGCGATCTCTTGGTTAAGCTCTTCAATGAGACGGCCGGCAGGTGCGCCCGCACCGTCGCCCCCTTCGTGGAGGTGCGCTCGCGCGACGGCTTGAAGGTTTGCCATCATTAGGGCGGCCGGGATTCCTTTTCCGCTCACATCCGCACAGAGGATGCCAATTCGCTCTGGGCCGAGATCAAGGAAGTCGAAGAGATCGCCCCCGACCGTTCTCGCTGCGAGCGTTTGTCCTGCCACGGTGGCGCCGCGCAGCACGGGCAACGCGCGCGGATACAAGTATTCCTGCACGCTCCGCGCAACTTGAAGTTCGCTCTCAACCCTTAGAGCGCCGGCCTCTTCCTTTTTCAGCCGCTCCAAGGCGACGGCCATGTCATTGAAGTTGCAGCTTAGATCGCCCAGTTGATCCTTACTGCGCACTGGCGTCCTCCAGGCGAAGTTACCGCCCGCAATCTGGCGTGCCGCGCGACTGAGGTCGTCAATCGCGGTCGCGATACTGCTGCCGAGGCGGATGCACATCCCCACACCAGCAGCATTTACAAGTAAGACCAGAAATAGAAGCGCGGCCAAAAGCCATACCCAGTTCGCCAGTTGGCTACCCAGGCGTGCCATATCGTCGAAGGTGCTTGAGTAACTTGGTCGAACGCTGTATGCGATCCAGTCCTCCGGTGCGCCCGTTTCCCAGTTACGAACGGTCAGGACAACGGTAGCCGGCCGCGTCATGCCAGGCAGGAAATTGCCCCCTATAGTTCTGAACACCCGCTGACTCGGCGAGTGCACACGAAACGGCCTGGAGGAGACAGTCGTCACCGCCATGCTGGCTGCCGAAGAGAGCCGCTTGGCCAATTCGGGCCCCAACGGCAAGGTGAAGATCGCCGTCGCTTTGCAGTTGCCCCTCTGTCTCGATAGAACATTTCGGATTTCGAGTTGGCCCCGATCGACCACGAGGCCCGTGAAATCGGCCGCCGGCAACCAATCCGGATGCTTTACGAGAACGCGGTCTGAGCCCGGCAGCACAGACTGCGCACCACGGGGGCTCTCTACAACCAGGGAAGCCTCAGCCTGGGGAAACGCCTCGTCTGTGTACGCCAATAGCGGCCTTAGTTTGCTGGGATTCGACAGCGACGCCGTGCAATCGCCGGCGTAATCCAAAATTGCGGGAGCCACGGAGCGGCTCGCCTGAACTAACACCTGAATCTGCTTCTCCACTACATTGGCACTTTCGCGCCGCACAACTACGTTCAAAGCTGCGACTGCCAGGCAGACGATCAGAATCGTCGAAGTTCCCGTGAAGACGATAATTGCCGCGATCCTCCAGCGAACCCGCCCCCATCCCCGGCGGAGAGTGTCGCGTAGTCGAGTGGGAGTGAAATCCTTGGCCATGTTCAAGATTGATGCAGTCCAATAGCCAGATTCGCAAACCGGCAATCTTCTCGCGTCGCCATAGAGGTATTTCCCGCGCAGGTGTCGAGCCGAGGGCATCCGCGTCGCTTGAGCGACTGTTAGTTCGATCGTCCACCGAAGAAGTCTCATCGTGTCAGCAGAGGCCGCCTCAACTTCTTGGCGTCCTGGTTGCTTCTCTGCATTGTCGAAGTAGGAATTGAATACCAGTAGAGGAAATATATGACTGCGTTGAGTGCCGTTCGTTCTTGGAAGGAAATCCCGAATTCCCTGGTATGTTTCCCGACCTGCCGCATCTTACTCTGCCTCCTTGCGGCGCCTCTCTTCGCGCAGGCATGGCAGAGCACTAACCCTCCCGTCGCGGCGTGCCAAGCCGCTGGCCAGGTTGCCGGATGGGACATTGTGGCGTATACGCTCAGTCTCAAGAGCGATTCCGGTTACTATTCCGATTTCCACTATGACCGTTCGACCACATTCAGAACCGCCGACGCCACCTTCCAGCCCGATGAATTAGGGCTACTGGAAGGGCTAAACATAGACGACCGCGTGTGTGTAGAAGCGTTTCGCGCGGACAACAAGCAAATCGCATCCCGTGTTCGGGTAACGTACCGTTCAGAGATAGACGCCCGCGACAAGCGGGAACTGGTCCGTTGGCAGAGCGAAGCACTTTTTGGCACCGTGAAGGCATTGGACCCCGCCAACCACAGAATTACCGTGCGTGTCTCGGCCTCCACTGATGTGTCGGTCGACGCGGCGGGATCCGCAGCGTTCTGGATACTGCCCACCTCTGCCAATGGTCCGTCTGACTCCGTCAGTGGCGGCTGGGAATCCCTCGCCCTGGGAGACACCATCTACGTCCGCGGCGAACGCGTTGCCGGAATGCCAACTATGCGAGCCAGGCTGATCGTCTCGGGCGGATTCCGCACTGTCGCCGGCTCCATCGAATCGATGGAACCTCTCAAGGAACTGCTTCTTCTTCGCGATTTTCGCTCTGGCCGCGACCGGCCAGTCCACTTCGATTTCTTGCCGATCTACGTGGTGGGAAAGAATAAGGCGCCCGGCGCCCGGGACCGCCGGCTCTATAGCGCAACTATTGGCGACCTGAATGAAGGCGACTCCGTTCTGATCCTAGGCCGGGAAAACCACCAGACTGGCGACATCGAAGCCTTCCTGCTGATCACAGGTTTCTCTCCCGGCGGCGTCCTGCAACCAGGGCCCGGGCAATCCGTGGATTGGATTTTTCAGGCAATCGGTTTTGGTGGGAGCAGACCATGAATCGTATACCGTCCGTTACGGGATCCCCCTGTGGCGCGTTGGAGCCGGAAAGATCGGGGACTGCCGTCCTGCTCTTTCTCTGACCCTCTGAGGTGAACCTGCAATGCACAACGCGATGGATTTTCTGATCAAACATGGCTACATCGTAATCTTTGTGGCGGTGTTTCTCGAACAAATCGGTTTGCCGGTTCCCTCGGGTCCGGTGCTGCTGGCAGCGGGGGCTCTGGTGGGGTTTCACCGTCTCTCCCTGGCACCTGTCCTCGCATTGGCAGTCGCGGCTTCGTTGATATCCGACTCTCTGTGGTTTAGTTTGGGGAGACGACGAGGCGGCTCGGTCCTGAAGTTTGTTTGCAGAGTCTCCATCGAGCCGGATACCTGTGTTTCCAAGACACATTCCGCTTATCTGCGCTATGGCCCCGAATCGCTCCTGATCTCGAAGTTCCTCCCATGGTTCGGTACCCTGGGACCTCCCTTGGCCGGCATGTTCAATCTGGCGGTCTGGAAGTTCCTCCTCGTCGATTTGGGCGGCGCCCTGGTGTGGGCCGGCGCTTATATCGGGGTTGGCTGGATGTTTCGCAAGCAATTGGAAGATGTGGCCGCCGCAATGTCCAAATTTGGCGCCTGGTTTGGAATCGCATTGGGGTCCGCTCTGTTGATGTTTCTAATTTCTAAACTTGTCCGCCGCCGGCGGCTATACCGCATCCACCGGGCGCGTCGCATTACAGCACGCGAACTCAAACGGTGGATGGAAACGGGCGAGCCGCTGGTAGTAGTGGATCTTCGACTGGAAGTCGAAAGGCAGGAGGGCTGCATTCCCGGAGCGCTCGCGGTCGCCTTCGAGGATCTGGATTCCCTGCTGCCAGCCATCGCAAATAAGGAAGTTGTGTTCTATTGTTCCTGTCCCGACGAGATCAGCAGTGTGCGAGCGGCTCTTCGACTGAAGCGGCACGGCATCACACACCTTCACGCGCTGCTGGGCGGATTCTCCGCCTGGCGTGAACTCGGCCTTCCAATCGAGACTCCTTTGTCTGGGGTGGCACGCGCATGATCATCTGCCGGGCTTGCGCGTCAACTGGCAAACTGCCAAGAGCCGATAGGTTCAAGGGCACCTGGCAGTCGCGAACGCCTGACCGCTAACCGTTTTTCAGGGGGATCAGGATAAAGGTGGCTTGTCAGAGCCGAATGGCCTATATCCGGGGGCAGACCTAGTATGCAAACGAACTTTCAAGGAGGGCAAGTAACTATGACAGGAGACACTTTTGAGACCTTGCTCGGGCCGAGTCTGCCGTCGGTACGGCGGTTCGTGCAAACACGACTGAGAACTTCAGACCACGCAGACGACATAATTCAGCAGACCCTGGTACACGCATTCGTCCACCGAGACCAGTTGCTAGCGACCTCAAAATTCAAGAGCTGGCTTTGTTCGATCGCCATGAACGAGGTCCGCACGTTCTTTCGGAGAGATCGACCCACCCTGTCGCTGGATGAATTCCCCCATATCGATTCTCGCGATTCAGAGCTATCGCCGCTGGCCAGAGTCGAACAAAAGGAACGGTTGGAATGGTTGCAGGCCGGCATGGAGAAGCTCTCCGAGCGGGATCGCGCGGCCATCCGATTGCGCGATTTCGAGGGTTTGAGCCTCACGGAAACGGCGGAGGCACTTGACAGATCGAAAGCTGCGACCAAAGCGAGCCATTTTCGAGCGCGAAAGCGTCTTGCCAGCGCTGTCCGGAGCGCTTGTTGCGCCCGGGGTATCGAACGGAGCCCTGCGGGAGATCTGGCCGCAGATACCCGACCTCCCCGGCAGGTTGGAAAAAATCATAGACAGCGCCAACGATCCTACGAGCGAACGTCAATGCTGGCCTCCCGTGCACATCAGTTTGCCGGTTTGATCGCCACACCGCCCCGGCCTTCCTCCTAGCAAACATAACGATCGCTGCGCGGGGACACGAAGTTTGGCGACTCCAAACGTAAGTGGCGAGTGCGTGATTGGAAGATGTGGGTGTTCCGGGGCTTTGAACGACCATGATTGCAAAAGAGACTCGCGGGGACGCAGGGCTCGCGGATTCCACCCTCTACCGAGCTTCACACTGGATGTTCCGCGCTCGATGGAAACCCGGGCATCTCACGCACGAGCGCGCGGGAGTCTGCGAAGCTCGTCGCATCAGGGCATAAGCGGATGCGCTTCAATTCGCTCTTATATTTAGCCAGAGTCATCAGCCCGATCGAAACGAAACGGCGTGCAGAGGAGTCCAGGCGCTGGCAGACATGCCAAGTATATAAGGAGGCACCGACATTTTCGCGCAGCAGCCCTGAAAGCGGAGACTCGATCGCCGTGCCGTCCTGGTCCAGTTGAGCAAACAGATGTTCCGTGGCGATGGGTCCACGTTCAGCTCAGTACTCTGCCTTCTCTCCCTTAGCAGGGATTGAAGTCGGAACGCCTGGAGTGCCCGCATATGTGATTAGCAGCACGGTGGGCTCGTCGCCGGACTCACCACGATGGATATCGTCAACTGACTCTCCGACGGCTTGCCCCTGATGAACCACCTGAGTCTTGCCACTGGCTCTGTCTTGCAATGTGAGAGCGCCTGAAAGCACATAGACGGAATTCGGGAAGGGATGGGTGTGCCACGGTAAGGCAGTATGCGGTGCGATGGTCATCCGGATGGTAGTTAATTGCGGCTGGCCCGTTGGATAGTGCGTGTAGGACTTGCCGTTCCACGATTGGGTGGTTTGTAGCAGGATTTCGGCGTGAGCACTGGCAACGGTTTTGGCATCATTTGCAGCAATGACGGCCGTTAGGCTGGCTCCCGCGAGTAGCGCAGCTATTCCGACGGTACGTTGTTTGAGTTTCATTTACTGTTTCTCCGTGTGTGATGTTGGCTGGTAATTCCGTGATCCCGGTGCTCACTCTTTGCGAGAGTAGGACACTCGCCAGATGCTACGAGGGCCGTCATCGCTCACGTAAAGAGCTCCATCAGGACCTACTGCGACACCAACTGGGCGGCCCCAGCTCTACCACCCGTACCGCAAACAAACTCGCTGAAGAAATCCTAGCATTAACCGATAACGTTGTCGTTCTTCGTGCGAATTCGGGATGACCTCACGATCGCCGCGATTCGCACGGTTCCAGGACCCATGGTCGGTAAGAGCATGGTAAGCGCGCAGCCCCTTCAGCCGCGAAGGCTGGCGGGCGGATGGCTCACGGCGGACAAACGGTCATATGCCGCCCGAGGAACTTGTAGACCCGCAGCTGCGATGTTCTCTTCGAGATGCGTAACCGATGAAGTTCCCGGGATGGGCACAATCATTTTGGAGCGCTGGAGCAACCACGCCAGCGCCACCTGCAGCGGCGTGGCGTGGAGCTCATCCGCCACTCTCTTGATGGCAGTATGTGCTTCTTTGGCCTGACCGAGCGGCGCCCAGGGAAAGAAAGCGATGTCGTTCTGCTCGCAGTAATCCACGATGAAATCGGATTCACGGTCGGCGAAACTGTAACGGTTTTGGACCGAAACAATCGGCACGATTTTGCGGGCGCGCTCAATATGCTCGCGGGTCACGTTGGAAAGCGCCACATGCCGGATCTTGCCCTGTTCCCGCAGCTTGGCCAACGCTTCTACAGAAGCCTCGAAGGAGACGGCATTGTCGGGGGCATGGAGCTGGTGGATGTCGATACGGTCAACACGCAAACGCTTGAGACTTCCTTCCAGAGCTTCGGTGAGATGCTTTGGGCTCGCGTTGTGGGTCCACTGGCCCGGACCGGGCCGCTCCCATCCGCCCTTGGTTGCGATCACTAAACCGGCTGGATAGGGGTACAGTGCTTCTGCAATCAACTCTTCCGACACCTTTGGCCCATAGGAATCGGCAGTGTCGATCAGATTCACGTCGAGTTCGACCGCCTGCCGCAGTGTCGCAAGCGCGGCGGCCTTATCTGCGGGAGGCCCCCAGATCCCGGGCCCTGTGATGCGCATGGCGCCATATCCCATCCGATTGACGGTGAGATCGCCCCCGATAGTAAGGGTTCCAGAGGCTGCCGCCGAAATAGTCTGTGTTTTGCTCATAAAAAATGTCACCTCTTCATTGTGGATCACTGAAAGTCGACTGCATGCAGGCCAGCACTAGCGCGTTTTGCTCAATCAAGTTTTGCTGTGCCCAGAATTCCGCGGGTTTTGGCCTGAACAGACATGTAATCTCGATGAGTTGCTGTTCACTCCTGCCACACATGACATGCAAGAACTGGTCCAAATGCGCTCCACTGGCGAAGTCTCCGTCTTCGAGCGCTGAAGGCGTGCCGATTTAGCTTTAGGGTCGCCGGAGCGCCTAGAGAGTCCGGATTTCGACATCAAAACCGGAGATTCCCATCTTGCCTCCCTCTTGATTGATGTATACGATGGTCAGGGTTTCTGGCCGGCGCAGCATTGTGCGCGATCGCGGGCTCACACTTCTGGATGTGGGCCTTGTCGCCACCTTGTATCGTCTTGTGCGTTGTGTTCGCCGCCTCTTGAATTCTCGGCATTTTATCCTCTCAGGCAAGAAGTATCCTTCACGAATGTCAGCAATGTCGCCAGGAATTGTTGCCCGCGGAGGACGCCGAATCCGGCAATGTCGCGCGGCACTTGAAGTCGCGGCCGTGCGCCTGCATTACAACCTGTCGAAACCGATGCGGCCATACTTACCACGGCGATTGCATCCGCCTCCAATTCCCGGGTCAAAAAGAGATACAAGCCATTGGCCAGCCTCAACCAAATGAATTTAAGGAGTTGGCGAAATGAGAAATTCGCGAAGCTCGCCAATTAGCGAAGACTGTACAAAGAGTCGTTGTCGAGGATCGCCAGCGCAGTCGGCTAGTTGTCGCTCGAAAAACCCATCGTCTTAAAGCGATTCTTGTTGATCTTCAGCAACCTGATCTTCGACTCCAGGGTGGATCGCGGCATCCCCAGTTTGGCGGCGGCGCCGGAGGGTCCGTACACCCGGCCGCCGCTTTCCCTTAACGCTGCCTCGATGGCTGCCTTCTCCTCGGAAGGAAACCTCCTAAAAAGGTCAGGGCCCCGATTCGGCTCCTTCGCCGGAGGCTGGCGGGAAAGCCAACTTTCATCGACTGAGAACGTCCCTGATTCACAAACAATTACAGATCGCTCAATCACATTCTGCAATTCGCGAATATTTCCTGGCCAGGGGTACGACTGAAGCAGATCGAGGCTCCCTTTGTTCAACACGTGAAAGCTTTTTCCTGCTTGCCTTGCGAATCGATCGATGAAGTATTCCACCAGCAGGGGAATGTCTTCTCTTCGTTCCCGTAGAGGCGGCACTACGATCGGAAAAACGTTGAGCCGGTAATACAGATCGCTCCGAAACGTACCAGCAGCGATGGCAGCTTCCAGATCGCGGTTCGTGGCGGCAATCACCCGAACATCAGTTCGGATCGATCCCGCCCCACCGACACGTTCAAATTCGCGTTCCTGTAGAACACGCAAAAGGGCGATCTGAGTCTCGGCCGGAAGCTCACCCACTTCGTCGAGGAAGATCGTGCCTCCTTCGGCCAGCTCAAAGCGCCCTATGCGCCGCTGATTTGCCCCTGTAAAGGCGCCCTTCTCATGGCCGAACAATTCCGATGCAATCAAGTCGCGTGGAATGGCTGCGCAGTTCACGCTCACAAACGCGCGCGCGGAGCGCCGGGAACGCTTGTGAATGGCGCGGGCAACCAGTTCCTTGCCCGTGCCGGTCTCGCCGGTGATCAGCACACCGGAGCTGGTCGGAGCAACTTTGGAAACGCGGGACAAGACGCTTCGCAGGGGCGGTGAAGTTCCGACGATCTGCTCGAACATCGATGCCTTGTCGACTTCTTCGCGCAACGCAACGTTTTCTTCCTGGAGTCTCTGCTCGGCGAGTTTGTGATCGTCAATATCGGTTCCTGCCAAATACCACCGCGTGACTCGTCCTTCGTCGTCTGACATCGGACTAAAAAGAAACTGGAACCAGCGATACTGCCCGTCCTTTCTCCTGAGTCGCACTTCGTACTCAAACGGCGATCCGCTCTGGAGTTGTCGGGCAAGATTCCTTCCCACCATCTCGGCATCCTGCGGATGCGCGACCTGTTCCAGGCCGGCGACCCGCCATTCCTCCAAAGTAATGCCTAAATAATCCAGACAGGCCCGATTCAAGTAGCGGCGCGACCCGTCGGGCCCCATTTCGGCGATGTACAGAGGCGACAAGTCGAGAAGTTGCCGGGCTTCCTTCTCGCTTTGGCGGACC
>Ga0181526_10004317_pt1 | contig 11120 bp, 18 predicted proteins | sample PEATcosm2014_Bin_35_FD_119750 | JGI IMG/M metagenome (GOLD analysis project Ga0181526, IMG submission 119750) | Peatland microbial communities from MTU Mesocosm Facility, Houghton, MI, USA - PEATcosm2014_Bin06_30_metaG | ecosystem: Environmental > Terrestrial > Soil > Wetlands > Peat | place...
AAATCAAGGGAATAAGCTCGGGCCATCGGATGCTGGCCTCCGTTCCAGCCAGCATCTTGAATCATATTCGCCCCAAACTGGGAATCCCCTCCGATTCAGAAAAAATCAGCCACGCTCTAGCTGGCCCGGGCGGATGAGCAAGCCGCCGTTGCCCCTGCGGCGCCGCGCCGCCGCCAAGGCGCGGCGGCTTCGCGGATCAGGAGTATTCCTTCGCCCGCTTCTTCTCGCCCGAGCGCATGACGCTCTGGATTTTCAGCGGCGGCCGGCCTGATTTCTCGGCGATCTCGCGGTCCTGCTCGATCAGGAAACCATGCGCCGGCTTGTCGCCGTCGAGCCCGCCCAACAGCGCCCGCGGAACCTTGCGGTTCGAGCGTTGCGTGCCGTCTTCGTAGATGACGTCGAACATGACGAATTCGGAGTTCAGTCCCGGTTTTCTCGGCATTGTTATTCTCCTTGTCACCGTGACGCGGGATAGAAATGAAAACACCGGCGCCATTATGGCGCCGGTGCCGCAATCGAACCGTTAGTTACGCCGCTTGCAGGTTGACGGCGGCGGACTTGCCGCTGCGCCGGTCGGCTTCGATGTCGAACGACACCTTCTGGCCTTCGACCAGCGAGCGCATGCCGGCGCGCTCGACCGCGGAGATGTGAACGAACACATCTGGGCCGCCGGCGTCCTGCACGATGAAGCCGTAGCCTTTTTGGGCGTTGAAAAACTTAACGGTACCTTGAGCCATGAGAGTCTCCTCAGAGTCGCAAAACACGTTTGCGGCCGCGCGAACCATTCGGGCGGTCTTCAATCCGGATTTTGCGTGGTCTTGAGAAAGGCCCGTTGGAGCAGGCGAGACGGCAAGGCAGGCTAAATCGGGAATGGCGCCTACATAATGGCGCGCGCCCGATTTTGCAATCGGCCAGAGGGTCGAAAGCGGCCTGACGCCGTTAACCTATTCCAGTCCCTCGACGATGCGGATGTCGCGCACCGCGCCCTCGCCGAGCGCCTTAAGAGCTTCCTGGTAGCCCGGTGACTGATAGGCGGCGACGGCTTTGTCGACGCTCGGGAATTCGGTGATGACGATGCGCTCCTTCTGGCCGACCTCAAACGCCGCCGCCGCGGTGCCGCGGGCGAGATAGCGGCCGCCGAACGGTGCGGTCGCGGGCGGCGCGAGTTTGGCATAGGCGGCGAGCTTCTGCGGGTCTGAAATCGAGCGATAGGAGGTGACCCAATAGGCTTTCGGCATTGCTAATTCTCCGCGCGATTCTGGTGTGTGAAAGTCTTGTGACCAAGATGCCCGTCAGGCGAGGCCTTCGACGATGCGCTGATCGCGCTTGCAGGCATTGCCCAGCGCCTTCAGCGCGGCTTGATAGCCCGGTCCGTCATGCGCCGCGATCGCCTGCTCGACGCTGTCGAACTCGACGATCACGGTGCGCTGGACGACGCCGTCGTCGTAAGCCTTCGCCGCGGTGCCGCGGGCGAGAAAGCGGCCGCCGGCGGCTGCGATCGCGGGACCGGCGAGCTTGGCGTATTCGGCAAGCGCGGCCGGATCGGACACCGAAAAATACGAGGAAATCATATAGGCCTTGGCCATCGTCATCTCCCTGAAGCTTTTGGCGGCGGGAGACTATCAGAGGCGGACGGGCGAAGGCGAGGCCGGCCGAGGCGTGAATGATTGAGCGAGGCGTGATCTTATCCGAAAACCGGTGGCCACTTTTCGGGATCGCGCCTTAGGCCACCAGAAATTCCTTCAGTGTCGGATCGTCCTTCTCGTCCTTCATGCGCTTGAGGAGTGCGCGCAGCGAGGCGATCTCGGCCTCGAGCATGACGACCCGATGGGCGACTTCGGTCGCGCTCGGTCCGGCGGCGGCGGGACGTTCGTCGGCGATGAAAGCCAGCCCGATCTCGTCGTTCTTGCGCCAGGTCACGCGCGCGCGCAGCGTCCGCTCGTGATGCGGGATGTAGAGCTCCAGCATATCGGGCAGCGTGATAGTGTCGGAGAAGATGATGCGCGCGCCCTTGTGTGACAGGTCGCGGACCAGACAAGCGAGCGCGCCGCGTTTGCGACTGACATAGACAAAACCCTGCAGAAAACTCTTCGACCGTCTGGAAATACGGCGTTCGCCCATAGCAATCCCCAACCCCAGGAGGTTACGGAAAGCTTATGCCGAGGCTGATTAAAGTCGTCTTACCGGTGAGTCTGCCGAAACTATCGCAATAAATTCAACGGCTTGGGGCGCAATCGCGGCCAAAACCGCACACCATCGCAAAGCCCGCGATCCCAAAGCGCTCCGTCACCAGGCCCCAAACATACGGCCGAAATCGAAGATGATAGCCCCGAAGGCGCAGGCCGCCAGCCCTATGCCGATGACGCCGAGCATAACGGCAGAATTCACCTTGGCGATAGTCGCCTTATCCAGATGGGCCTTTTCGGCAAGATGGAGCATGAGCACCCCCTGGGGTCATCCCCTTGGTCGTGTCGCGGCGGAAAATCTGCCCCCGCTCTCAGCGTTCCTCCCCACAGATATTAAACAACGACTCAAGCCTATCAGTATTGGCTTCCGGCACAAAGCAGCATTGCGATGCGGGCGTGGCTAGTCGCATAACCGGCGCATAAACCTCTTCCGCACAGACCCGGTCGCCAAGCCGCGCCGCCGCGGCTAAATTCATTCACCCGAAAACCGAACAAACAGAGCCGGAGAAGAACGAGATGCAGGTATTCAGCGTGGTGCAGGAAGCCGAATTCGACGCCAGGAAACATGTCGAGAAAATCCTCGGCACGGTCGAGCACGGCGATTTCACCGTGGCGTGCTGGGAGCCGGGCCAGATCAGTCCCTATCATTGTCATCCCGATGCTACCGAGATCTATTTTTGCTTCGAAGGCGGCGGCACAATGCGCACGCCGCGCGAGACCGTCGCGGTGAAGCCCGGCGGTTTTGTCGTCCATCCGCCCGGCGAAGTGCACGAATATGCCAATGGCCCGCAGCGCACGCTCCTGTTCCGCGTCCGTTACGGCGCCGACATGGCGTCGCGCCATGTCGAGTGGCGCGGCCACACGGGCTTTACGCAAAGCGCTGAAGACGCCGCCTACTACCGGCGCCATCCGGTGACCGCCTGATACCTGCTATTGCATCGATCGCGTCGAGCGCGGCCCGGCATTGCCGGTGAAAGTATTGTTCGGCATGCAGAAATCTCTGCCGCCGCGCCGCGACGCCATGCATTGCGCCATCGAGGTGTAATAACAGGACTGCGCCGGCCCGGTCATCAGGCACCAGGGATAGCTCGACGCCGACTGCGCTTGCGCGCTCGCGCCGCCGAACGTTGCCGCCATTATCGCCGCCGCCAGCATGGTTGCGGACAGTTTAATCACGCGCATTGTGTTCTCCGTGCTTTTAGTTCCCGGCACTGAAGCCATCAACACCCGCGCTAAGCGTCTAGTTCCTCACGTTTTCGTCATTGCGAGGAGCGGAGCGACGAAGCAATCCGGGATTCCTCGCGCCGGGCTGGATCGCTTCGCTCCGCTCGCAATGACGAGTGACTAACGCCTCGCGCCTTGCTACGACGCGCTGGCAAAAAGGGAGCCCAGGGGAAATCATGTTCAAGAAACCGCAATGTCCGGTGATCGCGATCGAAGAGCATTATTGGGACGACGAGCTGTCGAAGACTTTCGTCGGCGGCGAGGCCGGACGGCCCGGCGAGCAGATGACGCGGCTTACCGATCTCGGCGCGCTTCGCATTAAGGAGATGGACGAGGCTTCGATCGACATCCAGGTGCTCTCGCACGGCGCGCCGGCGACGCAAAAACTTCCCGCCGATACGGCGGCAGCGCTGACCCGCCGCGTCAACGATCGGCTGCAGGCGGCCACGGCCAAACATCCCGACCGCTTCGCCGCTTTCGCGGCGCTGCCGACCGCGGCGCCGGACGCCGCCGCCGACGAGCTCGAACGCACCGTCAAGCTTGGTTTCAAGGGCGCCATGCTGCACGGGCTCGCCAACGACACCTTCTTGGACGACAAGAAATTCTGGCCGATCTATGCGCGCGCCGAAGCCCTCGACGTGCCGATCTACATGCATCCTTCGCTGCCGCAGGCCGACGTGCGGCGGGTCTATTACGACGACTACGTCAAGGACTTTCCGATGATCACGCGCGCCACCTGGGGCTATACGGTGGAAACGGCGACGCTCGGCATCCGGCTCGTCCTCTCCGGCGTGTTCGAAAAATATCCGAAGCTGAAAATCATTCTCGGCCATCTCGGCGAGACGCTGCCGTTTCTGCTCTGGCGCGTCGATCACACGCTGGCGCGGCCGGGACAGAAGGCGATGAGCTTTCGCGATATTTTCTGCGACCACTTTTACGTCACCACCAGCGGCAATTTCTCCAATCCGGCGCTTCTGTGCTGCGTCATGGAAATGGGCATCGACCGCATTTTGTTCGCGGTCGACTGGCCCTTTGTCGCCAATCCGCCGGCGACCAAATGGATGGAAAGCGTGCCGCTGTGCGATGAAGACAAGGCCAAGATCCTCTCCGGCAATGCCAAGCGGCTGTTGAAGATGTGATCTTCTTATCCCTCCCCCCTTGTGGGGGAGCGAAGGGAGGGGGGTCGGGAGGTAACGATAAAGCGCCGACGGGTGCACGGCTTGCATCTCCGCTGCACGGTTTGCATCTGCGCCTGCGCGTCGCCTCCCGACCCCCACCCCTAACCCCTCCCCACAAGGGGGAGGGGAATCGCGCGAAACAGCGCAGCATCAATCAGCGGCCGACGCCGCCCATCGATCCGGAAATGCCGCCGGCGGAATAGCTCGGCGCATAGCCGGTGTAATTGCCCTCGGGCACGGCCGAGTCGTAGTAGCCGGTGTAAGCCGACGGCGTCTTCGCCTCCTTCGCGGCGTGATGCTTGCTGGTGGCGGCGAACGACGGCGCGGTCATGGCGAGCGCTACGAGCGCGCCCAGTGCGGTCACGATTGCTTGCTTTTTCATGGCAGTGTCTCCGGCATTTCTATGGTGTCACATTCAGGAGCAAACGGGATTCCGCCGCCCCATGCTGCAAGTCGTGACGCCGCGGCGATCCTGCAAGACACCGAACGGCACGTAGCACCGCATAGCTGTCGCGCCGGCGTCGTGCGCGACGCAGTTTGCTTCGTATTGCTGGGGAAACGCAGCGCGCATGCATCGCTCCTTCAAATCAAAGTGAAAATATTTTTCATTCGCTCGCGCAAAAACGCCGCGCAGCCAAACGCAGCCGGCATGTGTCGCGCATCACAAACAGATGACACGCCGAAGATTGCCGCAAACAAAGGCAGACAAAACGCGTGGGGTAAATTTGAGCAGAGCCGCGCCGCATCCCGCCCCGCGATTGCGGGGAGGGGGGACCGCACGAAGTGCGGTGGGAGGGGCGCGGGCATCGAGGCTTCTCCTTCGATGATAACGAAGCTGCGAGTGAGACGCCCCCTCCACCATCCTTCGCGCCACGCGCTACGGATGGTCCCCCTCCCCCACTATCGTGGGGGCGGATATCGTGGGGGCGGATGTGCGGTATCGTTCTCGCGGCGCCACCGCGCGCGAGTTTCACAACACCACGCCTACACTCCTCGTCACCACCGGGCTTGACCCGGTGGTCCATGCTGACTGGCGGCGACGCAACGCGATCGGTAAGCCCGAACCAGTCTCGTTGCCGCATCGATCACCGGATCAAGTCCGGCAATGACGAAGAAACAAAAAATTCAAGGAAGCGGAACGCCGGCAGATGCACTGTCTCATGACCGCACCAGCGGGTGCGGCTCGCGCCACGGAAAGGTCGGCTCGCGCCGACCCTCCGCTGCGGGCGCGCTCACCTGCCGGCGTTCCACCGCGGCTCTCGCCAAGGGGAGTTTCCTCGCCCAAGGCTCAGCTTCAGGCCAGGCTTCCCGGGGCACGGCCGGAGCGCTCGGTCCGATAAGCTCGCCCCAACCGGGGGGCGCCGACCTCGCGCAGTTTGAGCGGGCGTTACCCGCCCCGGCCACGACCCAGTCCAGCGAGGCTCCTCGCGCGCCGGTCCTAGTGCCGGCAGGCTGTCGCCCGAAGCCGCCCGAGAACGGAGTGTATGGCCCCGCCCGCAGGCACCGCACTCGCCCCGACCCCCGCAGAGTACCCTCCCCGGGGGTGTCCTTGATGGACGAGCTTTGATTCGTCGGTTTGTAACTGATATGGGGACGGATGTCAAGTCTATGTAACCGTAAAAGAGACGGTCCGGTCGCCCTAAGCCGCACTCCGGCGCAAAAGGCCGCGCTCCTTCATCTCCATGTGCAGCGCGATCGAATCGAGGTCGAAGCCGTTGGGCCAGGTCAAAATCCCATCGTCGAGGAACACGCGCGCGAAGAAGGCGGGCTCGCGCAGCGGCTCGACCATCTCGCCGCCGTCGGCGATCATGTCGGCAAAATCGCGCTCGCCCTCGGTGCCGTCGGAAAAGCCGACCGCCAGGCGATAGCCGCCGCGCGGCTCGACCCGCGTCACGTCTATGAGGTCGAACATCTGGTCCTGCGTGTTCATTCCACGTCGGCTCCGGGGATGCGCTGCAACGCGCGCCGTGCCCGCGCCCGCTCCCAATTCTCCATCAGTTCCACGCGATGCCGCGCCGCCCAGTCGCGCACGAGGCGATGCACCGCGGGCGGCAGCATGCCAGCTATAATAGCACCGCTTTCGATCGCAATCACCGCCCGAAAGCGCTGATAGGAAACGTGGAAATGCGCCGGCGGATGGTCGGAGAAGAACATCCGGATAGCGATGCCGAAAAAGACGGAGATGGTGGGCATTTCATGCCTGCCGGATGTGGCCGGATGCTTCGGAAGCTTCAATCATAAAGATACTGCTGGAATCCCACGAAGGTATCGCGGATCAACGGCGCTGCGCCCAATTGATCAATCGCGTCGGGTACGGAGTGATATTTGAGCTGAAGAAGGCTTCCGAGCTTGTCCTGATCGAGTTCGTCGACACCCTGTTTCACGTATTGCGCGAGAACAAAATCGAGAAACGATTGAAGCTTCCCATCATACCGGGCCAAAATGCCGCCCTTGCGGGCTTCTACCCGCTCCGAACGCGTAATAGGAGCAAGCGCGAAAGCGATATAAGCCAACACGTCGAATACGTCGCTTTTCTCAGCATTGATCATCCGGCCAATTTCGCCGAGTTGCTCCGAACCAAAGCCCTTGTCGGCGAGGTTTTGCAGCAATGCCTTGCGGGTGTCCGGCTTGCTCCACAGTCAGCGCAACTCGTCTTCATCCTTGAAGAAGCGCGGCAGCTCGCCGAACAGGTTTTCGACCATCTGATTGGCTGAAATAGGCTTGCCGTCCGGACTCCAATAGCTGGTCGCCATCATGTGCTGGATGGTGCGTTCTTTGCCGTCGGCGAGCTTGATCTTGATTTGCTTCGGGCGCTCCGGTGGCGGCTCGTATTCGGCTTGAGGGCCGTTATCAAGTTCGCTGTTCGCTCGCGGCTTGCGATCGGTCTCTGCGATTATTTCCGGCTCGGCTTCCCCATCCCATTCGGGATCGTTGAAGTGCTCGTAAGCCTTCACGAAATCATAGATCGTGAAATAGTCCTTGCCGTCGAATAGTCGAGTACCACGGCCGATGATCTGCTTGAATTCGATCATCGTATTGATCGGCCGCATCAGCACGATGTTGCGGACGTTGCGAGCGTCGACACCAGTGGAGAGCTTTTGCGAGGTGGTCAGGATGGTGGGGATGGTCTTCTCATTGTCCTGGAATGTTCGCAGCCATTGGTCGCCCAGCGCGCCGTCCTCCGCCGTCACCCGCACGCAATAGTTCGGGTCGCTGCTTGTCTTCATCTGATTGATCAGATCGCGCACCAGCGCGGCGTGCGCCTGCGTGGCGCAGAACACCAGCGTCTTCTCGCGCTGGTCGATCTGGTCCATGAACAGCATCACGCGGTAGCGTTCCCGCTCTTCGATTTCGATGGTGCGGTTGAACTGCGGCTCGCGGTAGCGCCTGCCTTCCTCGACCTCGCCTTCGACGACACTGTCGTCAGGTGTGTAGACATAGTCGTCGAGCGTGGTGGCGATCTGCTTGACCTTGAATGGGGTCAGGAAGCCGTCATTGATGCCTTCCTTCAAGGAATAGACGTAAACGGGCTCGCCGAAATAGGCGTAGGTATCGACGTTGTCGCGACGCTTCGGGGTCGCCGTGAGACCGAGCTGCACCGCGGGCGCAAAGTATTCGAGAATGTCGCGCCAGTTGCTCTCGTCGTTGGCGCCGCCGCGATGGCACTCGTCGACGATGATGAAGTCGAAGAAGTCTTTCGGATAGCCGCCGAAATAGGGCGCGGGCTTTCCCTCGGCGTCAGTGCCGCTCATGAAGGTCTGAAAGATGGTGAAGAACACGCTGGCGTTCTTCGGCACCTGCCCCTTCTTTTTGATCTCGTCAGGCTTGATCCGCGCCAGCGCGTCCTCGGGAAAGGCCGAGAAGGCGTTGTAGGCCTGATCGGCGAGGATGTTGCGGTCGGCGAGAAACAGGATGCGCGGCTGCCGCTCCGGCTTGCGCGAGAGGTTCCAGCGGCTTTGGAACAGCGCCCAGGCGATCTGGAAGGCGATCGCGGTCTTGCCGGTGCCGGTGGCGAGCGTCAACAGGATGCGTTGCGAGCCTTTGGCGATCGCCTCGAGCGCGTTCTCGATGGCGTTGTGCTGGTAGTAGCGCGTCTGCCAGGTGCCGCCGCGCTCGTCGAAAGGCACCGCGGCGAAACGATCGCGCCATTCGTTCGGCGTCTTGAACACTTCGGCCCAAAGCTCGTCCGGCGTCGGATAGCGCTCGACGTAACCCTCCTTGCCGGTCGCCATGTCGATGCGGTAGATGCGCCGTCCGTTGGTTGAATAGGCGAAAGGCGCCTGGAGTTTCTCGGCGTAACCCTTGGCCTGCCCGACGCCTTCGGTGTCGCCCTTGTCGCTGGCCTTGGCCTCGATCACCGCGAGCTTGTGATTACGGAAGGTGAGGACATAGTCGGCGACCTCCGGCCTTCCTCGCCGGCCCGCGCCTTCGATGCGGCCGGGGGCGATGATCGTCTCGCGGCCAACCCGGCTGTCGGCGACAACGCCCCACCCCGCCGCCCGCAGCGCGGGGTCGATCAGTTCGGCGCGGGTCTCGGCTTCGTTCACGCGGCCTCCCTCCGGCACGCAAAATATGATACCAAGGCATCGAACTGCCCCGACTGGTCGGGAGAGCCGCATGACCATCGCCGACGCTGTTTATGAGCAAGTGAAGATGCTGCCGGAGCCACTGGCCCGCGAAGTGCTCGATTTTGTCGCGTTCCTGCGCGAACGGGGAGATCGGGCGGAATGGCGCGACCTGATGGCCGCCCAATCCGCTTCGCTTTCGCCGCTGTGGGACAACGCCGAGGACAAAGTCTGGGACAATGCCTGAACGCGGCGACCTTCTGCTCGTCCCGTTCCCGTTCACCGACCTGTCGGCCGCGAAGCGTCGCCCCGTGCTGGTGATTACGTCTTCCGACCGCTACGGCGATTTCATCGCCTTGCCGGTCACCTCGCGGCCGCAGGCCGAGCATAGTGTTGCGCTGACCGCAGGCGACCTCGCGAGTGGATCGCTGCCGACGGCAAGCTGGATTCGCACCAACCGGGTCGTCACGCTGAACGACAGCCTCGTGGTCAAAAGCGTCGGCCGGGTGTCGGGGCCGGTCGTTGCCGCCGCCGTTGCGCAGCTTTTCGCATATATCGGGACGTCGCAATAACCGTGTGCCGACACCCGATCCCGCCGCCCGCAGCGCGGGGTCGATCAGTTCGGCGCGGGTCTCCGCCTCGTTCACTCGGCCGCCTCTTTGATGGCCTGGGACGGCGGCGAGGTAAGTTCGTCGGAAAATGCCTTTCGCAAGACGGATTGTTTCAGATCGGCTAAATCGATGAGCCTTCGTTCATAGAAAGCCACTAAGCGATTTGCTTCATTCGAAATCTCATCCAATTTATTTGCCAGGAGCGCTTGTTCTTCGATGTTCGGCAAATTGACTCGATACTTGAACAAATGATCGCGGTTCACCTTTGGCATACCGGCTCTATCTGAGCCAGAAATCGCGAAATCAGTGAAATTCTTGCTCATCAACAAATGGAAAAGGAAGTCGCGACTAAGCTGATCAGAATCGGGCGAAAGAGGATAAACGTCAGCGCTACATAGCCCGTCAAAATCGGGCCGGCACGCCTTCATCAGATAAGGTCGGATTTTGCTGTAAAGCACCATGGTCGAATCGAAGAGGAATTTGCCCGACTTGAGTCCTTCCTCCCGCGCCGTCTTGATATCCGACAACTCGCCGGTCCTAGAGGCCATGTTGCCCGCGCCGAGATGCGGAAGATCAAGAAACTCTGGTTTGCGGGGATCAACCAACCTCGATGAAATGCTGCAAACGTCGCCTAACGTAACCTTTCGCAAGCCTTCGTCATTCTCAAAAATCGAATTGAGATAGGAATCGAACAGCTCGCGGGCATTCTTTAGGTTTTTCTCGGCATTGGCGGTTGCGGTCGCCAGTCTCGCAAAGGCCTCGTCCAGAATGGCGACGATGCGTTGTTGTTCGGGGAGTGGCGGGAAGCTGATCTTCACGGGTGCAAGCGTCTGGCGAGTTATCTGAGGCTGAGCGGCGCCTGTAATTACCTTCGAAAAATCACACGCCCCCCGGAAGAAATACTCCAAGAAACGAACAGAAAGTCCGAGAGAGCGAGGTCGGACAACCATCGCATTGCCCGTGATCCAGGATTTTGGAAGGGAGACATTTACGGCTCCGCATGTAGCGCCACGGCAGGTGACCAGTAGTTGCGGATTCTCATGATTGAATTGGTCATATCGTCCAATGATGCCGTTCGCGCCAAAAACTGGGTAATCGCCATCAGGATTCATCTCCTTGGCGGAGATTGTTTTTGGCTGATAGATTTCGCACGTACTGCCAAGCGTGTCCTCTGCCCACCCCTCCCTCACAGCATCCTCGCAATGCCGGCAAGAATCTCTGCGCTCTCCGCATCTAGCTGTGGAGCCTCAACAGGTTGTCCTCGCCGAGCCCAAGTCTGCTGATGGGCGTTTTGGATTTTAATCCACCGTGTGGGCGATGCCAGTTGTATTGGTGCAGCCAGACTGGCAGCTCGGC
>Ga0181526_10004327_pt1 | contig 11106 bp, 13 predicted proteins | sample PEATcosm2014_Bin_35_FD_119750 | JGI IMG/M metagenome (GOLD analysis project Ga0181526, IMG submission 119750) | Peatland microbial communities from MTU Mesocosm Facility, Houghton, MI, USA - PEATcosm2014_Bin06_30_metaG | ecosystem: Environmental > Terrestrial > Soil > Wetlands > Peat | place...
ACCAGCGGTTTTCCTGTGAACGTCTCGGCGGGAGCGCGCTATATAACTGACTGGGATTTGTCGCCGAACGCATTCCTCATCAGCCCGGTGAAGACTGGGACCTACACTGTGCCGGCCACAAATCCGGATGGCTCGCCCAATCCGGATGCGGGCGCGGTGAACGTATTTGCCAATGGACCCGCCGCTGTCAGTTCCTTCGGGGTGCCGTTCCCCGGAGAAGTCGGCCAGCGGAATAGCATTCGCGGGCCGGGTTATTTTGGAATTGACATGGGGCTTGCTAAGCGCTGGACCATGCCCTGGAGCGAAAAACAGACACTGCAGTTCCGCTGGGAAGTGTTCAACATTACCAACTCCGTCCGCTTTGACGTGCAGCAAGGGAACGAGTACATGGACGTTGGTAACTCCTTCGGGAACTATTCGGGATTGCTTACCAACCCGCGTGTGATGCAGTTCGCATTGCGTTACGAATTCTAGCGGTTTCCAAATGTTCGCTTCGGGCTCGATGCGGAATACAAGCCTCTCCTTGGCTTGACCCGCGTCCGCCGCACTGGGGCCTCGCACGGGTATGGATTTGGGGCCGCTAAGGCCCTCTCCTGGCACCTTGAGCGTCAGCTGTGCTAACCTAGGATCTCACCCCGGAGCGCCCATTGCGGCTCCGGGTAATTTGTCGGGGCGTGGCTCAGCCTGGCTAGAGCGCCTGGTTCGGGACCAGGAGGTCGGTGGTTCAAATCCACTCGCCCCGACCACTTAAATCGGGTCCGACCCGGACACATGGGTAACACTTCGTACCTAAGACATAGGTAACACTTTTGGGCCGAACGGATTTTCGAGCGGTTCTAACACCCGAGTCTCCAGATCGAAGTATCCTAGATCGTAATCCATAAAACTCACAAGCCAGATATCGTCGTGCACTTCTTTGATGCCGACGGCCTGACCAGCAAAGACCTGGCTGAAATTGATCTTTTTGCGGCCTAGACAGATTCTGCCGCAATGGGTAACCACGATGGTTTTGTCGTGGAACGGGTAGTCGATGTCGGGCAGTCCGGTGTAGGCGCGGTTGGAGGGTTGATAGACTTCGGCCGGGCACTTCATGTCCAAGGCTTCATGAGGACGTTCGTTGTTGAAGACTTCGATGAACTTGTCGAACCTGGCCTGCTGCTGCAGGAAGTTTACAGCGGCCGGTTTGGTGGCTTCCTTTTTCAACGTGAGATGCATGCGTTCGTGGCGGCCGTTTTGTTGCGGATGGCCGGGTTGGATGCGTTCAATACCGATGCCCAGGCGCAGCCACCACACCGCCAGCTTGCTCAGGTTGAACAACGCGTGGGCGGAAGCGAAGGGCACGCCGTTATCACTGCGAATGTTGGCGGGCAGGCCGCGTTCCCGAAAAAGCCGCTCAAATACAGTAAATGCGTAGCTTTCTTTGGTGGAAGAAAGCGCCTCGCAGGTCAGCAGAAAACGGCTGGCGTGGTCGGTCACCGTCAGCGGATAGCAGTAGTGCTGATTGCCGAGCAGGAACTCCCCTTTGTAATCGGTGCACCACAGTTCGTTGGGTCGTTGCCCAGGTGAGAGAGTTGTGCCTTGCGCACGACGACGCCGGCGACCGCGACGCTCGACCAGGCCGTGGCGATCCAGCACTGCATGGATAGTGCTCTTCGCAGGAATCGGAATGCCGGAAAACCGGCGCAACAGTCGTTCCTTGATTTTTCGCGCACCCCAGCTGGGGTGCTCACGCTTCACGTTCAGGATGTAGTTCTCCACCTGAAAGGGAAGTTGATTCGCATAGCGGTAGGGTCGTCGGCTCCTGTCCGTCAGCCCTTGGATCCCACATTCCTGGTAGCGATCGAAGATCTTGTAGCCGGTCTTACGGGAAATTCCAAAGTCCCTGCAAAGTTCGGCCATCGCCTCGCCGGCTAGCCGGCGAGACACAAACTGCAGTCTTTCATCCATTACCGAACACTCCTTCCAATGCATCACTCCCTCCCCATTACAGGGGGAAAGTGTCACCTATGTGTCCGGTACAATGTGTCACCTATGTCTCAGGCCGCTCACCATTTTCTATCAATTTGTTATCTGCCCTTCGTTGGAAGGACTCTGAATCTGCGTTCCGAGCAGGGGCCCAGAATTGTGTCAACCTAGGTGTGGCATCGCCTCCATCTCCGCGGCGTCTGAGGCATGGACATATCGGGAAGACATCCTGATGCCGTTGTGCTCGGCGATTTTTTATTGGGCGGGTTTTTGCAGCGCGGTTCCGAGAACTCTGCCAGGACCTGGTTCTTGAACAAACACAATAATGCGAATGTTTTTCGCTTCGGTGCCGGGCTTGAGCTTCAATTGCACTTCCTGATCGAAGTCCTTGCCCTTCGCCAGCTTGCCAACCTTGGTGAGTTCCTGGAGAACAGCCACATGCGTAAGGTGGTGTCCGGCGTTTTCCCCGGCTGAGACTTGAGACTCGGCGTGGTCAAGGGCGATGGCCACAAAGATGTCCGCGTTACGCTTTGCGGAATCACCGTTGACTGCGATGTGCGCATGAAGTACAGCCGGCGTGGTGGGATCGACCTTTACGGAGTTAATTTGGACTGAAACTTTTGGCGCGGCCAGATCCTTCTGAAAGACCTGGCGAGCCTGCTCTGGGTCCCCTGCTTTCAATTCAAGGCTGCCGTCAATTATGAACTGCGGAGTATAAGCAGTGTTGAGTCCGAGAGAATGGACATAGCCACTCTGTCGATCAGTAATGAGAGCGGAGGAGTACGGATCTTTCCAGCCATCATGGTTCCAATAGTCCACATGCTCACTGAGGACGATTAAATGCACACCGGGGATGGGCTGTGAAGCGTCCATTCGCTCCAAGAGGGCATCGGCAGGAGGGCAACTCGAACAACCCTCGGAAGTGAACAATTCAACGAGGATGGGAGCCGCGGGAGTATTCTGCGTGCCGGTAGCTTGCGCGTAAGGCCCGCGTGCTGCCCATGCGAGAATGATCAGTAACACAAGCATCTGCATGGGGCTGTTGGTACGAAACCGGTCCCGGCCTGCTCCTCGACTGCGAAATAGCGCTCGTATTGAAGGCATGTGCATGACTCCCCGGCTCCCTATTGTAAAGCATCCGCAAGCCGTTCCGCAGAACACGGGTGTAGAGTACTCGATAGAATTACATTTTTTTGCAGGCCTACATTGCAAACAGAAGGGCAGGGCTTCGAATCATTCACGTCCAGCAAGTATCTTGCCACTCAATAATTGTCGGCTGAATCAACAATAGCGGGATCTTGGACTTTGCTCGCATCGATCGCCATCTAGAAATTCGGGCGGTCCGGTGTTTCTCACGGATGGCAGGGAAAATTCAGCTGGGAATTTCCGGCTTCTCGAGTTCCGTCACAATTTCGGTTGCTGTCTCTTTTTCCGCGCGCTTTGCTAGTTTCTTCTGGGCGCGCCGTTCAGCCTTCTCGCGCTGCTTTTCCTGCCGTTTCATTTCCTTTTGACGTTTCTGGAATGTGATGGCCATAAAACCTCCTTGAAATTGCGTGTTGCTGAGGCAATTTCGGAAAAATTGTTGTGCGGGCTACCAGCGAGGTTCGCGTGGCTGCCTGGCCGACTCGCGGTAATCCTCATTTGAAAATCCACTCCGGCCTCCGCCACCGCCGCTGCTTCTCGGCGGCCTCGAGGCATCCTTCGGGCGGGCTTCATTCACCTTCAGATTGCGCCCGCCAATCGCCTTGCCATCCAAGCCAGCAATTGCTTTTGCGGCCTCTTCGTCATTGGGCATTTCGACGAACGCAAAGCCGCGCGCACGCCCCGTCTCCCGATCTTTCACCAAGTTGACGCGCGTCACTTGTCCAAACGGCTTAAATAGATCGCTTAGCTCGCTTTCCGTCATCTGAAAACTCATGTTGCCCACAAACAAACTCTTCATTGCTCTTCTCCTTAATTTGCCGTGCAACCCCAGGTCCCAGCTTCATCCCTCGTTCATCACTTGATTCGGATACCTTTAGTACGCGCCTTGCACAAAAATTTGGAATCTTCCTGAACGAGAAGGGTGCCGCAGCTTGCGCAGCGCCTTGGCCTCAATCTGTCTGATGCGCTCTCGGGTCACAGCGAAGACTTGTCCCACTTCTTCCAGCGTGTGCTGGCTTCCATCGTCCAGGCCAAAGCGCAAGCGGATAATGCGTTCCTCGCGCGGCGTCAGAGTCCGCAGTATCGAAGCAATCTGATCCCGCAGATTCAGGTGGATGGCGGCATCGGAGGGCGACAGCACAGCCTTATCCTCGATGAAATCGCCCAGATGCGAATCGCCCTCTTCCCCGATGGGCGTCTCGAACGACATCGGCAACTGCGCGATCTTCTTGGTTTTGCGCACGGCGTCTACGGGAATATCCAGGCGTTTGGCGATTTCCTCGGACGTGGGCTCGCGCCCCAACTCCTGCACCAACTGCTGACTGGTGCGCGCCTGTTTGTTGATGGTCTCGATCATGTGCACGGGCACGCGGATTGTGCGCGCCTGGTCCGCAATCGCCCGCGTGATGGCCTGACGAATCCACCATGTGGCATAGGTAGAAAACTTGTACCCACGGCGCCACTCGAACTTGTCGGTCCCCCGCATAAGCCCGATATTGCCCTCCTGGATCAAGTCCAGAAATTGCAAGCCGCGGTTGGTGTATTTCTTGGCGATGGAAACGACCAGGCGCAGGTTTGCTTCGGTCAATTCCTTCTTGGCTTGTTCAGCTTCGGCCTCGCCAAGCTGGATTTGCGTGAGTGCGCGCTTCAGTCCATTCAGAGTAACTTCGCTCGACACCTCGATTTCTTTTAGTCGCGCGCGGCAGGAACGCAGTTCCCTGCGCGCTTCCATCGATGCATCGCCGTGAGATGCCCTGACGCGGCGATCCAACCTGGCAGCCTCGCGCTCCAAAGTATGCAAGTGTTCGACAGCGTGGCGCAATATTCCAATCAGGCGCTTTTTCTCGCGCTCCTTGAACTCCACCGAGCGGACAAGCAGCGAAATTGCAATTCTGGTGCGCAACACGCGGCGCTTGGCCCGCAAGTATGCGCGTTTGTTAGACACGGCCGTGTTTTCCAGTTTGCCGGCCTGCTTCTGCGCCAAAGCATGCAGGTTTTCGATTTTGTCGATAATGCGAAGCGTTTGCCGCGTTTTTTCTTCGACTTTTTCCGCGGTGAGCTCTTCTTCGTCGATCTGGACGATATCCTTGATGGACCTGTGCCCGCTACGCAAATCCGCGCCCACGGCGATCAGATCCTTCACCACGATCGCTGAGCGCGAAACGGTTTTGAGTACACGCGTATTCCCGCGTTCCAACCGCTTCGCGATCACCACTTCACTTTCGCGCGTCAGCAGCGGCACGACGCCCATCTCGCGAAGATACACGCGCACGGGATCGCTGGTCTTCTCGCCTTGAGAAGCTATTTGCTCGACTTCGTTATCTTCGCGCCGCGATTCCTCGTCCTGCCCTGGTACTCCGGCGTGCTCCGCCGCATCAGGGGCGGGCACCGCGGCTTTCGCGTCGGAGACATCTTCGAAAAAGCTGATGCCTTCGCCCTCGAACACGGAGAAGAGTGTGTCAATCTGTTCGGGTGAAAACTCCTCGGAGGCGAGGATGTCATTCACCTGGTCATAGAGCAGGTAGCCCTGTTCCTTGCCCAATTTGACAAGGTTCTGGACTGTTTCTGGTTGTTCTTGAACTTCTCGCGACAATGGTTGCTCCTGTCGACCCACTGCCAGAATTGGCCCGGTTTCCGTGCTTCTATTACAGCCAGCATACGGAGACACCTGGGCATGGCTTGATGCACGGCGAAGGTGATGCACGGATCGCAGCTTGGACTGCCTCAAGCTGCTTCATGTGGACAGGACCCCGGTGGTCCTGATGCCCCCGTTTATGGCGCGGTTTCTAATTGTTAGATGTGCGCACTACTAGTATACACGAATGGCCTCGACTCCGAGGCCATTCGATTCGCGCGCTTAGCTCTGCATTTGTACTTGCAGAATCTCGCCGGGGAGAGCAATCATCGTCGGCCTTTGCGCGGATTGCTGACGAGGAAGCTCTTCCCGCCTGCGATCCCGGTTATCGGTTGCTAGGCCCTCCAGAGCGATCCGCTCCATCTTGATGCCAAGGGCACGTTCCAGTTGATAAAGATCGGAGCGCTGGTCGTTCCCAAAAAGAGTGGAGGCCAGACCATGTTTGCCGGCGCGCCCGGTGCGTCCCACCCGGTGGATGAAATTCTCTGCGACCTCGGGCAAGTCGTAGTTGATCACGTGGGCGATCTGCTCAACGTGGATGCCGCGCGCCGCGAGGTCTGTGGCTACCAGCACGCGGTAGCGTCCTTGCTGGAATCCGGTTAGCGCTGCCGTGCGTTGCGATTGCGAGCGATCTCCATGGATCGTTGCCGCCGCGATGCCTTCGCGCTGCAGCCCCTTGGCGATCTTCTCGGTACCCCGTTTGGTGCGAGAGAATACCAGACACCGGCCGCTCTCTTGAATCAGCAGGCGGCGCAGGAGTTCCAGCTTTCCATTCGCAGCAACTTCATAAGCGTGCAGCCTGACGTTTTCGGCGGGCTTCAGCGTAGAGCCCAGTGCAATGCGAACCGCATTCTTCGTGTAGTCCTTCACCAGACGCGCCATATCCCCTTCCATGGTTGCCGAAAAGCACATCGTCTGCCGCTCTCTCGGAAGCGCCGCTGCAATCCTCCGGATCGCGGGAAGAAACCCCATGTCCAGCATGCGGTCGGCTTCGTCCAATACGAGCATTTGCAGATTGCGGAAGTCCATCAGGTTACGGTCCATATAATCTTCCAGCCGCCCGGGAGTCGCCACAATTACGTTGGCTCCATTGCGAATGGCCCTCAGTTGCTGAGCTTCGGCCAACCCTCCCACCACCAAAGCCGCCGCTGTCAGTTGCCTGCCACGCAGCGCGTTGTATTGGTCCAGGACCTGCATCGCCAATTCGCGTGTGGGCACGAGCACCAGTGCCACAATGCCCGGCTTGTTCCGATGCAGCAGCCTTTCTATTACGGGGATAAGAAACGCCAGGGTCTTGCCCGTCCCGGTCTGTGCCGTTGCCAACACATCCTTGCCTTCCAGTGCGGGAGGAATCGCCGCGGCTTGCACCGGTGTAGGCACCGAAAAGCCGCTGGACGAAATTCGCTCCTTCAGGTAAGGAGAAATCGATAGTTCTGAAAAATTTTGCATTTTACTTTCTCACTGGCATCCATGGTTGCAGGGCTTTCCCTTAAAGTCAGGAAGGCACGGCGACGTGGTTCGCCAGACTTATTTTGAATTACGCTGAAAACGAACGGAGGAAACGTAGGGCGGGAATCTCAGATCACAGTACAAACCAGAGGGACCGCACAACACAGCCGCGGTATTAAGCGCACTAGAAGAGTAACACATCCTGGAAAAATGCGTTAGACGAACTTGCCGATTCTAAAAAAAATGTGCGCGAAGGTAACCGGGCTGAAACCTAGTTGAGCACTCATGGGCAACCTAGTTCAGCTTAGGCCGGCTTCTCTCTCCTGAGCTTGCCAGGATGTTTTCTGTTCCTGGTCCACCGCCGGATGGCACTTTTCCTGGATTCCATCCGCAGAAGTCTCTGAATGTCACTGGCATCCCGTTGCTTATGCATGGCCGGGCCACTGTTCTCCAGAAAATGCAGCGGGTCGCGAAGGCTCTGCAGTTCGCGATAGTAGTAAAGAGCACTTGGTCTTTTTTGTCGGAACCTTATATTCTTCAGAAATTCCACTTCTTCGCCGGTGGCATCCCCGCTGAGCGCCGCATTGCCCAAGAACTCCTGGAAGCCGGGCTCCTCTTCGGAAGAAGGCACGCCTCCTGTCTCAACGAACTGAAACTTCATGAACTCCGTTGCCACGAATCCCTTGTTCAACTCTATTTCCATTCCAAAGGTCTTCAGGTCGATGTCCCAGGAATCAATCATGGGCTCCAGGAATGCCGCGCAGTGGTCGATGGAGATGTTGAATACGTCCGTATCCAGGAAGTCCAGCGTAATGGCGCGCATCTCTTCATGCGATTGGCGGCGAAGTTTGGCGGCATTGCGGGGCCAATTTTCGGTTCCCAATTCTTCGCGGGCGATGCCCTGCGTCACATCCAGCAGCGTCTGCGTTACCAGCCGCTCCAATTCGCCAAACGCCTGATTCTCGAAAATCTCGCGCACTTCCATCCGTTTTGACGGTTTACATTTCCGAATAATCAGCTCGCGCACTTCCTTGAAAAGCGGCGCCGGCGGATCAGCCAATTTCTTTTTCAATTCCTCGCGGCGTTGCGCCTCCACCATCGCGGAGAGCTGCCCCTTGGGCAGCTTCAAAAAGGCGGTCATCTTCTCGTACAAGTCCGTGCGATCCGCTGCGGGGGGTGCCTTTTTTCGCGTCAGCAGTTGGGAGATATAGGATTCTGTGACCTGAGCGGCGGCGGCGAGGTCGCGCTGCTCCAGGCCAAGTTCCTTGAGCCTTTGTTGAATCACAAAACAAACGTCCACAAGCGCGCTCCTGTTTCGTTTAACAGCTATGGTAAAGTATATCGCATCCGATCCCGAGTAACTTGACAAAAGTAGTAAACTAGCGCACTCTGGAAGTGCGATCAAGGCTGCTTTCAGGTCTTCCAGACCCGTCCACCTTCCTGAACCTCTCCCTTGGTCTTGTAACCCAGGAGAGTTCCATGTTTGCACGTAAAGTGTCTATGCACTTGAAAGCGGATCGCGCCGGGGAATTCATCAAGAAAATGGAAAGCGAAGTTATCCCCCTGCTTCGTCTCCAGCACGGTTTCCTCGATGAAATCTCGCTTATCTCGCAAAGCGGTAAGGAAGTTTATGCCTACAGTTTTTGGGAAAACAGCAGCGACGCCGAAAAATACGACAAGAACACCTTCGCCCAGGTGACCAACCTGCTAGCCGGTATCATTGACGGAACCCTGCGTATCCACACCTACACGGTCGCGAATTCTACTTTTCACAAAATGGCTGCTGCCGTTACTTCTTGAGTTCCACAGACTCCCTTCGGTTGCCGTGGTTTCTGGCTTCGGCCCCCCGCTTTTTCCAATCAGGGTTAGCGCCAGGTCCTGGCCAACTCTTCTTCCTCTGTTCTCGGCAAAGGAGCTTGTGATGCAATTACTGGTTTGGATCTTTGTGGGGCTGGCGGCCGGGTGGTTTGCCGCGAAAAGCTTTGAAGGCAGGGGTTACGGCCACTCGATGGATCTCACCATGGGTGTTGCAGGTGCAGTTTTGGGCGGGGTTCTGATCCGCTCAGTAGGCTTTTCAGGCTATCGCAGCATATTCGTTTCGAGCTTTATCGCCATCGTTTGCGCCGCTCTTTTGACTATCATTGCGGGCCTGCTAATCGGCAGGACCGTGCGCACGAGGGTCCTCTAGTTGCTCCCCGTGGCTCAAGCGAACGAAACGGGCATTATCCTCATCAGGGACGGAGCGCTCTTACCTCCCAACTTCCTTGTTGAGAGCGAGAATTTCTTGCCGGGCTGGCGAATTTTGAAACACTTGGATGGCTACACCTTCAATCGCAAGATTCGAGAGGCCAATTGGAGTTTTGTGCGACTCACGGGAGAGTACAAAGCCAAGGCCGTGGGCCGAGCGTATCCCGGAATCCTGCGCAAGGCTGTCCTGCGCATTCTGGCCGGACTGCGTGGCCGCAAATTCAATTCCCTGGAAGTCAATGTTGTGGTCCTGAAGCATTTTGTCGGTTTGGCCTTTCTCACGATTACGGCCAACCGGCGGCATATTCAAGACCGGCTCAAGGTTTCTGCTTAGGGGATTCCTTGCGTTTGCAAGTTCCAGGGAGAGGCGTTGTGAGTGTTGTAAAGCAGCAAATGAATTGGATTTTCTCTTTTGCGAGTAAGGAAAGGGATAGGAAAAGGAAACGCGTATGACAAAACTGTATGTTGGGAATCTATCGTTTGGCATGACGGATGAATCGTTGCAGCAACTCTTCGTTACGAAGGGATATCAAGTGGCCTCGGCTCGCGTCATTACCGACCGCGAAACCGGGCGCTCGCGTGGTTTCGGCTTCGTGGAACTGGGAGCCGCTGACGACGCCGCCAAGGCCATCGGCGAATTCAATGGCATGGATATCGAAGGCCGCGCTTTGCAAGTCAACGAAGCGCGCCCCCAGGAATCGCGCGGTGGCGGCGGTGATCGCGGTGGCGGTCGCGGCGGTTATTCGGGTGGACGTTCCGGTGGCGGAGACGGCCGGCGGCGCTACTAGCCACCCCAACCGACGAAGCTCGCTAGCGATATTTCAGTTTTGCCGCCCTCGTTCGCGCACCGCCCGCGAAGAGCGATGGGTTTTGTCCAATCTGATTTGGAGGAACGACTCATGACTGTTTCGGTTGGCCAGTACATCAAGCATTTTCAGTATGGTTGCGGGGTCATTACAGAATCCGGTTCGGACCGCACCACGATTGATTTCGACGCACACGGCCCCAAGCTTTTCGTCACCAGTTTGATGGTCGTTGAACCTGCCGAGGGAACTCCACCCAAACGGCGTCGCGCCAAGCGCGTGAAGGCTGTGAAGCCGCCGCCGACTCTCGCAGCAAAAGTGTTCGTGCCGGGAGCTAAATGAGCACCGGCATTATTGTCCAGTACATCGGCTTCCAGGCGAAGCCGCTTTCGCGCGAATACACTTTTCATGTCCGCGGGCCGGGTGAAGAACGCGATTTCACGTTCAACATCGCCAACGAAGCCTTCACTTCCCATCGCGCGCGTTATCAGGATGCACCGGCCATTTGTTCGGAGAGGCTGCAAGCTGAACTCGCGGCTCACTCCAACAACCCCGAGGCAACGCAATTCGTAATTACCGCCGCGGAATTGGAGTCCTATCGCGCGGCCCGCTCACCGAAGCCTTCCGGGAAATTCTGGGAACGTAAACCGCAAGAAGATTTCTAGCGCGGCCCTTCTGATCAGGCATACAGCATCATCCCTGCGGGCGCTGTAGCGCGATCGCGAAACGATTTGCTCCACGCACACCATTAGCGGAATGACGGAGGAGGCTCCCCTGTGGGCCAATTGCCGGGTTTTGCCGCCATCGTCAGCACGAGCCTTCCACCCCCCGCGATTTCGGTATGATGGAACCACGCACGCTTCA
>Ga0181526_10004329_pt1 | contig 11105 bp, 10 predicted proteins | sample PEATcosm2014_Bin_35_FD_119750 | JGI IMG/M metagenome (GOLD analysis project Ga0181526, IMG submission 119750) | Peatland microbial communities from MTU Mesocosm Facility, Houghton, MI, USA - PEATcosm2014_Bin06_30_metaG | ecosystem: Environmental > Terrestrial > Soil > Wetlands > Peat | place...
GCCCATTGGAACAGGGCCCTCCGCGGCCAACGCCGCACTAGCCGTTACTGCCGTCAGGACGCTCAACAACCTGGTTCTCTTACTCATTCGGCACTCACTTTCCTCGGAACGGGAATAATTGGGCGGCGCCTCCGACTGGGCGGAGCCGTCCTCAGGGTAGAAGGGGAATAATGTCTATTTCGTTACGATTGAGTAAACGTCCGTTGAATTCGCGAACCGCGCGGCGGTGTGCCAGACAGAACTCGCGCTTTGTCGCCCGATCGGCTATGGGCGGCCGGCCGGGGAGCCAGCGTCACTTTAAGGCGGGAGCCGTCCGTGCACGGTGCTGGGACGGCTCCGGATGGATCAATGGACTTCAATCGAGTCGACTTTGATTTCGTCGCCGTTCAGGGTTCCCTGAATCGTGGCCGTCACTGGACTGTCCGCGGCGTTCGGGTCCTTGGCGCGGTCGGCGTACTGTTGTTGTCTTTTAGCGCCTGGGCAGCCTTCTTGTTTCCGTCGGCATCCAGTTTGAGAGTCTTCTCGGTGGAAACTTGAATCGCAAATGCGGCCGTGGAAGCGTTAGGACTGCAGGCGGCGTCTTTCTGCTGGTCGGCGCAACTGGCGTCAAGCAGTTTTCCCATGTAAGTCTCGGCGGAGGCCAGCGCGGACATGAAAAGCACTGCCGCGCCCAATGTCAGGATTCGTCGCATATTCATCTCCCGGTCAATAGAATATTGAAGCGGCTGCGTGAACATTAGCATCTTGAGTTCCAGCATTGCGATATGAGGGAGTTGGCGCGTGCAGGCGTGCTTCGGACCCGCACCCATGGCGAAGAAACTACTGGATGCGGCAAAAACTTCCGGCGACTCGCGCTCGAGGAAACTCCGTAGGGAGCGGTTTCCCCAAAAAAACTGTTGGGCGCCCAGCTCCGTATCGAACCGCACGCATGCGATAAGAAATCGGGTATGATATGGGTAATGCTCGACCCTATTTCCCCTGGGTTTTGGTCCCGTCACATTCCCGTGGTTCTGTTCCTCACCTTCGCTGGCGCCGCCGCCGCACCGCCTTCCCGGACTTTGGACACGCATGGCTGCGCGGTGCAGCCGGAGGGCTACCTCGACGCGCGGCTCGCATTTTGGCAGCAGCGGATGGGCCTCACGGAATGGAAGATCTCGATGGTTCTGTCCCATGCCGGCGACCTGAAACCCAAAACGCTGGGGAATGTCCACTGGGACTCCATCCAGAAGACGGCCGTCATCCGCGCGCTGGATGCATCGGACTACCGGGTTTCATGCCACGAGGCGCTGCCGGATATGGAGATGACACTGGTTCACGAACTGGTGCACCTGGAACTGGCTTCCTTGCCACGCTCGCCCGCCAGCCGCCATGAAGAGGAGTTGGCCGTGAACCGCCTCGCCGACGCGCTAATGCGGCAGGAAGGCGTCCGCACCGGCAGCGACGCCGCGCGCACCAGTGCGTGTGGCGCCTCCACAACGTGGTAAGCGGATAATCCTCCCTGCCCATGCGGTTTCCGGACCGCGGGTTTGGCCTCCCGTTTGCTCATAACGGCGCGGCCCATGAAGAAGCCCGGCAGCACGACAGATCCCCTCTGGTACAAAGACGCGTTGATCTACGAGCTGCACGTGCGCGCATTCTTCGACAGCAATAACGACGGCATTGGCGATTTCCCGGGCCTGATCCAGAAGCTCGACTACCTGCAGGATTTGGGTGTGACATGCCTGTGGCTGCTGCCGTTCTTTCCGTCCCCCTTGAAAGACGATGGCTACGATATTTCCGACTACCTGAGCGTGCATCCCATGTACGGAACCATGGAGGACTTTCGCGCCTTCCTGGAGGCCGCGCATGAGCGCGGGCTGCAGGTGATGATCGAGCTGGTCATGAATCACACATCCGATCAGCATCCGTGGTTTCAGCGCGCCCGCCAGGCGCCCAAGGGATCGCCGGAGCGCGAGTACTACGTTTGGAGCGACACGGACCAGAAATATGGCGAAGCCCGCATCATCTTTACCGATACGGAGAAATCGAACTGGACTTGGGACCCGGTGGCCCAGGCCTACTTCTGGCACAGGTTCTTTTCCCACCAGCCCGACCTGAACTACGACCATCCCAAAGTCGTGGAAGAGATGCTGGCGGTGGTGCGCTACTGGCTGGACCTGGGCGTGGACGCGCTGCGCGTAGATGCCATCCCGTACCTGTTGGAGCGCGAGGGGACTCACTGCGAGAATCTTCCCGAAACCCATCTGCTGATCCGAAAGCTACGCCAGGAGATGGATGCCGGCTTCGAGAACCGCATGATGCTGGCCGAAGCGAACCAGTGGCCCGTGGATGTACGTCCCTATTTCGGGGATGGAGACGAATGCCACATGGCGTTTCACTTTCCGCTCATGCCGCGCATCTATATGGCGCTGCGCCAGGAAGATCGCCTGCCGATCGTGGACATCCTGGCGCAAACACCCGAAATTCCCGATACCTGCCAGTGGGCGTTATTCCTGCGCAATCACGACGAGTTGACCCTGGAGATGGTGACCAACGACGAGCGCGATTACATGGTGCTGGCCTACAGCGCCGACTCGCGGATGCGCATCAATCTTGGCATCCGGCGGCGGCTGGCTACGTTGATGGATAACAATCGGCGCCGCATCGAGCTTCTGCACAGCCTGCTCTTTTCGCTTCCGGGAACGCCAGTGCTGTATTATGGCGACGAAATCGGGATGGGTGACAATATCTACCTGGGCGACCGGAACGGCGTGCGCACCCCCATGCAATGGAATGCGCATCGGAACGCGGGCTTCTCGCGCGCTACGCCCGCCAAACTGTACAGCCCCGTCATCATGGACCCGATCTGGGGTTATGAAGCGGTGAATGTGGAGGCGCAACAGGGCGATCCCTCGTCGCTGCTGAGCTGGATGCGCAACATGATCGCTTTGCGCAAACTGTTCCGCGTGTTTGGCCGGGGTACGCTCGAATTCCTGAATCCGTCCAATCGCAAGGTGCTGGCATATCTGCGGCGCGACGAGGAGCAGCAGGTGCTGTGCGTGGCCAATCTGTCGCGATTCGCGCAGCCTGTGGATCTGGAGTTGCCGGAACTGGAGGACGCCAGGCCGGTGGAGATGCTCGGGTACGTGGATTTCCCGCCGATCGGCAAGCAGCCTTACCGCCTGACGTTATCGCCTTACGGTTTCCTTTGGCTGGAGCTGCATCCCCAACCGAAACAGGCCGCCGCCACGGCCGGCCAGTTGGAATCGTCACCGGTTGCGGCGGAGAGCTGGGAAGGATTGCTGGAAGGTGCTGGGCGCTACCTGCTGGAGTCCGCGGCGCTTCCGGAGTACCTGCGGAAACAGGCGTGGGCCGGCAAGGCGCGGCTTATCCGCAAGGCGCGCGTCTCAGACTGGGCGGCTCTTCCTGATTCCAAATCGGTCCTGGCCCTGGTGGAAGTGCAGTACGAAACGGGAGGAGAGTCCGAGACCTACCTGCTTCCCCTTGGACTGGCCTTTGGCAAGGATGCGGACCGGTTGCGGGAGTCGGCTGCGGCCGCGATCCTGGCTTCCGCCGTTTCGCGCGACGGAACCGGATTCGTGTATGACGCCGCCGGCGACGAGCGTACCGCCGCGGCCCTGCTCTCGTTCATCGAGCGCGGCCAACAGGCGCAGACACGCAGAGGTTCGATCCGGGGAACGGCGGGTGCGGAGTTTGAGGCGATCCGCGGTTCGGCGCACAGTCCCCTGGTTGTGCGGCATGGCTCCGCGGAACAGAGCAACACGTTGCTGTTCTACGGCGACCGGTTGGTCCTGAAGCTGTTTCGCCGTCAACAGGCCGGCCCGAATCCGGATTGCGAGGTGCAAAAGTACCTCACGGAGACCGCCCACTTCGCAGGCATACCGCCATTTGCCGGCCGGATCGAGTACACGCCCGCGGATGGAGAGCCGGCGGCGTTGGCGATACTGCAAGGCTTTGTGGCCAGCCAGGGAGACGGCTGGACGCTGACCTTGGAAGAGCTGGCACGCTATTACGAGAACTGCGCCACAGTTGCGTTTCCCGATAGTGGGAACACGCCGTCCGGCGATGTGATGGACCTGGCGGAACACCAGCCATCGCAGTTGGCGCGGGAGCACGTGGGCATTTCGCTCGACTCCGCCGCCCGGCTCGGCCGCCGCACTGCCGAACTGCATCTGGCGCTGGCTGGCCCTACCGAGGACCCGGCGTTCATGCCCGAGACATTGGCCGCCGGGGACGTGCAAACCTTGCTGGCCGGGATCCGCAAGGAGGCTGCCGATGTCCTGGATCTGTTGAAAGCCAGCATTGCCGGTCTGCCGGACGATCTCATCGATCTGGCGGGCATGATGCTGGGCCGGCGGAGACAGATCCTGGACAGCTTCCGCCCGTCTGTGGAAGAGGCCGCCGGAGACGGCGCACTCGGACAACGCATCCGGATTCACGGCGATTATCGTCTGGGCAAGGTACTGCAGGTGAAGACGGATTACGTCGTGGTCGATTTCGAGGGCGAGCCAGCGCGTTCCATCGCCGCGCGGCGCGCCAAGCAGTCACCGCTGAAAGACGTTGCGGGCATGCTGCGGTCCCTGAGTTACGCCGCCTATGCGGGCCTGATCGGTTACACGGCGCGCCGGCCCGAAGATTGGGAGAGCCTGGAACCATGGGCCCGGCTGTGGGAGCGGTACACCGGGGCGGAGTTCCTGCGGGCCTATCGCCATACCGTTCACGGCGCTGCGTTTCTGCCGGCGGCGGAGCGGAACTTTCGAAAACTGCTCAAGGTGCATTCGCTGGATAAAGCCCTAAACGAGCTTGCGTACGAACTGCACAATCGCCCCGCATGGGTGCGCATCCCGTTGCTGGGTATCCTCTCGCTTCCCATGGAAGCCGGAGGGGGTGAGTGGAAATGGATGCCCTCTCGCAGCCGGAGCTAGACCGCATCGAGCAGGCGGGCGGCGCCGATCTGGTGATCGGCATTCTCGACTCGGATCCCGGCGGCGAGGCTGGGGCGCCCGCCGCCATGGTGCGCGAAGCTCTTGCGGAATTCGCCGCCGATACCGGCAGGACCCAGCGGGCCGTGCTGCTCTGCCACAACGGAGATACTGGCCCGGTTGCCGCGGCTCACGATACCGGGAGCGATGGCCAGCCGGTATCCGTCTTCTCCTACAGTCTGCCCGCTCCCGGTACAGCGGAGGAAGCCGAACCGGGCAATGGCCACGCCTATCGGAGCGTCTTCGCCGTGAGCGGCAAACTCGGAGTTCGTGCGTGCAGCGTGATCGCTTCCCAAATGCGGGCGGTCACGCCGCAATGGATTTACCGGCTGGTACAGCCGGTGCTGGAACTGGAGTTCGACTTAGTGGCGCCGCGCTATACCCGCCACAAGATGGAAGGTCTGCTGAACAGGAGCATTCTCTCTCCGCTGCACCGGGCGCTCTACGGCGAGCAGCTTCAAAATCCCATGGGTCCCGATTTCGGACTCTCGGGAAAGCTTCTGCAAACGACGCTGGCGCGCGCGTCCGGTGCGCCGCGCGAGACCGAAAGCAGTCCGCTGGCGCACATCGCTCCTACGGCGGCGTACGGCGGTTTCCGGGTTTGCGAATCGCACTTGGGAGCGCGCACCCAGCCGCCTACCGACTGGATGAATCTGAGTTCGCTCCTGGCCAGGGTCCTGGGCCCCGTTTTCTTCGAAATGGAACGGCAAGCGGCCTTTTGGCAGCGCATCCGCGGATCTAATGCGCTGCCCGGATTCGGCTTTCCCGAAGCCGCCTCGGAGGATGGCGGGCCCGTGGATGTACATCGCATGCTGGAGTCGTTTCAATTGGGAGCGCAAAACCTGCAGGATGTTTGGGGATTGATCCTGCCTCCCATGACGTTGTTGGAGTTGAGGAAGATGTCGCGCGCGCCCGCGGGCGAGTTTCGGATGCCCGACGATTTGTGGGTGCGGATCGTCTACGATTTCGCACTGGCGCACCGCGTGCGCACTATCAGCCGCGATCATTTGCTGCGATCGATTACGCCGCTTTATCTGGGATGGATGGCTTCTTACGCGCTCGAAATGGAAAGGGCCGGGCCCGCGGAGGTGGACGCACGCATCGAACGGCTGGCTAGAGCATATGAGGCGGGTAAGCCGTATCTGGTTTCCCGTTGGAGGTGGCCCGACCGCTTTAACCCGTAATCAAAGGGCTGAGGTGGGGCAGGCGTCTACGCCTGCGGCGGGTCTCCAGACCCGCCCGAGGGCGAGGTAACGCTCGCGCCAGGACCGGGTTCCGGAGAACCCGCACAGGACTGGAGTCCTGCCCCACGAGGCGGCGCATGGCGCCGCCCTACTAGCATAGGAGGATAAGATGTGGGATCAAGTTGGACAAGCGCTCAGTCAATCGATGAACACGACGTTGAGCCAGATGGCCAGCCTGTTGCCTGGCGTGGTGGCGCTGATCGCGGAGCTGTTGGTTTCGGCGCTGGTGGCGTGGGTACTGGCTGCTATGCTGCGCCGGTCGCTCACCAGTATCGATTTCGATGGGCGGGTCGCGCAATGGGGATTTCCCGCATTGGCGGAGTGGTCGCCCGAGAAGAGTCCCACGCTGCTGGCCACGCGGGCCATCGCTTGGACGGCCATGCTCATCGGATTCCTCATCGGCATTTCCGCTTTCGATGTGGCGCTGACATCGCAGTTTGTGATCCGGCTGTTGGCATATCTGCCCAACGTGCTGGCCGCGGTGGTGGTTCTGGCCGCGGGGAGTCTCGTCGCCCGATTCCTCGCGCGCAGTGTCCTGATCGGGGCTGTCAATATGAATCTGCAATACGCGCGTCTGCTGAGCGCAGGCGTGAAATGGCTGGTGACGGTGCAGGCAGTGGCCATGGCGCTGGAGCATCTGAGCATCGGCGGCGGCATCATCCGTCTGGCTTTCGGCATTCTGTTTCGCGGGATTGTGCTGGCATTGGCTCTGGCTGTCGGTCTGGGGTCGAAGGAACTCGTCAGCCGGTCACTCGACCGCGAGGCGGGCAAGAACTCCAGCCAGAACATGCAGGAGCCGGTCGGGCATTTGTAGGCGGGAGCAGCCCAGGGGATCAGAAGCCGGAAGTGGAGCTGAGATAGCCGGTGACCGAGTCCCTGGTGACACTGGTGATGGTCAACTCACGCCGCGGGCCGCCAGCGGGCACGCGGAAGGATACGGGCTGATGGGCAGGCTGGTTCCACAACCAGATGGTGCGCTGTTCCCGCGGCATCCACAACCAACCGTTTGCACGGTGACGGCGCGCGTCGGTCCACGTCAGACGCAGCATAATGCCGGGGGCTAACTGGCGGCTATGCAGCGTGGTTACTCGAAAATTCACTTTTTGGATGGCTGGACTAACCGCTCCCTTACGGTCGTGGCTCGGTTGGTCGTGGCTCGGTAGAGTACTGTCGTGGCTCGGTTGGTCGTGGCTCGGGAGAATACGGTCGTGGCTCGGGGCAGAGGCGGTTGCGGCAGGGGTGGGTGGAGTTGGAGCCGGGGCTGGGGCCGCGGGCGGGTCTACGAGGCGCGCCTTCACGATGAAGCGGTCGGGCGCCGAGCCCACGTAATAGAACGGATAGCAAGTGACTAAGGTGATCTCGGGATAGTGGCCCGCATGCAACACGGCCACGTCGTCGGGCTTTACGATGCCGGTACTTTCCACCTTGTAGTTATAGCTTCCAGATGGTGTCTGAAACTCGATCAGGTCGTCCTTCGCGATCTTGCGCAGACCGCGAAACAGCGTATCGCGATGGCCGGCGATTCCGGAATTCCCAGGCTGGCCGGGTAAGGACGTGCCGGGAATGTGGCCCAGAGCCACATCCAGCGTATCCTGACCGGCGCCCTCTCGCACCACGGCGCGCATCTTCAGGCGTGGAATCGCCAGGCGGCCGATCAAGGCGCCGTTCTGAATTGGCGGGGGCGCCGGCGCACCGGGCGCGGGCATGGCCGGCGGGAGACGCTGCGTCCGATGGTCTAACTCGTGGTTGCCCCAACTTTGGAAAACCGCCATGCGCACGTGCGACCATCCCCAAACGCCGACGCCGATGACGCCGGCCAGCAGCAGACAGGCTTCGATCCAGCGGCGCGCTTTACTAGTTCTGGTTCGTGGCCTGCTCATAGCGATAACTGAGGCGCGTGCGCGCCATCAACCCCGCGCGTCCGGGCGCCGACACGCGTACATGAATGCGGCGCAGCAAGCCGCCGTTGGTAGCCGGCGGCGGATAACCGACGGTGTAGCGCGTGCGGATATCCTTGGCGATGCTCTTGCACGCGTCAGTCATGTCCTCGGCGCTATCCGGGAAATAGGCCAGGCCGCCGGTGATCCGGGCGAGCCTCTTCAGGATGCCCGGATCCTGATCCGCGTCGCCGGCGTTGAACAGTCCGATGGTATAGATGGTCGCGGCGCTACGCTCCACCATATCGAACATCTCCTGGCGTCTATGAAGGCTGGCATTGTCGCCGCCGTCGCTGATGAGGATCAGGGTCTTCTTGTCGCGCTTTCCCTGTTGGAGTTGCCGCAAGCCGTCTACTACGGCGTCGTTCAGGGCGGTGCGGCCCTCGGGAAATCCGCGGGAAATGGCTGCGCGCAGTTGCCGGACGTCATCGGAGAACGGCATATCCTTCGGCAGTCCGGGCTTTACGGTGTCGTTGAAGTTGAGCACGAAAATCTCATCGTTTGAATTGCTCCCCTCGATGAACGTGGTAGCGGCGGAGAGCACTTCGGCCCGCTTGGGCGACATGCTGCGGCTGGTATCGACCAGAATCCCCACCGTCACCGGAATATCGTTGTTCGCGAATACGGTGATGTCCTGGCGCCTGCCGTTTTCATCGACGCGGAAGTTGTCCTTGGAGAGCCCCGATACCCAGCCGCCGTCGCGGTCCTTTACGCTTACATCCAGGAGCACCAGGCGGACATCGCTGCGGATCACGAAATCCGGCTGATCGTCCGGCGCGACGGCCTTTAACGGACGGCCGAAGAATGAAACGGCGCCGGCAACCATCAGATTCCGAATTGCCGCGCGCCGGTTCATGGTGCCCTCCGAGGTTGCTGATTTGACTTTACGCCTGACGCTTCAGCCGAAGCAAGCCCCCCAAGCACAGTAACAGCCCGCCGGCGATTCCGATCTCCGGATAGGGGCTGCCGGTTTTAGGCAACTGCGCCGGCTGTTCGGGTGTAGACTGGGCGGGAGTTTCCGGCGGCGCGGTATTCTGCGCTACTTCAGCCGGCTGCTCAGGAGCCGGTTCCGGCGCGGCCGCTTCGGATTGGGCAGGGGGTTCCGCGGCAGGCTCCGCTGGAGCGGGCTCCGGGTTCGACGCCATAGGGGCCGGAGGCGGCGCCGGCGCTGGTGCGGGAGGCATCAGCATGGCGACCTGCTGCAGGTGCTTCGGATACGGGAACTCCTGACCGAAGCTGTCGCCCGGATAGAACCAGGTGCGCAGCGCCCGGACGTTTCCGGGAGGCGTCTCCCAAAAGGTAAACTCAGTCCTGCCGGTTGGCTGCAAACGCTCTCTGGGAACGGCCAGGATCGTGTTGATGATGTGTGTCTGATCGCTGTTGAATATCTGGACGATGTGCCGATCCGATTGGGAATCGAGGAGCTTCAGTACATACTGGCCCGGTTCGAGAACCGTGTCTCTTACCTGGACGGTCTCGTTCACCGTGAGAATGGTCTTCTTGTCGTATTGGTCCGCACGGACCGGAGTGGTGGCTACGCCCGCTGCCAGCGCCATGCCACAGAGTATGCCCAGCGCCGCTCGCGATGGAATGAGTAATTGGAAATTCATGGAAACTGTTCCTCTCCTTCTATGGTTTAAGACGAGACATCGTCGTCTTATGCGGTTTCCAAGGCATATGGCTTGCCATTCCCGCAACTTACTCAGCCGGCGGGGATTCGGCGATGAGTGTAAGATGCCAGACGGAAGTTTTTACCGGTGGGCCGCCCGTGGGGTATGGTTTCGCACGGTATTTCCGACCTTAGCCGGGCAGGCTAATTCTTCACGCTATCCGCCAGCCACAGCAGAAACTCGTGCACCGCGGCGGGCCGGGCAGTTGGTAGCGCGCGCACGTCGCCGCGGCCGGGCCGACTTTGACGGTGACGGCGTCGGGCAGCACGGCGAAGGCGTCCTCGTCGCTGGCGTCGTCTCCCAAGTAGACGGTCAATACTTCGTTATCGCTATCGCAGAGGTGGCCGTTGATCCATTCGACGGCGGCGCCCTTGTGCCAGTTGCTGCGCGGCACGATGTCGAAAATCTTGCGCCCGGGATTGACGCGAAACAGCGCGCCGTCGCGGGCCGTGGTTGCGTAGACGGTTTGCTGGATGGCGGCGCGGTGGTGTGCGGCGGCCAGGCGGCGAGTGAACGCTAGCGGTCAGCCCCTTGGCTTCGACGATGGCCCCGGGGAATGGTTGCAGTTCCAGCGCGAGTTCTTCGCAGAGCCGCTGCAGCTCTTCGCGGCGGGCGGAGGCGGGGGGTTCTACGAAGCGGAACTGGCGGCCGAAGATCTCGAGTCCGTGGTTGCCCGGCGTAGATCAAGCCTTCCAGGCGGATGCGCGTGTGAAGGTCCTCGATGGGCCGCCCGCTGATGATGGTGGTGACCAGACCATCCTGGCTCGACAGCAGCCTCAGGGTGGCCGGTGCGCCGGGGTCCAGGCGGGGCGCGGCGGGATCGCCGGTGATCGGCACGAGCGTTCCGTCGAAATCGAGGAAGAGTGAGATCAAGGTGGCGGAGCGAGTGCGGGCCTCGATCTCGGATGCAAGGTCGGCGGGCGGCTGGGACATAGGTCGCTTGCGACGATGCACGGCGGCGGCCAGTGTGCGGGGGGAGACGTGTGCTTAGAGAGTGTGGCGGAGAGACAGGGATTCGGAATATTAGTGGCGCACTGGCTTCCGTAACTTGCCGACGGCACGTTGCCGCCGATGCCAAGATTACCACCGACGCCGTGCCACGTTGCCCGATATTGCCCGACGGCGCCCCAGCCTCTTTTGGCGCAGGGCGAAGGCTGAAGCTCCTCGCGATACCGGCCGAACCTCGGGGGGAAGGCGGCATTAAGAACGGTTCCTCAATCCCCGCTCATGGCCAATGTCCGAGTGGCCGACAACCCGACCGGAGCCCGCAAA
>Ga0181526_10004333_pt1 | contig 11095 bp, 9 predicted proteins | sample PEATcosm2014_Bin_35_FD_119750 | JGI IMG/M metagenome (GOLD analysis project Ga0181526, IMG submission 119750) | Peatland microbial communities from MTU Mesocosm Facility, Houghton, MI, USA - PEATcosm2014_Bin06_30_metaG | ecosystem: Environmental > Terrestrial > Soil > Wetlands > Peat | place...
CTGATGGCGCGCGCCGGCGGGCCCTTGACCCACTCCGAGCCGGCGAGCGGCGGATAGATGCCCGGCACCCCGAGGCCGGTCGGCTGGTGGCAGGTGACGCAGACCGCCTGGAACTGGATCCTGCCGAGGGCCAGGGGGTCCATCTTCGGCGCGGCCTGGCCGGCCGACGGCTTCGCGTTCTCGTTGTAGACGCCGGCGCTGTAGTGGCCGGCGTAGCGGTTGAGATACGTGCCCGAGAAAAGCACCAGCCCGCTCAGCGTGAAGAGGATCCCGATCGGGAGCAGCCGGTAGCGGGCGCCGTCGTCGGGGTGGCGCCCGAGGAGCCCCTCGTGGGCGTCCAGGAGGCTCTCGTCGGTGGCGGCCGCCTGGTCCAGCCGGGGATCGCGCTCGGCCTGCGTGTTCATTGCGAGCCTCCCGTGTGTGCGGGCGCCGGCGCGGCTGCCTGTGCCGGTGCCGAGCCCGAAATCGGCGCCGCCGCACCGGCAGGCGTCGGCGAAGGAGCGGCTACCGGCGGGGCGGCTGAACCTGCAGGCGCGGCTGTTTGTGCCGGTGCCGCACTCGGAGTCGGCGCTGCAGTACCGGCAGGCGTCGGCGAAGGAGCGGCTACCGGCGGAGCGGCTGAACCTGCCGGCGCGGCTGCTTGTGCCGGTGCCGCGCTCGGAGTCGGCGCTGCAGCACCGGCAGGCGCCGGCGAAGGAGCGGCACCGCCCGCCGTCGGAGGCGCAGCGGGCTTTGCGGGGGCCGCAGCCCCGGCCGCTGGCGCCGCCGGCGTCTTGGCGGGCGCCGCGCCCTCGGCGCGCGGGGCCACATAGGGAACCGCCTCGGGATAGTCGTACTGCGCCTTGAGGCTGAGGAGGTAGGCCACGAGGTCCCGCGCCCGCGCCGTCGGCACGACCTCCCGCCCCCGCCCGGGCTCGAGCGCCCCGGTCAGCTTCAGGGCGTCGTCCGAGCGCTGGGCGGAGGACCCCAGGCGGCGCTCCTCGAAGAGGAAGCGGTAGGCGGGCATGTCCTCCGATCCGGCGTAGAGCATGTGCAGGAGGTCGTCCCCGTCCGGGGCGGTCGGCTTGCGGTCGGCCAGGTTCGCCAGGTCGGGCCCGACCCGGGCGAGCCCTAGCTGCGGCCACGGCTGGTAGAGGTAGTCCCGGGCGACGCTCTGGCGCTCGCCCCAGCCCCTCGCCCGGTCGTAGCCGAAGTCGGGCCGGCGCACCCGCTGGGTGTGGCACGCCGCGCAGCCGAGGTCCCGGTAGACCAGCTGGCCCCGCGCGGCCGCGCCCGGCATCCACTGCGGGAAGGCCGTCCCCTGGTTGTCGTCATAGTAGGGCGCCTGCGAGCCGAGCTGGGCGTTCGAGCCGAGGACGATCGCCACCCAGGAGATGAGGAGCGCGGCGAAGAGCCCGAGGAAGAACACGATGTTGCTCCTCACGGCGCGGGCGCCTCCATCGCGGTCGGCGGGTTGAACGACGCGGGCTCCGAGGCGTTCAGGAACCGGCAGGCGGTGCCGGCGAAGTTCATCGCGAGGGCGATGTTGCCCAGGAGGAGCGCCGCCCGGGCCGCGGTGGCCGCGGCGAGCCAGGGGCGGGTGTGGCGGAAGATCTCGGCGAAGGGCACCGCCGGGTCGGCGAGGCCGCGGCTCTGGGCGAGCGCGGCCCCGGCCAGCGAGGCGACGAGGAGGAGGACGCCCGCGACCGTGAGGAAGAGGTGCGCGCGGACGAGGCCCCCCGAGAGCCACGCCCGGCCCGTGATCCGCGGGACGGCGAAGTAGATCCCGCCGAAGATGATCGCCGACGCCGCCCCGTAGAGGGCGAGCTCCCTCTGCGCCTCGTCAAAGTAGGTGAACTGCGTGTGGGCGGCCACGGCGTGGAACGAGGTCGCGGCGTCCACAAGGGCTCCGGCGCCGTACGCGGCCAGCCCGAACGAGATGAACCTGAGCGCCACCCCCGGCCCCGTGAGGCACCCGCGCAGGTTCAGGAGGACGATGAAGACGTGGAAGAGGAGCAGCGCGCACGAGACGACGGCGACCGACGGGATCCACGCGGGCACCGGGCCGCCGAGGAGGTGGCGCCCGCCTGTCAGCCCCCCGACGAAGACGAGGCACCAGAACCCGAGGGACGCGAACTCGTAGGACGGCAGGACCCTGCCCGTCGCCTTGGGCACGACGTAGTAGGCCACCGACAGCGCGAGCGGCGCCAGCCAGAGGGTCCACGCGCACTGCGCGTACCAGCCCGCCGCGATCGACTGGACGACGCCGCGCACGGGGGCCGAAAAGAGCATGACATGCGCGATCGACAGGGCCCACGGGAAGAGGAAGAGGGCCGCCGCCGCGTACCACTGCGAGGCGTAGGAGACGAGCCGCAGCCGGCCCCACCACGCGAGGAGCCCGCCCACCGCGATCGCCGCGTACGAGAAGAGGAGGACCATGTGGACGTAGCGCGGGAGCCCGAGGAGCTCGAACCCGGTGGCGTCCCCGGTCGCGACGCCGGCCAGGGCCGCGGCGACCCCCAGGTTCCAGAAGACGCCGCCGAAGAGGGCCCAGTTTTGCGCCCGCAGGGGCTCCCCGGCGAGCCGCCCCAGGACCCAGAGGGCGAGCGCCAGCCCGGCGTTCGCGAGCCAGCCGTAGACGAAGGCCGTCTCCGCGAGCGCGCTCATCCTCCCGTACGTGAGGCACGGGCAGCCCGAGAGGAACGCCGGCGAGTGCAGCTGGATCGAGGCGACGAACCCGAGGAGCCCGCCGATGACGAGCCAGGCGAGCCCCGAGAGGAGCAGGAGGACGAGCGGGGCCCTCGAGGAGGAGTCGGCGGCCGTGACTTCGGGCTTCATCCTACTTTTTCCCCCCGTGCTCCGCCGCGACGAGCTCCATGGCGCGCCCTATCGGGAGGCGCACCACCCCGGCCTTCTGGTCCAGCCAGCCGTAGGAATCCGCCTCCTTCGCCTGCTTCTCGCGCAGCTGCGCGAGGTAGGCCCTGCGCGTGTCCGGCGTCGCCTTCCACGCGAGCTCCTTCGGGAGGTTGTCGGGCCTCTCGTTCTGGGGCGCCGGCGACCTGCGGGGCACGTAGACCAGGACCGCCACCACCCAGAAGAGGGACAGCAGCACGAAGACCGCGGCGACTGCCGCCAGGGACACGGGCCTCGGGGACGGTGCGGTCTCGTCACTCATTGTGGAGGCATTCGCCGATGCGCGGGTCGCGGATCGGGATCAGCTTCGTCCCGGCGAGGCTCCGGAGGTAGGCCGCGACGCAGAAGCCCCCCACGCCGGCGAGCGACGTCAGGGACCAGACGAGCCGGAGCGAGAGGAAGGGAAGCGGGTTGCCCTTGGGATCCTTGAGCGCCGGAAGGATGTTGTAGGCGATGTCGATGAAGATGACGAAGAGGATCAGGTAAGCGATCCGCCGGATCGTCGCGTGCGTGACCTTGTAGCGGTAGGAGAGCAGGAGCAGGAACGGCAGGAGGAAGTTGCCGAACACGAGGAACAGGCTCACGTACCACCAGTCGCCGTACTCGCGGATGTTGTACCAGAAGGTCTCCTCCGGGACGTTGGCGTTCCAGATGAGGAAGTACTGGTCGAACGAGATGTACGCCCAGAAGACCGTGAAGGTGAGCATCAGCTGGCCGATCGCCCAGAGGTGGTCGGTCTGGAGGATGCCCTTGAAGTCGCCCCGCCCGTAGAGCCAGAGCATGATCACGACGCCGAGCGAGAGGGCCCCGCGCGCGCAGTCCGAGAAGTACCAGACCCCGTACATGGTCGAGAACCAGTGGTACTCGAGGCTCTTGAACCAGTAGATCGCGGCCGCCGTGAGCGTGAGGGCGACGACCGGGATCCCGTATGCGGAGTTGAAGCGCATCACGCGGGTCCACTTCACGTCCCCGTCGGAGTCCTGGGTGAAGGACGCCTTGCGCAGCCTTGCCGAGATCCCGATCCAGACGGCGAAGAAGGCGGCCGACAGGACCGTGAAGAGCGGCAGGTTGAGGAAGGCCTCCTTTTTCTCGTAGAGGAGGTCCGTCCCGACCGTGCGCCCGCCGTGGACCGGGTGGAGCGGGTTCATCCAGGGCCAGACGGTGTCGCCCTTGCCGAGGTACGAGGCGAGGAGGAGCGGCGCGAACATGAGCGCGAGCCACGGGAACGCCGCCAGGCCGTGCTCGAACTGCCTGCGCAGCACCACGGACCACGACGAGTCGAAGACGTGCCAGATGGCTATCATCATGAGCATCCCGATCGCCATGGCGGCCCAGAACCCGAAGCCCACGAGCCACGAGGTCGCGACCTCGCGCGGGCCCGACACGAGGATCCCGAGGGCCGTCGCCGCCGTGCCTGCAAACCCGACCCAGAGGGCCTTTGATGCTCCCGTCGCGCTCATTGGATCCCGAGCTCCCCCTTGCGGTCGTCAGGCACGTCCGCCGCCGTGCCCGTGCGGGCGCGCTGGAGCGCCCGCACGTAGGCGATCACGGCCCAGCGGTCGGCGGCAAGGAGCTTGTCGCCGTACGGGTTCATCTGGCCCTTGCCGTTCGTGATCGTGTTGAAGATCTCGCCCTCGGCCATCTGGCGCAGCCGGTCGTCGTGGTAGCTCGCCGTGGCGCCCATCCCGTAGGCCCTCGTGACGCCGTTGCCGTCTCCGAGCGCCCCGTGGCAGGGTGCGCAGTAGATCGTGAAGCGGTCGCGGCCGCGCCCGAGGAGCGCCATGTCGACCTTGACCGACGGCGGGAAGCCCCGGGCCCAGGTGCCGTCGGCCGCCTTGCCGCGGTAAAGGAAGTCGTCCGCGGGGAACGGCCGGCCGGCCGGGCCGAACGAGGCGGGCACCGTGTGGGCGGGGGCCTCGCGGTCCGAGCGGCCGTCGGCGAAGAACGGGCTCGCCACCTGCTGCGTCAGCTTCGGCTGGTACTTCATCCCCGGGAAGGCCCACTCGGGGAACACGTCCATCGGCGGCTGGGAGAACCTGCGGCCGCGAAGCCCCAGGATCGAGACCGTGAGCACGGCTGCGAAGGCAACGAGGAGGTAGGCGGTGCGCATGGCTCTAGCCCTCCAGCTCCGCGATGTCGCGGCCCCCGGCCTGCTCGAGGAGCTCCCTCGTGTTGGCGGCGTCGTAGCGCGGGTCGCGCCTCTCGATCACGACGAAGAACAGGTCGTCGGTGCCCCGGCGCATGTGCTCGTAGTTGAGCACCGGGTGGTGGTGCCTCGGAAGGCGGTTGACGAAAAACATCCCCCCGATCGTCGCGAACGCCGTGAAGAGGATCGTGAGCTCGTACGAGACCGGGAAGGCGAAGAGCGGGCTGAAGAAGGGCTTGCCGCCGACCGTCAGCGCGTAGTCGAACTTGTCCATGTACCAGATCATCGTCATCCCCGTGCAGAAGCCGGTGATCCCGCCGGCGAGAGAGAAGCGCGGGACCCTCGAGCGCGGCAGGCCCATCGCCTTGTCGAGCCCGTGGATCGGGAACGGCGAGATGCAGTCCCAGTCCCTGTAGCCCGCGTCGCGCACCCGCTGGGCCGCCCGCAGGAGCGCCCCGGTGTCGTCGAAGGTGGCGATGAGGCCGTAGGGTTTCTCAGCCATGGGCGGACTCCTCGGCCGGGGCGTGGCCGGCGTGCGGGTTGGCCTGCGGCGTCACGGCCTTCAGCTCGGCCACCGCCATGATCGGGCAGAATCGGATGAAGAGCAGGAACAGGACCGAGAACACGCCGAAGGTCCCGAAGAACGTGAAGATGTCGACGACCGTGGGGCTGAAGTAGCCCCAGCTCGACGGCAGGAAGTCGCGGGCGAGCGAGGTCACGATGATGACGAAGCGCTCGAACCACATCCCGCAGTTGACGAAGAGGGACAGCACCCAGACGAGCCACGTGCACTCGCGCACCTTCCTGAACCAGAAGAACTGCGGGGTCACCACGTTGCACGTCACCATGATCCAGTAGGCCCAGGCGTAGGGCCCGAACGCGCGGTTGATGAACGTGAAGCCCTCGAAGGGGTTCGCGCCGTACCACGCGATGAAGAACTCCATCGCGTACGCGTAGCCCACCATGCTTCCCGTCGCCAGGGTGATCTTGCACATGCAGTCGATGTGGTACTGCGTGACGAGGTCCTCGAGCTTGTAGACCGCCCGCAGGGGCAGGACGAGCGTCAGCACCATTCCGAAGCCGGAAAAGATGGCGCCCGCGACGAAGTACGGCGGGAAGATGGTCGTGTGCCAGCCCGGCAGCATCGAGACCGCGAAGTCGAACGACACGATCGTATGGACCGACAGGACGAGCGGCGTCGAGATGCCGGCCAGGATCAGGTACGCCATCTCGTAGTTGCTCCAGTGGCGGCTCGAGCCTCGCCAGCCCATGGCGAAGACCCCGTAGATCTTCGCCCGAAGGAGCTTGCCCACGGAGGCGAACCGGTCGCGCATCGTCGCCAGGTCCGGGATCATGCCCACGTACCAGAAGAGCACCGAGACGGTCCCGTAGGTCGACACCGCGAACACGTCCCACTCGAGCGGCGAGCGGTAGTTCTGCCAGATCTCGTTCGAGTTGGGCAGCGGGAACAGGAACCAGGAGTACCAGATGCGCCCGAGGTGAAAGACCGGGAAGATCCCGGCGCAGACGACGGCGAAGATCGTCATCGCCTCGGCCGAGCGGTTGATCGAGGTGCGCCACTTCTGGCGCAGGAGGCACAGGATGGCCGAGATCAGCGTCCCGGCGTGGCCTATGCCGATCCAGAAGACGAAGTTGACGATGGGCCAGGCCCAGTTGGTGGGGCTCCTGTGGCCCCAGACGCCGACCCCGGTCGCCACCAGGTACGTGAGGCCCCCGGCCGTGAACGACGCGATGACGCACGCGACCCCGAAGCACCACCACCACCAGGCGGGCGTCTTCTCCTCGGCGATCCCGCAGATCTTCGCGGTGATCCAGGAGAAGCTGCGGCCGTGGCCCACCAGCTCGGCGCGCGGAAGCGACGCCGGCCTCACCTCGGAGAGGATCGCCGGGGCTTCGGCCGACTGTTCTGCTGCTTGGGCCATGGGTCAGCTCTTCCCGGTCTCGTTCTTGTTCCGGTACTCCACCCTGCTCAGCGGCAGCGCCCCGTAGTCCGGCATCCTGGGGTTCGGGTTCCTGAGCCTCGCCAGGTACGTCGTTCTCGGCCGGGTGTTCAGGTAGCCGAGGAGCGCGTAGTCCTGCGGGCGGGCCTTCGCCTTCGACACGGCGCTCTGCGGGTCGAGGATGTTGCCGAAGACGATGGCGCCGACGGGGCACGCCTGCTGGCAGGCCGTCCGGATGACGCCGTCGGGGACGACGACGTCCTCCGGGTGGCCCTCCTGGGCCGTCTTCACCTTCCACTCGATCTTGCCGCGCTCGATCCGCTGCACGCAGTAGGTGCACTTCTCCATGACGCCGCGCATGCGGATGGTGACCTCGGGGTTCTTCGCCATCTGCACGAGCTCCGGCATGCCCTGGGGCCCCAGCGGGCCCATGTAGAGGCTGTCCAGGCGGCGCATGTTCCAGTCGAAGAAGTTGAATCGGCGCACCTTGTACGGGCAGTTGTTGGCGCAGTAGCGGGTGCCGATGCACCGGTTGTACGCCATGACGTTCAGGCCCTCCTCGTCGTGCACGGTCGCGTTCACGGGGCACACCATCTCGCACGGCGCCAGCTCGCACTGCATGCACGCGACCGGCTGCATCGAGACCTGCGGGTCCTCGGGTATGTCCAGGTTGCCCTCGCCCCCGAACGCCGCCGGGTCCGCCTTGCCGTCGGAGTAGTACCGGTCGAGCCGGATCCAGTGCATGATGCGCCCGCGCAGGATCTGCTCCTTGCCGACGATCGGGATGTTGTTCTCGGCCTGGCAGGCGACGACGCAGGCGTTGCACCCGATGCAGGTGTTGAGGTCGATGCTCATCGCCCACTGGTGCCTGCCGTCGAACTTCGGCGTCACGTAGAGCGAGTTGCCCCGCGGGATCAGGGTGGCGCGCTCGGCCGGCGGCACGGACGCCGGGTTGGGCCCGAGGACCACGGCCGGGCTCTCGGCCTCGAGCCCGATCTCCTTTGCGAAATCCGGGTGCTCCTGGAACTCGCCGAGGTTGCCCTCGCGCACCAGCTCGCGGCCCTCCATGGACCAGTGCCACTGCGAGTCCGCCAGGTACGCCCGCTCGTCCGTGACGGCTATCCTGGCGCCGTGCGCCACGTGGGGGGCCGCGGACTCGCGGGCCGCGTACGCGTTGAACCCGACGCCGTCCCCGACCCTGCCGGCCCTGCTCCTGCCGTAGCCGAGCGGCAGGACGACCGTGTAGTTGGCCAGGCCGGGCTGGATGTGCGCGGGGCCCCGCAGCTTGCGCCCTCCGACGGTCACCTCGACCACGCGGGCGTTCTCCCTGCCCTTGTCGAAGTCCGCGAGGTCCTTGCGCGCCACCTGCACGAGCGACGCCGGGGAGTCTATGCCCAGGTCCTTCGCGAGCCTGGGGCTGATCAGGACGGCGTTGTCCCAGCTTATCTTCGTGATCGGGTCGGGGCATTCCTGGAGCCAGCCGTTGTTGGCGAAGCGGCCGTCGTCCACCGTCAGGCCGGCGACGAACCGGACCTCGATCGAGTCCCTGCCGACCGCCGGCAGCTCGTGCTTCCTCGCGACGGCGAGCGCCACGCCGGCGCTGTTCAGGCGGACCGGGATCGACCTGAACTTGGTCCCCTCCAGGAACCCGTCGTGCAGGAACTTCTGGAAGATGCGCTCGGCGTCCTTGGCGGCGCCGCCGACGACCGCCCGGTAGACGATCCGGTACGGGTCCGTGTCGGGGAGCCCCACGACCGAGGCCAGCACCTCGTTCTGGGTCAGCCCGCCGAAGAGCGGCATGATCATCGGCTGGATCGGCAGGACGGTCCCGTCGACCGTCCTGGCGTCGCCCCAGGACTCGAGGTAGTGGGCCGCCGCGATGTGCGTGCCCGCCAGGGCGCTCGTCTCGTCGGCGTAGTAGCCCATGCGGATCACCTCCGGCACCGACTTCTGGAGCAGGGCCCAGTCCAGGTCCGCCGGGGCGTTGTACACGGGGTTCCCGCCGAGGATGATGAGCGTCTTGACGGCGCCCTTCCCGATCGCGCTTGCCAGGTCCCTGATGGAGGCGACCGGGGGCCTCGGGTCGATGACGAACTCCACCGTCCTGCCGATGCTGCCCAGGGCCTCGTTGATTGCGTAGGCGATCACGTGGACGTCGGCCGGAAGGTGGGCCCCGGCGACGACCAGGGACTCCCCCCGGTTCGCCAGCAGGTCGGCGGCGCACTCCTCGACCCAGCCCTTGGGCAGCTCGAGGTCGCCGGCCGCGATGGCGAACGCCTTGTTCCCCGTCACCCGCAGCGCGAGCGCCGCGGCGAAGGCGAGCATGTGGCCCGAGGCGAGGCGCAGGCGGTGGTCCGCCATCGTGCCCGTGATGGAGAGCGCGCTCTCCGCCACGTACAGGCGGTTCATCGGGTCGTCCTTCTTCTCCACCCGCCGCCCGTCGGCGAAGCCCCGCGCATGCTGGAGGCTGCCGGCCTCGGCCTGAAGGAAGTCGGCGTCGATGCTGACGATCCTCTTCGCCGCGCCGAAGCGGTAGACGGGCTTCACCCGCAGGCTGAACGCCGTCAGCGCCGCCTCGACCGGGGGCTCCTCGGCCACGGGCTCGTACTCGGCCCACACGGCCCTGGGGAAGCGGCCGCGCACGTAGCGCACGAGGAGCGAGCGCGTGTGCGACGACGATTCGTCCGCCAGGAACGCGAGGCCGGCGCCGCGGTCGGCCGCGTGCGCCTTGCCGATGCCGGCGAGGAGCGCCTTGACGGCCGCCGAGTCGATCTGGGCGCCGCCCCGGGTGTGCGCCGTGGCCCTGTCCGGGTCGTACAGCTCGAGGATCGAGGCCTGCGCGAAGAGCGAGGTGGCGCCGCCCAGGGGGGCGTACGTCGGGTTGCCCTCGAGCTTGGTGGGCCGGCCCTGGTGGGTCTCCGCGAGGAGCGGGACGGCCCCCCGGCGCAGCGGCATCGCCGTCGCGTAGTAGACGGGGAGCCCGGGGACCGCGCCCTCGACAGACTTGCCGAACGGCAGGACGTTCTCCTCCGGCCGCCTGCACCCGGAAAGCCCCAGCCCCCCGAGGGCGAACGAGGCGGCCATGATCTTCATGAACTGCCGGCGGTCGACCCCGGCCAGCTCGGAGGCCCCCTCGGGAAACTCCCTCTCCATGGCGGCCCTGAAGCCCGGCGTCGCCGCGAGCTCGTCCAGGCTGCGCCAGTAGCGCGGCCCGCTTTCCGCCCTGGCCGATGGCTCCGGATGCTGGGTGACGCGCTTCATCGGTGGCAGGCGGAGCAGGTCTGCGGCGGCCTGATGTCCAGGTCCCTGACGAACTTCCGGGCGGCCTCTATCCCGCGCGACGCCGCGATGGTCGGCGAGCCGAGGTTGAACACGTCCCTGGCCTCCCGCACGTGCTCGGCCGGGGCCCGGTGGCATTCGAGGCAGAAGCCCATGCTCATCGGCTTAACCTGGGTGACGACGTCCATCTCGTCGATCCTGCCGTGGCACTCGACGCAGCCGATCCCCCGGTTCAGGTGGATCGAGTGGTCGAAGTAGACGAAGCTCGGCATCACGTGGACGTGCACCCACGGGATCGGCCTGCCCGACTGGGCGCTCTCGCGCACGAGGGCGAGCGCCGGGCTCGCCGTCCGGATCTGGCTGTGGCAGTTCATGCACGTCTGGGACGTCGGCACGGCGGCCCCGGCCGTGTCGATCGTGCTGTGGCAGTAGCGGCAGTCGAGGCCGAGCTCGCCCACGTGCTTCGCGTGGCTGTACGGCACCGGCTGGACCGGCGCGTAGCCCACCCGCGTGTACTTCGGCGTCATGTAGTAGTCCATCCCCGCCGTCGCCGCGCACGCGACGACGCACAGGTACACGATGATCTGGAGGGGAAGGCGGTTCGCCGACTTCTGGAAGAGCGCGGGCATGATCCAGTGGGGATCCCGTTGAGCGACCGCCGGGCCCCTAGGCGGCGCCGCCGCGCCGCGCCACTGCGCGCGGCTCGCGGCGCAGCAGGAAGGGGGCGGCCGGGCCGCCCGCCTTGTTGTCCGGTGCCGGCGCCACGGCCCGCGCCACCGACCTAGGCGCGAGGGCGCCCGCGGCGGCAAACCCTAGA
>Ga0181526_10004334_pt1 | contig 11093 bp, 8 predicted proteins | sample PEATcosm2014_Bin_35_FD_119750 | JGI IMG/M metagenome (GOLD analysis project Ga0181526, IMG submission 119750) | Peatland microbial communities from MTU Mesocosm Facility, Houghton, MI, USA - PEATcosm2014_Bin06_30_metaG | ecosystem: Environmental > Terrestrial > Soil > Wetlands > Peat | place...
TCAGCAGCAGCCAGAAGATCAGCGACAGCGACCCGAAGGCGGCCTGCGCGGAAAAATGCCCGCCGGTCGCCTGGACCACGGTCTGCAGGGTGTAGAGCGGGCTGGTGCCGAGGTCACCGTAGACGATGCCGAGCGCGGTCAGCGATGCCGCCGCCGTGATCGGCCGCCGCTGCTGCGACATGGTGGGATGCTCGTCGTGGCGGGCGATCGCGCTCATGGCACCGGCTTCCGTCGCAGATCGATGGTCGGCGTCAGCGCGATCATCAGCAGGGTGGCGAGCGCCATCGGGACGAAAGCGACGCTGGGGATGCCGGTGACGTCCCAGGCGAGCCCGCTCACGATCGGCACCACCACGGCGCACGAATAGCTGATGGTGAACATCGCGGCCGACAGGCGGTGGAGGTTTTCCGGCGCGCTGAGCAACGGCGGCAGCGCCAGCACCAGGATGAGGACGGAGGCGAGCGCGAAGCCGAGCAGCAGGGTCGAGGCGATCACCCACGGACCGGAGCCCAGCACCACGCCGGCGAACCCGACGAGCGCCAGCACTCCGGAGGCGAGGTAGGGCCACAGCTGGCGCTCCAGCCGTCCGGCAATGGCGAGCAGCAGGAACGATGCCGGCAGCTGCCCCAGATTGAGCCCGGTCAGGGCGCCGCTGATCAGGTCGGCCTGCCCGGTGGCGGTGAGATAGTCGGGCAGGAAGGCGTTGGTGGAGAAATAGCCGGCGTTGACGGCGCCGAGCATCACGCCGAGCCGCCACAGCAGGCGGTCGTGCCAGTCCGGCCACCAGCGGCGGTACCCCGGGCTCACCGCGATCGCGGCCGGCCGGCGCGGCGCCAGCGCCAGGATGACCAAAGCGATCAGCAGCGCCGGCACGCCCCAGACCGCCAGATCGAGCCGCCAGCTGCCGCCGAGCAGCGGCAGCAGCACCGGGATGGTCAGCGCCACCGGCACGATCTCGCCGACCAGCAGGCCATTGGTATAGACCGCGGTGCCGAAGCCGATGCGCGACGGCAGCCATTGCCGCACCAGCGACGGCATCGACGGATGCATGACGGCGACGCCGAGCCCGGTGAGGATGGTGGCGGCGAACAGCAGCATGGCGTTCGGCGCCGCCCCGCGCAGCGCCCCGCCGGCCGCCGTCACCGTAAGGCCGATCACCACGGTGGCGACCACGCCGAGCCGCGCGATCAGCAGCGACCCCGGCACCGCGGCGAGTGCGAACAGCAGCGGCGGCAGGCCGGTGAGCACGCCGACCTCGGTCTCGGTCAGGCGAAGGTCGACGTGGATCAGCGGGATGACCGGCGGCACCGCCAGGATGGTGACGCGCAGGCCGATGCCGGCGAGCCACAGCAGCGTCACCGGAACCAGGATCCGGCGCGAGGACAGCATGCGCCCGGTCGCGGAAGGTGCCGTCATCTGCATCGTTCCTCCCGCAACCAGCCGCCGCAGGTGTCGGCGATGGCGGCGGATTGGTCAAGCCGGCCTTGTGACGCCGCGGTGCGCCGCGTATGACGCCTCGAGTGGCGCATGTTCTTTATCGGCGAACCCACAGCTCGCGAAGACGGGCGTGAACGCCCTTTAGTCCACTTCGCCGGAACATGCGCGGTGGGGGCTTGGTTCCATGCCGACAGTTCGTGTGGCCATCGCGGGCCTCGGGGCCATCGGCCGGGTGCTGGCGCGGGCGTTACGCGACGGCGTTGCCGGCGTCGAGCTCGCCTGCGTGTCGGCGCGCGACGCCGGCAAGGCGCACGCGTTCCTCGACGCCGAGCGCATCGCCTGCCCGGTGGTGGCGCTCGGCGAGATCCCCGGCCACGCGGATCTGGCGGTCGAATGCGCGCCGGCGGCGGTGCTGGAAAGCATCTGCCGGCCGATGCTCGAGGCCGGCAGGCAGGTGATGGTGCTGAGCTGCGGCGCGCTGCTGCCGCGTCCGGATCTGATCGAGCTGGCAAAAGCCCATGGCGGGCGGATCCTGGTGCCGACCGGCGGGCTGCTCGGCCTCGACGCGGTCGCGGCCGCCGCCGAAGGACGGATCAGCTCGGTGCGCATGACCACGCGCAAGCCGCCCAACGGCCTCGCCGGCGCGCCCCATCTGGTGGCGAACGGCATCTCGGTCGAGGGGCTCGATGCCCCGAAGCTGGTGTTCAGCGGCAGCGCACGCGAGGCCGCGGCCGGGTTTCCGGCGAACGTCAACGTGGCGGCGGCGCTGTCGCTCGCCGGTATCGGGCCCGACCGCACGATGATCGACATCTGGGCGGACCCGGGCGTCACCCGCAACTGCCACGCAATCGAGGTCGAGGCGGATTCGGCCCGCTTCACCCTGACGATCGAGAACGCGCCGTCGGAGAACCCGAAAACCGGACGGATCGTGGCGCTGTCGGTGATCGCCGCGCTGCGCAAGCTCAACGCCCCACTCCGCGTCGGGACGTGAGGCTTCCATGCGCCGGCTGCGCCGCGCCGAGCTGCCGGCAGACGCCGCGGCGCTGGCGAAATTCCTGATCGGCAAGACGCTGATCCGCAACCTCGCCAGCACCCGCATTACCGGCCGCATCGTGGAGACCGAGGCCTACCCGCCGGGCGACGCCAGTGGCCACGCCTTCGTCGGCCCGACACGGCGCAACCGGTCACTGTTCCTCGACCGCGGCTACGCCTACGTGTATTTCGGCTACGGCCTGCACTACCTGCTCAACGTCTCGGCCGAGACCGCCGGTACCGGCGCCGGCGTGCTGCTGCGCGCGGCCGAGCCCGTGGACGGCATCCATGTCATGGAGCAGAACCGCCGCACCACGCGGATGACGGATCTCGCCCGCGGCCCCGCCCGGCTCGCCGAGGCGTTCGCGGTCGATCTCACCTTCGACGGCCTCGATCTCACCACCGATCGCACGCTCTGGCTCGCCACCGGGATCCGTCCCACCGGACCGATCGGCCGCAGCGTGCGCATCGGCATCACCAAGGAAGCCGATCGCGAGCTGCGCTTCTTCGAGCGGGGCAGTCCGTTCGTCAGCGGGCCGAAGTGGCTGAACGGGCGCACGCCCCTCACAGCGCCGCGACGGTCTGCACCTCGATGAGGAACTGCTCGCCGACCAGGCGGTCGACGATCAGCAGGGTGTTCGGCGGATAGGCGCCGTTGGCGAACATCTTTGGAAACGCGCGCTGCCGATAGGCCATGAACTTCGGGATGTCCTGCGAATGCACCAGGTAGGTGGTGAACTCGACCACATTGGCGAAGCCGGCGCCCTGGGACTTGAGCGCCGCCTCGATGTTGGCGAACACCTGGACGCATTGCGCCTCGAAGTCGTCGGCGCCGACGACCGTGCGGCTGCCGTCGGCTGCGACCTGGCCGGCGATGAACAGAAATTCCGAGGCCTTGACCCGGGTGATTTGCGAGTACTGCCCGAGCGGCTTGCCCAGGGTATCGGGATTGAGGATGCGGATGTCGGGCATGGCGGGGGTCTCTGGTTGCGCTGCCCCAAGGTAGCGCAAGTTCCGGCGAGGTGGATACCGGTTCGCCGTCGAGAGCGTGCTGCAAGAAGCCCCTCACCCCGACCCTCTCCCCGCACGCGGGGAGAGGGAGAAGGGGCGCTGAGATCGCGACCAGGAGCAGGGCAATCGGCTTGCGCGGCCCGGCGGATGCCGCTAGTCCAAGGGCATACCACGGGGAACGCCATGCGCAGCTATCGGGTGACCGAGTTCGGGGCGCCGCTTGCCGAGGTCGATGCCCAGACCCCGATGCCGTCCGGCACCGAGGTGGTGCTGCGGGTCAAGGCGGCCGGTGTCTGCCACAGCGACCTGCACATCTGGGAAGGCGGCTACGACCTCGGCCACGGCCGGCGGCTGTCGCTCAAGGACCGCGGCATCGCGCTGCCGCTCACCATGGGCCATGAGACCGTCGGCGAGGTGGTGGCGCTCGGGCCGGAGGCAACCGGCGTAAAGCCTGGCGAGGTGCGGCTGGTCTATCCGTGGATCGGCTGCGGCAAGTGCGCCGTCTGCCTCGCCGACAACGAGAACTACTGCGCGACGCCGCGGTCCATCGGGGTCTACTGCGACGGCGGCTATGCGGACCATATCGTGGTGCCACACCCGAAGTACCTGATCGACCTCAAGGGCCTCGATCCGGTGACGGCGGCGCCCTATGCGTGTTCCGGGGTCACCACCTACAGCGCGCTGAAGAAGCTCTCCGACCTGATCGGACGCGAGCCGATCGTGATCATCGGCGCCGGCGGGCTCGGCCTGATGGCGATCGGCCTTCTGAAGGCGATGGACGGCGTCGGCGCCGTCGTGGTCGACATCGACGCGCGCAAGCGCGAGGCGGCGCTGGCCGCCGGCGCGCTGGCGGCGGTCGACGGCGCGGCGCCCGACGCCGTGGCGCAGCTGGCGCGGGCCGCCGGACAGCCGATCCGCGGCGTGATCGATCTCGTCGGCAGCGCGCAGACCGCGGCGCTCGGGTTCGATTGCCTCGCCAAGGGCGGCAAGCTCGTCATAGTCGGCCTGTTCGGCGGCGCCGCGCCGTGGGCGCTGCCGCTGATCCCGATCCGGGCGGTGACCATCCAGGGCTCCTACGTCGGCAACCTGATCGAGACCCGCGAGCTGATCGACCTGGTGCGGCGCAAGTCGGTGCCGCCCATTCCGGTCACCCGGCTGCCGTTCGACCAGGCCAACGCCGCTCTCAACGCCCTGCGGGACGGCAAGCTGGTCGGCCGCGCGGTGCTGACACCGTGAGCTATCGGCTGAATGGTGGGTTGCTGCCGCAGCCACGTTCTCGGCGGCCTCCCTCACCCCTTTGGGGAGAGGGTTGGGGTGAGGGGGCTACGGCGCTATCGATAGGGCGGGAGCCCCCTCACCCCCGCCCTCTCCCCGCCGGGGAGAGGGAGTCCGGCCGAGGATGCAGCCGGGTGGTGCATTCAAACTGAACGTTTGCAACAAAGATCTCACGGAGGAGTCATGTACCCGCAGGTATCGCTTTACATCGACGGTGGCTGGAGCAAGGGCTCCGGCGGCCGTACCATCCCGGTGCTCAATCCGGCGACCGCCGAGGAAATCGGCACCGTCGCCCATGCGGAGACCTCCGACCTCGAGCGCGCCGTGCAGGCCGCCAACAAGGCGTTCAAGACCTGGCGCAAGGTGTCGGCGTTCGACCGCTACAAGATCATGCGCAAGGCGGCCGAGCTGCTGCGCAGCCGCGCCGACGCGATCGCCAGGATCATGACCGCCGAGCAGGGCAAGCCGCTCGTCGAGGCCAAGATGGAGACGCTGGCGGGCGCCGACGTCATCGACTGGTTCGCCGAGGAGGGCCGCCGCGCCTACGGCCGGGTGATCCCGGCGCGGGCCGAGGGCGTCTATCAGCTGGTGGTCAAGGAGCCGGTCGGCCCGGTCGCCGCCTTCACGCCGTGGAATTTTCCCATCAACCAGGCGGTGCGAAAGATTTCCGCCGCGCTGGCGACCGGCTGCACGATCGTCATCAAGGGTCCCGAGGATACGCCCGGCGCGGTGGCCGAGCTGGTGCGCGCGTTCGCCGATGCCGGGGTGCCGTCCGGCGCCGTCAATCTCGTCTACGGCGTGCCGTCCGAGGTCTCCGAATATCTGGTCCCGCATCCGCTGATCAGGAAGATCTCGTTCACCGGGTCGACCGCGGTCGGCAAGCATCTGGCCGAGCTCGCCGGCCGCCACATGAAGCGCGCCACCATGGAGCTCGGCGGCCACGCGCCCGGGATCGTGTTCGAGGACGCCGACGTCGACCAGGCCGTGAAGGTCCTGGCGGGGGGAAAATTCCGCAACGCCGGACAGGTTTGCATCGCGCCGACCCGGCTGCTGGTGCAGGAGAAGGTGTACCAGAGCTTCGTCGACAAGTTCACCGCCGCCGCCAAGGCGATCAAGGTCGGCGACGGGCTCGACGAGAAGACCCGGATGGGACCGCTCGCCCACAGCCGCCGCATCGACGCCATGGAGGCGTTCGTCACCGACGCCAAGCACAAGGGCGCGACCACCAGGACCGGCGGCAACCGCATCGGCAACAAGGGCTATTTCTTCGAGCCGACGGTGATGACCGACGTGCCGGGCGACGCTCGCATCATGAACGAGGAGCCGTTCGGCCCGCTCGCCATGATCGCGCCGTTCGCCGACATGGACGGCGTCGTGGCGGAGGCCAACCGCCTGCCCTACGGGCTCGCGGCCTACGCCTTCACCCGCTCGGCCAAGACCGCGGCGGCCATCGGCTCGGCGATCGAGAGCGGCATGGTGGCGATCAACCATGCGGGCCTCGCGCTGCCCGAGGTGCCGTTCGGCGGGGTCAAGGATTCGGGCTACGGCTCCGAGGGCGGCTCGGAGGCGATCGAGGGCTACCTGGTAACCAAGTTCATCACCCAGGTGGGAGTTTGATGAGCTGATCGGGAGCGCGCGAGCGCTCCCGATCGTCTGGCGAGCCATGTAGGATGGGTTGAGCACTTGCGAAACCCATCAGCCGCCGCCGATGGGTTTCGCTGCGCTCAACCCATCCTACGAGCCCGGCTGCGGCGGGCACGACGAGTGGATTCGACAACTAACAAACTTCCTCGGGAGGCCCCATGGGCAGCGTCAACGGCTCCATCGATCTCCGGCGCGACGGCGATGTCGCGATCATCACCATCGACAATCCGCCGGTCAATGCGCTCAAGCACGAGGTGCGCGCCGGCCTGATCGAGGCCCTGCGGCAGATCGGCGATCCCGCCATTCATGCGGTGGTGATCGCCTGCGCGGGCCGCACCTTCAGCGCCGGCGCCGACATCAGCGAGTTCGGCAAGCCGCTCAAGAGCCCGGGGCTGCAGGAGGTGATCGCGGCGCTGGAGGCGGTGCCGAAGCCGACGGTCGCCGCGCTGCACGGCACCGCGCTGGGCGGCGGCCTCGAGCTCGCGCTCGGCTGCCACTACCGGGTCGCCGCGCCGGGCACCCGCGTCGGCCTGCCGGAGATCAAGCTCGGCATCCTGCCGGGCGCCGGCGGCACCCAGCGGCTGCCGCGGCTGATGGGCCCCGAGAAGGCGCTCGCCGCGATCCTCAGCGGCGACCCGATCCCGACCGCCCAGGCGCACGCCGACGGCATCATCGACGAGATCGTCACCGGCGATCTCACGGCGGGCGCCATTGCGTTCGCCCGGAAGGTCGTGAGCGAGCACCGGCCGCTGACGCTGGTGCGCAATCGCGAGGACAAGCTCGCGGCCGCCCGCGCCAACCCTCAAGGCTACGGCGATGCCGCCGCCAAGCTGACGTCGCGGTCGGGCGGCCGGCGGGCGCCGGCGGCGGTGATCGAATCGGTGCGCAACGCCTTCACGCTGCCGTTCGACGACGGGCTTGCCCGCGAGCAGGCGCTGTTTCGCGAGCTCGTGGTGACCGATGAATCGCGCGCCCAGCGCCACATCTTCTTCGCCGAGCGCGAGGCCGCGCGGGTTCCCGACATGCCGCAGGGCGTCAAGCCGCACCCGTTCGAGCGCGCCGTGGTGATCGGCGCCGGCACCATGGGCGGCGGCATCGCCATGAGCTTCGCCAATGTCGGCATCCCGGTCATCGTGGTGGAGACCGCCAAGGATCTTCTGACCAAGGGCCTCGACCGCGTCGCCGACACCTATCGCACCACCATCAAGCGCGGCCGCCTCACCCAGGACGAGATGGACAAGCGCATGGCGCTGATCTCCGGCAGCGTCGAGCTCGAGGCGGCCGGCAATGTCGATGTCGTCATCGAGGCGGTGTTCGAGGAGATGGGCCTGAAGAAGGAGATCTTCGGCAAGCTCGACACCATCGCGCGGCCCGGCACCCTGCTGGCCACCAACACCTCGACCCTCGACATCAACGAGATCGCCCGCGCCACCAAGCGGCCGCAGGACGTGCTCGGAACCCACTTCTTCAGCCCCGCCAACGTCATGCGGCTGTTGGAGATCGTGCGCGGCAAGGAAACGTCATTTGCGGCGCTGGCCACCGCGATCGCGCTCGGCCGCAAGCTCGCCAAGGTGCCGGCGGTGGTCGGGGTGTGCGACGGCTTCGTCGGCAACCGCATGCTGGCCAAGCGCGGCACCGAGGCCGAGCGGCTGCTGCTCGAGGGGGCGCTGCCCCAGGAGGTGGACGGCGCGGTGACCGAGTTCGGCTTCCCGATGGGGCCGTTCGCCATGGGCGACCTCGCCGGCCTCGACGTCGGCTGGCGCATCCGCAAGGCGCGCGGCGTCAAGGCCGAGATCACCGACCCGCTGTGCGAGGCCGGCCGCTTCGGGCAGAAGACCGGAAAGGGCTACTACATCTATCAGGCCGGCGCGCGCACGCCGACGCCCGACCCGGAGGTCGAGCAGATCATCGTGGCGGCCTCCAAGCGGCTCGGCATCGAGCGCCACAAGATCTCGCGCGAGGAGATCGTCGAGCGCATGGTCTACCCGATGATCAACGAGGGCGCGCGCATCCTCGCCGAGGGCATCGCCTACCGGCCGAGCGACATCGACGTGATCTGGATCTACGGCTACGGCTGGCCGGTGTGGCGCGGTGGCCCGATGTTCTACGCCGACCTCGTCGGCCTGCCGCACATCCGCGACCGGCTGGCGCTCTATGCCAAGCGCTCCGGCGACAAGAGCCTCGAGCCGGCTCCGCTGCTGGCAAAGCTCGCCGCCGAGGGCAAGGGGTTCGCATCCGTGGGTGCCGCGGCCGGCGCTGCGGCGTGAACGGCGGTGCCATGACCGACCTCGACGCATTCCGCAAGGATGCCCGCGCCTGGCTCGAGGCCAACTGCCCGGCCGAGATGCGCCGGCCGGGAAGCGGCGAAAGCGACATCTGCTGGGGCGGGCGGCGCTGGACGTTCCAGTCCGAGGCCCAGCGGGTCTGGCTCGAGCGCATGGTGGAGAAGCGCTGGACCGTGCCGGAGTGGCCGGCCGCCTACGGCGGCGGCGGGCTCACGCGCGAGGAGGCGAAAATTCTCCGCCACGAGATGGCGGCGCTGAAGTGCCGGCCGCCGCTGCAGAGCTTCGGCATCTGGATGCTCGGGCCGGCGCTGCTGCGCTACGGCTCGGAGGAGCAGAAGCGCCGCTATCTGCCGGAAATCGCCCGCGGCGAGATCCGCTGGTGCCAGGGCTATTCGGAGCCCGATGCCGGCTCCGACCTCGCGGCGCTGCAGACCCGGGCCGAGGACCGCGGCGACCATTTCCTGGTCAACGGACAGAAGATCTGGACATCCTACGCCGACCAGGCCGACTGGATCTTCTGCCTGGTGCGCACCGATCCCGGCGCCAAGAAGCACGAGGGCATCAGCTTCATCCTGTTCGACATGCAGAGCCCCGGCGTCTCCACGGCGCCGATCATGCTGATCTCCGGCAAGTCGCCGTTCTGCCAGACCTTCTTCAGCGACGTGAAGGTGCCGAAGCAGAACCTGGTCGGCGAGCTCAACAAGGGGTGGGACATCGCCAAATACCTGCTCACCCACGAGCGCGAGATGATCGGCGCGGTCGGCACCGCCCAGCTCGGCCGGTCGATCGGCGAGATCGCGGCGGAGACCACGGGCCGCGACGGCGCGGTGCTCGCCGACCCGATGCTGCGCGCGAAGATCGCCGAGCTCGAGGTCGACGGCTGGGCCTTCATGCTCACCATGCAGCGCGCCGCCGACATGGCCAAGGCCGGCCAGGGCGTCGGCGCCTATTCGTCGGTGCTCAAATACTACGGCGCCGAGCTCAACAAGCGACGCAACGAGCTGCTGATGGACGCCGCGGGCGCCGACGGGCTCGAGTGGGAGGGCGCGCGCTCGCACGACGGCAAGTTGGCGCGCGACTGGCTGCGCAGCAAGGCGAACTCGATCGAGGGCGGCACCTCCGAGGTGCAGCTCAACATCATCGCCAAGCGCGTGCTGGGTTTGCCCGGGGCATGAAGTTCGTTCGCGACCTCGACGCACACTCGGCCTGACTCCCTCTCCCCATTTGGGGAGAGGGTCGGGGTGAGGGGGTTACGGCCAATCTGATGGGGCCGGAGCCCCCCTCACCCCACCCCTCTCCCCGCTGGGGAGAGGGAGCCGGCCGAGTCTGTTGCTCGATCAACAAATAAACAAATGGTTGACAGCGAGACAGAATGCCCCTCGTCCTCACGGAAGAACAGGAGATGCTGCGCGACAGCGCGCGCGGCTATCTGGCCGAGCACGCGCCGGTGGCGCACCTGCGCAGGCTGCGCGACGGCCGGGACGCCACCGGCTTCTCACGTGACCTGTGGCGCGGGTTCGCCGAGATGGGGTTTGCCGGCGTGCTGGTGCCGGAGCAGCTCGGCGGGGTCGGCCTCGGCCACGTCGAGGCCGGCGTGCTGCTGGAGGAGATGGGGCGTGCGCTGACGCCCTCGCCGTTCTTCGCGACCGCGGTGGTGGTCGCCGCCGCCCTGCGCGACGCCGGCAGCGCCGCGCAGCAGCAGGAGCATCTGCCGCGGATCGCAGCGGCCGAATGCGTCGCCGCGCTGGCGGTCGACGAGGGCGCCAAGCACCGCCCGAGCCGGATCGCGCTGGCCGCGACCCGCCACGCCAACGGGTTCCGCCTCAACGGCGCCAAGACGTTCGTGGTCGACGGCCACGTCGCCGACCTGCTGGTCGTCGCGGCGCGCACCGCCGGCGGCGTCGACGAGCGCAAGGGCGTCACGCTGTTCCTGGTCGACGCCAAGGCGGCCGGGCTCGGCGTCGAGCGCACCGCCATGGTCGACAGCCGCAACGCGGCGCGGCTCACCTTCGACGACGTCGACGTCACCGCCGACGCGGTGCTCGGCGAGGTCGACGACGGCGCCGCGCTGCTCGACCGGGTGCTGTCGGTCGGCCGCTCCGGGCTCGCCGCCGAGCTCGTCGGCGCCGGCGCCGAGGTGTTCGGCCGCACCATGGACTACCTCAAGCAGCGCAAGCAGTTCGGCCGCCTGATCGGCGAGTTCCAGGCGCTGCAGCACCGCGCCGCGCAGGCCTACGTGGATCTCGAGGTCGCCCGTTCGGCCGTGCTCAAGGCGCTGCAGACCCTGGACGAGAGCCCGGAGGCCGCGGGCCCGATCGCCTCGCTCGCCAAGGCCAAGGCCGGCCAGGCGGCCAAGCTCGCCGCGCAGGAGGCGGTGCAGATGCACGGCGGCATGGGCATGACCGATGA
>Ga0181526_10004337_pt1 | contig 11092 bp, 10 predicted proteins | sample PEATcosm2014_Bin_35_FD_119750 | JGI IMG/M metagenome (GOLD analysis project Ga0181526, IMG submission 119750) | Peatland microbial communities from MTU Mesocosm Facility, Houghton, MI, USA - PEATcosm2014_Bin06_30_metaG | ecosystem: Environmental > Terrestrial > Soil > Wetlands > Peat | place...
ACGCGATTCGGGCGGCGATACCGGGCGGATCAGGACGCGTGAGGATGAGCCTGACGGTAGGAGCTTCGTATGAGGAGAATCTTGGGCGGTTGATGTATGCCCTGGCGATGTTCGCAGTGACGGCTCTGCCTTATTTTGCGTGGCGGTGGAAGAGGGAGCAAGCGGCGTAGGCGCACGCTCATTGCTTTTGCGCACTCTATGCTGTTGCGCGCGTCGGAAAAAGGGATCAAGGTGTTTGCTCGCGCTTTTGGTTTCTCAGTGTTTGCTCGCTGCGAAGATACGCTTCGATTTCAATTCTTCCTTCATGGTGCGCCCAGTCGGCGGGGGTGCCTTGCCAAAGCACGTCTTTCCGATCGAGACTTGCGCCTCTTTCGACAAGGAGCCTGACAACCTCGATGTGGCCGCCCCATGCTGCCTGGTGCAGCGGCGTGGAATGCGCATGAGCTCCGGGAGGGTTGTAGCGGTTTGGATCCTCGCCTGCGTCGAACAAGGCCCGAACAATTTCGACTTGACCAAATTGCGATGCCAGGGCGAGTGCGAGGTGGCGGTCTGTTTCGCCGGCTGTTGGAAGCAGACGATCGAAATCGGCGGCGTGTCCCAAAGCGGCGGCTACAGGCAGATCGACGGGAGCACCGTGCTGGATCAGAGCGGTGACCGCTTCGAACTCGCCGTGCGCCGTCGCGGGATGGAGAGCGCCGGCGGGGTCAGCGCCGTACTCGCAGAGGAGATCGATCAACGGAAGTTGCACGCCACATTCACGCGGTACGCGGCCGGTGGCAACGAGCATGAGTGTCTCATCGAGTGCGGCCTGTTCTACGCCCGCATCGAGGATGACCTTCACTACATGAACGATATTGGGCGGCAGCTTGCCGTGGCGTATGGGATTCTCCGCGGCGAATGCCAACAGCGAGGGATTGCGAAAATAATTTCCGCCTTCGAAAAGGACACGCTGGCGGCGAAGAGCCGGATGTTGCCGCAAATGAGCGCTCAGGCCTGCTGCATCTCCCGAGTCGAGCAGATCGACTCCGCGATGGAAGGTTGGGTCTTCGATCCGCTCGTGGTGGGGCAATGAGGGATCGTTCGAGCGCGACGGCTTTTCAATATGGGTTTTCAGCCGCGCCCAGCTGAGAAATCCGTGTTCGCGCGCGATGGCGAGCTGCGCGCTACTGAGACTCAAGGGGGCGCTGAAGATTGCGGTGTCAGTGGCTCCGCTGAAGCCGGGAAGAAATTCCCTGATTCTCTGGGCCACGGCGGGGTCGTGCGCGGCGTGTCCGCTGATCAGATCTTTCGCCTGATATTTGAGGTGGTCGAGATTCGGATTGGAAGGGAGAGGTCTTACCGGCATGACGAACTTCCTTTCGTATGCCCAGGTCGCATATTGAGGGCACAAAGTCAGTTCGGGTGACGTTGTGTTTCGTTCGGGTCGACTTCTGTCCTTTCCGCGGACCGGATGCGCCCCATTGCGCTACGACGAGGGTAGCATGGGGGCGGATAGTGCGGAAATGGGCATTGCCGGCTGGGCAAACGAGCAGATGACCAGCGAGCGTAGACTGGATTGTTTTGCAATTCAACTTAAGAAGGAAGCGCTGCGAATGAAGGGTCTTCGGTGGGCGGTGATTTGCGTTGGAATTTTGATTGGATTGTATGCGGTGCAGGGTGCGCGGGCGCAGTGGAATCCGCCGAACCCGGTGGTGAGCTTCGAAAAGAAGGGCAATGCGCTGGAGGTGCGGCAGAAGGACGGACTGCTGCGGATTGAAGTGGACGCCCCGGATGTTTTGCATGTGACGTATGCGCCGCTTAACGCGAGTGCGCCGGAGCGGGCTTCGGATCACGTCGTGGTGAAGAACGACTGGGCTGCAACGAGCTTCGATACGAGCTCTGACGAGAAGAGTGTGACTCTGACGACTGCGAAGCTGAAGGTAGGTATCGAGCGCGAGAGCGGGGCGCTGCACTACGCTAGCGCGGATGGGAGGATGCTGACGACCGATAGGTATCGCATGCTGCATCCCGCGGTTGTGAATGGCGAATCGACTTTTCATGCAGAGGTGGCGTTTGGGATTTACGGATCGCATGAGGGGTTCTATGGATTGGGGCAGCACCAGGCGGGGGTTTGGAATTATCGAGGGGAGACAGTTGATCTGTCGCAGGAGAACACAGAGATTGCGATACCGCTGCTGGTATCGACGAATGGGTATGGGATTTTCTGGAACAATCCTTCGCGGAGCGTGGTGAACAACCGGTTTGTGCACTGGCTTTATATGAGCGGCGAAGTTGCAGATCGCGTGGACTACTACTTTCTTTATGGCCCCGAGGCGGACGATGTGATTGGACACTATCGCGAGCTGACAGGCGAGGCTCCGCTGTTTGGGCGCTGGGCGTATGGGTTCTGGCAATGCAAGAACAAATATCAATCGCAGAAGGAACTGGAAGGTGTGGCGGCGAAGTATCGGGCAGAACATATTCCGGTGGACAACATTGTGCAGGATTGGTTCTGGTGGGTGACGATGGGGGAGATGAAGTGGAACCCGAATTATCCAGATCCCGCAAGCATGATCGATACGCTACACAAGGAGCATTTTCATCTGATGGTTTCGGTGTGGCCGTATTTCAGGCCAGGATCGGCGACTTATGACCAGTTCGATAAAAGCGGGTGGTTTGTCGCGAAGACGCAGACGGCGGGGTTTCATCCGCTGGGGCAGGCGCTGTATGACGCAACGAATCCAGATGCGCGGAAGCAGTATTGGGACAACGTGAACGCGGCGCTCTTTCAAAAGGGCGTGGACGCGTGGTGGCTGGACACGGATGAGCCGGAGACTGAAGGGCAGCAGGACAATTTGCTGGTTGACCACAAAATTGCGTTGGGTTCGGGTGCGCGGTATGCGAATGTGTATCCGCTATTTCATGCGGGCGGCGTGAGCGAGGGACAGCAGGCGGCTTCGGACAAGAAGCGGGTGTTTATTCTGTCGCGGTCGGCATACGCGGGGGCACAGAGATATAGTGTGACGGCGTGGTCGGGTGATGTGCTCAGTGATTGGGTGACGTTTCATCGGCAGATTGCGGCGGGATTGAATTATGCGATCTCGGGGATGCCGTATTGGACAACGGATATCGGTGGATTTATTTCAGGCGGGAATCTGAACGATCCGAAGTTTCGCGAGCTGTTTGTGCGGTGGTTTCAGTTTGGGGCGTTCTCGCCTGTGTTTCGGGTGCATGGCACGCGCAATCCGGATGAGAACGAGTTGTGGTCGTATGGACCCGAGGCCGAGAAGATTCTAGTCGACTACGACACGCTGCGTTATCGGTTGATGCCGTACATCTACTCGGAGGCGTGGCAAGTGACGAGCGAACATGGCACCTTGATGCGGCCGCTGGTGATGGATTGGCGCACGGATGTGGAGGCGCAGAATACCGGCGATGAGTATTTGTTTGGGCCAGCGCTGCTAGTGAGTCCGGTGTACACCGAGGGTGCGACGACAAGAACTGTGTATCTGCCGAAGGCGACTTGGTACGACTTTTGGACGGGTGATCGCGTCGAGGGCGGAAAGCGGATTGAGGCGGATGCACCGTTGAGCAAGCTGCCGTTGTTTGTCCGAGCGGGGTCGATTGTGCCGTTGGGGCCGGTGATGGAGTGGACAACCGAAAAACCTGTTGACCCGTTGGAGGTGCGCGTCTATGCGGGAGCGGATGGGGATTTCACTTTGTACGAAGATGAGAACGATGGATACGCCTACACGAAGGGCGAGCATGCGACGATCGCGCTGCACTGGGATGATGCGGGGAAGACGCTGACGGTGGGGTCACGCGACGGAAGTTTCCCGGGAATGCTGGCGAAGCGTACGTTTCGTGTGGTGCTGGTTGGACGGGGGCATGGAGTTGGGATTGCGGAGAGTGCGAAGGCGGATAAGACGGTGGAATATGTGGGAGAGAAGACGGCGGTGAAGTTCTAGCTTTCCCAGGTCTCAAAGGCGAGACCTGGGGCACCCATTGTCTTGCTGATCGACGCATCCTGAAAGCAACCGCAGCTCCTTCGACTCGTCCCTCGCTGCGCTCACGACTTGCTCAGGATGACAGAGAGGTAGAGTCTATTCCGATTGCTTCGAGCATGGTGGTGACGAGAGCTAACGGCAGGCCGACGACGTTGAAGTAGTCGCCGGTGATGCGCGGGATCCAGCGGGCGGCGCGGCCCTGGATCGCGTAGGCCCCGGCTTTATCCATGGGCTCGCCTGTAGCGATGTAGGCAGCTATCTCTTCCTCGGACAACGTGAGGAAGCGGACGCCGGTGACTTCGGCAGCTACTTCGGTGTGTGCTGCGGTGACGACAGCTATGCCGGTGATGACGCGGTGGGTGCGGCCTGAAAGTAAGCGCAACATGCGGGCGGCATCGGCGGGGTCTTCGGGTTTGGCGAGGATGAGGTTGTCGATGGTGACGGTGGTATCGGCACCGAGAACGGTCAAGGGTGGAATATCGGAGTTCGTGCTTTCCCAGGTCTCAAAAGCGAGACCTGGGGCACCCGGCACCTGAGGTGGGGCGGACTCTTTGGACGAGAGCCGTGCAAGGACAGCTTCGGCTTTCTGGCGGGCGAGGCGGACGACGTAGGCGATGGGGTCTTCGCTGGGGAGCGGGTCTTCCGGGATGCGTGCGGGGTGGACCTGGAAGGTGAACCCGGCCTGGGTGAGGAGTTCGCGGCGGCGCGGTGAGGCTGAGGCGAGGACGAGATTCATAGCGCTTCTTTATGGTAGCGCGCGGGTACGAGCGGGAGGAGTTGGTTCTTCCACCCAAGCAGAGCCTGGATCCACCCCGGGGGCGTGGACCTGCCCGTGGCAGATGGCGCGTGTAGGATGATTTCGCAATGATCTTTGCCGACCTCACACTTGCAAAACGCCTGGAACGCGCAGAGGGACTCGCTTGCGTACAGTTTGCTGCGGCGCGGAAGAAGGCGTTTCCGGACTGGGATTCGGAATGGATGCGGTGCGCGGGCGCCGATGTGGTGTTCGACGGCGTGGATTCGCCGACGACGCAGACGTTTGGGTTGGGAGTGTTTGAGGAGCTGACGCCGGGTGCGCTGGATGAGATCGAGGAGTTTTTTCTGAATCGCGGCGCGGCAGTGATGCATGAGGTGAGCCCACTGGCGGGCGTGGCGACGCTGGATCTGTTGTGCGCACGAGGGTATCGACCGATTGAGATCAGCAATGTGATGTTTCGGACTGTGGAGAGACCGGAGAGTGAAGGCCGGGACGGCATACGAGTACGCGTGATTGGGACGGATGAGGCGGAGCTTTGGGCCGGCGTAAGCGCGCGGGGATGGACGCACGAGCACCCGGAGCTGAAGGAATTTGTCGAGCAGATGGGCGTGCTGATGGTGGCGCGGGAGCAGAGTCCATGCTTTCTTGCGGAGCTGAATGGTGTGGCTGGTGCGGCGGGCGGATTGAGCCTGCACGAAGGTGTGGCGCTGTTCGCTGGGGCGGCTACGGCTCCGGAGTTTCGAAGGCGCGGGCTGCAGGCGGCGTTGCTGGAGGCGCGGATGCGCTATGCGCTGGAGCACGGGTGCGATCTGGCGATGATGGTGGCAGAGGCGGGGAGTAATTCGCAGAGGAACGCGGAGCGGCAGGGATTTCGCGTGGCTTATTCGCGGATGAAGTGGAAGCTGTATCCAAGTGCGGGCACAGACGGAAAATTCTAAATAGTGAGGCCGGTTTGAAGGCCGCCGGGTGTAGCTATGCCCCAGGCCATGGCGGGTGTGTTGTGGGCGAGGCCGAAGCGGCCGTCGGGGCCGAGAAGGATGATGCCGCCGTGTCCACCGAGACGGTTGTAAAGGTAAGAGATGGCCTCGCGGGCGGCGATTTCGGGCGCTGAACCGGCGGCGACGCGGTCAGTGGCCCATTTGCCGAGGACGAGTTTCATGATGGGTTCGCCCCAGCCGGTGAGGGAGACGGCGGCGGCAAGATTGTCGGCGTAGCAGCCGCACCCGATGAGGGACGAGTCGCCGACGCGGCCGGGAGTTTTGTTGAGGGTGCCTCCGGTGGAGGTCGCGGCGGCGAGGTTTCCTCGTGCGTCGAGGGCCACGGCGCCCACGGTGTCATGCGAGTCAAAGCCGGGAGAGTCCTGGCCGGACGGGCGGAGTTTTTGCTGTGCACCGTCGGGATCGCCGATAGGAACGGCTGTCTCAGGATCTTTGTCATCGCAGAGCCCGGAGAATGTGGGGTCGGCGAGTCCGGCGGCGTGGCGTATCTGTGCATCGCCGAGACGCAGGCGCTCGCGTTCGAGGACGAGCTCGATGTTATCGATGAGTTCCATCCCATGCGCTTGCGCGAACCTTTCAGCACCGTCGCCGACGAAGTAGACGTGGGGGCTTTTTTCGAGGACCAGGCGCGCGGCGTGGATAGGATTGCGGAGGCGCTCGACGCAGGCGACGCCGCCGGCTTTCATGCGGCCTCCGTCCATGAGGAGGGCGTCGAGCTGTACGCGGCCGTCGGCGGTGAGAAAGCTGCCGCGCCCAGCGTCGAAGGTGGGATCGTCTTCGAGGAGGGCGACGGCTGCTTCGACGGCATCGATGGCCGCGCCACCACGTGCCAGGATTTCGTGCCCGATCTCGAGGGCGCGGCGCACGCCGGCTTCGTGTGCGGGTGCGGCGTCGGGAGGAATGGCCCATGCGCCGCCATGAACCAGGAGGGTGGGATCGTGAGTGGCGGGTAGGGTGTTCACCCAAATATGGTAGTGCATTTGGCGAAACGCCGACGCGGTGGGTCGAGCGTGTTCATGAGAAGGAGTCGAGACGACGCGACCGAGAGCTAGTTCGGATGACGGCGAAAAGGTGTTGCGAAGAATTTAGTCGAGGTTCGTTAGACTGAGAACATTCCTAATGAACTTGTGTGAAGGAGAGCGTGGGTTGCTCTCCTATTTTCTTTTCGGACTCCTTCCACGGACGAATAGGCCGTTGAAAGAGACTGAAAGTGAAGCGCGGCGGTGCGATCGGTTGGGCATGCCGGTCGCGCCCTGCGAAAAACAATCAGGAACGTGGAGGGCTGTCCGGGATCGGCGGGCAGCTGAACGAAACGGAAGATAAACCTGCGGCGGGGGTTGAGTCGCAGGGGCAAGAAACGGAAGAGCCCGAGGTTGCTTGCAGCGGTGCGAGGAGTTTTCGCGCCGAGGCAGACAGAGTCCTGCAAATAGACGGCAAGGACATTGCAGAAGCGCTCGCCACGGAAGCGAAAAAGGGGCATATACAAAGCGCCAAGTTTCTGTATGACCTGGCCGACGAAAACTGCAAGCTTGGCGCGATTGAGATGATCCGGACGGCGCGGAGCCTGGCGATGCAGTGGACTACGGAGCCATTGTGGGCGGGCGAAGTGGATGAGGCGATGTCGGAGCTCGCCGGCGGGAGCCGCGAGCTGGAAGGCTAACTTTGGCGTTCTGACTGCATGGCTTTGTCTATTAAGCTTTGTTGTTTCCCACCCTTTCGCCAGAAAGAAGGCGAAAGGATTGGGCACGGGAAGGACACAAACGAATGGCTATAAACCTAGATTCGATTCTGCATGGAGTAACTCGGTAGGCGCTTGAAGTAACTGAAACTTACTTGGAATGGCCATGGCTTTTCTCCGGCGCGGAGATGGCGACTAGCGCCGGCGGGAAGCCATGGTTTTTTGCTGCATTTTTTGGGATTCGGCGGATCGCGAATAGATTTTTGCGCGGAGAAGTTCACACGCCGCAAGAAAGAAAAGAGAGACAAGGATGAAGCTCACGGAAACGACGCGTTGGAACGTCGGCAGAGGGATGGTGATCTGCCTGGCTACGTTGGTATCGGTTTGGAGCGCGGCCGCGCAGACGATCAGCACGACGACCGTGCGGGGCACCGTGTACCTGGCGAATGGAAAGCCGGGTTCGGGAACGCTGCAGTTGAGTTGGCCGGCGTTTGCGACCTCGAACAGCCTGGCGGTAGCCGCGGGTTCGACGAGTTTGACTATAGGCGCGGATGGATTTGTGAGTGTGAATCTGACGCCGAACTTGGGAGCTTCGCCGGCGGGACTGTTCTATACGGCCGTCTATCACATGACCGATGGGGCGATGAGCACCGAGTTTTGGGTGGTGCCTGCGGCGGCGCAGGCGAATTACTCTGAATTCTCGGCTGCCCTGTTTATCAATCTGCCGCTGGGATCGTAATGGATGCGTATGAAGATTGGGAACGAATGGATGGAGTCGGATGCATGCGAATGATGAATGAATTCGAAGCCCAGGTGTTAAGCGATCTGAGCGTGCTGAAGACCCAGATGAATGGTCTGATGGGCGATGGAAACGGCGGGCGCATTGCGGAACTTGAGCGTCGGATGGAGCGGCACGAACAGAACTGGCAGCGTGCGAAGGGCTTTCTCGCTGCGGCGAGTGTGGTTTTTGCGGTGCTCGAGGTGGCGATGGATGCGTGGTTCAGAAAGTAACCCGGTCGAGAGCGGGGTAGGTGGGCTTTTCGGCTCAACCGTTCCATGCCAGAGCAGACCGTGGAAGGTGAAGTACCTAGCATGCCCCCGTATAATCGGCGCATGCAGGTGAAGCCGCTGGTTGGCGTGGTGATGGGCAGCAAAAGCGACTACGACGTGCTGTCGGCGGCGGTGGAGATCTTGCGCGCGTTGGAAATCCCGCATGAAGCGCGGGTGGTGAGTGCACATCGCACGCCAGACCGGCTTTTTGAATATGCCGAGACGGCCCACAAACGTGGCCTGCGTGCGATCATTGCGGGAGCGGGCGGCGCGGCGCATTTGCCGGGGATGCTGGCGGCGAAGACACTGGTGCCGGTGCTGGGAGTTCCGGTGGCCGCGACGCAGCTGAACGGCCTCGATTCACTGCTTTCGATTGTGCAGATGCCTAAGGGGGTTCCGGTGGGAACGCTGGCGATTGGCAAAGCGGGTGCGGCGAACGCTGCGCTGCTAGCGGCGGAGATGATGGCGACGACCGATGCGGCACTGTATGAGCGGCTGTCCGCATGGCGCGCGGCGAGGACGCAGGAAGTGATGGAGCAGGAGCTTCCTGGGTGACCGACGACTTCTCGCGACAACGCAAATCTTCGATTGTTCTGCCGGGTGGGCTGCTGGCGATCCTCGGCGGTGGGCAGCTGGGGCGCATGACGGCGATGGCCGCACGGACGATGGGGTATCGCGTGCGCGTGATGGATCCCGAGGCTGCTTGTCCGGCGAGCTTTGTCGCGGATGAGACGATTGTGGGCCGCTGGGACGATGTGGATGCGGCGCGGCGGTTGGCAAAAGATGCGGACGCAGTGACGCTGGAGATTGAGCAAATTGGTGTGGACGCACTGAGTGAGGTGGCGGCGCTTGCGCCGCTGCGGCCGGGCGTAGAGCCGATTCGGATTATCCAGGACAAGATCCTGCAGAAGACATGGCTCGCGGAGAACGGTTTTCCTTTGGGGCCGTTTCGAGTCGTGACGAGCGAAGCGGAATTGCAGACGGCGGTGCGCGATCTGGGCGGACGCGTGTTCTTGAAGATTGGCCGCGGTGGCTACGATGGACGCGGTCAAGCGCGGATTGGGATCGATGGTCCGGCGACAGAAGAGGCCATTGCAGCAGCCTGGAAAAGCATCGGCGAGCAGCCGGCTGTTGCAGAGAAGGCACTGGAACTGGAGTGCGAGATCAGCGTGATGGCAGCGCGGAATCCGTCCGGCGAAGTGTGCAGTTATCCCGCGGCGCGCAATCAGCATGAGAACCAGATTCTGGCGTGGAGCGTGCTGCCGGCCGAGGTGCCTGGGCATCGGGAATTGCACGCGCAGGCGTTGGGAGAGGCGCTTATTTCAAAAATGCACCTGGAAGGCTTGCTCTGCGTGGAGTTGTTTGTCACGACAAGCGGCGAGCTGCTGGTGAATGAACTGGCGCCGCGGCCGCACAACAGCTATCACCAAAGCGAGCGCGGCTGCGTGACGAGCCAGTTTGAGCAGGCGGTGCGCACGGCGTGTAATTTGCCGCTGGGCGATACGTCGCTGATTACGCCGGCGGCGATTGTGAACCTGCTCGGCGATGTATGGTTGACCCGGCCCGATGGCCCGAATTTCGCTGCGGCGCTGGCGGTGCCTGGTGTGCGGCTGCATTTATACGAGAAGCACACGGCGCGGCCGAGACGGAAGATGGGGCACTTGTCGGCGGTGGGACCGACGGCAGAGGAAGCGCTGCAACGAGTGCTGGACGCGAAACGGCGGCTTTAGCAGGAAGGCGTTCACTGACGCCAATTTTCCCGTCGACTATACTTCGACTTTCCTGGAAATCCCGATGAAGATCCATCCTGAAAGCGACGCAGATTCCTCAGGCGCCAGAGTACCTCTTGGGCAGTGGCTAAGGGGCGCTGGTCTCACGGTTGCGGTGCTTGCGGTCGTTAAGCTCGCAGTGCATCTCTACGCTGGCCGCTCTTATGGGTACTTTGTTGACGAGCTCTACTACCTTGACTGCGCGCGTCATCTCGATTGGGGCTACGTGGATCAGCCACCGCTGATTGCGTTCGTGACCTGGCTCGTGCGCACTACCCTTGGCGATTCTCTTTCTGCCATCCGACTGATTCCCGCAATTTGCGGCGCTGCGATGGTGCTGATGACCGGTTTCGTGACGCGCGAGCTCGGAGGTGGCCGCTGGTCGCAAGCTTTCGGCGCGCTCTGTGTCCTGTTGGCTCCCGGGTTGCTTGGCATTGATCACTTCCTCAGCATGAACTGCTTCGAGCCGCTCTTCTGGCTGGGATGCGCGTGGTTGCTGATCCGCATGGTTCGCACAGGAAATACGCGTCTGTGGATCTGGTTCGGGGTCCTGGCAGGCGTGGGCCTCGAGAACAAATACTCCATGGCGATCTTCGGATTTGGCCTGATCGTGGGGTTGCTGCTGACGAGCCAGCGCCGCCTGCTCGGCAGCCGCTGGTTCTTGATCGGCGGCGCAATTGCCTTTCTTATCTTTCTGCCCAATCTGCTCTGGAACATTCATTACCATTTCCCATTTCTTGAACTGCAGCAGAACATCCGGCGTAGCGGCCGCAACGTGGCTCTGCCACCGCTTCTGTTCCTGGCACAGGAGTGGGAGGCCATGCTGCATTTAAGTCTCGCGGTCTGGGTCGGGG